>Ga0335394_10007367_pt1 | contig 12433 bp, 10 predicted proteins | sample MAT03_FD_205741 | JGI IMG/M metagenome (GOLD analysis project Ga0335394, IMG submission 205741) | Freshwater microbial communities from Lake Fryxell liftoff mats and glacier meltwater in Antarctica - MAT-03 (spades assembly) (version 2) ... | reverse complement strand
TGAAGCCACGGCGTCGCTGGCGTCAAGCCCATCAGAGAGCGCAGAAGCGGCGCGCGCCTGGGCGCTCTTTCGCGACGGCGCCGATATCGCCCAAATCGTGAAGGCGCTGCGCGGGATTGACGCGGGCCGGGGCGGCGGCGCCTATCAGCAGGCGGCGCGTGATGTGCAAGCGATGATGCGCAAGGCCCTCGGCGCGTAGCAGGGGGCTCACGAGCGCAAGGCCCCCGGCATCACTGCCGGGGGCCTTCGTGTGTCGCGCACGCGCCCGCGTAGGGGGCTCATAACCTCGGCGCCAGCCTTTTTTAAGGGAGGGGCATAACTCCGCAGGCTCGCCCGCGTAGGGTGTGCGGATTGTCCGGATGCAGGCTCGCCACGCGCCCGCGTAGTGGGCGTTCACATCGTTCGGATCGTGTCGCGCCCACGCGCCTTTATGGTGTCCGATCTGTCTGGCTGGCGCCGCACCAGGTCGCGCATTATGGCAAGTCAAAGCGGGTAGCGCGCAGTAAGTGCCTATTATCCTTTCTAATCGGAACTTACTTATGGCAAGTCGTGGCGCATTATGGCAAGTCGTGGCGCTCCTGGTGGCGCTACTCTCCAGCGGCCACTAGGCCGGGCGCTGGCCAGCTCGTCAAGCCAGGCAGCCGCCTCAGGGTTGCCCCGTGTCGCGTCGATGCGCGCCTGGTGCGCCACGGCGCACACCAACGCCAAGGCCGGGCCGTCGTCATCATCGGCCAGCGTGGCGGGCGAAGTCCACAGCCGCGCACCTCGTAACATCGTGGCTCCCTTGCAATGTACGACAATAATAGCGTAGATGACGCGCTGTGCGCCGTTCTGCGCTCCTCGCCGTGCGATGACACAGAGCGGGTGAGCCCCGCGCACCACGCGCCCGCGCATCGGGGCGTGGGCGCGTTTTGAAGGGTTGCAACCCGCGCAACTTCCTACGCGTCGGGCTCGGCGTGGGCGGGGGTGAGCGTGTCGAGCAGCTGCGCCAGCCCCAGCGCGTGCGCCCGCAAGTCGAGCCCCGTCGTGAGCGCGCGGGCGATTGCGCCGAGGGCGGCAGGCGAATATTCCACGGTTTTAGCCTGCGCCTGAAGCTGCGCAAGCATCGTTATGGCCACGCCGCACAAGGCTTTGCCATAGTGATCAGCGTCGGTGCGGTGCGCCAGCAAGTCGGCGGCATAGCGCTCGGCGTGGGCGCGGGCCGCAAGGTTCGCCAGCGTCTGGTCGTACAGCAGCGCCGATTGCACCCAGCCGTAGCGCTCCGACCATACCTCGAGCTGGCGCGTGTACGCCGTAGATTTGCCGTAGGTCTGCCGTAGCTTGTCGAGGGAGCGCCCGGCGCCCATCGTGAGATACCCAACGCGGGCGTTGTATGCCCGTGCGGTTTCGTCCGCAAGCATCGGGACGCTGATTTCAGGCTCTACCGTCATTGGCTGCTCTCGTCCGTTTTCCGCCGAGTGTTGGGTAACAATTCGGCGGAAAACGGCGTGCGTGGCGGCGTCTAGAACGAGCCGTAGCGGGCGCGTTTCTCGGCGATAATCGCGTCCATGCCTGCAATCGCCTTCGTCGTGAGCACGGCGTCGATGGCGCTCTCCAGGGCGGCGCCTGACAAGCCAGGAGTCGACAGCTGCGAGCGCAGCGCGGCCCTGGTGGCGTCGCTCGCCGCCGTGTGCTGCGCGGTGGCGGTGGCGTTGGTGGCGTCGGACACGGCCTGTCGTTCGGCCTGAAAGCGCCTGCGGGCCTGCTCATTCCGCGCCCGCCTGCCGTAGCGCTCTTCGCTGCTCAGCTTCGCCCAAGGCACGGACACGTCGGGGCAATCATGTTCGACGCGAGAGGCCAGTGAGCGGTCGCTTTCGTGGCGTAGGGCGGCGTCAATCAACTCTCGCGTGTCGGTGGCGGGGGCGGCGCGGGCGGCGAGAAAGGCATCCTTGAGCTCGCGGTGTGCGGGGCCGTCGGTTGTGAAGTCAGACATGGTTGGTTCCTTCTGGTGAGAGCGGCGGGAGCGGTAGAAGCGGCACGGGCGGGCACGGCGTGGGCGTGGCGGGCGGAGCGGGGCGGGCGCGGTCGGCGTCGGCGTCACGGGCCTCTTGGCTCAGGTACAGCACCAGCGTGCGGCCCGGCCTGCCGATGCGCAGGGGCACCAGGGTGCCGTCTGTGGCCTGCGCAGCGACGGTCCAGCGCTCACCGTCGGCCAGGGAGAGCGCACGGGCTGCGAGGTCGGAGAGGGCGGCGTTAGTCTGCACAGTTCGCCACCTGGCTTTGGTTGGCAAGGCGGGCGCGCAGCCGTGCCACCATCGTCGGCACGAAGCCCACGATGTACGGGTCGGTCGCTGGCGCTGGCGCTGGCTGGGGGCGCACAATCGCAACAGCGGGCCGGGCCGGGTGTGCTGCGCGGGCGGGGCGTGGCGCGAGCCGGTCAAAGGCTTCCCAGCAGGCCGATTGCTGCGCGGCGTCGGCGTCGGCCCGAGAGGGGGCGGCGCCACGCTTCCCCACCGACGCCTTGCCCGTCGGCGGGTTCAGATCCAGGCCCCGCGTGCGGAGCTCGTCCACAATCTGGCGCTCAATGCGCGCCGTGTGGGCGCGGCGCTGTGCCGCCTTGCCATGCTTGGCGACGGCGCCGCGCTGGGCTAGCTCCGCTCTGGCCTCGGCACGGCCCGCGTGGCCCTCGGCGCGCACCAGCTGCGCGTCGGTAAGGCGCTGGCGCGTCTCGGCGTCAAGGTCGGCCCACGCCAGCGGGGCGGGCCGGTCGGCCAGGGCCAGCGCGGTGCGCAGCGTGCGCAGCTCGGCGTAAAGCTCTGGGGGCGCGCTCACCGCCAGGCGGTCGGCGTCGTGCCGCCAGCTGCCACGGTAGGCCCACGCGGCCGCAAACACAGCGGTAGACACGTCCGGCAACAGCGCGGCCACCGCCAGGCGCGTGGCACGGGGCACCACGACGGCCACGGCGCCGGTCGTCTCGTCTCGCGTCTCGTAAGCTCGCGCCCGGATCAGGTTACAGGCATCGTCGATGCGCGCCACCAACGCCAGCCGCTCAAGCGGGGTGCGCGGCGCCGGGTCGAGCGTCGGGTCGAGCGGCAGGTCGAGCGTCGGGTCGAGCGTCGGAGCCGGAAGGGGAGAGCACACCCGCCCCGGCGTGGGCGGCGCTGCCTCGGCGGCAGGCGTGGCGAGCTCGGCAGGCGCCGGGCAAGGGAGGGCAACAAGGCGGGTGTGTTCTCCCTGTAGTGACGGCTCATCCGCGTTTGGCGTCACAATGCGGTATTCTGGCGTCGCGGTTGCGCCGGATTGCACATCTTGCCCGTGCGATTTTATTGCACATCTCGCCACGCGCAGCCCACGACCGGCGCGGGTGAGCTCAGCCTGGCCAGAGGCCACGAGCCCCGCGAGCAGGTAGGCGATCATTCTGATCTGAAGCCCCAACAGCGTTGCGAGCTGGCCACGGGTCACCAGCTCGCCCTCACGTTGGGCCAGGGCCTCGGCAAGGCGCGTCGCGTTCTTTACGCCCACGGGGCGCCCACGGCGGGCGCGGGCGAGCTCAGGGCCAGGCAGGGGCACCACGTCGGCGGGGGGCTGCGCTGCTCTGATCCGGCGCTTGTCGCCGAGCTCGGCGCATACCTTGAAGTGAACGCGGCACAAGTCGAGCCACACGCCCACGGCGCCATGCTTTGCGGCATAGGCCGGCCGGAAGGTGTGCGCCCAATGCTCGGCAAGGGCCAGCGCCTGGCCGTCGGTGTAGCCGTAGTACAACACGCTCTTGTACAGATTGAAGATATCGCCGCTCTCGTCGCCGCTTCCGTTGCCGCTCCAGTTGGTGAGCGCCTGGCCCTTGAATGGGCGTGGGGCGCCGTGCTCACTGAGCAGCCCATTGCGCCCGCTGCGCACCAGGGGGCGCCACGCGGCGGCAAGCGTGTCGAGCGCGTCGCGTGTGGCCCTGCTTCGCCACGGCTCGCGCACGGCGTCGCCTGCAAGATCGCCGGGCTCGCGTTGCGCCCGCGTTGCGCCCGTGTCACCCGTGCTGCTGGGGCGGGCCAGGTCAACGCCCACGGCGCGGGCCAGCGTGGCGGGCAGCACGTCGCCTGCGCCCGCCACCAGGCGCACGCGGTAGCGGCCCGCGTGCCCCTTCGTGTTGCGGCTTGTGGGCACACGGCAGAACTGCGCCGGGTTCGGCCCGCCACTATCGGCGCCGAGCGGCTTTAAGCGCAGCCCGGCGCCCTCGGCAAGCGCCCGGACTGTGGCCCACGGCAGCGGGCGAGCCAGGCGATAGTACGCCTGTTGCTTCTGCGCGGAGGTCTGCACCGCAAAGCTGTAGGCCGGGGCCAGCGCCCCAGGATCGGCGGGCGCATCTTCGACTTGCACCACCTGCGCCAGCGCGGGCGGATCGCCGCGCTTTGCGCCGGGCTCTGTGGCGGCGATGTACTTGCGCACATACACGTTGTCATACTCTTTGGAGAGCTGCGCGACATAGCGATCAAGGCGGGCGGCGTCGCGTGGCCAGGCAAACACCTTGCCCGTGTGCGGCCTGCCTGCAGCCTTGAAGGCGTCCCCGGTCTCGCGGGTCCAGAGCAGCATCACCATGGTGTTGTCGAGCTTGTCCTGCTCTTTGGGGCGCTCATCATCGGCCAGGGGCCAGCCACGGGCCAGGATGTCCGTAGCAGGCAGCCCAGCGGCCACATGGGCGAAGCCCTCGGCGTCCCCATAGAGCAGCGCGTAAAAGCGCTGGCGCTCCTGTGCCGCAAGATCGGAGGGTGCCGCGTAGGGCAGCTGCGCGGGCGCGTGGTGCGCGTGGGGCGTGGGGTGCATCATTGCGCCACCTCGTCCATAGGGCGCCTGCGGGGCAAGTACAGAGGGTGCTGCGCAGCCTGCGAGCCCGCGCTGAAGCCGCGCCAGCGCAAGTCGAGCGCGTGGCCGAGGCAGCAGAGGCGGTACAGCCCGTGCTCGAGCTCGGCGCACAGTTGACAGAGGGCAGCGCCGCGATGATCGCGGTAGACGGTGGGTTGGGAACAATCGATGCACTCGCGCAGGTCGGGGGGGGAAGGGCGGTTCGACATGGTACAGCTCCACTTGTCACGTATTGACTAAATGGGGTGTTGGCTATACAATGTAGCTACGCCTTGCCAGCGCCCTACATTGTCCGTACATGCCCAACGCCCCGACGATCCGCCATCGTCGGGGTTTCGCTTGCGCAAATCCTTCGATGGTGGCGCCAGGGCCGTAGCAGGGAGCTTGTCGCGCTACGCAACAAGGCCTCGCTGGTAGTAGCAGCGAGGCCTTGCGCGGTTGCCATTTAGATTGTGTGAACAAACTAAATGTGCTATCCTAGCGTGGCAGGCCCCCTACTACGGGTTCCTGGCTCTTTGGCCCTCACCCTTGCCGTCAAGCTTTGGGGTGGGGGCCTAACTTTGCCCGACGCTTTGGAGCGTCGGAGTAGCTGATCGCTATGATACTTGATCCTCGCCGCAAGCGCAACAGGGGAACCGTAAGCACTTCAGCCCTGAAACCTTGAAGTACAGGTTGCCGTACTGATGCAACATCTTGCGCTTATGCAAGCCTAATAACGCCTATATTGGTCTTAATAACGCCTATGACGTTGCCTACAGGAAAGTGTTGACAACTTATATAAGAAACTATATAACGTCAACCCCAACGCGACACACGTCCCATGCGCACCAGGCGCGGCGGGCCTCGCCTTTACTGGCGGGCTAGCTTCTCCAGGGCGTCGGCGATCACCGCCACGACGCGCCGGGCCTCGGCAAGGGCCGTGCGCAGCTGGCGGTTGTCGCGCTCGGCGTCGGCGGTGGTGAGTGCCGCCAGCTCGGCGCGCAGCATCACGCGCCCCTCCAACGCAGGCCCCTCGGCGCGCACCAGGGCAGCGGAGAGCAGGGTCGTGGCCAGCGCGACGACCGCCACGCCGTCCTGCTGTGCCCGATCCGCGAGCAGATCGGCGGTTGCGGGCGTCAGGGTCAGGGTCAGGGTCAGGGTCGGCGCGTCGGCGTGGGGCGTGGCGATCATTGCGGTTGCTCCTGCTCTCGTGAGGGGCGCCCACGATAGGCGCCCCACAGCGGTTGACGGTTAGGCGGCGAGGGCGGTGCGCTGGGCTGCGCTCACGGCGTCCCATGTGGCGGCGAAGCTGCGGAGCTCATCCATGCGCGCCGACGCGCCGAGCGTGGCGATTGACGCCGTGTACCAATCGCATCCGTCGGCTAACGCCTCATCTTCGAGCTCCGCAGCCAGCGACGCCAGCTCGCGAGCGGCGCCGTGCTCAATTGCGCGGCGCACCAGCCGAGCGCAGGCCCGGTGCCAACAAATCCCGGCGCCCCATTGGGCGGCACACTGACAGGTGCCGTTGCTCTCGAAGAAGCGCCCCGGCTTGCTCACGCTCTCTACCCGGATAGCGTGCGCGGCCAGGTCGTAGTGAAGGGTGTCTGCCTGCAAAATGTAGTCCCATGCCTTGTCGAGCGCTACCATCCACGGGCGGTTGTCGCGTGCGGTCGAGCTGCGCACCAGGTCGATTGCGGCGGCCAGGTCGTCAATCAGATCTGCGACCTTCAGCGTGGTGAAAACGTGTACAATCGTGTCGGACATTGGGGGCTCTCCCGGTGTCTACTGGCCCGTTCGGTGTCTCACCACCGGCGGGCCGTGCTATTTCCTACTCCTGCATTATATCAGGAAGCTAAGTAATTGTCAAGTATCTATTGCACGATTGCTAAACTTCTGCTATAGTGATACTGCAGGAACGTACACAAGGGGGGCATATGATGACGCTACGCTGGCGGCTCAGAGAGATTGCAGAGCCCGAACGATGGACGGCGCGGAAACTCTCTCAGGCCACGGGACTCGCGTACAACACGGTGTGGGGCATTTGGGCAGGCAAGACCAAACAGGCGCATTTGGCGACGCTCGAGAAGCTGGCCGATGTGCTGAAAACTGAGCCAGGCGCCCTTATCGGGCGGGTTGAGGCCGTGGTACAATCGCCTAATTCCGCCGTGTCCGCCTAATTCCGCCGTGTCCGCCTAACACAATGGCCCCAGCGCAGTGAACGCTGGGGCCCGCCGAGGGAGTGAGCCCCGGCGCCGCAAGTTTACCATAGGAGTGAGCTATGAAACCCTTCGCACTGCTGGCGCTGGCCCTCGGCGCCGTGTTCGCGGCCATGCTCGTGTTCGCCGTCGTGGGCTCCGCCGTCTCAGGGCTGCGCGGGCCGTCGTCTGCCGATCTGGCGCGGCGTGATGCGGAGCTGGCGCGCATTGATCGCGCACAGCAGCTTGACGCCGATCTGTACTGGCTTGATCGCCTGCTCGCGGGCGCGTGGCGCGTGGTGCCCCTGGTGGCCGTCGTGGGCGCCCTCGGCTTCGTCGCGGTGCGCGGCGTGGCCTACGCCCGTTTCCGCCGGGTCTATGCCGAGCCGAGCCCCGCCGGGCTGCTGCCGGTCGAGCTGATCGATCAGGCCACGGCTAGGGCAGCGCTCTCGGCGTACCACGGCGCACGCCAGCTCGAAGCCCAACGGCAGGCCGTACCGCACAGCCTGAATTTCTCGCCCCACTATTCGAGCAGGCAGGACACGCCCCCCCTGCTCGAAGCGCCCGCCGCGCAGCTGGCGGCGCCCACGCCCACGTTTGCGCAGCTGCTCGACAGCGGCGCCGTGGGCAAGGGCAGCCCGCTGCTGTTGGGCTATGACGCTACGACCGGCGACGCGCTGGCGGGGACGTGGAACGACCTGTACAGCACAGCCGTTGCCGGGCTGCCTGGCTCTGGCAAATCTACGTCACAGCGCTTCCTGGCCTGTCAGACGGCCTTGCACGGGGCGAGGTTCGTCGTGTGCGACCCGCACGCGGGCGCCGCCGAGGATAGCCTAGCCGCCACGCTCGAACCGCTGCGCAGCGTCTACCTCTGTGAGCACAGCAGCGAACCTCGGCGCATCCTTGAGGCCGTCAAGTATGTGGCCAGCATTGGCGAAGCCAGGGTGCGCGGGCGCGACACCGACACGTTTCCTGTCATTCTGTGGGTTGACGAGCTCACCGGGCTGCTGGGGCGCTCCGACATTGGCGACGCGCTGGCGGGGCTGCTCGAACAAATCGCCCAGGAGTATCGCAAGCGCTTCGTGTACCTGTCGGCCAGCGGGCAAATATGGACGGCAGCGCGCACATCGTCGGAGCTGCGCGACTCGCTCGCGTCCGTGCTGTGTCATCGCATGAAACGCAGCCAGGCGCGGCTACTCCTGCCCACGGAAGAGGCAGCCCAGGTCGAACGTCTGGAGACCGGCCAGGCCGTGCTCTGGCGGACGAGCGGTGTCACCACGAAGGTGAAAATCCCAAACTGCACTGCGCAGGATGTGGCCCGCGTCGCGCTCCTACTCGACAGCTCCGCCCCTTCCATTGCCACGTCCACCGCCGGGCCGGGGCCGCGTCCGCTCGGCTTCCACGTCCCGGCCCCGGCCCGGCCCCGGCCCGGCCCCGGCCCGGACAACGGCCCGGACGGGGCCGGGGCCGTGGGGCGCGTCCCAATGCCGATTGACGCCGAGGCCGCGCACATCCTGGCTCAGTTTGCCGCCGGGGCCTCCGTTCACACGATTGCGGCCGCGTTGGCCGGGACGGCGAACCCCGGCGATAGGAAGTACAAGGCGGCACGGGCGCGAGTCGAGCAGCTGCTACGGGACACGCTGAACTAGCACGGCACACGAGACGAGCGGCAAGGCCCCCGGCAGTGATGCCGGGGGCCTTCGTGTGTCGCGCACGCGCCCGCGTAGGGGGCTCATAACCTCGGCGCGAGCGTTTGTACAATTGTTCAAACGCTCGCGCCCGCCCGCGTAGGGTGTGCGGATTGTCCAGATCAGGCTCGCCCGCCCGCGTAGGGTGTGTCCGATCTGTCTGGCTGGCGCCGCACCAGGTCGCGCATTATGGTAAGTCAAAGCGTGTAAAGGCAGTAAGTTCCTATTATCCTTTCTAATCGGAACTTACTTATGGCAAGTCGTGGCGCATTATGGCAAGTCGTGGCGCTCCTGGTGGCGCTACTCTCCAGCGGCCACTAGGCCGGGCGCTGGCCAGCTCGTCAAGCCAGGCAGCCGCCTCAGGGTTGCCCCGTGTCGCGTCGATGCGCGCCTGGTGCGCCACGGCGCACACCAACGCCAAGGCCGGGCCGTCGTCATCATCGGCCAGCGTGGCGGGCGAAGTCCACAGCCGCGCACCTCGTAACATCGTGGCTCCCTTGCAATGTACGACAATAATAGCGTAGATGACGCGCTGTGCGCCGTTCTGCGCTCCTCGCCGTGCGATGACACAGAGCGGGTGAGCCCCGCGCACCACGCGCCCGCGCATCGGGGCGTGGGCGCGTTTTGAAGGGTTGCAACCCGCGCAACTTCCTACGCGTCGGGCTCGGCGTGGGCGGGGGTGAGCGTGTCGAGCAGCTGCGCCAGCCCCAGCGCGTGCGCCCGCAAGTCGAGCCCCGTCGTGAGCGCGCGGGCGATTGCGCCGAGGGCGGCAGGCGAATATTCCACGGTTTTAGCCTGCGCCTGAAGCTGCGCAAGCATCGTTATGGCCACGCCGCACAAGGCTTTGCCATAGTGATCAGCGTCGGTGCGGTGCGCCAGCAAGTCGGCGGCATAGCGCTCGGCGTGGGCGCGGGCCGCAAGGTTCGCCAGCGTCTGGTCGTACAGCAGCGCCGATTGCACCCAGCCGTAGCGCTCCGACCATACCTCGAGCTGGCGCGTGTACGCCGTAGATTTGCCGTAGGTCTGCCGTAGCTTGTCGAGGGAGCGCCCGGCGCCCATCGTGAGATACCCAACGCGGGCGTTGTATGCCCGTGCGGTTTCGTCCGCAAGCATCGGGACGCTGATTTCAGGCTCTACCGTCATTGGCTGCTCTCGTCCGTTTTCCGCCGAGTGTTGGGTAACAATTCGGCGGAAAACGGCGTGCGTGGCGGCGTCTAGAACGAGCCGTAGCGGGCGCGTTTCTCGGCGATAATCGCGTCCATGCCTGCAATCGCCTTCGTCGTGAGCACGGCGTCGATGGCGCTCTCCAGGGCGGCGCCTGACAAGCCAGGAGTCGACAGCTGCGAGCGCAGCGCGGCCCTGGTGGCGTCGCTCGCCGCCGTGTGCTGCGCGGTGGCGGTGGCGTTGGTGGCGTCGGACACGGCCTGTCGTTCGGCCTGAAAGCGCCTGCGGGCCTGCTCATTCCGCGCCCGCCTGCCGTAGCGCTCTTCGCTGCTCAGCTTCGCCCAAGGCACGGACACGTCGGGGCAATCATGTTCGACGCGAGAGGCCAGTGAGCGGTCGCTTTCGTGGCGTAGGGCGGCGTCAATCAACTCTCGCGTGTCGGTGGCGGGGGCGGCGCGGGCGGCGAGAAAGGCATCCTTGAGCTCGCGGTGTGCGGGGCCGTCGGTTGTGAAGTCAGACATGGTTGGTTCCTTCTGGTGAGAGCGGCGGGAGCGGTAGAAGCGGCACGGGCGGGCACGGCGTGGGCGTGGCGGGCGGAGCGGGGCGGGCGCGGTCGGCGTCGGCGTCACGGGCCTCTTGGCTCAGGTACAGCACCAGCGTGCGGCCCGGCCTGCCGATGCGCAGGGGCACCAGGGTGCCGTCTGTGGCCTGCGCAGCGACGGTCCAGCGCTCACCGTCGGCCAGGGAGAGCGCACGGGCTGCGAGGTCGGAGAGGGCGGCGTTAGTCTGCACAGTTCGCCACCTGGCTTTGGTTGGCAAGGCGGGCGCGCAGCCGTGCCACCATCGTCGGCACGAAGCCCACGATGTACGGGTCGGTCGCTGGCGCTGGCGCTGGCTGGGGGCGCACAATCGCAACAGCGGGCCGGGCCGGGTGTGCTGCGCGGGCGGGGCGTGGCGCGAGCCGGTCAAAGGCTTCCCAGCAGGCCGATTGCTGCGCGGCGTCGGCGTCGGCCCGAGAGGGGGCGGCGCCACGCTTCCCCACCGACGCCTTGCCCGTCGGCGGGTTCAGATCCAGGCCCCGCGTGCGGAGCTCGTCCACAATCTGGCGCTCAATGCGCGCCGTGTGGGCGCGGCGCTGTGCCGCCTTGCCATGCTTGGCGACGGCGCCGCGCTGGGCTAGCTCCGCTCTGGCCTCGGCACGGCCCGCGTGGCCCTCGGCGCGCACCAGCTGCGCGTCGGTAAGGCGCTGGCGCGTCTCGGCGTCAAGGTCGGCCCACGCCAGCGGGGCGGGCCGGTCGGCCAGGGCCAGCGCGGTGCGCAGCGTGCGCAGCTCGGCGTAAAGCTCTGGGGGCGCGCTCACCGCCAGGCGGTCGGCGTCGTGCCGCCAGCTGCCACGGTAGGCCCACGCGGCCGCAAACACAGCGGTAGACACGTCCGGCAACAGCGCGGCCACCGCCAGGCGCGTGGCACGGGGCACCACGACGGCCACGGCGCCGGTCGTCTCGTCTCGCGTCTCGTAAGCTCGCGCCCGGATCAGGTTACAGGCATCGTCGATGCGCGCCACCAACGCCAGCCGCTCAAGCGGGGTGCGCGGCGCCGGGTCGAGCGTCGGGTCGAGCGGCAGGTCGAGCGTCGGGTCGAGCGTCGGAGCCGGAAGGGGAGAGCACACCCGCCCCGGCGTGGGCGGCGCTGCCTCGGCGGCAGGCGTGGCGAGCTCGGCAGGCGCCGGGCAAGGGAGGGCAACAAGGCGGGTGTGTTCTCCCTGTAGTGACGGCTCATCCGCGTTTGGCGTCACAATGCGGTATTCTGGCGTCGCGGTTGCGCCGGATTGCACATCTTGCCCGTGCGATTTTATTGCACATCTCGCCACGCGCAGCCCACGACCGGCGCGGGTGAGCTCAGCCTGGCCAGAGGCCACGAGCCCCGCGAGCAGGTAGGCGATCATTCTGATCTGAAGCCCCAACAGCGTTGCGAGCTGGCCACGGGTCACCAGCTCGCCCTCACGTTGGGCCAGGGCCTCGGCAAGGCGCGTCGCGTTCTTTACGCCCACGGGGCGCCCACGGCGGGCGCGGGCGAGCTCAGGGCCAGGCAGGGGCACCACGTCGGCGGGGGGCTGCGCTGCTCTGATCCGGCGCTTGTCGCCGAGCTCGGCGCATACCTTGAAGTGAACGCGGCACAAGTCGAGCCACACGCCCACGGCGCCATGCTTTGCGGCATAGGCCGGCCGGAAGGTGTGCGCCCAATGCTCGGCAAGGGCCAGCGCCTGGCCGTCGGTGTAGCCGTAGTACAACACGCTCTTGTACAGATTGAAGATATCGCCGCTCTCGTCGCCGCTTCCGTTGCCGCTCCAGTTGGTGAGCGCCTGGCCCTTGAATGGGCGTGGGGCGCCGTGCTCACTGAGCAGCCCATTGCGCCCGCTGCGCACCAGGGGGCGCCACGCGGCGGCAAGCGTGTCGAGCGCGTCGCGTGTGGCCCTGCTTCGCCACGGCTCGCGCACGGCGTCGCCTGCAAGATCGCCGGGCTCGCGTTGCGCCCGCGTTGCGCCCGTGTCACCCGTGCTGCTGGGGCGGGCCA
>Ga0335394_10007363_pt1 | contig 12438 bp, 9 predicted proteins | sample MAT03_FD_205741 | JGI IMG/M metagenome (GOLD analysis project Ga0335394, IMG submission 205741) | Freshwater microbial communities from Lake Fryxell liftoff mats and glacier meltwater in Antarctica - MAT-03 (spades assembly) (version 2) ... | reverse complement strand
GGCTTGAGTGTGTTGGTGCTGGGTTTGTGCACTACCGCGCTGTTGCGCCGTGCGCCTGCGGCCACGGCTGGCAAGACCAGCGCCGTGGCCGGCAGCACCTTGCGCCAGGCCCTGCGCAGCCGTCGGTTTTTTTGGCTTTACGCGATGACCGTGCTGGGCGCGCCCAGCATGTTCATCCCATTCGCCCATGTCTCCGCGGCCGCGCGCGATCTGGGCATCAACGACGTTCAGGCCGTGGGCCTGGTGGGCCTGATTGGCATCGGCAGCTTGAGCGGGCGGTTCGCCATCGGCGCGCTGGCCGACCGCATCGGCCGGCCGCTCACCCTGATGCTGGTGCAAGCCGCGCTGGGTCTGTCTTTCCTGCTCTGGGCCGCTGCCGATGGCTACCGCGCCATGGCAGTTTTTGCGCTGTGCATGGGACTGAGTTACGGCGGCATCGTCTCGTTGCTGCCCGCGCTGTGCATGGACTTCTTCGGCGCGCGCGCCGTCTCGTCGATCATCGGCACGCTCTACACCGGTGCTGCGCTGGGCAATCTGGCGGGTCCGTTCATGGCGGGTTGGGCGTTCGATGCCTCCGGCAGCTACAGCGTGGTGGTGTGGGCCTGCGTGGGGTTCTCGGTGATGTCGACATGGGCTGCCTGGCTGGCCGTGCGCCCGCAGGCCGGTGCTTGATCAGCCGCCGCCCTTCGCTGCAGTACCGTTCATGTTTGACCCGTGCGCCGACCGGTGCAGACCGCCAGCCATGACCGAACCCGCAGCGTTTCAAGATCTCCCTTCGCTGATAGCCTCTCGCGCACGCGCGCGCCCCGGCGCCCCGGCGCCCCGGTACTTTGGCAGGCCTTGCAATGCCTGAGATTCGCCGGACTGGACGCCACGATGGACCGTGTCGCTGCCACCTTGCAAGGGCTGGGTTGCGCGCCCGGCGACGCCATCGTCATCTGCGCCGGACCCTCGCCACATTACGTCGCCAAGGCACCACGGGCACGCCCAAAGGCATCGTGCAAGCGCAACTGGCGCAGCAGCATCGGGCCACGCACACCCTGCTGGTGTCGGTGCAGCACCAGCGCCTGATGGCGCACCCGGACTTCGAGCGTTTCGACCTGCGTTCTTTCCGCGTCAAGTTCAGCACCAGCGCGCCCTTCCACGCCGCACTGAAGGCCGATGGGCTCAGCCGCTGGCCCGGTGGTCTGAACGAGCACTACGGCCTGACCGAGGGCGGTGGCACCTGCATCCTGGCCGCGCACCTGCACCCGGACAAGCTGCACACCGTGGGCCAGGCGGCCGACCGGCATGACATTCGCCTGATGGACGAAGACGGTTTCCTCACGCTGCACCACCGCCGCAAAGACCTGATCATCAGTTGCGGCTTCAACATCGACCCCAGCGATCTGGAAGCCCAAATCAGCAACATGCAACGCCTGCATGACCTCAGGTTGATCGACGAGCTGACGCGAAGCGCCATCGGCAAGGTCCTGAAACGCGAGTTGCGCGATGCCTGGCGAGCTGCCGGGCGAAATGTCCAGGGCGCGTGAGGCGCTGAGCCTTGCCGGTCTGAACTTTTGGTCTCGAGGTAGCCGAACGTCAGATGCGCCGCGACAAGCTCGCGGCCGGCGATCGAGGGGCGGGGCATGGCAAGCAGGGCTGCGCGGGTCGAGCTGGGCTGCAGCCGACGATGGTGTTGCCTCTGGCTTGTTTCCTAAAATGAAACGCATGCTTCATCCCGATCCCCATCCCGATCCCGATCCCGATCCCGATCCCCATCCCCATCCCCATCCCCTTCCCCAAACCCAATCCAGCGTGGTCGAACGGCCGCTACCCGCGGCGATCGCCCGGCCGCAGCGACGAGTCGGCTTCGCCGGGACCGAGACCCGCGGCACCGCCGACCACACGGCTGCGTTGCATTGATGGCGGCGCCAAAGGCCGCCGCGGCCTGGGACTTGACCGCACTGCTCAACGCCGCCGACCCCCGGGCGTCGCGCCCGGAACGCCACCTCTGGCTGGTGCGCTTGATCGAATGGTTGCGCCACGGCCAGACCGAGGGCGACGCCGACGCCACCCCGCGCCCGGTGCTGCGTCTGAAGCACCTGTTGAACCTGCTGGAACGTTACCCAGCCGAGCGTGAGCGCATCGTCGCGCTGCTCGGCCGTTTCTGGCGCGAGACCGATCTGGCCGCTCTGCTGGCCGATTTCGGCTTCACCGCCCGGCGCGATGTCTGGGGCGAAATCGGCGAGCGCCTGTCGTTGCGCCTGTTGCCCGGCACGCCCGACACCGACGACGGCGCGGCGCTGTTCCAGCTGTTGTTCACCGCGCCCGATGACGCCGCCTGGCTGGCCGCCATCGACGCCGATACGCTGGCTCGGTTGGGGGCCTTGCTGGGCGCGGCACGCGGCAGCGCGGAGAGCCCGGCTGCGCCTGCCGCCAACCCGGCCCGCGGCAGTGGGGACGACTGGCGCAACCCGCTGCTGCAGGCCATGACCTGGCTGATCAGCGCCATCCGCGCCGCCGCCTTCGCCCCAGCGCTGCGCCAGCGCATGGGGCCCGAGTTGCTGGCCGACCGCCCCTTCGAACAACTGGTGCGCGCCAGCGAGGCGCTGGTGGACGCGCTGGTGGCGGGCGAAGCCACCGCCACCGCCCAGCACGCCACCTACCTGCGCGCGCTGCTGCAGCGCTGCCGCGCCGCCGCCGAGAGCGTGTCCGAGCACCTCGAGACACATGGCGTCTCGGTGAACATCGTCTTCGAGGTTGATCAATTGCTGGCGCGCTGCCAGCGGCTGGAAGCCCTGCTCGATGTGGCGCTGTCAGACCAGCCCCAGCGCGAACTGCAAGGCCTGATGGTGGCCCTGGTACAGCTGGCCTGGCAGCGCCGCAGCCTGCGCGCGCTGCTGGGGCAGCAGTATTCTTTGATGGCGCGCAAGGTGGCCGAGCGCCATGCCGAGACTGGCGCGCACTACATCACCCGCACCCGCGCCGGGTACTTCGCCATGCTGCGCGCTGCAGCCGGTGGCGGGGCGGTGATCGCCGGCACCACGTTTGCCAAGTTCGCGATCCTGGCGTTTGCCGCCAGCGTGGGCCTGGCACCCTTCTGGGCTGGCGTGGGCGCGGGGCTGAACTACGCCATCAGCTTTCTCATCGTGCACCTGCTGCACTGGACGGTGGCCACCAAGCAGCCGGCAATGACGGCCCCGGCGATGGCTCAGAAACTCGGTGCGCTGCAAGTGGGCGCGCCGGGCGATGAGCGCACGGCGGCGCAGGACGTGCAGGCCATCGACGGATTTGTCGACGAGGTGACACACTTGGTGCGCAGCCAGTTTGCCGGCATCCTCGGCAACGTCGCCGCGGTGATCCCGGTGGTGCTGTTGGTGCAGTGGGCCGCCTGGTGGCTGGCCGGCGCGCCGCTGCTGACCGAGCACAGCGCGCAGTACGTGGTGCATTCACTGACCCTGCTTGGCCCCACTGCGCTGTTCGCCGCCTTCACCGGCGTGTTGCTGTTCGCCAGCAGCTTGGTGGCGGGCTGGGTGGAGAACTGGTTTGTCTACCACCGGCTGGACAGCGCGCTGGCGTACCACCCCGGTATCGTGTCCCGGCTGGGCGCACCGCGTGCCGCACGCTGGTCGCGCTGGTGGCGGGCCAACATCTCGGGCCTGGCGGCGAATGTCTCGCTCGGTCTGCTGCTGGGCATCGTCCCGGCGCTGCTGGCTTTCATCGGCGTGCCGCTGGACGTGCGCCACGTCACCCTGAGTACCGGCCAGCTGGCCGCGGCCGCCAGCACCCTGGGCTGGCAGCTGCTGAGCCAGGCTGATTTCTGGTGGTGTGTGGCCGGCCTGGTGGCGACCGGCCTGCTGAACCTGGGCGTGAGCTTCTGGCTGGCGCTGAAGGTGGCGCTGCGCTCACGCGGCATCACGCTGGCCGACCGCCAGCGCCTGTATGCCGCGGTGCGTCAGCGGCTGTGGCACTCGCCTCGCAGCTTTCTGTTGCCGCAGCGCGGGGCCTGAGCCCGCTGTGCTGGCGCCGGCCGCAGGAAATCTTGCGCATGAACGCAGCCCCAGGGGCGGACACTGAAGTGCTCGAGACGACGGTAGCCTGGGGGAAATGGGAGACCTGACCCCAGCTACCCCAGCAAGTGTGGGGGAAATGGGAGACCTGACCCCAGCAACCTGACCCCAGCAACCCAGCAACCTTGACCCCAGCAACCTGTGTGACCCCAGCAACCTGTGACCCCAGCAACCTGTTGACCCCAGCAACCTGACTGTCTGAGTTTGACGGGTGGGCGCGGTTGACGGGAGCGGCGAATGCATGAACCCCGCTCGGTCGCTTTCGGTATCACCCCGATTCAGTAGCCGCGCCGACGGTCGACCAGATTGGCGATTGCGCCGCCCGCGCACAAGGCACGCAAGTTGGCCGCGACCACCGTCGCCGCGCTGCGCGGGTCGGTGAACGCTGCTGCGTGCGGCAGCACGGTGATGCGCGGATGGCACCAGAACGGGTGGCCCGCAGGCAGCGGTTCGGTGTGAAAGACATCGAGCACGGCATGACGCAGGTGAGCGTGATCGGCACCGTCATCTTCTTCACCATCGTCATCCCTATCGCCGATGCTGGCGCCAAGGCTGGCGCCTTCGTTGTGAACCCCCAGCGCGGCCAGCAGGTCGGCATCGACTACGTGCGCGCCACGCGCGAGGTTCACCAGTGAGGCCCCGCGTGGCAGGGCGGCGAAAAACGCGGCGTCGAGCAGGCCGCGCGTTTTGGCGGTGAGCGGCAGCAGGTTGACCACGATCTCGGTCACCGCCAGCAGCGGTACCAGCGGCTGGCCATCGTGCCGCCAGCCCGTCACGCGGTAGCCCTGCTGCGCAAGGCTTGCCGACACCGCGCGGCCCATCACACCTTGGCCCAGCACCAGCACGCGCACTTCATCAGCACAGCGCTGGGCATGCACCTGCCAGCGTTCGCTTCGCTGTCGCCCTGCATAGACAAAGAAGCCGCGGTGCAGCGACAGCACCGCCCACAGCGCGGTTTGTGTCATCGCTGCGGTCATCGACGGGTCGACCATGCGTGCGATCGGCACGTCGGGCGGCAAGTTGGTGTCAGTCAGCAAGCGGTCGACGCCGGCCCACAGGCTCTGGATCAGGCGCAGGTTCGGCAAACCCTTCAGACTGCCCGGCGCCGGGTTGGCGACCACGGCGGCCTGCACGGCCTGCGGGTCGTCGAGGGCCTGGCTTGGTGACAGCCACGTGGCCTCGGGCATCGACGCTTCGAGCGCGGCGCGCCAGCCTTCGAGTTCGGCTGGGTCCATGTCGCCGCACAGCAGCACCTTCATGAGCGTTCGGCGCGTGGCGCCCCTCCATGGCCTTGGCTCGGTGACAAAGGACCGTGCTGTCCCGTGCCGCTATGCCTGGCGCCCGTCCCCCGTGTTCGTGGCGTGCTCACTCTCAGCGCCAGCCCTGGCGCCAGCGAGCCACGTCGGTCAGCTCGCGCCAGGGGATGGTTTGGCTGCGGCGCGAGTGCACGGCCTCAATGACCACCGCCACCGGTGGCAAGGGTGGCAGGTGGCTGGCGGCCCATGGCGCCGCCACCAGCTCGGTGACGACGAAGTGTTTTTCGCTGGCACGGGGTTGCACCGCGGTCCATTTGCTTAAAAGCAGCTTGCGCGGGTTCAGGCGCGGCCGTGGGTGCGGGATGTCATTCATGGCGGGTTTGACGTCCGGGTCGCAGGGGGGTAGGGGAGACTGTCCATCCGTCGGCCCGCCGCAGCCGCAGCTGCAGCCGCAGCCGCAGCGGTCATCAATCGCGCGTGGCCGCTGACCCCGGTTTGCGCAACATCACAACCACCAGCGTGATGACGGTCAGCGGCACGACAAAACTCATCATCGCCACCGAGAAGTTGCCCAGTGCCTCGTGCTGCTGCGCGGCCAGGATGAGGTAAGTCACGTACGCCACGTAGTACAGCAAAAACACGCCGCCCTCCCAGCGCGCGATCTCGCGACCGGTCATGAACACTGGCAGGCAAGCCAGCGCCACGGCCAGCATGACCCAGATGTCAAAGGCCAGCAGCGACGGCGCCATCGCCAAGCCGAGGTCACCTGAGACGATCCCCGAAAGACCCACGCAGCCCAGGATGTTGAAGGTGCTGCTGCCCACCACGTTGCCCACGGCAATGTCGCGTTCGCCCTTGAGGGCCGCAGAAATGGAGGTGGCCACCTCGGGCATGGAGGTGCCCGCAGCGACGATGGTCAGGCCAATGATGAGGTCACTCACCCCCAACGCCCTGGCGAAGGTCACCGAAGCTGTGACCAGCCATTCCGAGCCAAAAACCAGGGCCGCCAAACCGGCCGCGATCAGCAGCAGCTGGGCTGGCAGCTTGCTGTCCCAGGAGCCGGCCTGCACGGTCGGGGATTCGTTGGCCAGCTCGGCCTTGGCGGCCTGGGTTTCTCGGCGCGATTGCACGATCAGAAAGGTCGTATAGGCGATCAGCAACGTAAACAGCAAGAGGCCGTCAACAAAGCTGATCTTGCCGTCCAGCCCCAGCGCCAGCAACAGCAAGCTGGCGCCGATCATGATCGGCACCTCCTGGCGGATGAGCTGGATGTTGACCACCAAGGGCACGATCAGGGCACTAACGCCCAAAATGAACAGCACATTGAAGATGTTGCTGCCGACGACGTTGCCAATGGCGATGTCAGTCTTGCCTTCCAGCACCGCGCCCACCGACACCGCCACCTCGGGTGCACTGGTGCCAAAAGCAACGATGGTCAGGCCAACGACCAAGGGCGAAATGCCAAACGACAGCGCAAGTTTGGAAGCGCCACGGACCAGCAGACCGGAGCCGACGATGAGCGCGGTCAGGCCCGCAATGAAGAGGAGGATGTTCATGTTGGGGTGGGACTTTAGCGTCTCGTCGGGGGTGGGCCAGTCGAGCCCGCTGGTGAGGCCGACCCGGTGACTGAACGGCAACCGCAAACCAAGCTAACCTCCGCGGACCTTGTTGTAGACCGGAGAGCAGCGCATGACATCCAAGATCCTGATCGCAAGCCTGACCGTTGCCACGATGCTGAGCACGGCCCTCGGCGCACGGGCCCAGGAGCCGGCCGCGCCATGGCCGAGCAAGCCCATCAAGTTTGTCGTGCCGTTTGCGCCGGGCGGTGTGTCCGACAACGTGGCTCGCCTGCTGGCCCTGCATCTGAAGGACCGGCTGAACCAGACCGTGATCGTTGAGAACAAGCCAGGGGTGTCGGGCATCGTCGGCACACGCGCCGTCGCCCGCGCCGACCCCGATGGCTACACCGTCATGGGCGGCACGATCACAACCCACGCGGTCAACCCGTTCTTCTCGAAGTCGCTGGGGTACGAGCCGGTCAAGGACTTCGCGCCGGTGAGCCTGATCGGCACGGTCAGCAACGTGCTTGTGGTGGCGCAGGGCAGCCGCTTCAATTCAGTCCAGCAGATCATCGACGAGCTCAAGGCCAAGCCTGACAGCCTGACCTATGGCACCGCGGGCGCGGGTACATCGCAGCACCTGTCGGGCCAGCTGTTCCAGAGCATCAGCGGCACGCAGATGCGCCAGATCACCTACAAGGGCGGCGCGCAGGCCATGATCGACCTCGTTGGCGGGCAGATCGACATGGTCTTTGAAACCGTGGCCGCCGCCCGCCCGATGATCGATGGCCAGCGCGTCAAGACGCTGGGCGTGACCTCGAGAAAGCCGCTGGGCACCCTGCCCGGCGTGGCCCCGCTGGCCGAACTGGGGGTGCCGGGCTTCGAAATGCAGTCCTGGCAAGGTGTGTTTGCGCCGGCTGGCACGCCAGCACCCATCGTCGAGCGCCTGGCGCGTGAAGTCGCGGCCGTGGTCGCGATGCCCGAGGTTCAACAGCGTCTGCGCCTGATGGGGGTTGAACCCGACGCCCGCGCTACGCAGGCCTTTGCCGAATTCCAACGTGCCGAAATCAGCAAGTGGGGCAAAGTCATCAAAGACGCCGGCATCCAGGCCGAATGACATTCACAGGAGACACACCATGACCATGACCATGACGAAGACCATGACGAAGACCAAACTCGCCCCTGCACTGCGCCGCCGCGGCTGGCTGGGGGCTGCCGCCACGGCCCTGCTGCTGCTGAGCACTGGCGCGCCGGCTCAGACACCCCCCACTGCCAGCAACAACTACCCCAAGGCCGGACGGATCGTGATCGTCGTGCCGTTCGCGCCGGGCGGTGCGACCGACATCATCGGCCGGCTGCTGGCTGACGAACTGGGCAAGCGCTGGGGCGTCGCCGTGGTGGTCGACAACAAGACCGGCGCTGGCGGTGGCATCGGCACCGAGTTCGTGGCGAAGGCCGCGCCTGACGGCTACACGCTGCTGCTGGGCACGCAGACGGCATTGGCGGTGAACCCCAGCCTGCTGAAGAAGGTTGGCTACAACCCCGAGAAGGACTTCGCACCCATCACTTTGCTGGCACAGACGCCACTGGTTCTGCTGGCCAGCAACCAATCGGGTGCGAACACGGTGCAAGAGCTGGTGGCGAAGATCAAGGCCAGCCCCGATGCCGTGTCCTACGGCACCAGCGGCATCGGCACGTCGCAGCACCTGACGACCTTGATGATGCTGAGCCAGCTGGGCGCCAAGGCGGTACATGTGCCCTACAAGGGCAGCAGCCAGTCGCTGCTGGACCTGGCGGGTAACCGGCTGGACATGCAGTTCGACAACATGGCCACCGCGCTGGCTTTCGCCAAGAACGGGCAGGCCAAGGCGCTGGCGGTAACGAGTGCGGCGCGCTCGCCACTGGCGCCGGAACTGCCCACGCTGAGCGAGGCCGGTCTGGCGGGCTTCGAGGCCGTGACCTGGTTGGGGCTGCTGGCGCCGGCTGGCACACCAGCGCCGGTGGTGGCGTTGTTGAACAAGGAGGTCGTGGCCGTGCTGAACGACCCCGATGTGGTCAAGCGCCTGGCCGCACAGGGCTTCACGCCAAGGCCCACGGCTGCGGATGTCTTTGCGCGCTTCATCCAGACCGAGACGACCAAGTTCGCGCAGCTGATCAAGAGCAACAACCTGGTGGTGGACTGAAAGCAAGGGCGCCAGAACCGCCCCCAGCGGCGTCAACTGCAGCTGCGAGTCAGGCCTCGATGGGTTGCCCCAGCAGTTCCAGATAGGCGTGCTCCAGCGTCACCGGCTGCAAGCTCACCGAGCTGACCTCGCCGCCATCCAGGGCCTGCACCACCTCGCGCAGGGTGATTGTTTGCGGCAGCAGGCACAGCAGTTGGCCGGCGCGGCGGCGCACACCCCAACCCAGGGCCTGGGCGCGGCGCGTGGTGGCGGCTTCGTCCCGGGTCTGCAGCACGGCCACGGCCTGCGCCGGTACTCGGGCCAGCAGCTCGGGCACACTGCCCACCGCCGCCACGCGTCCATCGCGCATCAGCGCCACGCGGCTGCACAGGGCTTCAGCTTCCTGGATCTGATGGGTCGTCAGCACGATGGTCATGCCACTGTCGCGCAGTTCTTCGATCAGGCGCCACAGCCCCAGCCGGGCCTGCACGTCGACCGCGCCCGTGGGCTCGTCCAGCACCAGCAACTGCGGGTTGTGCACCAGGGCCACGGCCAGGTTCAGACGCTGCTGCCAGCCGCCTGATAGCCGACCCACCCGCGTTCCGGCGTGGGCGGTCAGCTCGAAGCGCTGCATCAGCTCGTCCACGCGCTGGCGGCGTTGATCGGGGGCCAGACCGTACAGACGGGCGAAAAAATTCAGGTTCTCGGCCGGCAGCAGGTCGGCATAAAGCGCGCTGGCCTGCGGGCACAGGCCGACCCGCGCGGCGCTGCGCGCTGACACCGGCTCGCCGCCGACGTGCACCTGGCCGCTGTCGGCGTCGAGCAGGCCGCAGACGATGTTCAGCGTGGTCGACTTGCCGCAGCCGTTGGGCCCGAGCAGGCCGACGATCTCGCCGCGTGCCACCTGCAGGTCCAGGCCGTCGAGCACGGTCTGGCTGCCAAAACGTTTGTGCAGGCCTGCAATGCTGAGAACGTTCACGCGTGTTTCTCCAGCTTCAGCAGATGCCGGTAGGAGGACACGCCCAGGCCCATCGAAAAAATGCTGAACACCACCAGGAAGGCCAGCTCCCCGCGCAAATCGGCCACGCCCAGGCCCTGCGCGGCCACGGCCTTGAGCGCTTCGTTCATGTGCAGGATGGGGTTGAAGTGGGCGACGGTCTGCATCGCCTTGGGCATCAGCACCAGCGGGAAAAAGGTGCCACCCAGCACCAGCAGCGGCACGCCGAAGGCCGAGAGCGCCACCACCACTTCTTCAGAACGGCGTGCAAAACGCGCCCCGAAGAAGAAGCCCAGGCCGACGTAGGCGAACACCGACAACGTGATGATCAAGGCACCCAGCGCGATGCTGCCGTTGTAGCGCGCGCCGATGGCGTAGGCGATTGTGTACAACATGACCACCTGCAGCACGGCCAGCGCCGACTGGGCCAGCACCACGCCCAGGAAGTAGGCCAGCGGCTGCAGGGGCGACGCCAGCAGGCGGCGCAGGGTGCGGCGTTCGCGTTCGGCCACCAGGATGGCGACCGTGCCGCCCAGGCAGCTGAAGAACAGCGCCGCACCCATCAACACGCCGGCGGCCATGGCGTCCAGGCCCGCACGCATGCTGTCGTTGTGCGCGTAGACCAGGCCGAACAGCAACATCATCAGCGCCGGGAACAAGGCCCAGAAAATGAGCCCGCGCCCTTGGCGCCACTGTTCCAGCCAGATGCGCTGGGCCACGGCAAAGGTTTGGTCTAAAAGCGTGGCGAACATGCAGGGTGGGCGAAAGCCGGTAGGCAAAGGACGCGGATGCTATGCGAGCACCGCCTGATTGCCGTGCCTGTCTGCTGTGCCTGTCTGCCGGGCCTGTCTGCCGTGCCTGTCTGCCGGGCCCGTCTGCCGGGCCTGTCCGCCAGGCCTGTTTGCCGGGCCCGTTGGCCCGCCCGCACAGTGGTTGCCCACAAGGTCGCTGCGTGACGACCGTGCAAAAGCTGGGGTTGAAGCGCAATTGCTAACGTCAGGCGTTGCACGAAGGAGATATGCCCCAGGCGGGCATCATGAGACACCACGCAGGAGGCCAGGCCCAGAAGCCGACCCCTGCGCACTAAACAGCCCTTGGCGCGTACGACGCGACCAGCGGCAGCCACCGAGACAGATCATGGAAGCCATCAATCCCTACGACCTGCGCCCGTGGGTCGGCCAGTATGGCAAGCACATCCGGGCCGAACTGCCCGCTCCCAGCCACGCCAGCCTGCCGGCGATGGCCCGCGCCGCCACCAAGCGTTTTGCCGCGCAGACGGCCTTCACGACCGTCATGCCCAACGGCATGTACGGCTCGCTGAGTTACAGCCAGGTCGACACCATGAGCGACGACTTTGCGCGCTACCTGCGCACGGTTCTCAAGCTGGCGGCCGGTGACCGGGTGGCGATCCAGATGCCCAACTGCCTGAGCTACCCGGTCGTGCTGCTGGGCGTGTTGAAAGCCGGCTGCGTGGCGGTCAACACCAACCCGATGTACACCGCCAACGAGATGGCGCACCAGTTCAAGGACAGCGGGGCCAAGGCGGTGGTGGTGGTCGACTTGTTTGCCGACAAGTTGCAAGAAGCGCTGCCGAAAACCGATGTCAAGCATGTGGTCATCACACGCGTGCCGGAGTTCTTTCCACCGGTCGTCGGCGGCATCGTTTATGCGGTGATGAAGTACTGGAACCAGCAGATCCCGACCCACGGCCTGACCGCCGCCCTGCTGCCCGATGCGCTGAAAAAAGGCGCTGCAGCCGGCGGCGATGTGGCGTCGTGGAGCGCAGCGTTGACGCATGACAGCCTGGCGCTGCTGCAGTACACCGGTGGCACCACTGGCGTAGCCAAAGGCGCGATGCTCACGCACGGCAACCTGCTGTGGAACCTGGCGCAGATGCGCGCCATGTGCGCCAGCCACATCGACGAAGGCCGCGAGGTCGTGCTGACCGCGTTGCCGCTCTATCACATCTTCGCTTTCACGGTGAACTTCCTGTGCATGTTCGAAGCCGGCGCGCGCAACATCCTGGTGCCCAGCCCTCGGCCGATCCAGAACCTGCAGCGTGCCATCGAGAACTACAAGATCACCTGGCTCACTGGCGTCAACACGCTCTACAACGCGCTGCTGGCTGAGGAGTGGTTCAGCGCCTTCCCGCCCAAGCACATCAAGGCTGCTGGCGGCGGCGGTGCAGCCATGCACCACGCCGTGGTCGAGCGTTTCGAACAAGTCACCGGTGCTCCGCTGGTGGAAGGTTATGGGCTGACTGAGAGTTCACCCGTGGTTTGTTTTCAGCCGCTGAACGTCAAGCGTGTGCGCGACAGCATCGGCATTCCGGCGCCGATGACGGATGTGCGCCTGGTGGACGACAGCGGCGAACCGGTGCCGATGGGTCAGCCGGGTGAGCTGATCGTTCGT
>Ga0335394_10007359_pt1 | contig 12442 bp, 14 predicted proteins | sample MAT03_FD_205741 | JGI IMG/M metagenome (GOLD analysis project Ga0335394, IMG submission 205741) | Freshwater microbial communities from Lake Fryxell liftoff mats and glacier meltwater in Antarctica - MAT-03 (spades assembly) (version 2) ... | reverse complement strand
GACGACGAGCGGCGCGCGGGCGAGGGGCGCAACAGCAGGGTCAGAGGACATGACGGCTCTCCAGGGGTGGACGGGCTTGGACGGGCTTGGGTGGCGGGCTGACCGGCTCAGCTCGAAGGGGCCGCTGGAGCGCGCTGGAACGCGTTCTAACGGCGTTGGTAGCGCGAATGGGCAGACCTGGGTAGTCCGGCTCCCTGGTCGGAAGCTCCAAGCGGCCCGGTCACGCGGCCAGGTTGGTCGGTCGGAAGGTCGACCCGGGCCTACGGCGGGCTCGCGGTGCGAGGTGGGAGGCTGCGACCGGGACGGTCACGCCGTCCAGATGACGGGAGGGAACCTCCGAGCCCGGAGGACACGCCGTCGGCAAGCCCGGTGGAGGCCTCCGACCGACCTCGTCACGCGGCGTTCTAATCTGAACCAGGGTGGTGGCGTCTTCAGCGACCGGCGCGTGCGACTGCGCGCCCGACCCGTCACGCGCCGCCAGCGACTGTTGCGAGGATGGCAGCGCTCACATGCCCGGGCTGTTGTTCGGTCGTGTGAGCGGGTCATGGGGCCGACCTCGACCGAGCTGGCGTCGACCCACTCGCCTTCCTGAGCGCGCACGCATCGTCGCGACTCCGCCTGACCCCGGGTCGGGACAGCCGAGTCAGCGACGCGATGGCGCCTTGCGAGCCCGAGTCGAAGCGGGCGCGGGCGGTGGCGGAGTTGTTGTGGGCGCGTCTTCGGCGCCAGGCGCCGTGTCGAAGAGCGCGAGTCGGCGGGCATACTCTGCTGCGCGCCGGACGATGGGGCTCACGGCCTCGGTCAGCGCGGTGTCGCTCGTCCAGGTCGTCGGTTGGCCGAGCTGACGCAAGAGGGCGCCGTGAGTCGTCGGGGCGTCGAACGAGAAGTGCAGTGCAGGGAGGGGAGCGCGAGCGCGCTCGTAGTCATCGGGGCTGACTTTCAACCACGGGACCCACGGGACCCACGGGACCTCCGCGACCTCGGTGACCTCGGGATGCAGTGGGGTGGCCTCGGGCGACCGTGGTCTGGTTCTCGCGCGAGACTTGCGGGCTGGGGTGTCGGGCGTGGGCTCGGGTGTGGCGGACTTCTTCGTTCGCGAGGCTGTCCTGGTTTTCGAGAGCGCTGCCGTGGCGGGGCTGGCGCCGCGAGCGGTGCGCAGAGCGGCGAGAACCTGGTCGCGGGTCCGTCCGCGGAGCTCGAAGACGAGGAAGGGGTCCTTCTCGAAGGCGTCGCCGAGCACGTGGTGAACGGCCGCGACGTGTTTGCATGGGTCGCCCCAATCGGGGCACGAGCAGTCGGCTTTCAGGTCGGCGCGGGTCGCGGGGAAGAGGCTTGCGCCGGCGGCGCGGAAGGCCGTGTCGATCTCTTTGGGCATGGCGCCCGACAAGAGCTCGGCGGCGTATTCGGCGCGCTTGGCGAGCTCGGCGATGACGTTGTTCCAGGACGCCGCGCTGAGCTGCGAGAACACGATCGTGATCTTGTAAGGGGTCGGGCGCGAGCCGGTGACCTTGGCCGTGACCTGGCCGTGGGCGATGGTGAGAGCGCTGACCCGACCCGCGCGAGCGTAGGTCCCGCCCCGTGAGAGGCGGCCGTCGTCGCCCTGGAGGACCTCACGCAGGGCCGCGAGCCAGCGCTCGCCCCACCAGGTCTTGCCGACCTTGCCGACCTTGATGCCGTCCGTCGGCGGTGGGGACTTGGGTCCGGACGAAAAGGAGCTGAAGCCCCAGCGGCTGGATTGCCAGCTGTTATCCTTCGAGCGGCGCGTCATGGTGTCGCCCCCTTGAGGCTGTAGCGGGCGGTCTTCGACGGTCTGGGCGGTGATTTCTTGCGTGGGGTCGAGGGGATGGCGGCCTCGTCATCGTCGTCGGAGAGCGCGCTGTCGGACAGCGCGAAGAGGTCGCGCAGCTCGCTCGCGCCGAGCTCGGTGATCCATTGTTCGCCCGTGCCGACGACCTTGGATGCGAGCTCGCGCTTGTGGGTGAGCAGTTGGTCGATGCGGTCTTCGACCGTGCCCGCGCAGACGAACTTGTGGACCTGGACCGAGCGCTTCTGGCCGATGCGATAGGCGCGGTCGGTGGCCTGGTCCTCGACGGCCGGGTTCCACCAGCGGTCATAGTGGAAGACGTGGTTGGCGGCGGTCAGGTTGAGGCCGGTGCCGCCCGCCTTGAGGGACAGCACGAAGATGGATGGGCCATCGCGCTCCTGCTGGAAGCGGCGCACGAGCTCGTCGCGCGCCTTCTTCGAGGTGCCGCCGTGGAGGAAGGCGACCTCGACGCCGAACGTCGCGGCGAGGTGCTTGACGAGGCGGTCGCCCATCTCGCGGAACTGGGTGAAGACGAGCGAGCGGTCGCCGACCGAGAGGGTCTCCTCGAGCATCTCGGTGAGGCGGGTGAGCTTGCCGGAGCGCTTGTCGAGAGGTCCGCTGTCGGTGAGGTACTGGGCGGGGTGGTTGCAGATCTGTTTGGTAAAGGTGAGGAGCGCCAGCACCCGCCCGCGGCGCTCGATGCCGTCGGACTCGGCGATGCGACGGAGCTCCTCGTCGACGACGGCTTTGTAGAGGCTGACCTGTTCGCGCGTGAGCGTGCAGAGGACCTTCATCTCGTGCTTGGCGGGCAGGTCGTCGATGATGAGCGGGTCGCTCTTCAGGCGGCGCAGGATGAATGGGCTCGAGACCTTGCGCAGGCGAAGGGCGGCGTGGTCGTCGCCGAAGCGCTCGATGGGGATGGCGTAGGTCTTGCGGAAGCTCTCGAGCGGACCGAGCAGGCCGGGGTTGGCAAACTCGAGGATGGACCAGAGCTCGGCGAGACGGTTCTCGACCGGGGTGCCGGTCAAGGCGAAGCGGTGGGTCGCGCTGAGCGCGCGGGCGACGCGGGCCGTGATCGAGGCGGCGTTCTTGATGTTCTGGGCCTCGTCGAGCGCCACCGTCGCGAAGTCGACCTTGGTCAGCAGGTCGGCGTCGCGGCGCAGGAGGCCATAGGTCGTCAGGATGAGGGCGTTGGAAGAGCGGGGGAATTGGCGTGGGGTGGTGGCGCGCGCCGGGCCGTAGTGCTGGACGACCTGGAGCGAGGGGGCGAAGCGCTCGACCTCGCGTTGCCAGTTGCCGATGACCGAGGTCGGGGCGACCAGCAGGGTGGGGCGCTGGTCGTCAGGGTGGCCGGTGTGGCCGCTATGATTGGCGGCGTCCTCGACGCGGCGCAGGAGGAAAGCGAGGAACTGGATGGTCTTGCCAAGGCCCATGTCGTCGGCGAGGCAGGCTCCAAGCCCGAGGGAGGCCATGGTCGAGAGCCAGTCGAGGCCGCGGAGCTGATAGGGGCGGAGTGTGGCGTTGAGGGCAACGGGGGCCAAGCGGTCGGAGCGACCGCCGGGGCTGAGGCGGTCGAGCAGGGTCGCGAGCGTGCCGGTCGGGGTGACGGCAAAAGTGTGGCCGTTCTCGGTGACGTCGCCGGCGAGGGCGGCCATCACGGCTTGGCTGAGCGTCAGCGTCTTGGGGCCGGCGGCGATGCGTCGCTGGATGTCGGGGAGCTCGCGTGGGTCGATGGCGACCCACTCGCCGCGGAAGCGGACGAGCGGGGCCTTGTGTTTGGCGAGGGCGGCGAGCTCGCGCGCAGTGAGGGTCTCGTCGCCGATGACCGCCTCCCAGTCCACGTTGACGAGCGAGTCGAGCGAGAGCCCGGCGCTGGTCGCGACCCCGGCGACGCGGCTCTTGGAGGGGTTGCCAACGCGCATGCGGAGCTTCAGGCGGCGCTGGCCGGCAGCGGTGAGCTCGCCTGGGACGATGACCGCGAAGCCCGCGTCGGAGAGGGCGGCGGCGCCCTCTTCGAGGAAGGACCAGGCCTCGGCCGGGTCCAAAGCGAGGGCGTCGGGGCGGGCCTCGGCGAGCGAGCGGGCGATCGCGGGGAAGAGGCGGGCGGCGCGGGAGAGCGAGGCGAGCAGCGACTCCTGCGGGTCCTTGAAGGCGCGGCCGAGGGCCTTCAGGCCGCGGCCGGACTGCCAGACCTCGGTCGCGAGGACGAGCAGGCTCGGGTCGTCGGGTGGTTGGAGCAGGAAGCGCAGGGTGAAGGTTTCGCCGTCGGCGAGCGGGACCTCGAGCCGGAAGCAGGCGCGCAGGCGGTCGTGGGCGGCGAGCGCGGGCTCGGCCCAGCGGGTGACGGTGTCGAAGACCGAGCGCTCCTGAAAGCCGGTGGGTTCGAAGGTGGGGTCGGCTTGCGTCAGGGCGGCGCGCCAGCGGGCGGGCCAGGCAGCCTGGTCCAGGGCGTTGGGCACGGTGGCGCGTGAACGTGAGCGAGGGACCGGTGCACGCGGCGTGGGGGTGAGCGCCGGTTCGGCGCCGGAGGCTCGGAGCAGAGCGTCGACGGTGGCGTCGAGGAAGGCGCGCAAGAGCGCGTCGGGAGACCAGACGGCGAGCGCGCGCGAGGTCTGCGGTGGGGTGAGCGGGAGGGCGTGGGCGCCGGGCGGCATGCTGCGCGCGATGGCCGCGACGCGCGTGAGGTCTTCGGTGGCGGAGAGGGCTGCGGCCCAGCGGGCCTCGATGCGGGCGTTGGCACGGGTCAGGGTCGGGACGACGCGCTCGCGGGCGACGAGCTCGAGGGCGAGCTTGGAAGCGAGGACCCAGGTGGCCCACGAGGCCGGCAGGGACGAGCAGATCTGGGCCGGGACAGTCGCGAGGCGGCTCGCGGTGATGAGCAGCGGGAGGGCCAGGCCATCGACCACGCAGACCCCGGTGGGTGTGGCGATGGTCTCGCGGTGGGGTTCACCCGAGCCGAGCGACCCGAGCTCGGCGTCTTCGGCGGCGTCCTCCCAGAGAAAGAGCGAGGTCTGGCTAGGAAGGTAGAGCAGCGGCATGGCGGCAGGTATGCATCAGCTCCGTGCCGATTTGAAGGGGGTTCCGACGCCGTCTTTGCAGACTTGCGTGCCAGTGTTGAGGCAAGCACCGGTGCCGCAGTGCGAGCTGCCGACGAAGTCCTCGTAGGCTTCGCCGTCGCAGTTGTCGTCGTTGTCATCGCAGGTGGCGTCGTCGCTCGCGGGGGTGCCGGGCGTGCAGTCGTCGAGCGCCTCGCCGCCCTGGCATTTGCGCGTGCCGACCGCCTCGCAGGCGCCGATGCCGCAGGTCGTCGGCGTCGACTCGGCGTCCTCGTCGTCCTCGTCGTCCGTGCCGTCGCAGTCGTCATCGACCCCATCGCAGGTGACGTCGACGCTTGGAAGCGGACCGGCGCTGCCGAGATCACACTGCCAGATCGGCGCGTCGTCAGGCGCTGTGCAGCGGGCACGCATCACGTCTTGGAGCGCTGCGCAGCGGCCTGGCTGCGGGCAGACGAGGCTGCGCTGATCGGCCTCGACGCCCTTGGTCTCGGGGTCGCGCTGGTCGACGATGCAGTCGATGCAGTCATCATCTTGATCGGCGGTCGCGGACTCGAGCGCATTGCTCAGCCACCGGACCGACGCCAACGATCCCCTGAGACACCTCTGGACCCGGGCTACTCGACCGTGACCGTGCCGAGGTTCGTCGGCGAGAGCCCATCGGCCGTGCCCGGGTCGTAGTCGCCGTACATGAAGCTCGTGCCGCCATCGTCCGTGAAGCGGAACGTGTAGCTGTAAGTGCCGGCGACCGGGATGACGAGTGAACGCATGTACTCGTCATTGTCGAAGAACTGCTTATTCCAGGTCGCCGTCAGCCAGCGCCAGCCGGGGCTCGTGCGCGGGTCGCTGCCGAGCGGCCCAAAGCCGACCTGGCCGAGAATCCCCGCGGGCTCGCCCGCGGGCTCGCTGACCCCCTGCGCGCGCACCTGCCCGTAGACGAACTCGCTCACCTCGCCGGCCTTCACGCTGACGGTCCTTGGAAACTGCAGGTCGCACCAGGTGATGACGCTGACCGCCTCGCCGGTGAAGCGGAAGCCGCCCGCCAGCGTGCCGACCAGGCCGGCTTTCGTGACGGCAACCGCGACCAGGCCCGGGTCATGCGGTCCTGGTGGACGAAATCCAAGATCTACGCCCCGTCGAGCTGCGCTTTCTGCGCGCCCTCGTCGGCAAATCTCCGGAGCGATTGGCGCTTTATGGCGACGCTGGCCAGCGGCTCTATGCCGGCGGTGTGACGCTCTCGGCGCTCGGGATCGACGTGCGTGGGCGTTCGCATGTGTTGCGCCTCAACTACAGAACTACCGAGCAGATCCGACGTGCTGCCGACAGCATCCTCGAAGCGGGCGCCGCGGTGAATGACGACCTCGACGGCGGCAAGGCCCCGCGCACCGCCCGCAGCCTGCACACGGGTCCAGCCCCGGCGATCACCGGGTTCGACCTGGCCGACGCCGAGCGCGACGGTGCCCTGCAGCTCGTGCGCGAATGGATCGACGCGGGCATCGAGGCGTCGGCGATCGGCGTATTCGCGCGCGCCAACAGCCGCGTCAGCGCACTCGACCTTCAACCCTCGAACTGGATTGACCGACCGTCACATCGCGACCGGGAAATTCGCCGAGCAGGCGAAGCCGTGGCGAGGCGAGAGCAACCAGTAAAACCCCTCCGAGTCAGTTGCGCGGCGTCGTTCGCTGCGTCAATATGTCGTCGCTCACGCAACGTGGCCGCCGCCTATCGGCGAGCGAAGAAAGTCATCATCCGGAGGTGCCCGAATGAGTCAGATTACCCATGGCGAAGTGACGATCGAAGTCCCTGATGACCTGCCGATCCCGGCCGAAGCCGGCAAGCTCAGCAACGATCAGGTCCAGGCCATAGCCAAGCCCCCGCGCGGCATCGGCTCCGCGAGCAGCGACACCGCCGAGGCAGCGCGCAAGGCCGGCGCCAAGTTCGTGATGCCGGCGGACGTCACCGCCGACGGACTGGAGAAAGCGGGCGACGATGCCGAGCGGATCGACAACATCATCGCCTCGGTCGAGGTGTTGCTGAACACCCTGAAGCAGGCCAACTTCCTGCTCGACGGCAAAGCCTGGGAGATGCTGCGCAAGGTCAACGACCAGGTGAACGCGCAGGGCAAGACCAATCCCGAGGTGCTGACCATGTTCGCGCCACTCGTCGCCTACATGAAGCGCTTCGGGCGAACCGGGCCGCGCAAGCCCCCGACCGCCTGAGCCACCCGCTGCAAGCGTCTACGTAGAATGCATGGAGCGCCTCGGTAAGCCGCGTCCGGTGGCTGTCCGAGGCGCTTCATGTGTCTGGAGAGTCGGGTTCATGCGGCGAAGAGGCCATCACCAACCGTGATACACTGGCGCTCGAAGTGGTCGTTGGAGGCGCTCGGAGCGGGTGCCGGGGGCGCTCGGACCAGGTGCCGGGCGCGCTCGGACCGGGTGCCGGGGGCGCTCGGACCGGGTCCAGGGGGCGCTCGGAGCGCATCTTGACGGCGCCTGGAGCGACTCGACGAGCGGGCGGAGGTCGGAGCTCGCCGAGGTCGGACCGCCACAAGAATGGACCGCGAACGGCGCGACGAGTAGTTGTGCGTCGCGAGGGAGGACGAGATGAACCGCGCTGAGTTCGAAATGCTGCGAGACCTGCCTGGAAAGGTCATTCGCGGCGACATCAAGTTCAGTCGCAAGCAGGCGCTCGCACCGCGGCTCGTCGCGGAGGACCTGGTCAGCGAGAACACCGCCGGCGTCGAGCTGCGCATGGCGGTGCACTCGAACCCGGCGACAACCGCGAAGACGATCAACGTGCACGTGCCGGGCACCGGTCCCATTTGCCGGCTGGACATCGATGGGACGGTGCACGGCGCGGCAGGGAGGAGTCACAAGCATTCGCTGCAGACCGGGCGTTGCCCCGACCGCAACCTCCCTGACGGCGTCGTTGCCCGTCCGGAGCTAGCGGGCAAGTCACCGCGAGAAGTCTTCGAGAGCTTCTGCGAGCTCGCGGGCATCGTTCACGATGGGAGCTTCCACGAACCCGACCCGAGGTGGCCGTGATGGACCTCGAAGCGATTCGCAAGGCCGTCGCTGGTCACAGTCTGGTGCGCGCGGTCGATCAGCTCCCGACCGGGCCCGTGCGCTTCGAGACCGCGTTCCTCTATCCCGAGGGCAGCTCGGTCGACTTGTTCATGGTCGAGGATGGCCCGCTGCTACCCGCCCACCGGCTCAGCGATCTCGGAAACACGATGGCGTGGCTCCACGACGTGCAGGTCAAGCCGTGGCTGTCGAAGAAGCGCCAGCAGTTCCTGAGCGACGCGATCCGCACGCATGGCGTCGTCCAGCGTGGGGGCGCGCTCGAACGCACGCTCCATACCGGCGACGAGCTCATGCCCGGCCTCATCAGCCTGGGGCAAGCGTGCATCCGGGCGGCCGACCTGGTCTACACGCGCCGCAGCTCGCTGCAGGTGCCGGTCAACGAGGACGTCGAGGAGCTGCTCGCCGACACCAACCTCCCATTCGAGGCGGACGTCGTGCTCGATGGCCGTTTCGGTCCCGTTCGGGTCGACTTCGTCGTCACCGGAGCCCGCCGCCAGAGCGCGCTCCTGACCCTTTCGACCTCGACCGCGTCGCAGGCACACATCCTTGCGAACGAGGTCTTCCGAAAGTGGTTCGACCTCGACCTGCCCAGCCGCAGCGAGGAGCGCGTGACCGTGCTCGACGACCGCCACGACGTCTATCGCGACGAAGACCTGCGACGCCTTCGCGAGAAGTCCACGGTGATTGCGCTGTCGGATCGGGTGGCGCTGGCGGACGTGCTCAAGGCTGCTTGAGTCCTCGTTGCCAGGACTCGTCAGATCGGTCACGGGATGGCCGTCGACGACGACGGTCACGGTAAGCAGGCCCCGTCGCTCGTGAGCGCGGCGTCCGCGTTGTCGCCACAGTGCATCGACTGGTCGCCGACCAGCGGGTCGTCGCCGCAGGTGTAGGACGCGCCAAAGGCCTGGCGCTCGACGCCGTCAACGTAGTTTATCGCGACCTCCTCCGAGCCGATGGGGTCAGTTGCTCGCGCTGACGCATGCGAGGCGCCCAGGCCAAGCGGCCAGCCATCGCAGGAGGCTGGTTGCGCTATGGGCATGGAGCGCGGCGAGCGCCTGGTAGAGCGGTGCTGACGCTCGCCTGACGACGATCTTTGCGTTGGGCGGGAAGCTCACGCGGACAGCATCGCGTCCAGCGAGAAGCCGTGCGGCGTCGGCAAGTCGGTCACGTGGTGCTGACGGGTACGCCACCCGCGTCGACGGTGCGCTTGCCGATACGCAGGCGCTCCTCGATGACCAGCAGGATCACCTCCCCGTCCTTGCCCACGGTCGCCATGACCGCGGCGGGCACGCCGAGCGCGCCAGTCTCGACTGTGTCGAGGTACACGATGTCGTCGCCGATGGTCAGGTCACGCACCGAGTACTCGACGCCCGACTCGAGCCGCACGGTGTCGACGCGCTCGGCGGCGGTGTCGACGATGAGCTCGTCAATCTTGCCGAGCTCGTTGCCCGCGCGGTCCATGAGCTTCCAGCCGCGAATGTCCTGATCCTCGTCGACGAGGCGGTACTCGTCGAGGTCCGAGAGCGCGTGTCGATCCGACCGGCGCTCGAGGTCGTTCATGTCCAAAGGATGATTATGAGCGGTCATTTCGCGCCTCCGATACGAGTAATCTGAAGATAGACACCCTGTTTGCGCATGGCCGTCGCGTCCTCGGCCGAGAGCCCGCGCATGCGCTCATCGGCGGTCTCGGCGTTGGGGGCACGCGCGATCTTGCCGACGAGTGACAGCTTTTGCCCGGGCTTGATCTGAATCGCGGCCTCGGCCGACCCGCGGTCGAGCGCCTCGTCGAGCATCACGTACATCTCGCCGTCGCCCGTCCCCACCGTGAAGACGCGGTCGCTGATCATGCGCCCGACGGTGACGTCGGGGATTTCGAAGCGGCGGTCGGCATAGGTCGTGCGGTCGACCGCCCCATAGATCAGCACGAGGTCGTTGAGTACCTCGCCGTTGTCACCTGCCACCGTGCTGGGGGTGGTGCCGCCCACGGTGTCGCTCGGGGGTATGACCACGAGCGACGGGGCGGCGCCGGCATCGGTGGCGCTCGGGGGCATGACAGGTGCGGGCCCGATGCTCGCATCGGTGGAGGTCGCGACCGCCATGCGCGCGGGCTCGTCCTTTTTGAAGACCAGGAAGTAGAGGGCCACGCCCACGCCGGCCAGCAGCAGCACGACGAGCCACCAGGGGAAGGCGCGCTTGGGCTCGCGAGTAACGGGTATCTCTGCCATTTCAGGAACTCCTCAGGTTGGGTGCGCGGTCTCTATGCACGCGCGCACTCGTATGCGGGTTGTCAGCCTCGTGCGACTGCCGCTTCCCATGTCGAACGTGGGGTCACGAAAGGTGTGGGCAAGACACGCGCCAAATCGGCTGACGGCCAGCTCGAGCTATGTTCAGAGCACTTCGTAGCGAGGCACTGCGCCTCACGTGGGGCATGTCTCCGCGTCAACCTGGTTCAATCGCCGCTCGCGCTGCACGGCCACCGGACAGTCCATTCCGGCAAGTCCGTGCGCGGTTGATTGGCGCGATTCTCGCAGCTGGCGAGGTCCGCCCACGATGTCTCATCGGTGCCACCCGCGAGCGTGAAACGAGCGGGGCGCCAGCGCCGAGTTCAACAAGATGAGGCCAGCGTAGCTCGGGTCTATTGATTCGGACCCAACCCCAAAAGGAACGAAACCCCATGCAGATTCAAGTCAACACTGATCACAATATTGAAGGACGCGAAGCGCTCGCGGCCCATGTGGAGGCGACGATCACCAAGTCGCTGAGCCACTTCAGCCAGCACATCACGCGCGTGGAGGTCCATCTCAGCGACGAGAACGCCGACAAGAGCGGCCAGCACGACAAGCGCTGTATGATCGAGGTCCGCCTCGAGGGGCGGCAGCCGACCGCGGTGACGTGCGAGGCGCCGACTGTCCACCAGGCGGTGGCCGGCGCGGCGGACAAGATGAAGAGCTCCCTCCATAGCACCCTGGAGAAGCTCCGCGCGCAGGGGTAGCCCGGATCCGCGGCGCGTCCGGAGTCTCCCAGATGCCCACGAAGAATGAGCTCCAGATGTCGGAGGCGTGGCACACGCTGGACGCCGAGGTCGTCGCGCGGCGGCTGCGCTCCGACGGGACGTCGGGCTTGACGAGCGATGAGGCCGCGCAGCGCCTCACGCATTTCGGCGCCAATCGGCTGGAGCAGGCACCCGGCCGCACGCCGCTGGCCATCCTCCTCAATCAGCTCAAGAGCCTGCTCGTGTTGCTGCTCGTAGTGGCCGCCGGGATCGCCTTCGCCACGGCGAGCCGCTCGAGGGCGCCGCGATCCTGGTCGTCGTCGCCCTGAATACGGCGATCGGCTTCCTCACCGAGTTGAAAGCGCAGCGGACGCTGACGGCGCTCAAGAAGCAATCGGTGCGGATCGGTCGCGTCGTCCGCGACGGCGTGGAGCGCGAGCTGCCCGCGGTGGAGCTGGTGCCGGGGGATCTGGTCGTCCTAGAAGCGGGCGCGCGTGGAGTATAAGGAAACCAACGCCCCCGGCTGTCAAGACCAATCCAGCGTCACTGCGCCCCGAACAGCGGCACTGCGCGCAGCACCGCGCGAGTTGACCAAACATTCCTTCTGCGATCCATCGTCGGGGGGGAGGGGCGCTGGGGTCTTGACAGCCGGGGGCGTTGGTTTCCTTATACTTACGCCGCGCGCGGGATCGACGGGCGCGCGTACCCGTGGGGCAACACGCCGCCCTCTTCCTCCGACACGCCCCAGCGGCTCTGCTGGAACCGCGGCGCGGAAGGCTCCTGCGACTGGCGCCAGTTCACCGCCGGGGCGTCGGCCTTCCATGCGCTCCACATGGCAGGCAATCTCGCCGAGTGGGTGAGCGACTGGCACGGAGGTTACCCATCTGGCGATCAGACCGACCCACGCGGGCCGTCGTCGGGGACGGAGCGCGTGGTGCGGGGCGGGTCGTGGCGGCAGTCCAACCCCGCCGACTTCACGACGACGTTGCGGGCGCGCGACGTGCCCACGGCGACGAACGCGGCCTACGGATTCCGCTGCATCTGGACGCCCTGAACGGAGGGGGAGGGCGTCCGTGTATCGCGGCGCCACTTCTTGACGCGGGTGTCCTACTTTGGGGGCCCCGCCAGAATCGGTGTCCTAGTTAGGGCTTGTCCGAAAGAGATAGCGATTTGGCGGAGCGCCACCGCGGGCGTGTGACCGCCCACGACGAGGCGTCAGGCGCTTCGCCAAGTCGCGGTTGAACGAAGCCGCGGAGCCCCCGCAACGGTCCAGGTCACCCCCTATGGGGAAATTAGCGGGAGCCCTTGTTTCCCAGCAGATCGATGGGTGACAGCGGGGCGGTCTGCTGGGGTTCAGGTCGGTGCATCGGGGCGGAGGTCCGAGACGCAGCGTAACGCGGATCGGCCTGCTGCGGAGCGGCTTCGTTGTGCGCCTTCGAGCGCACTTTGTCAGCGGGGGGAAGGTCCCCGCCAGGTCCCACGCTTGGGGCCTGTAGCTGAAAGTAACTGC
>Ga0335394_10007355_pt1 | contig 12444 bp, 10 predicted proteins | sample MAT03_FD_205741 | JGI IMG/M metagenome (GOLD analysis project Ga0335394, IMG submission 205741) | Freshwater microbial communities from Lake Fryxell liftoff mats and glacier meltwater in Antarctica - MAT-03 (spades assembly) (version 2) ... | reverse complement strand
ATCTTCAAGCGCCCGTAGAGCGACTCGCTGTAGAGTACAACGATGAAGACAATACCCTGAAACACTAGAACTGTGGCATCAGGCATGTTGAACACCCGTTGGAGTGCGCCCCCGCTGGCAATGATGCCACCCAGCAAGATAGCGACCAGTGCTGCCGCAAGCGGGTTGTAGCGGGCAACGAAAGCGACCAAAATGCCTGCATAGCCGTAGCCTGCGATGATCGAGGCGTTTGCCTGCCCTTGCACGGCAGCGACCTCAACCATGCCTGCCAACCCAGCGCAAGAGCCAGCGAGGAAGCAGATAATGATGGTGAGTTTGCCAACCGGTAGCCCCGCAATGCGCGCCGCTTTGATGTTGCCGCCTGCTGTGCGAGCCGCAAAGCCAAAGGTGGTGTGCTGAATCAAGAAGTAGGCAATGACGCAGGCGATAATGCCGTAAATCAACCCGTAGTGAATCCGCGTAGAGAAGATATTCCCAATTTTGTAGATATCGGGAATCGGAAAGCTGGACGGCTTGTTGAGCGATGACGGATCTTTCATGGAACCCTCAACCAGGTGATTGAGCAGGGCGATCGCAATGTAGTTCATGAGCAAACTACTAATGGTTTCATTGACGGCTCGGTAGTGCCGCAACGCACCGACGATCGCAATCCACACGCCGCCAAACAAAATGCCACCCAGCGCCATCCCAAGCTGCACAACCAGCGGCGGTAAGCCCAGAAGATTCTGAACCTGATCCGGTGACGGTAGCACACTGCCATAGGAAAGCAACAGACCAAAGATGGTCGCACCGATGCCACCCATCACCAGTGCCCCTTCATTGCCAATGATCATCAGTCCCAGACGGGCAGGCAGTGCGGTACACAGTGCAGTCAGCATGAGCGGGGCAGCGCGTAGGAGAGTACCCTGAAACGATCGCCAATTGCCAAACGCCGACTTGTAAATCGCTTCGTAAATTGCAAACGGGTTTTTGCCACAGATGGCGCAGAAAATACCAAAGATGACCAACGCTACAAACAGTGCCCCAAACGGGAGGCAAATGGCTTCAGCGGTCGATCGCCAGTTAGAACGACTAAGTGCCATAGGTCAGCTCACCTTCCCTACAACGCCTTCAGCCAACCAATTGATCTGAGTAGTGGCGGCATCGGTCACTTTATAGGTTGTGCCTGCTGGAATCTTTACCGCGCCCGTGTTGTCTTTAATCGCGCCTTTATAAACGATCAACGACTCGTCAACAATTTTAGCCTTTGTCGCGTCAACATCCTTCTTGGCGGCTGCTGATACGGCTGGACCAAACGTTGCCAGACTGATGTAATCCTCCTTAAGGCTGCCAATAACCTGATGCGGAATGCCACCGTTCATGAGAGTCTTGCCTGACTTGAGCAATTCAACATACTTTTTGTGAATGGTTGGCCAGTTATAAACTGTTCCCGTCAGGTAGCCCTTTGGTGCCAATGCTGACTGATCCGAATGGAGACCGCTCGAAAAGATGCCGCGCTTTTCAGCCGTTTCAATGACCACTTTCGGACTGTCCACATGCACACTAATGACATCTACACCCTGGTCTGCCAGAGAATTGGTTGCTTCTGCTTCTTTCACGGGCAGCGACCAATCGCCTGTGAAAATGACCTGCATTTTAATATCGGGCTTGATGCTACGTGCCCCCAACATGAAGCTGTTGATATTTCGCAGCACTGGGTTGATGGGTTTTGCCCCAACAAAGCCGAGTTTCCCTGTCTTTGTGGTTTGAGCGGCAATGCGTCCGGCGAGGTATTGCCCCTCGTCGAGCAATGCAAAATAGCTACCCACGTTTTTGGGTAAGCCTTCTTTCCAGAGTGTGCCGGAGTGGAAGAACTGCACGTCTGGGTAGTCTTTGGCAACTGCCAGCACGTGCGGATCGAAATAGCCAAAGGAAGTGGGCACAATGACGGTCGCTCCATTCTGGTCAATCATGTTGCGCATGACTTCCTGAACCTCTTTGGTTTCAGGCACGCTTTCTTGCTCGACGATCTTGATGCCAGGAATAGAAGCGATCGCGGCGGCACCTTTTGCCTGCGCTTGATTCCAGCCATAGTCATCTTTGGGCGCGTTGTAGATAAAGCCAATCACAATGGGCTTGTCAGCCACGGGACTGGCTGCCCCACCGCTACTTGCTTGCGTTTCAGGTGGCGCAGAAGAACAGCCCGTCCACAGCTTAGACGTTGCCCCAAACGCAGCGGTTGCCATCAGCCCCCGAATGATTTGACGGCGAGGAATATACAGAGGTCTTCTCGTACTCACGTTCTAATTCTCCTAAGGAAACAATGATGAGTGGAACTAACCACACGCGTGAAGTGGGGGATGTGAAGCGATGCGATTACGTTTGGGACTGCAACGTTGCTAGTAGCCAGCGGTAGCAGGATGTCAGTTAGCCTATGAGAAAAAAAAAACTCAAAATGTGCCGGATATGACATTTAGCTATTTCAATGCGGTTCTCTAAACGTGTGCCCAAAGTAAGACGAATGTCATGTGTATGACAAAGCATCCTCTAGGAAGCGCATACGATAGGTAGCCAAGCAAAACTAAAGAGGACTCTAGAGAGGGCTTCAGCGTTTTTAATACAAGTACTTTAGCAGTCAAATTCGCGTCCACCGACGAATTGTGATAAACAGTTTAGAAGCCGTCTCCAGGGTACGATCGTGGCTTCTTACATACCAACTACGAACTTTGGCGTTAGCTAAGGATCGTGAATTAAATAAAACCGACAATTTTTTTGCAGGTAGGGGCGCACGGCCGTGCGCCCCTACGAGAAATACCGGAGTTATTGGATGCTTGTTCCTAAGGCTCTGATGGTAAGAGCTTAATCCAGTGTTTATTTTTGTAGCGTTTGCCTACTTTTACGTCGTATGGATGCTGATGCAGCACTCAGAATTGTTGAGCACGCGTTAAGCCATGAACGTTTAGGACGGTTGCAGGCGATCGTGTTTCGGCAAGCGTGGGAGGAACGGTCGTATCAAGAGATTGCCAAACAGTCTGGCTATGAAGTTGGTTACATCAAACAAACTGGCTCACAGCTCTGGCAATCGCTCTCACAAGTATTTGGCGAACATGTGAGTAAGCATAATCTTCAAGTCGTATTGAAGCGGTATGCCAGTCGAGAAGACTTTAAGCGCCAGGAGTCAGGTGGTATTGTTGGCTCCACGCGTGAAGGAGAAGGCAGTGACATTAGAAGTCAGGAGCCAGGAGAGACGCGTCTACCGGCTCACCTCACACCTGTCTCCCCACACCCTACTCCCGATCTAGACTGGGGTGAAGCCAGTGATGTCTCGATCTTCTACGGTCGATCGGCTGAACTTGCCAAGCTAGAAGCATGGGTGCTAGACGATCGCTGCCGCTTGCTTGGCTTGTTTGGCATGGGTGGCATTGGCAAAACGGCGTTATCTGTTCGGTTGGCGAAGCAGATTCAGGGCAATTTTGCCTATGTCATTTGGCGATCGCTCCGCAACGCGCCACCCATTCGCGACTTGCTGAACGATCTCATTCAATTCGTTGCTGATCAACCCACGCCAGCGCTGTTGCCGGACACAGACACGTTAGACAAGCAAATTTTGCGGCTACTGCACTACCTCCGTGTTCACCGCTGTTTGTTGATTCTGGATAACGCCGAAACAGTGCTGCAAGCGGGCGATCGCGACGGTGGCTATCAACCAGGCTACGAGGGCTACGGTCAACTTTTGCGCTGCGTTGGCGAAACTCCTCACCAAAGCTGCTTGCTCATCACCAGTCGCGAAAAGCCGAAAGGGTTGGCTCCTAAAGAAGGCGACAGCTTGCCCGTGCGATCGCTCCAGCTTACAGGCGTAACGCCTGCAATCGGGCGTGAACTCTTGAGCGTGAAAGGTACTTTTTCTGGCTCGACAGCAGAATGGCAACGCCTGGTTGAACACTATGCAGGCAATCCTTTAGCGCTAAAGATTGTGGCAACCGCGATCGCCGATTTCTTCGACGGCAGTTTGACGCAATTTTTAGACTTCTCACAACAAGGCAGTTCCGTCTTTGGCGACATTCGTGATCTGCTGGCGCGTCAAATCGGTCGTTTGTCTGACCTGGAGCAACAGGTGATGTTCTGGTTAGCAATCAACCGCGAACCGATTCGCTTTGCTGCATTACAGTCCGACTGTCTGCCACCTGCCACCCCTGCCCAACTGCTCGAAACCCTCACCGCCCTCGAACGTCGCTCCCTGATTGAAAAGAACGGCAATCTTTTCACGCTCCAGCCTGTCGTCATGGAATATATGACGGAGCGGTTGATTGAAGGGGTGTGTGAAGAGGTGAAGGAAGTGGGCTTCGACGTGAGCGCTCAGCCGAACGGGAGTAGGGAGTGGGGAGTGGGCTTCGACGTGAGCGCTCAGCCGAACGGGAGTGGGAAGCCAGGAGTCAGGAGTCAGGAGTCAGAAGTCGAAAGCCAACTCAAAACTCAAAACTCAAAACTCACTAGCCATGCGGCGCACTCACGAAGTGGCTCTAAAAGAGCCAGTGCTACTCAAAACTCAGAACTTAAAACTCAAAACTCAAAACTTCCTCATACGCCCTTACTTCGTTCCCATGCGCTCATCAAGGCTCAAACAAAGGATTATGTGCGTGAAACGCAAATTCGTTTGTTGCTGCTGCCGATCGTCGCTCGACTGCTTCATACCAGCAGTAAGGCTGAGCTGGATCGTTGCCTGATGCAGCTTGTTGATCGCCTCCGAGGACAGGCACCTCACGTGATTGGCTACCTGGGCGGTAATGTGATCAATCTACTCTGCCAGCTTCAGCTTGATCGGGTAGAGGAAGGGCTACCACTGGACGATCGATGGCTGAATCATAAAACGATGGCGACCTTGCGCGATCGTGACTTTTCCCATCTCACCCTCTGGCAAGCCTACCTTCAAACAGTGAACCTGCACGGAACCGATTTTTCGTACTCTGATCTCAGCAAATCGATCTTTACCGAAACCTTTAGCCAAATTCTGGCAGTTGCCTTCAGCCCTGACGGTAAACTGCTGGCTGCCAGCGATATTAGCTATGAAGTGCATCTCTGGCGAGTTGCCGATGGCAAAAAACTCCTTACTTGCAAAGCCCAAGATGGTTGGGCGTGGTCAGTTGCCTTTAGCCCAGACAACCGTCTGCTTGCCAGTAGCGCCAACGGCACCATTCACCTGTGGGATGTGCAAACGGGTGACTGTGTGCGCACGCTAAAAGGGTATACCAGCCGCGTCTTTTCGCTGGCGTTTGACCCGACGGGTACGTATCTCGCCAGCGGCAACGAAGACCCTCATGTGAGAATCTGGCATGTTGCAACGGGCGCACTCACCGCTGTCTTAGCAGACCACACGGATGAAGTGCATGCGGTTGCGTTTAGTCCCGATGGTCGGCTTTTGGCTAGTGGAAGCTACGATCGCACGATCAAGCTGTGGGATGTAGCTGGCTTGAAGAGTCAAAACTCAAAACTCAAAACTCCCTTCGGCTTGAGCTCAGGTCGAAAGCAAAACTCAAAACTTCACCCCTCACTCCTCACTCCCCACCCCTCTCTTCTCACCCTCACCGGGCACTCCGACTGGGTCTGGTCTGTTAGCTTTAGCCCTGATGGCACCACATTGGCAAGCAGCAGCAGCGATCGCACGATTAGACTATGGGATGTGCAAACGCAGCAGTGTGTCAAAACGTTGGTGGGTCATGCTGATGCTGTGCGATCGCTCGCGTTTGCTGCGTCAAAAGGCGACGGGTTGAATGGTGCTTGTCTGGTCAGCGGTAGTGACGATCGTACAGTCAGGTTGTGGAACGATAGCGGCGACTGTTTGCGTGTCTTGCAGGGGCACACCAGTTGGATTTCTGCTGTTGCGTTCAGTCCGGATGGCTTCCTGCTGGCAAGTGGCAGTGAGGATCAGTCTGTACGTTTGTGGGATAGTCGCACCAACCAATGCTTACGACTGCTCCAAGGCTATAACAGCGGCGTTTGGTCGATCGCCTTCAGCCCCAACGGTCAAACCCTGGTCAGCGGCGGACAAGATCGAGCCATCCGACTCTGGCATCTTTCTGAAGTGAGGGGGCAGCAGTCCGCAGAACGCGAAGAACCACTAACCACTAACCACCAAAAACTAAAAACTCTCTCAACCCTTCATGGTCATACCAGTTGGGTTTGGTCAGTTGCCGTTAGTCCCGATGGTGACACGATCGCCAGCGGCAGTGAAGATGGCACCGTGCGTCTGTGGGCTTTTCCAGAGGGGCGGCAGCAGGCAGCAGGCAGCACGCAGCACTCAGAACCCAACACTCAGAACTCAACACGTCCTCTACAGCCCCTGCCCCCTCGCGTCCCCTCACCCCTCACCCTCACCGGACACACTCATGCCGTCTGGTCAGTTGCCTTCAGTCCGGATCATCAACTGCTTGCCAGCGGTAGCCTGGATAGTACGATTCGCCTCTGGCACCGATCGGGCTGCGAACTCCAACGTTTGGATGGGCACGAGGGCGGGGTTTGTGCCGTCGCCTTTGCGCCTCGATCGCCCCTTGCCCAGCAACAACTACTTGCCAGTGGCAGTCAAGATCAAACGATTCGGCTGTGGATCATCGCTACTTCGATCACACCCCTGGCTGAAAGTGAACCGTCGCCGCTCACAGTGCAGCCCCTCAACACGCTGCATGGGCATACCAGTTGGATTCGCTGTCTTGCGTTTAGCCCCGATGGGACATGGCTGGCAAGCGGCAGTTCCGACGGTCTCATCATCCTGTGGGCGGTCGAGACAGGCGATCGGCTGCACACATTTCAAGCGCACGCTAGCCTGGTGCTAACCGTTACCTTCAGTCCTAACGGGAACGTGCTTGCCAGCAGTGGTGGTGATGGCATCATCAAGCTTTGGGACATTTCAGGCATCAGCCGTCAGCCGTCAAAATTAAGGCAAACCGCCTCTCACCGCTCCATCCCGCCCGCTCCTCCAACCGCCCCAACGTCCCCCTCTCCCGCTCCTCCCCTACTCCAAACCCTGCACGGGCATCAAAACTGGGTTCGTTTTCTTGCCTACAGTCCTGATGGTAAGCTGCTAGCAAGTTGTAGCCAGGATGGCACCGTCAAGCTATGGAATGAGTTTGCGACATGCCTGGAAACGCTACGGGTGCAACGACCGTATGAAGGTGCGAATATTACAGGCGTTACGGGGCTTACTACTGCTCAAAAAGACACGCTCAAGCTGCTGGGAGCGATCGAGTCTCCTACTCACGTTATTGTGCCGCCACAAAATGCCTCGCGCTCATGATTTTGTCCGCCTTGCGACCGGGTACTGCTGTGCCAGAAATGCCTAATACTGATGCATATGAATCGAAGACTTTTAACGACTGCCATCACAGCCATGTTGTGCCTGATGACGTTTGTCCTTGTTGTCAGCCCAGGTCGAACCCAATCGACCGTCGCTCAGAGCATCGACCCATTGGCACCCCCGATCGCTCCCGTTGTTAAACCTGCCACACCCCAACCTGAACCTGCCTCTACTGCTTGTGCCTTAAAGCCGAGCAACGGCAGCGTTCAGGCGCGAACCCAGGCAATGTTAAAACGCCGTGCCCAATTGCTTGCCAGCGGTTCCTTTGGTCTTTCTCGCTTTCGGCAAGCGTCAAAAATGGCAGCAGCTCAAACGGGTGACCAAACGACGCTAGAAATGGCTCAAGCTGATGTCGGTTACGTCCCAAGAGAGCAGATCGCGTTTGTAGACCCGACGAACTATGGCGATCGCTTTCTCAACGATATCAACGGCAACCCTGCCAACCTGGAACCGCTGCTTGTGCTGCACGAAACCGTTGGTTCTGCCAGTAGCGCTCTCAACCTGTTTCAAGCCTTTCATCGCCGTGATGACGATCAGGTGAGCTATCACGCTCTGGTCAAACGGGATGGCACGATCGTCTACTTGGTGCCGCCAGATAAACGAGCGTTTGGGGCAGGCAATTCTGTCTTTGTGGGTGCTAATGGTGCTGAAGCGGTAAAAACTAGCCGCACCTTTCCAGGCTCCGTGAATAATTTTGCCTACCACATCTCGCTGGAAACCCCCTACGACGGCAGTCACAACGGCTATACCCACAGCGGTTATACGCAGACTCAATACAAGTCCCTCGCCTGGTTGGTGGCGAAAACGGGCGTTGCCGATGAGCGAATCACGACGCACAAGGGGGTCGATCGCAGTCGATCGCGCATCGACCCACGCAGTTTCAGCGACACCACTTTCTTTTCCTTACTAAGAGCGCAGCCCAGAACCGCTGAAATTGCCATTCGCTGTACCAATCCCTCTGAAGCAGCGGTTCAACCGCAGTAAGAGGGCATAAAGCGGTTGGATTAAGCGATTGCCAGCGCAACTGCTTCGTCTTCTACCAACCTTGGCTCATGCTCATCACTCTGCATCAGTCGATTGATCGCCCGATCGATCAGATCTAACCCTTGCTGTACGTGCTCGATCGTGCTCAACTGTCCCCGCAATTCTGCTGCACCAGCGAAGCCTTTGGAGTACCAGGTCATATGTTTACGCGCCTGACGCACGCCGCGATCGCCCTTGTACTCCCACAGCATTTGCAAATGCTCACGGGCACACTGGAGCCGTTGTACAGGTGTTGGCGTTGGCTTCAGGGTTCCGGTTTTCAAAAAATGATCCACTTCGCCAACCAGAAACGGATAGCCCATCGTGCCGCGTGAACACATTACGCCATCGGCTCCCGTTTGCTCCAGGCAGTTCACTGCTGCTTCCACTGAGAAAATGTCACCGTTGGCAATCACTGGAATCGACAGGATTTCCTTCACTCGTGCAATCCATTCCCACTTGGCGTTGCCGTTATAGCCTTGAGAACGGGTGCGTCCGTGGACGGTAATCATCTGTGCGCCTGCATTCTCCATGCGTTTGGCAAAGTCCAGAATGGTAATTTCTTGATCTGTCCAGCCAATGCGGGTTTTGACTGTGACAGGTACGTTAACGGCTTGGGTGACCGATCGCACGATCGCCTCTGCCGTCTCTGGATCACGCAGCAGCGATGACCCACCACCATTTTTAGTGATCTTGTTCACCGGACAGCCCATGTTGATATCTACCGTGTCTGCCCCTTCTGCCACTGCCATCTGTGCCGCTTCTGCCAAAAAATCGGGACGACAATCAAACAACTGAATGCTAATCGGGCGCTCGTTGGGATCGACCTCCATGATGATGGGCAGATCCTTGACATAGTGCAGCCCCGTCGCGTTCACCATCTCGGTATACATCATCGACTCCGGCGCATAACGACGCACCAGCCGCCGAAACACCAGATCGGTCACACCCGACAACGGCGATTGCAACACGCGACTATTCACCTCAAAGTGCCCAATCTTTAAGGGTGTGGAAAGCCGTTCTTTGAGGGTAGGAGAAAGGGAGAGCATCGAACCAACGAATCCACAGATCACTAACCTCATCTTATCGTTGCTGCGTTTGCAAAAACGGCTGTGCCTGATTGAGACAGAGCATCAGCAATTGCAAGGCTGAGGAATGACGGCTGCGATCGCCTCGTTTATTTAGATGTCTGTATTAGTGCGATCGCCCAGACTGAGTACAAATCTAAGCGCGATCGTCCAACGTTTAAGGGTTAATTGAATGTTGGCGATCGTCTTGCCAATGCAGGTTCAATCGTTTTAACGTTCCCAATCAGCGGCGGCAGATATGACTACTCTGCCCGTCCGCTGCATTGGGGTTGTGATGCCGTATCTCTACCGATACGACTGCAACCACTCCAACATCAAGCAATCACGGAATGAAAATTCGCCGTGCGCCTTGGTAATCTTCAATGTCAATCACGATATCAACCAAGCGATCGACACAACGTTCCCGGTAGTCTGGCTCAGCCATCAGTCAATCAATATTGCCTATGGTGACAACAGGCAAAGAGGTAGGAATGTTTTCCTCGCGCATTACTTGCTCCAAAGAGTCTTTTCCCTTCATACTTCGGTTAGCGGTAATGAGAATCATCTGGTTATCCTGGGCATATTGCCAAACAACTCGATCATCACTTGTGACTACTAAACTTGCTTCTTCAAACAGAACAAAGCGAATCGAGATTAGTTCAAGCCAACCACTTGCAGCAAGGCTACCTGCTAAGACAACAGAATGTCCTCGTAAGTTATGGTCAACCAGAAAATTCAAGTTTGTGATTCAAGCTTGGCTCTTCTTGCTTGAAGCTTGGCTCGAATTGCTTCTGTTCCTGGCTTTGGAGGTTTGGCAGCAATGCGAGCAATCCGCTCACGATTTTGCTCCTCATAATACTGCCGCAGTTCCTCGGCTTCTTTGAGAACGAGTTGATACTCTGCTTCAACCTCCATATGATGTGACTCAATGTAGGACAGCGCAGCACTCACCTGCTCATCAGTAAGGTCAAGCATGGCACGGATAAACTTTGGCGGATAGTGTTCTGTCACGTAATCCATCACATCGTAAAGCGTGATGCGTGTGCCTGCGATCGTCAGCCCACGCTCCGTACGAATAATAGCTGCTTGCCCATTTGATGCCAGAGTCATACTCAATGCGCCTCCAAGACTAACGCCATTCTATCAAATGAAAAAGTCAGGGTAGGTGATTACAATCGCCTGCGTAACAGAAGAATCGATCAGGATTAACAGTTAACAGAGTGAGCATTTAAAACGAGCTACTTAAGTAGCTAAACACCACTTTCGTACAGTTGCTTTGCACATCGCGCCACTTCTTTACGGCTTAAAAGGATCGCTTGCATATGCTGACTCCTGATCGCCACGCTGCCTCTGTGAACTCCTCCATACTATCTTACAAACTAAGCAGGATAGGCATTGCCCACCCTACCTGCTGACTAGCGCTACTGTCAATTTTGGGCAAAGACCCGAAGGCGTGACGAGCTATATCCTGACATAGCCAGGGCTGTCGCTGATCGGTTCCTTGCGTCATGAAGTAAGTACCGCCTGCAATTTTGGATCTTCGGTAGTTGGGCATTGGGCATGCTCTCAAAGAATAGTTCATTTAGAATGCCCAATAAAAGGGTGCGTTTGCTTTGCAGCAAAGCACCCTACGAGATCGGCGATCGTACTGGCTATTTTTTGCGGATTTGGTACGTAAGTTCAAAAAGCCTAACGGTTCAAATCAGCGGCGGCAAATAACACCGAACTCAGCACCAGCAACTCTCAATCGTCCGCTGCCTTTGAGTTGTTAGACCGCTCTAGCTGTGAAGAAGTGCTTCGTGTCGTTAACCAACTTTCAAAAGAATGATGGCTCTCACCGCTTTGCCTACCTGCTAGCAGACCTTCAACGCCAATATGTTCGTCCAAGTCAATCCACTCAATTGCATAACCATCTCCTAAGAGTTGCCAGTTTTGCCGCTCCTCCTGAGAGGCTTGCAACAAGCGAGGATACCAAGATAAGGGTACGATTAAACTGCGTCCATCGATCAAGTCCACGATTAACTTTTCATCGGTCACTCTGACTTGTGATGCAAGGGGTTCTGTTTCAAACGTCAAAGTAGTCATGCCAAGCCTCCAACAGTGTTTGTTCGTGTTCCTCCACAAGCCGAGAAATATTGTTGAATTCGTGGTCTTTAAACCCTAGGTTTTTCGCCAAAGATACGGGACTTAGCCAAAACTTAGCCAACTGCCGATCGCGCTTAACGTGAATATGAGCAGGCTCGCCTCTATCAGAACTGAAAAAGATGAAGCTGTAAGGACCAACCTGTAGAACCGTAGGCATTAGTGAGGACGTTGCTTATCTATCTCCAGTTTAACCTGCAACTACACCGTCAGAATGAATAGAGTGCGTCGCGATGCACCCTACAAGAGCGGCGATCGTCCAGACTGAGTGCAAATCTAAGCGCGATCGCCCAACGTTTAAAGGTTAATTGAATGTTGGCGATCGTCTCTCTAATTCAGTTTGTAGGGTGCGTTGCTGCAAGCAAACGCACCCTCAAAGATCGTATCGACTCTCATCCAACGCCATCTCCATCTTGACATCACCCCAATTGGATGGGTATGCCTCCTGAGCCATAAACCGATGCACACTCGAAAATTGCCACTCTGTAGGAATGTGGCAGCGTTGATGATGCACTGGATTGTAGTGAATCTAGTCACAGTGTTGGCTAAAATCAGCGTCGTCTCGGATCAAATGTTCCCAAAAGCGACGCTGCCATAGATTGCGCTCTTGGCGCTTGAGTCGAGAGGCTGACAAGTCTAGAGTGAGTTCTAAATCAGTGCCATAATGCCTTGTGACGTCGGTCTTGATGAAGCGCAAACGTGTTGATAGATCGCTATCGTTTTGGGGCAGTGTCCAGAGGCAATGGCAATGATCTGGTAAGAGTACAAAGGCATTGATGAGAAAGGGACGCTTTTCTCTCACGCGATTGATTGCTGTGCGTAAGGCGTGACGAGCTAGAGCTTGACATAGCCAAGGCTGTCGCTGATCGGTTACTTGCGTCATGA
>Ga0335394_10007354_pt1 | contig 12445 bp, 8 predicted proteins | sample MAT03_FD_205741 | JGI IMG/M metagenome (GOLD analysis project Ga0335394, IMG submission 205741) | Freshwater microbial communities from Lake Fryxell liftoff mats and glacier meltwater in Antarctica - MAT-03 (spades assembly) (version 2) ... | reverse complement strand
TCAACAACGTCCCGATGCAGGGATCCATGGTCCACGTCATCCTGCGCCATAACGTCGTCGCCGGCCTGCCCACCCTGGGGGTCCACCTGGATCCCAGCACGCCAACCCTCACCCCGCTCCCGGTGAGTCATCCGGGGGCTTCGTTCGATCCGGCTCATCCCTGGTATGCGGACCTGGATCCCAGCCGCGGCGGCTACGCCTTCAACCGCCAGTATGGCTTCCTGCTCGATGGGGAGAGCGACCCGCTCGCCGAAGGTCATGGCATTCATATCCGCCAACTCGCCACCTCCCCCGGATTGTTGTCGCGGCTCTACCGCCAGAACCCGGCCACCTGGAAACCCATGTTCGGTCAGGCTGGCTCGTCCGAATCATTCGAGTGGAACCTGCTGATGTTCCACCCGGCCTACGCCCTGCCCCCGGGCGTTGTTGGCCCCGTGGAAGCGGATTATGAAGCGTTCGTTGTCGATGCCTCCGGCCAGGCTGTCGGCACCGGGATACCCTTCAAACTCCTCTGGAACGTGGCCCGCGGCATCACCCTCCAGGGCCCTCGCCTCACCGCCGGCCAGGTCGAGATCGATGCCGTCCTCTCGATGTCCTGGTCCGGGTACCGGCTTCGCCTCGAACGACGCACCGCCCTCGGGTCCGGCATGTGGATGGAAGCCGCCATCCTTAAGAACGCCTCCGCGGGAACCAATCGTCTCCGCGACTCGTCCCCACCCGCCGGCGGCGCGTTCTACCGCGTGCTCGCCAACCAACCGTGATGCGAATCTCAGCGCCTCTCCAGTGCGCTACACCTGCCGGGACCTCCCCCGTCCCGGCGGGCACCCCATTCACACGTCCCCCGCCACCCACCGCGTTCACCCTCATCGAACTGCTCGTCGTCATCGCCATTATCGCCATTCTGGCGTCCATGCTCATCCCCGCCCTGTCCCGCGCCCGTCAGCAGGCCCGCTCCGCTGCCTGCATGGGGAATCTCCGGCAGATCGGCATCGCATCCGTGCTCTACTCCGACGACCACGCGGATGAATTCCCCCGAAGCACCCACTCCGCATTCGCCTTCCGCCAGCTTCCATGGAGCCGCGCGCTCGCCCCTCTTCTGGGCGACAACGCCGGACCGGGTTGGACCAACCTGTTTCAAGGCGTCTATCGCTGCCCGAGCCACCGACCCAAGAGCCCCTGGAGTTACGGCCAGAATGTCTACTTTGAACTCAACCCCGAGGCGGATGACTACCTCGGCAGTCCCTCCACCTGGCGACGCCTCAGCGACGTTCCACGCCCCGCAGAAACCCTGCTCCATGGGGAGGTTCCAGGGACCGCCGACCACATCATGTCCCACTTCTGGACACCCGAGAACTTCGCCAGCGACGCCGACCTGGCCCGACATTCAGGGCGTGCGAATTACGTGTTCGTGGATGGTCACGTCGCCGCCCGCAGGCCCCGCGAGATCTGGGACCCGTCCCGGACCGTGGACGTATGGAATCCACACCTGGCCCGCTGACCCCATATCCCTATCGAGCCCAGCCTGCTTTTTGTCGCCGAGCGGCGCCTCCGCTTTTTCCACCCCAAATCCATTGCGTTCCCTCGACCCTGGACGGCGAAGTGTCGCGAGTATGTTGACGACCGGCAGACCCGGTCCGTGATTGAGCTCATGAACAAGAAAATCCTTCTGACCAGTGTGTGCCGGCCCATCGGACCGGATTGCGGCGATGCTTCCTCCGTGGGTTACGAACTCCTCCACCGTCAGATCACACGCGCCCAGGGCATCTTCAGCCCCCGCACCGTCAACGCCCACTTCGGGCTCGAATACATCGCCGAGAATCTCGACTCCCCCACCGTCGTCCTCCAGTACCCGTCCGAACGCGAACTCATCCGCGAACTCAAGAAGGGCTACGACTACGTCGGCGTCTCCTTCCTCATGGCCGTCATGCACCGCATGAAGGAGACCGTCGCCCTCATCCGCAAACATTCGCCCCAATCCAAGATCGTCCTCGGCGGTTACGGCACCGTGCTTAAAGACGAGGAACTCCTGCCATACGGCGACCACATCTGCCGCGAGGAAGGGGTCGCCTTCTTCCGCCGACTCCTGGGCGAACCGGAGATCCCGCGCCCTTACAAGCACCCGCTTCTCGTCAGCTGGCTTAAGGTCCTCGGCATCCGCGTGTCCGGCACCGGCAAAATCCTTGCCGGTCTTGGCTGTCCGAACGGCTGCGATTTTTGTTGCACCTCGCATTTCTTCTCCCGCAAGCACATCCAGCTTCTCCCCCACGGCCGGGACATCTTCGCCCTTGTCGAGCGTTACCTCGACATGAACCCCAAACTCGTCTTCCTCATCCTCGACGAGGACTTTCTGCTCAATCGGCGCCGGGCCATGGAATTCCACGACTGCGTCGTGAACAGCGGTCGTTCGCCCTCGATCTTCGCCTTCTCCAGCGTCAAGGCCATCAGCCAATACACCGTCACCGAAATCCTCGAGATGGGCATCGACGGATTCTGGATCGGCTATGAAGGCACCCGGTCGGGCTACGCCAAGCAGCAGGGCCGGCCCGTTTCCGAAATCCTCACCGAGTTCCGTGAACACGGCATCACCGTCCTCACCTCGATGATCATCGGTTTCGATTACCAGGACCGAAAAGTCGTGGCCGCCGAACTCGACGAACTGATGAAGTTGAAGCCCGCCCTCGGCCAATACCTCATCTACGGCCCCGTGCCAGGCACGCCGTTCTACGAACGCGTCATCCGCGAAAACAAACTCCAGGACATCTACACCACCGACAGGGATCTCTTCTATCGTCGCGCCGATGGCTTCCGCACCATGATCAAGCATCCCACGCTCTCCCCCGAGGAGATCGAGGCGATCCAAAAATGGTGTTTCGACGAGGACTTCCAGCGGCTTGGCCCCAGTCTCTTCCGGGTGATGGATGGACGGCTGCTCGGGTATCGCAAGTTGAAGAACTCCCCCAATCCCGTCCTGCGCCGCAAGGCCGAATACTACGCCCGCGAGTTGCGGAAGTCCTACCCCATCTTTCTCGCCGGCCGGCTCTTCGGGCCCAATCCCCGCATCCGCCGTTGGATCGCCGACCTCGAATCCCAGGTCCACACCGAACTGGGGCAACCCACGGTCTGGGAACGAATCCAATCCGTCGCCGCCCTGGGCGCCGCCGTGTGGACGGGAATCACCCTGAAGCTGAATCTTTTCCAACACCCGAAGCTCACGCGCACCGCCTACCGCTGGTCCGAGGAGCGATGGACCGCGTTCGAGCGCTGGGAGGAATTCCGCCGGAAAGGACTGTTGCCCAATCTCTCCATCCAGGTCGATCTCCAGCACGCCCGGAAACAGGTCTGGCTCCGGCTCGAAGGGGTGCTCTCGAGCGCCGACGCTCGCGGACTGGGTCAACGCCTGCGCGAGTCTCTCGCCCAAAGTCGGGCTAAGCTGGTGCTCGATCTCAAGAAGCTCCAGTGGGACAAGATCGAGGACCTCCAAGGCCTGCGCGACACCTTGGCCTCTTACCGTTCCCGCATCCGGCTGGTGCTCCCCGATCTCTCATCGGCCCATCCCGAACTCAGGCTCCTGGCGGGCATGTTCCGGACCTACCACGTCTGAACGCTTCTTGAACCTCCCGTCCGTAGCGGCGGGCGTCCCGCCTGCCGCAGAGGGGGCGTCTCGCCCCCCTGAATCCCCCCAGTTCATGGCCCGTGAGCAGGTCGATTTCGAACACGGGGCTTCCCATGAACCGTCCATCTCTTCCTCCCTCTCCCTCCGCAGCAAAGCGAAGGTGGGAGAGGGTCGGGGTGAGGGCTCCCCTCCCCGGTTCATGGTCCCAATGCGTGTCCATGCTTTGGAAAACTTGCCTTCCCATGAACCGGGGAATGGTCCACTTCACAAGCCCCGGAAGGGGCGTCCAGACCTTAGCCCATGGCGTCAGCCGTGGGTTCGCTATCAAATGGATCCGAAGCCCCGGAGGAGGCGATCAGAATCCCATGCCCCTGTCGCCCCTCCGTATAGGAGAACCGACCCCGTTCGCGTCGACCGCCCTTCCGCCGGCGATCCCGCCGCAGGTTCGCCGCACGCCGAGGCATTCCGGGTCGAGAAAACGCACGTCGAAGGCCAGTCCGCGGTGGTCTCCGAAGCCCAATGGCTGGCCTTGTTGAAAGTTCTCGAATCGAGGGGTGGCCTGACGATTCTAACCCCGCCGAAAATCCAGACCGCGACGGGACCCGCGGCGGAAGTCCAGATCCAGGATCCTAGAACTATCGTCACCGGCGTCGACACCAACGGTCCCACCAGCCCCCACGTGCGGTACCACACCGAGATCCATGGTTGCGGACCCGGAGTTCAAATCGTCCCCTCGCGCCGGTCGAACGTCTAGCATCTGGCCATGTTCGGAGGCGTCAGCGGATTCCTCGGTTACGACGATCCGGGCAAGAATTCGTTCGTGGTGCACTCGAAAGACGGACGCCTCTCCGCCCAACTCCCCTTGCCCCGCCTGCGGGTCCGCAGCGTGCTAGGGAAGGGGACGTTTCCTGTCGGTCATTCCCTGATGGTCCGGGGCCCGGTGACGGAGCATATGACAAGAATCAAAGGCTCCTGGTTCCGCCCGTCCCGCAACGACACCCAACACCGCCGTCTCTACATCGTGGTGACCCCTATTGAGGGGAAGTGATCGGGTAAGGCATCTCGGCGTCGCGGAGGTTCCGCTTCTCTGGAGTTTAGCCATTCTCAGGGATTCGATGTCCCGTCGGGCGTGGCCTGGATCAGCTCGAATCGCTGGGCTTTGCCGTGCGCGTGCTGACGTCCTCTTTGCCAGCCCGGTTGATGCATGCATCGAGAAGCGCGAGGAGCTCACCCATGGAAGCGTTTCTAACCGATACGGTGGTTTTTTGCCCGAGGGTGCGTTGGAGCATGAAGTCCTTGAGACTTTGGCCCTGAAGCGCAGCCATTGCGAATCCCCTGGCCCAACCCTCCGAAACCGGCGGTGCGCATTCTCCTTCTCCCCCCGGGAGAAGGCCGGGATGAGGGCCGCTTGCGATCTTTCTCGCTCGACGGTTCATGGCCCCTGAGCCGCTCAATTTTGAACTGATGGCTTTCCCTGGACTGTCGCCGAATTGATTCACAGGGCTTTCACTAACCCTCCAAGGATTGCAGATCGCCGCTCCTTCACTCCATCCTGTCGCGCCGGAACCGCATGCGGAACCTATCCCACCCCGCGATTGAAACCGTGGACCTCACGCGTCGCTTCGGCGAGGTGACCGCTCTGGATCGCGTTTCCTTGACGATTCAGCCGGGAGAATTCTTCTCCCTGCTCGGTCCGTCCGGCTGCGGAAAAACCACCCTCCTCCGGCTCCTCGCCGGCCTCGACGTCGCGGACGCTGGCACCCTGCGAATTGATGGAGTCGATGCCTCCGGACTCCCCGCTCACCGGCGACCGGTGAACACGGTATTCCAATCCTACGCCCTCTTCCCGCACCTCGACGTCCGGAACAACGTGGCGTTCGGCCTGCGCATGAAAAAGGTCCCCGCGGCCGAGATCGAGCGCCGGGTGAACGACGTTCTGGCCCTGGTGGAGATCACGCCGCTGGCGCAACGCCGGCCCAGTCAGCTCTCCGGCGGTCAAAAACAGCGCGTCGCCTTGGCCCGCGCGATCGTGAACGAACCGCGGGTGCTCCTGCTCGACGAACCGCTGGCTGCCCTCGACCTGAAATTGCGCAAGCAGCTGCAACTGGAATTGCGGAACCTCCAGCGGCGCTTGGGCATCACGTTCGTCTATGTCACCCACGACCAGGAGGAAGCCCTCGTGCTCAGCGATCGCATCGCCGTCATGCGCGACGGAAGAATCGAACAACTCGGCGAAGCCCGAACCCTGTACGAGCACCCCCGCACCCGGTTCGTGAGCCAATTCCTGGGGTCGGGAAGCCTTATCGAAGCGCGCCTCAAGCTTTCGACCGCAAATGGCTTCATCGCCTCCACCCCCTTCGGAGACGTGCACGTGGAGGCCTCGCCGCCGATCCGCGAGGCGTTTACCCTCTCGATTCGCCCAGAAAAAATCCGGCTGCTGCCCCGGGGTGGATCTGCGAGTTCCTTGGCGGGCAACAACCAGTTTCCAGCTCGGATCGAGCAACGAATCTACGTCGGTTCCGAAACCCACTACGAATTGCGCGCCGGCACTCAGTCGCTCCGCGTGGAACGGATGAACGCCGAACCCTACGCCGCCGACCTTGTCCCAGGCCAGGACGTCGACGTCGAACTTCCACCCACCGCCCTGATCGTCCTCGATGACTAACTCCGGCACACGAAAGGGCGTCCGGGTTCGTTTGGGTGAATCACTGAGTCCCGGCCAGGAACGACTCCGCGCCGCCGCGACGAGCGGCCCCGGCATCGCCTGGGTGACGCTGTTCCTCTTCCTGCCACTCCTGGGTATCATCGCGATCAGCTTCATCTCGCGGGGCGAGTACGGCGAACTGGTCTGGGAGTTTACCTTCGACAATTTCAAGCGGTTCGCCGGCTTCGGTGTCTTCGGATTTGAGCCGCTTTATCCGAAGATCATACTGCGCAGTCTCGTGATGGCGGCGGGAACCACCGCCATCTGCACTCTCACCGCCCTGCCTCTCACCTTCTTCATTGCGGGGCTCCAGGGTCGCCGACGCCAGTTCGCGCTGATGCTGGTGGTGATCCCGTTCTGGACCAATCTCCTCATCCGCACCTACGCCTGGCAGATCGTCTTTTCCGCAAGCGGCTGGCTCTCCCAGGGCGCGGCCGCCATTGGGCTGATACAGGCCGGCGAAGGTCTGTACCCGGGACCCTTCGCCGTCTTTGTCGGATTGACCTGTGACTTTCTCCCGTTTCTCGCCCTCCCGCTTTACGCCTCGGTCGAGAAGATCGACTGGAGCCTTGCCGAAGCCGCGAGCGACCTGGGCGCCAATGGATGGAACGTCTTCCGACACGCGCTCCTGCCGCAGATCACGCCGGGCCTCTCGGCGGGTGCCATCCTGGTGTTCATCGGGGCGACCGGTCAGTTCGTCATCCCTGACCTCCTCGGTGGGGCAAAGACTGTGTTGTTAGGCAATGCCATCCAACAGCAGTTCGGACTCAGCCGCGACTGGCCGTTTGGGTCCGCAATCGCCTGCCTCACCATGGTGCTGGTGATGGCCGGCCTCTGGCTATTCCGCCGTACCGCCGGAGAACAAGGAAGGGATTCCTTCCTATGAGCCGTGCCTTATCCATCCCTCCGAAACCCGCGGCGAACGTTCCCCCTCTCCCCCCGGGAGAGGGCCGGGGTGAGGGCCGCCGGGAATCCTCCTCGCTCCTCGGTTCATGGCCCGTGAGCAGGTGGATATCCAACAGGGTGCTCCTATGAAACGCTTCCGATTCCCCATCGGGCTCAGCGCTGGCCTGATCTACCTGTTTCTCTACACGCCCATCGCGGTGGTGATCGTCCACTCCTTCAACGCCGCCAAGCGAGGCGGGCCTTGGGCCGGATTCACCACCGCGTGGTACGCCCAACTGCTCAACAGCCCGGACAAGCTGGCGGCCCTGAAGAACACCGTGTTCCTCGCTCTGACCAGCACAGCCATCGCCACCGTGCTGGGCTCCCTGCTCGGCTACGGCTTGAGCCGCTATGACTTTCCCGGCCGACGGCTCTTTTCCTGGCTGATGTACCTGCCCGTGGTCATCCCGGACGTCGTCATGGCCATCGCCATGCTCATGTTCTATTCCATTGTCCGGGACGCCTTCGGCCTCTTCCAACTCGGAATGAGCACCATGATCCTCGCCCACGTCACCTTCCAGATTCCGTTCGTCGCCATCATCGTCCGGTCCCGTCTGGTCGGACAGGATCCCGCCATCGAGGAAGCCGCCCATGACCTGGGCGCCGACACCTGGCAAACCTTCCGCCATGTGACGTTGCCCCTGATGTTGCCCGGAATCTTTGCCGGCGCCGCCCTGGCCTGCACGTTGAGCGTCGACGATTTCGTGGTCAGCTTCTTCACCAGCGGCCCCGGCGCCACGACCCTGCCCATCCTGATCTACTCATCGGTCAAACGCGGCATTACCCCGGACATCAACGCACTCTCCACCCTCATCGTGCTCGCTTCCATCCTGGGCACGGTCGCGGTGACCTTGCTGCAGCGACGAGGAACCTCGAGAACCTACCGTTCGGGAAAAGGGGTCAGTTCTGCATAATGGCATGTCGTTTGGCTATGAGTTGCGGGAGCTTCGAGAAGTAGAAGTATGCATAATCAAGAACTGCCCCCTGTGAGAACGCTGTTCCTGGAGGCGTTGGCGTGGTGGCTGAGGAGTCCCACGACGGTGTCGTGGCCGTGGATCAGCGAGCAGTTGTGGATGGGGGGATGAATCGCGGGTGACGAAGGCGGCAAGGCGGGTGGGGGAGGCGTCGCGGGGTGCGCTGCGGAGCTACCGGGAAGCGTTGGAACGGCTGGATGGAAGGCAGGCCGATGCGACGCGCGGCAGGGTGCCCTTCCGGTCACGGGGTCCACTCGATTCCCGAATTCCGGGACCGACCCCTTTATGGGGCGCAAATCGTGGGCAGGAGACACGTGAACGATGGGGGCAAGTCTCGAGTCGTCAAGCCGCCCTCATGGCGTGACGCCTAAACTCCGCAGGCGGAAGAAGGAACTCCCTGCGGAGGGTGTGAGGACTTGGGACTGATTGAACGTCGCGGGCGCGGCTTCGATCCATCCCCCGTCGCCCACGTTAGCGCGGGTCTCGATAAAGTAGGGTGCCACGCCGCCGATCCAGTCGAGCGTGACGTTCCCCAACGCATCCGGTTGAAGCCCGGTGATCACCGGCGCCGCGCCCGGCAGCGTGACCTGTCCGAAGCGACCACCGGCCAGGCCGTTCACGTAGTAGCCGAACTGCCCGGCGGCAGAGGTGTCGTCCTCCACGTTCCACGAAACGAGTTCGGTAGCGCCGTCCAAGATCGAGAGTTCGATTCGGCCGGTCTGAAGCTTGAGCACCAGTTCGTACTCCCGGTCGGCCACCCAGGGGGCGTTGTGCGTGCGCAGCGTGGTGACTCGCGAGGGATCGGGCGAAGACCACAGGTCCGTCCCGGTGGGGGCGGTCCCGTCAGGGATGTGAATGGCGCGCAGGCGCAGCCCGGGCGGGGCGGTGCCAAACTCAGGATGGGTGGAGGCGGCCTGCTGCCAGTCCAGGAGATAGAAGTGGCCCGGGTCTCGATAAGCGAAGACGAAGCCCATGAAGCCGGGACTGTTGGTGGCGCTGAGCCGGGCACGGATGACCTGGTCCCCAGCGGCAGTGAAGGGCGAGAGCAGCAGCGACGGATCGGAGGCGAGCGGTTGAACGACTGCGCGATCGGCCTGATCGAGGTTCCATTGCGCTTCGGGAGCCGGGCTCTGGTCGTAGCCCGACACCTGCCAGTTGTCCAAGGCCAGACTCCCTGGGGCGAAGAAGGGCGCGAGGCCGGCGCGTTGGCGGAGGTATTCCTCCACCTCGAGCCGTTCCTGAACACTCAGTACGCGGTCGTAAACCAGCCATTCCACCAGATCGCCATCGAAGGACCCGATGGTGGGATAGTTGCCAATGAAGACGTTCGTCGCCACGGCCGAGTAGGCCCGCCCCGTGGTGGTCCGCGTGTCCAGCACGGTCTTGAGATTGACGTTGAGCTGATGGTGATCCGGCCCTTTGCCGGCATAGATTTGGGAGAACACGCGAAAATTGGGCCCGGGAATGGTGTTGACGGCGTTCCGCCCGGCCGCGCCGTCGAAGTGGTACGCCCCATTTCCGCCGAGGCGGGCCAAGGTCATCTGGCGCCCCGACAGGCCCCGCGTGCCGATCATATACGGGTAGGTGACGCCGCCTTCGCCGTTGAAGCGGCAGAGGGTGAAGATCGTGGAGTTGCTGAGCGTGAGGCCCAAGTTGCCGCTAAGCAGGGCAGCATAGGCCTTGAAGCGCAGAGACGGCAGGCCATTCACCACATTGCTCACCCAAAGCGGCTGACTCCCAGCGGCGGCAGGCGAGGTGAACACGAACCCGTGCCGCGACTGGTCGGTCCAGGAAACCACATTGGAACCGGTCAGCTTTAAGCCGGCATCGGCGCGGAGCCACACGAGGAGGTTTTCCTGAGCCGGCAAAGCGCCGGGCAGTTGCGCCGTGTTTTTGATTCCGGAAAGAAACAGGATCGTTGTCCCAACTTCCTGCAGGTTTTCCAGCGGCCGGTTCAGCGTGAAGGGATGGACGCTCACCAGCGTGGCGAATTCCTCAGCCGGCCCGCCCGGATCCATCACCACCTGATCACCGACCGCAAAGAACGGGCTGCCCGGCGCGAGGCCCAGGTCTTTCCGGCCGAGAACGGGTAGTTCGCTGGATCCCGCCGGAAGGTCATCTGTGATGTAAGTGTACGGAGCGATCTTGAGGCCGCTGCCAGGCACGCCTGGACGCACTTCCGTCACCGTCGCGGGACGCCATTGTCCACCCGCAGAGCCGGGCGGCGATACTTCCCGCTCGGCCACCCAGCCTTGCGCGGCGAGTACGGCAAATTCGGCATCAAGGGGGTCATCGCTTTCATTGGCCCGAGCCGGGCGGCCCTGCCGGGCAATGGCGCGATGAGCAATGAGCGACCGCAGCCGCGGGAAACCCTCCTTCGGTGCCGCACCGTAGATTTCCGGCTCTCCGTCCGGTCCCATGCGGATCGGGACACCCCCGTCGCGGTCCACCTCCGCGTCCAACTCATCCGCCATCCGCGCCAGGGCGCTGACCGAGACGTAAGGCACCGCTTCGCGCCGCAACGCCGCAGGGATGGTTTCGGACCCCAGCCGCTCGGCGCTGTAAACCTCGGTCAACGTGCCGGCGAAGAACGCAAACTCGCCGTCCCCGACCTTAAGCGCGTTGTTGGCGCCGCCTTCGATGATCGACAGGTCGTCCACAAACTGGGTCGTGAGCAGTTGGCCCGACGGTGTCGCGGCCAGCATCCGCTGGCCTTCCCCGCCCCGAATTGCCGGCGTGCAGCAGCGCAGCCAGCCTTCCCGCAGGTCCTTCATGAAAAAAGAGAACGATTCACCATGCTGGAGGCCCTCACTGATGAGCATTTTGTAAATGCGGATGCGCTTGAACACGCCGGGCAGCGAGCCGTCCAGATTCAAGATCGCCATGAAATCAAGGTCGCCCGTTATCGCCTTGAAGATTCCCGAGCCAGGGCCGTCCTCCATCAGGAGCCGGTAGGCACGGCGGGTTTCGCCGGAATAAGCATCTTTGAACTCGTAAACCTCCCGCTTGGCCGCCCGGAAGTTTTTTTTGCCGTCCGGCAGCAGTTGTTCGCTCAGTTTTCCCTTCAGGCTGCCCTCCTCGAACTGCTTGTAGGCCTTGAAATTTACGTCGATGCCCTCCCGCCCGTATTTTTTGAAATTCCCAAGCTGCTTGGGCCATTCCTCCAACTGGAACTTAAGCCGCTCTTCCACCTGGGCCCGCAGGTATTTCGAAGCGTCGTCGGACCCGTTCAAGTCCAGAAACCGATTCAGGTAGGCCTCGATGACGTTCTGATAGTGCGGATCAAGGGGATGGACCCAGGGAATGGGCGGTGATACCAGCACGCATTCCGCCTCGAACCGCTTCGGGTAGCCCAGGTATTTGATGTCCAGTTCGCTGACCGTCTTGATGGAGACGCCGTGCGGCTTGAGCAGGTGAGTGAGCGCTTCAATATAGTCGGCCGCCTTGGGCGAACGGGCGCGGAACGCGAGGATGACTCCCTCCTCCTTGGCGATCCTCAGAAAGGCGTCCACCTCCTCCCGCAGCGCGCCGTAGGCATCGCGATAAATCCGCGGATGCTGCAAGACGTTGATGCCGACCGGCAGGACCGAGCTCTGCGGCAGATCGGCGAGGCTGTTGCGCGCGGCGAACTCTTCTACGTCGCCCGCCAGTTGGGCAGTCTGGCGCTCGAAGGATTCCCGGATCCCCGCTTTGGCGGCGCTTTCGGCGCCTTCGCGCAGCAGCAACACCTTCCTCACGGACCGCACCGCCACCAGCGCTTCCAAGGCGAGGTCGGGATTTTCGCCGATGAACCGGCTCAAGTCGCCGGCAACCACTTTGAAATTTCCCGCCACCAGGTTGCTCTTGGTATTCTGGATGGACCGATGAATGGACGGCCCGAGCGCTTCGGCACTCAGTTCGACCGCTTGGAGCGATTCCACTCCCACCGTCTTGAGGGCTTTTAGATCAATGATGAGTTCCTGGGCCAACCGGGAAAGGGCCGCGGGATCATCCAACCCCTCCAAAGCCTGACCGAAAACCCAAAGATCAAACGCCGCGATCCGGTAGAAACCCACACCGATTTCCTTCACGCCCGAGCCGGTGAGCCACGTCAGGTCCTTCAGGCTGCCACCCAGGTTCAGCAGTCCATCGACCAACGTGCAGGAGGTGTAGCCCAAAAACGACAGGTCCGTGCTGCATTCCAGCCACGGGTCGCTGGTGGCCGGCACG
>Ga0335394_10007351_pt1 | contig 12445 bp, 17 predicted proteins | sample MAT03_FD_205741 | JGI IMG/M metagenome (GOLD analysis project Ga0335394, IMG submission 205741) | Freshwater microbial communities from Lake Fryxell liftoff mats and glacier meltwater in Antarctica - MAT-03 (spades assembly) (version 2) ... | reverse complement strand
TCGCTCGTTTTATCTTTGTCATAAGTAAACGAGGCAACACGCGCGGCGAGCGCTAAATTCCCGCACTTTGCGATTTCTAGGTCACCGATGTCAGGCCGCGAGACCACCGGGCCGCGCGAAATCGAGGTTAAGCCGGAGCCGATTGCGCCTCCCGTTTCATCGGGTGTTTCCGACTGGGATCGCCTCGAGCGCGCCAGGAAGTGGTTGTTGCACGCCGAGCCGGCCGTGTCGGGCCAAAGTGGTTACGCCCGAACCTTCGCGGTTTGTGCGGTTATTACGCGTGGATTTGACCTCGATGAGGCTTCAGCCTTCGCACTTTTGAGTAGCTGGAACGAGGCTTGTTGCCCGCCTTGGGACGTGCGGACGCTGAAGCGCACAATTCGCGAGGCGCGGGCGAATAGCAGATTAGCCCTTGGGAACAAACTTGAAAATCGGAAACAGGATAGCCGTTCGCGTCACACAGCCGCGGGAGAGTACCGGTCATGACTATCCCGATTGAGATTGGCTCGGCAAAACAGCGCCGGAATGGCGCACAAGAGCGCCGCTCGCCGAAGGCCGATGATGGCAGACCGCGGGTCCAGTTCACGAATGCGAATCCGCACCTGGCCAATGAATCAGCCGCGGCGTGCCTGGCCGAGGATCGCGATATCTACCAGCGCAACGCGGCACTGGTGAGGGTCATTCGTTGCGCTGAGGTTGATTCGGCTCGCGATTGCGTGGCCACGGGCACGCCACAAATCCGGAATCTGAGCCCGGCGATTCTCAGTGACAGATTGAGCCGGCTGATGGTTTTTCAGAAATTCTCGAAACGTGAAGGCGAGTGGTACGACGCGACGCCGCCCAGTTCAGTTGTGGTGGCGTGTTCGGAATACGGAGAATGGCCGGGAGTGCCTCCGATCACTGGCATCATCGAGACCCCCTCAATGCGGCCCGACGGCACCATCATCGACCGACCCGGTTACGATGCGGCCACTGGTTATCTTTATGAGCCGAGCACCAAGTTTCCGGCGATTCCGAGCAAACCAACGCGAGATGATGCAGGTCGAGCACTCGGGGCTTTGCTTGAGCCATGGCGCGATTTTCCGTTTCGAGCTGAGGCTGACCGGTACGTCCCGATTGCGGCGTTGTTAACCTTGGTTTGCAGGCCAGCGATTCGAGGCGCCTGCCCGGCGATTGTTGTCGATGCGTGCGTTCGTGGCTCGGGCAAAACGCTGATTACCCGGTGTGTGACCACTCTCGCGCATGGCCGGGAGGCGGCGCTTATGAGTTTTCCGCCCGAGTCGGTGGAGCTCGAAAAGATTCTGGCTTCCTGGGCGATTCAGGGCGCGAATGTTGCCGCATTCGATAACGTCGCGACCACGTTTGGTGGTGGACCTCTCGACAAGGTGTTAACCTGTTCGGACCGGGTAGAGCTTCGAGTGCTCGGCCAGAGCTTGGTTCCTTCGTTCCCCTGGCGCGCCGTGGTCTTTGCAACCGGAAATAACGTTGTGTTTGGTGGCGACACCACGCGCCGCGTCTTGGTTTGCAGGCTTGAGCCTGAGGTTGAGATGCCGGAAGAGCGGACCGACTTCGGCATTCCGGACCTTGCTAAATGGTGCCGCGAGAATCATCCGCGGATGGTTGCGGCGGCATTGACGCTGGTTCGGGCGTATGTGGTTGCAGGCAGGCCAAAGATTGACCTCCCCGGCTGGGGCTCCTTCGAGGCTTGGCGCGATTTGATTGCGGCTTCGATTTGTTGGGCTGGTGGTGCCGACGTGACCAAGACACGGCCGACGCTTTCGGGCGAGGACGATTCTGAGCTTGCGGGGCTCAGGACGATTATCGAGATGTGGCCTCTGCTCGCCCCCGAAGGAATGTCGGCCCGGGCAGCCATCCAGACGCTGTATCCACCGGTGGACCGACATCACGGGCGCGAGCCGGACCGTTTTGACGCGCTGAGAGAGGCCATCGAGGTTGCGACAAAGACCAAGCCGGGCTCGGCGCCGTTGGCTGTTGGGTTGGGCAACGCTCTTCGCCGCTTTAAGGGTCGAGTGGTGGCTGGCCAAAGGTTGGAGACGCCAGCCAGACTCCGAGAGCGCAACGGAATGCACACCTGGATTGTCACCAAGGTCGGTGCCCCGTGAGGAGCTGCCGCATAGGCCGCATAGGCCGCATAGGCAGTTCCCCAGCTCACGCGGGCGAAATGGCAAACGCCATCCGTGAGGGTATGGGCCGCCACCTGCCTATGCAGCCTATGCAGCCTATGCATCGAGGGGGCCGGATGAGAAGCCGAATGACCGCTATTCAGCTGGTTTCCTCAATTCCCGGAGCCCCATCTCAGTTTTCCAACTCAGCAAGTCACGAAACGGAAGGCCTGAAGGCGCGCCAAAGAGAGTGCCAGCTGGGCAGTTTCCCCGATTCTCCTGGCCTGCCCTCTTTCCTCCCTGAGCCGTTTTGTGCGGCTTTGTCGCTTGACCTCGCATCACACTCCGCCCAGCTCAGTCGAGTCGCGAAACTGACTGCCCGATTCAATCCCCCGACTTTGACGAATAGACGGGTACTAGATGAAGTACCGTCCCGCGTCCCGCTGAAACCTGAAGTTGCGAGCCAGCAAAACGGGTGCCGAACCCGTCAGGCCGTGAGAGCAAACAGCATGATTCCTGCCGTTCCAGCGCTTGAATTGATCGCTGGCTCAATTGCACGGCCGGGCCAGGTAGCTAAGTGCTCGGAATTGCTCGCCTCGGCTGCCAGCGGCGCTGACCACTCGTACCGTGAGTACCTTTGGCTTGTTTTTGGCTCGCTCCGCTCACCCGAGCTCACCACCACCACCCCGATTCAACCCAGAGCAGCCCGCTTCACAAGCCGGCTCTCCACCATCGAAAGACCGCTAATTATGATTATTCATCACGACACTGGGCACCTAGGCCCGAACCATGGCCAGCGCCTGGCCGTTTCTTCGCGCTTTTCTCGCACGGCGTGTGCCCAATGTGTCGAGCCGACCCCTCACCGTGAGGGCACGGCCGAATATGGGCAAAAGGCCGCAAACGAACCAATCGGACACGATGTCCCCTTGGTCAAAGACGGCACAAAGGCCTCGAAAGAAACGAAGGGCCTCGATGGCCCGAGGTTTCCAGCATCGCACGGCTCACCAGCGCCTCTGGGACTCGCTTTGGGCGACTCGACCGGGGTTAGCCCGGCCTTGACCTCGGAAGCCTTACAGCCCGGCTATGCAGGCCTGGCAGCTGGTGAGCGCAGGCCGGCCCAACAGGCTACGCACCGAGTCTCCGCTCCTGGCGCACTGGAGATCCGATGACCCTCCGGAAAGGCCACGGAAACGGAGCTGGCGCGCCTCGAATTGAGGTTTTGCCGGTTGATGAAAGCCTAAGGGGCATTCCAGCCCTTCCGGCAGCGGAGCGCCCAGGCGAACGCCGGAGCGACGGGACCTTTGCGCCCGGTGCACGCTCCGCGCAAGCTCAAGGTGGCCAGGCCAGCGCCGGCAAGAGTCGCCTGGCCCGTCGCCTTCGCCTCGGGGACTCCTTCGCCGATCCTCGCTTCGAGCCCTACGCCCGGGCAGCGCGCGGCTTCCGTGTTGCCCAGCTGACCTCGCTTGCCCGTTCGGTTGGCGGTGGCCAGTGCGGCCCGGCGCCTTCCAGCATCATCGCATCCGCCGCCCTGCAATTGGCTGCCTCCCGCTTCGCCTTCGAGATCTTGGGCGACATGGTCCAGGGCTCCCGGCTGGCGAACGACTCGCGCCAAAACCTCCTCGCCGCCCATGAATTATGCGCCCGAGAGGCAGCGGCTCGCCCGGTTGACCCGACGGCAGGCCATCGAGCGATGGAAGCCGCATTCGAGCTCTACGAGCAACAGCAAAAGGCGAAGAAAAAACCATGAAAATCACGACCGAAAAGCTTCTAGTCAGTCCGATGGGCTTTGACCTCGCATCGGCCAGCCCGGTGCAGCTTGCCAGGGCGAGAATCGGCGATGGCCTTCCCCTTGGCGAGCTTGCTCAAGATCCAGACGTCCAGGCGATGATCGGCGGCCCAGATGCCCTTGCCAGCCTCCCATCCGAATTCGGCATTCGGCCAGCAATGGTCGTTGACCTGTCATCGATCCGCAGCGCCAAGACCATGATTGCGGTCTGCCGTGCACTCCTCGCAACGCAAATCGTCGACGTCTCGGGCTTGAAAGTCGGAGAGGTGCCCCGGGTCATTCTGGTCAGCCTGAAGTTAAGCCGCGCTCGCGTTGCCTTTCGCATGCTTCGCGCCTTGCTTAGCGAACGCCCTGCACTCCGCCCCCTATTCATTGAGATTGTCGGCGATTCGATCTTTGTCAGGCATCCCTCTGGGAGACCCATCGAGATTGCATGCGTTGCGACCGGGAGAGCGGCCGGTGGCTTCGTTGGCGATTGGTGTGCCGGTTTGATCGCCGATGAAGCACCCAGAATGATCGGGCGAGAAGAAGGCGTTGCCAATCTTTCAGACATTCTCTCAGCCATTCGAGGCCGTCTCCTGCCTGGCGCGCAAATGCAGCTTATCGGCTCGCCTCATGCACCATCGGGGCCTGTTTATGATCTTGCCATGCAACACTTCGGACGCCCTACGGCTGACATTGTGGTCCTTCGCAGCAATGGCCCACAAAATAACCCCGGGCACTTCACGCCAGAGTTTTGCCGAGGCCTCGAGCTCCAAGACCCAACGGCCTACCAGACCGATGTTTTGGGCAACTTCTCGGCGCCCGAGGTCTCGCTCCTGAATCCAGAAGCCGTCCAGCGCAACGTTCGGCAAGGCCAGCTCGAGGTCCCGTACGTGCCTGGTAGCTACTCCGCAGCCATCGATCCTTCGGATGCGCAAGGCGGCAACGGGTTCACGCTGGTAATCATTCGCCTACAGAAGCCACCTGGTCAGCCGAGGAATTATAGCGTTGTCCTGGCTCGCGAATGGCGCGTGGGCGGCCCCGACCATGTGCTGAAAGAGGTTGCGTTGTTGTGCGCCAAGTATCATCTACGCACGGCGGTTTGCGACGGGTATTCTGGAGCCTCGAATGTCAGCCTGGCAAAGCGCTACGGCCTGGGCCTGCTAGTCGAACACAGTAGCTCTGCCGAGACGGTGGACCGGTGCACGTCGTTACAAACATTGATCCACGAAGACCTGATATCCTTGCCGCCAAACGCGACACTCATCGCCGACTTGCTGGGCATTCGCCGACGGGCCACAGCGAACGGTTTCTCGATTCAGTATCCACGAACCCAAGATGGCAGGCATGCGGATTACATTCCCGCCTTGCTTTCCGCGCTGAATGCGCTCCAAATTGGCGAGACCGGCTTTGACCGTGAGGCCATCAATCGCCGCGGAGAACAGGTACGTGCTGCCCACCTCGGCATAAAAGAGCCAGCTTGGAAGCAGTTCCCCGAAGAATCTTGGAATACAATCACCGTCAAAGGTTAACCCCCGAACCAACCAACAACCCAAAGAAGGACAAGCAAATCATGAACGACCGAACCAAAGCCGCAGAGAGATTGGCCGACCATTTTATCCCTCAGGTCTCCACCGAATCTAGGCGCGATGCGCTCGTTTCTCAGTATGCATCGCTTGATAAAAACCACTCGGGGTTCAACGTGGCGAGCGAGGCCATCATCCGCGAAATGCGCAAGCTGGGCATTGAATCGCAATTGGCGCAATTGAACGCAAGCGCTAATCAGCAATTCACATCGCAACAACGGGCAATCCGCGCCGAACAGCGATACAAGCTCGTTTCCGACTTGGTCGCGATTCGAGAGTCAACGCCAGTCGCTCCTTCTGGCTCGCCCCAACTGGTTACCACCGAAGCCCTTGAGCGGGCAGATATGCTGGCCAGGATTACCGCCATGAATGCGATGACGCCCGAAGGGTTGTCGCCCGAGCAAAAAGCATCGCGAGCAATCGAGCGCGAAGGACTCCTGGCCAAAATCCACAACATCAGCGCTCAAAGCCCCAACGGCTATCACAGCCCCATTCCCCCGAAGGCAGCGTAAATGACCCAAGCAGCACAGCAAATCCAAACCCCAGAACCCCCTCAAGCCGGCTCGATTGCGGACTTGCAGCAAACATTGACCGGCGCAATGGCAGCGGCCGATGCGGCGCAAACGCTAGTCCTAAGTTTACGGCAACAGGTTAACATTCAAGACCAGAAGCTGGTAGCGCTCAGCGATAATGTGGCGAATGCCAGAGGAGCTCTTGGGCTGGCGACTAGCACAGCAGAGATCGCCGAGGCAAAAGCAGCTTATCAGGAGCTGCAAGCCGCCTACCCGCTCGAAGAGATTCGCCTTGAAGGCCTCGAATCGAAGCTGGCTTTGAGTGAAACCAATGCGGAAAGGGCCAATAGGGCTGTATGCAAGTGGACCGGCGAGCTGGCCGTCGCAATTGCGGGCACGGTTGAGGCTGAGGCCTTGCGATGCGCCGAAAAGCTCGGGCCGCTTATGCGCAAGCGCTTGCAGCTTGCAAAAATCGCCAGCTCGAACGCTACTCGGGCCACCGGAAGCGATAATGTGATCGACCCGCTGGGCGGAACAACTTTTGGCGAGCGAACGCGCTTCAGCGACGAGGTCCAAGAATTGCTTCGCCCGATGAATGCGAGCACTCCGACGTTGTCCGCCGTTGACCTGTTAGCGTGGCCATGATAGCCTTGGGCACTTGAGCGATTCCAGGCATGGGCGTTCAAGGAGACGAAAGCCGCCGTCGAACCCCAAAAGCGCGCTAAGCTTGAGCCCCCGGGATTTCACATGGGTTGCGTCTCCCGGGGGCTCGCTTCGTTTCTAGATCTTCAGCCACCCCACCAATTCAGGAAGCAAATCCAATGATAAAAGCAGCGCGCCGAACGAAATCCTACGCCGCCGCCGATGTGGCGAAAGTCAACGGAATTAAAACATCGATTGCAACATCGACGTCACCGGTTACCTACCTAAAAGCCACCGATTTTAACGGGACCGCCATTGTTTCGGTGACAGGCGTTCTTGATTTGCCGCGCACGGTCACGATTTCGCTCTCCAACAGCGTTGGCTCGTACGTTGCGTCCGCTATCACGCTCACTGGTACGCGTGGGGGCGTGACTGTCACCGAGACGCTGACGCCGCCCGATGCGAACGGAAACACCGTTCTGCGCGGCACCCAAGCCTTCGACGTTCTCGACAGCGTAGCGTTTCCCGCTCAAGTCAACACGTCGGGCGCTTGGCAGATCGGCGTTCAAGATATCTGCGCCCCGTTTGGGGATAAGTTTGCTGGCGCCGAGCTTGCGGCCGCAGGCACAATCAATGTGCAGTACGGCGAAGGCTCCCAAGGCCTGCCCGATGCTATTCCGGTTGCGGCCGGGCTTGTTGGCATCCCAAAGTGGTTTGCCGCGAGTCGGGTTTTGACAAGCACTGCGCTTGCCGTCCCGACAACCGTTGGGGTCACCGTCTACCTCGCGTGAGAGCCCGCCTGGAGGATGTTCGGGCCTCCCTTCCCGCTTGTACGGCGCCGGGTGGTGAGGCCCCGTGACGAGCGACCTACCCCCCAGGTTCCGCCGCGGGGCCGTTTTTCCCCCGAACACCCGTGAGCCCCTTGATTTGGGATCAAGTCGGCCGTAGACATCGCAGGTGATTGGCCAGCAAACAACGCATGACGGAAGCCGAAGCCCTGGCGGTTGCTCAGGGCGCGGCCAGTCTCCGGCTACTGTCCTTCAGTCGCCACGCCGAAGAGCGCATGAGCCAACGCCGAGTTCGAGCCAGGGACGTGAGCCGTGCCATCTTGAGCGCCAAGCATGCCACATGGCGAGCCAAAGAGGGGAACTGGAAGTTCTCGGGTGGCCGCGATGTTGACGGGGAGGATCTCGACGTTGGCGTTGCATTCGAAGGAACTACGGTTCGAATCTGCACGGTGTTCTAGTTTGAAGGGAAGCAGACATGAAGACTAAAGAGCAGCCAAGAAAGTGTCGCGAGTGCGGCGGGAAAATGGAACGCCAGGCAATCGGACGAGTTGTTTCGGTGGGCTCACACCAGGTAACCGATAGCGGGCGCCATCGTGCGCTCGTTTGTGTGAAGTGCGGGGACTACGATCTTACCCAGAAGCAGCTCGAAGAATCCGAACGAAGCGCGGCGCTCGTGGTGTTCTGCGACGCTTTAGCGGTCGATGGTGGTGCTCTGAAGTACGCGCGCAAGGCGCTTGGCCTCACGCAAACGGAGCTTGCCAAGCAGCTTGGTGTAAAGGGCGAAACCGTGTCTAGGTGGGAGACCGGAACGCTTGCCATCGCGCGCAAAACCCAGCTCGCTATGGCCGGCTTACTTGCCGCAAGCGATCCCAACCACACCGAAAGGCTCGAAGCCGCTCCCATTTCCCGTACCGGCTGAGCGCTGCGTCCGCTGCCAAACAGCATGATTTCGGCCTGATGGTCCATTAAAGACCACCAAAAGCGCCTTTCTGGGCCCGTCGGTTTTGTCGACCTTTGTGCTGTGTCGTCCCCAGCCCCGGGCCCGTCGCTTTTCCGCGGGTTTATCGCCGACTTGGTCACCAAACGGCACGAATCATGCCTGGTGGTCTGTTAAGGACCACCAGAAGGCCGGCGTACGAGATACGCTGAGAGCCTTTTTTGGCTCGCTCCGCTATCCGTTAACCTGAAGCCGCGCAAGGGTGAGTCTAAATCAAGCAAAACGATATCAGGGAGAGAGCGCCGTTCTATCCTCGGCCGGTGGGTAGGCCTTCCAGCTTCCCGCCTTCGTGGCGGCTTGCAGCTCGGGACGGTGGCGCCGACCGCTAGCAATTTCGCGGGTTTGCGGACAATCGACAGGAGGCATGCTGATTTCTCTTGGCAGGCGCGTGAAACGTCCGTTATACATTGAACGTGCCAGAGATAATGATCCAAACAGCCTTCCGGCTTGGTAGCGGTGACCTCGCTATCCTCGATGCGGTGAAGCAGAAGATGGGCCTAGACTCCCGTGCGAGCGCCCTGCGCTACGTGCTTAGGCAGTATTCCCAAGCCAACGGCATTGAGCCCAAGGCGAAACCACGCACACCTAAACCAAAACCCACTCGCTAGCCATGAGTGGCCCCCGCGCTGTTACAAGCAGCCGAGGGCCGTGGCCAACCCCTCTCAAGAAGGAGTCGACATGAAACAGCCTGCCATATTGGGCACCCCCCTCGCAATGCGCCTAACAGCGCGCGACACACAAGCACGACACATTCAGAACGCGAAAGCCAACATTCAAGAGCTGCGCCTCTTTCTGATCGATTTGCTCGCACACGCCACGGAAAATGGGGATGCACACACCGTGGACCGGTTGCTCGCGCTCAACGTCGAAGCGCAGAGTGCTTTTTACGAGCTCGATTGCGCGCTTTTCTGCGAGCGGGGGTCGAAGTGAACTTCCGCACCTTTGAGCTTCTGATCGTCCACCTGGAAAAGGCCGGGCCTCGGCCGTATGTCACGCGTCTTTACGCCGACTCGCCAGCACGCGCCTTGAAGCAATGGCGGCAAACGGTTGGCGACTGCCTGGATCAAACGGCTGTGGCGATCCGAAGTGGCCTAGATGCCCAGTGGCACTTTTGTGGTGCACTATGAGCAGGCCGCACTATGAGATTTGGCTTGGCGAAGGTCGCGGGACTTTGCTCGCGTCGTCGTTCGAGCGCGCCAAGGGGATCCTTCGCCGGCACTTCAAAGGACCGGTCTACCTCAGCGACGAATACCGAACAGACGACGGGATCGGCTGGGCCGCGTACTCAAGCGCCAAGCATCGAGCGGCCGACTCCGACGGATCGCGTTCGGCATATTCGCCAAGCATCGAGCGCTTCGACCGGGTGGTGAAACCGTGAACCGGCTTAACACGCTCTACAAAGACGCCGAAGGGCAAGAATGGGTTGCGACCGGTGCCAGCGTTGCGGCGCTAGCGGAGGAGCTTCCAGAGGACTTCACGGGGCACTTGACCGTGCGCGACGAGGCCGGTTTTGTTCGCGGTTGGATTCGCTCGCGCCTAGATTGGCGGGCAGCATGATTGAGGTGCTTGGCAGGGTGCGGTTCAGGAGGCTTTCGGGCCACGAATGGCAAGCGTACGTGTTCAAGCGCGATGCGCTAGGCACCTCGTACATCTACGAGCGCAACTTTTTGTGCCCACACGAGCAACCCAATGCGACAATGTTGCTCGACTTTTGGGAGGCCACTGTGGAGTTAGAGGAGCTTCGCGACTCCCGGGGGGGCGAATGATCTCACTCGACAACGGCCGTTCTTGGCATGCGCCGGCGAATCTCGACCCGGTGGAGGTTGAGCGTTTGTGGGGCGCGCTGACAGAGCTGATGCACATCGGACCAATGGCCAAGGCCCACGGCGATCTTCGAATGATCGAAGGCGATAAGGCGCTTTTCCTTGAGCTGTACTTCGAGCATGCCTCAGCCGGCCACCGATTGGCGGTGGGGTAATGGGCCCGCTCACCGGTTCACCGCGCCAAAACTTGGCTCAGCAAATAGCGGCGCAAGCTGGCGAGATTCAGGAAGTCGCGCTCGCCATGCGCAAGTACGCAAATCGCGAAGTCGTGAGTGTCGATTCAGACTCGCCCGTGCTCACAACGGCGGCCATCTTCGCTGGCCTGCTTCGAGTGGCTCAGTTGAGCCTGGGAATCGCGCTCAAACTCGGAAAATTGGAAGGCAGCAAGAACAATGTCGCGTAAAAAAACAGGAACCATCGTCACGCTACCGGACGGGCGTATGCAGGCCGTCATCAGCCTGAAGGACGGCACGCGGAAGCGACTCCCGCCGTTTCCCAAAGGAACGAGCCGAGCCATGGCGCTAGAAAGGACGGCTCTGCACGCTGAGCGAGCCATCGCGAAAGGCACCGTGGGCCGCAAGCGTTCGGTCCCCTCACCTCGTGAATCGGGAATGGCGCGCTGGTTCGGGCTTTGGGCATCGCATCGGGAGGCCCGTGGCTACACCGCGGTCAGAGAGAACCGTTCCCATTTCGCGCTTCACATTCAGCCAGCGGTTGGCGAGCTCCACATCAAAAATTGGACGCGTGATGACATGCGTCGCTTGAGCGCGGCACTGGACGCCAAGGTCCAAGCCGGCGAGCTCTCTTGGAAGATGGCCTGGAACATTTGGGGCACCGCTACCAAAATGTGTGACGACGCCGCCGAAGCCAAGAGCACGGACATTCGATGCCGGACCGATAACCCGGCCCGTGGCGTTCGTGGGCCAGAACGTGGAGATTCCAAGAGCAAAGAGTTTCTGTACCCGAGCGAGTTCCTACAGTTCATGCAGGATGAAACGGTTCCGCTTGCCTGGCGTCAGATCGTCGGGGTTGCCATCTACACGTACATGCGAGCGGGCGAGCTTCGAGTGCTCCGTTGGGAGGATGTGGACCTCGAGCACAACGTCATCCACGTGCACCGCGCCTTTGACCGGACCAACGGCCGAGAGAAGGGCACGAAGGGCAAGGCCGCTAGGAAGGTACCGATTGAGCCAGCCTTGCTTCCGATGCTGGAAGCGATGCACACGGCGGCCCAAGGCCGGGGATTGGTGCTCCAGATGCCAGACCACTCCGACCTGGCTCGCATCCTTCGGCACTGGCTCCAACACTCCAAGGTGAGCCGGGCCGGGCTTCATGCCGCCACCGAGACACGGCGCCACGTTGTCTTCCACGACCTCAGGGGCACCGGTTGCACCTGGGCCGCGGTTCGGGGCGATGACGCGCTCAAGATTCAATCGAGAGCGGGCCACCGAGGGTTCGCCACAACCCAGAGCTACATTGCAGCGGCTGAAATGGTTCGCGATCAATTTGGAAACCCGTTTCCTGACTTGCCGGCCGGGCTCAATCGATCGGCCCAATGGATCGGGCCTGAGTTAAGTGTTGGAGAAAATTCAGAAAACTGGCGTCCCCGACGGGATTTGAACCCGTGTTACAGCCTTGAAAGGGCCGTGTCCTGGGCCGGCTAGACGACGGGGACGGAGTTACTTGAGGGCTGCCCGTATAGTCGCTTGCTGGCGGTTCGACAACGCCAAGATGCAAAAATCGCCCGGGGGCACTTGGCGCTCGATTTTACCGCAAAGTTGCCTGATTTTTGGGCTTCGCAATCGGCTCAGCCGACCGCACTGATCAGATCGGCCTCGGTGACTTCGTAGCGGAAGTCATCTTCGAGCTCAAACTCATGCACTGTGGCATCCGAGAGCCCAAATTCGCCATCCGCCTGGATCTCGGTGGCTTGGTGCGGCTTGCTTCGCAAGGGAGGCTGCGCGTGGAGCGTGGCTCCTGCCAGAATGGCTTCGCAGAGATCCGTGAATGTGAAACCTGCGGCGGCTGCGATCTTGGGCAAGAGGCTCGTTTCGGTCATACCTGGTAAGGTGTTCACTTCGAGCACGTATTCGTTTTGGCCTTCGGTAACCAGCAGATCCACACGGACGGCGCCCGTGGCTTCAAGCGCTTCGACTGCTCGCTCAGCGAGATGTGTGACTCCGCGTAGGCGCGCACTGCTGATGCG
>Ga0335394_10007350_pt1 | contig 12445 bp, 13 predicted proteins | sample MAT03_FD_205741 | JGI IMG/M metagenome (GOLD analysis project Ga0335394, IMG submission 205741) | Freshwater microbial communities from Lake Fryxell liftoff mats and glacier meltwater in Antarctica - MAT-03 (spades assembly) (version 2) ... | reverse complement strand
ATCTAGCCATAGGTGACGCAACCACTTTGTTGAGCCCCTTCAGGGCAACGTTTAGGCGTTTGGTAGTCCCCAGGGCGGCGCTTCGCGACGTTCCGTCGCTGCGCTCTGCCCTGGGCTAATATGTTGCTGCCCCATTCGGGGCGAAAGCTCTACGACCTCCTTGCCTCAATGAGAGCAATTTTTGCACGCGAAACCTTTACGATGGACTTCAATGTTCGCGGCGGCGACAGCGCCCGATTCGAGTTTGATTTTAAAAAGATGATCGGCACGATGCAATGCCTATGTCTACTCCGATGCCCCACTAGATCAAACTGCGACTTGAATGCGCTTCCCAACCAGCCGGACTACGTAGGTTCGTACATTACAGCCTTCCTTTTTTTCATTGAGATACTCACCGCTGCGGATGCAAAAACGCCAGTGATGGATACGACAAGCTACGATACTTCCCGATAGGATGCCCATCGAAAGAGATGCTCCCGCGTGCGGGCAAGCATCGTCTAGAGCAAAGTACTCATCGCCTATTCGGTAGAGGGCAATTCGCGTCTCACCCACAAAAAACATTCGACCTTGGCCGTCCGAGATTTCCGTGATGCCGCATACATCGATAAAATTCTTATCCGCAGGATGGATGATCATTGATCAACTAGCCGGTACACCGCGGTAGACGGACTCTATTTGGTCTCGCAAATCGGCTAAACCAAATGGCTTTCTAAGCCACGCTGCGACGGGAAACTCAATCGCAGTAGGCGAAGGTTCAGTGGGGTTTTGGTCGGAGACATGGATTGCAGGGACAGTCTGGAGCACCGGGTTGTTGGCCATTTCGGCTGCGACACCCTCAGCCCACAAAAGCTCGCAATCAAGAACCAGTACATCCGGAGCAAAATCGCGAAGAATGGCCTTGCATTTGAGGCCGTCCGAGGAAATCGCCACCTGATGCCCAAAGCGCTGAAGGTAAGCTTGCATAATGGTCAGGAACGCCTCGTCCGACTCAGCAATCAATACTCGCATGCTCAAAATCCTTTTCACGGTTCTTTCGATCCAAGTTTCACCACGACTAAAAAGCGTGCCGGACCGTCTTGACTTCATGGTTCTATCCTTAGCTTCGTTCGGACGATGACCAAGCAACGGTCCATTCTTGCGACTCGAAGGACCGCGAGAAATCGAACCATTCACCAATCTAAGCATGGTGGTTTCCACCATTCGAAAGCTCTCACGCGGTTCCTTGGTTCGGGCTAGATTCGATATTCGCGGAGCTTCCCGACGACATCGCCAGGGCATCGACTCAGTCATTTACCACCATTGAGCTCCGACTGCTATCTTTGCTGGAACCGACCAATAGAGTTATGTCGCCAACGATGGACTACTGGATAGCAATACCGCAATTGACAGCCTGGAGCGAGAAAGTGATTGGCCAAATCTTGGTTCATTCTTTCGGAAGTTTGCGGTTCGATTGTCTTGCTCGCTCTACTCGGTGAATTCGGGGCATACGCCGGTGGCGCTCCAGTGGCAAGAGCGGCTTTGCGAGTAGCTTTCTGGGGAGCGCTTGCAATGGGACTAACGGCTGGAGTCGGACTTTTGTTTGGAGCGTCGTTGTAAAGCTTAAGCGTACAGCAACGAAAATTCGAACTTACAGCGCCATCGGAACGAAACCCAGCGCGCTGCACAATGCGGTCATCAACACGGGACCCGGCATCCTGCATTGCGAAATCGGTCGTCGCAGCAGGCAGTGAGAGCACTCTGGCTTGCTTCCCAAAGGGCACTAAGCCGAACAACTTGACTTTCACCCAATGTGTTCCCGTTGTGCTCGTAGGAGCAGCGAAGCATCGTGGAAATATCGTCTCGCACTTCCCTTTATGGATAGACACGCCAATCAGCCTGATGATCCAGGATGACTTCACGCCTTTATGCGACCGTCAGTACAAGCATTGACTTAGCGTATTGTGCCGTTGTTTGTTCAGAACTAGAGTCAAACGGCAATTCTTCGAGATTCTGGCATCGACACGGTCTTGCCGCTGTGGTTGAATTGCGACCGCTGCGGATAGCAGCGACTGCAAATCCGAAACGGTGACGAGCGGTAGACGGACCATCGGCAGGCCTTGTGGTAATGGACCTATTACTGAGATGTTGGCACACGCAATTAGTCAAAGATCGCAACTGCGAGCGTCGAACCAACGACGGCAATCAGCACCCCGGGAATCTTGGAGGCCCAACGCTTACAGCCCAGAATAATGACAACGCTAAACACACTAATTGCGCTTGGTGCCGACTTTACGACTCAAAGATGGTGATGAATTGGAGGGCTGTCGGTCAGGGTTGGAGTTTGCACCATTGTTAGATGCCAAATTCTTCTTTGTATTTGAGATGTTCGCGAACTACCAGTTATGCTTGTCTTTACTACAATGCAGTAAGTTGCGAAACTGCGTTTATGACCATCTTGGTAATGGAGGATTCCACCCTTTACTTGCCGTGACGACGATTCTAAAATGCTTTGCCTTTAGCGAGGTGGAATATTTCGCTACTCAAACATAGACCAAGCCAACGCTTCGAAAGACTGCTGTCACTCATGAGTACCGACAACCTCACGCAAACATTGAATCAACTTCAAGAAGAACTTACCAACACCAAAAAGCTCGACGAGAACTCCGTGAAGTTGTTGCAGTCAGTATTGGACGATATCCAATTGGCGATTGAGCGATCTGGCAAAGGCAGTGGAGTTGTGGCTGACATGGACGGAGTGGAGATTGTGGCAAACGAAGAATCGAATTCGATCGGCGTAAGATTACGAGGATTAATCACTGCCTTTGAAGCCGAACATCCAAAATTGACGTCGTCGCTCTCACAGATCGCTGAATTCTTGGCTGAAATCGGCATTTGAGATTGAACGCATATGGATTGTACGGACAGTCTGGAGCACCTAGTCGTTGGCCATTTCGGCTACGACACCCTTAGCCCACAACAGCTCGCAATCAAGAACAAGAACATCCGGAGCGAAATCGCGAAGAATGGCCCTGCATTCCAGGCTGTCCGAGGCAATCGCCACCTCAAGCCCAAACCGCTGCAGGTAAGCTTGTATGATGGTCAGGAACGCCTCGTCCGACTCAGCAATAAACTCGCATGTTTTAAATCCTTTCCGCATTAATTTCGATCTGCTTCGGCCCCGTTTAGGACCGTTGACGGATCGCTTTGTTCGTCAAAAGACAAGTGTCAAAAGTCAGCGTCGGCTATGCTGCTTAACCCCTAGAAAGCTCGACTGTACTTTTTATTCCGAGAGCCCCGAATTTTCAGCGTGGGAATAGAAGTATTTCTTGGCTAGTTCAACGACGCCTACATAGAGTAGCGTGAGCAATATTAACGTTGCCATAAGGCTGGCGGGGAGTGGTACGAAACCCATCAGCGAGTGAAATGGGAGATAGGGCAGTATCAGCGTAATGGCGATCACCGCGATAGTGCTCCAAAACAAAAGCTTTCCGGGACGACTTCGGAAGCATAGTCGCCGCGTCCGTACTACCAGTGCGACTGCCAACTCGGTCAACAGCGACTCGATGAACCAGCCGGTGCGGAATACTTGTTCCGAAGCGTTAAAAGCGTACAGAAGAATCCCGAACGTCAGGAAATCGAACAGCGAGCTCACTAAGCCAAAAAGCACCATGTATCGGCTGATGAACTTGTTATCCCATCGACGCGGCTTGGCTACCCATTCTGGATCTACGTTATCGCTCGCGATCGTCATCCCCGGAATATCGGACAAAAAATTATTAAGTAAGATCTGCGATGCTAGCAGCGGCAAGAACGGTAGGAACATCGAAGCGATTGCCATACTAAACATGTTGCCGAAATTCGCGCTGATGGTCGTTAAGATGTATTTCAATGTATTGGCAAACGTCCGCCGACCCTCATCGATTCCCTCGCGCAAGATGCCGAGGTCTTGCTCTAGCAAGATCAAGTCCGAAGCATCTTTTGCAACGTCGACCGCGTTGTTGACCGAAATCCCTACGTCAGCGGAGTGCAAGGCAGGCGCGTCATTGATGCCATCTCCCATATAACCGACAACATGCCCTGTCTTTTGCAAGGCCAAGATAATGCGTTCTTTCTGGTTCGGGTCCACTTCGGCAAAGATCGTTGTCCGCTGCGCGGCAAACCATAATGCCTCGTCCGCCATCGTGTTCAGATCCGTTCCCGTCAGTAGGCCGTTGACAGGCAAATTGACAGATTCCGCGACGTGTCGTGCCACCAACTGATTGTCGCCAGTGATAATCTTGAGTTGAACACCGCGTTCGGCAAGGTCAGCAATCGTTTTGGCCACATCGGCCTTGGGTGGATCGAAGAAGAGTAGAAACCCAGCAAATTCGAGCTCTTTCTCTTCCTCACGCGAATAGGAATTATACTCAGAGGTCATCGGTTTAGATGCCACTCCCAGAACACGAAAACCTTGGCCACTCCATTCACGAAATCGCGAATCGATGGCCGCTCTTCTGGAATCGTCTAGTGGAACGGTCCCATCTGCCGACCGTATGGAGCTGCAAACTTGAAGCACATTGGCCAGCGCTCCCTTCGTGATCATGGTTCGCAAGCCTTGCTGGTCGGAAACGATCACGCTCAGTCGTTTACGACTAAAGTCATAGGGAATCTCGTCAATTTTTTTGTCCGAGCCAATATCCAATTTCAACTTGTCGCCGAAGCTGTTGATTGCTTCATCCAGTGGGTTGTTCAATCCTGTCTGAAGTTTGGCATTGAGATAGGCTAATCGAAGCACTTCGTTGGATGCCGTTCCCTGCGAGTCCATGGCGTCCTTAAGAATGACCACTCCTTCCGTCAGCGTACCCGTTTTGTCAGTGCAGAGAATGTCCATGCTTCCGAAGTTCTCAATGGCATTCAGCTTCCGCACAATCACTCCTCGCTTGGCCATCCGTTGTGCTCCGTGGGCCAAAGTGATGCTGATAATGGCGGGGAGGAGTTCCGGCGTTAGCCCAACTGCAAGCGCGAGAGCAAACAGCAATGAGTCCAATGCCGGTTTGGCACGAAAGATATTTACGGCCAAGACGGCGACGAACATGACAAACATGACGCGAGTTAGCAGGTAGCCGAAGCGATGGACCCCGCGCTCGAATTCCGTCTCCGGAGGACGTAACTTGAGTCGTTCCGCGATCTGTCCGAATACGGTGGCCTTGGCTGTCTGTACAATCAGTACGGTCGCCGTTCCGCTTCGGACACTGGTCCCCATGAAGACAGTATTGATCCGCTCCATGAGGCTGGCATTGGGTTCCACTTTCGCTGGCTTCTTCTCCACCGGGAATACTTCGCCGGTAAGGACCGCTTGGCTTACAAACAGATCATTCGCTTCCAACACGATTCCATCGGCTGGGATAAGGCTCCCTGCTGAAAGTATTACGATATCGCCGGGGACCAATTCGCGTGAAAGCATTTCGCATTTTATCCCATCACGCATTACGGTAGATTTGATCGTGACCTTAGATCGGAGCTTCTCGATGGCATTGCTTGCGCGAAATTCTTGCCAAAAGCCTAGCATGGTACTACCGATGACAATGGCGATGATGATCAAAGCGTCCGGCCATTCGCCGGCTATGGCTGAAACAATTGCCGCAAAGACAAGAATCAGAACTAAAGGGCTCTTGAATTGGCTCAACAACAAACCGATCGCGCTGGTTTGGCTGGTCGCGTTAATGGAATTCGGACCAATTTGTTTCAGTCGTCGCTCAGCATCCGCTTGACGAAGGCCAGTACGTGCAGAATTCAGGTCGGTCAAGAGCTTTTCAGGATCGATGCACCAGTAGGTACGCAATCTTGAGCTAACGTCACTACTATAATCGTCAGTTTTCATGGCATTTTTTTTCACGATGCGTCTCTACCGATCATGTTGCAACGAACCATTTTTTCTTGAACACCTTCAGTCCCTCAAACCATAGAATGCTGACGGATCCTGCTGCCAAGCAAATCGCAATGTCGTTGGGATGCAATATCGAGAAGTGGAACAGACCACGCAGGAACGGAACGTAGAGGGTCAGACCCAGGAAGCAAAGCGTTCCGCTAAGCACAATCCATAGAGCGGGATTCGGAGTTCGAATTGTGGACCAGATTGTGCGAGACCAGGAGCGGTTGGCAAAGATCAGTCCGAGGTTTGCAACGACAAGCGTCGTGAAGCTCAATGCTGTAGCGTCTCCTTCGCTTTTCCAGCCGAACATGCCAAGCAGATAGACGGCCAACACAATCAGAAAAACACTTGTACCCTGCAGTACTCCCAGGCCAAAAAGCCGCCAGCCGAAAATCGACTCTTTGGCGTTGCGAGGGCGTCTGCGCATCACGTCAACCTCCTCCGGTTCGGCTTCAAACACTACGGAGCAGGCGGGGTCGATAATCAACTCGAGAAATAAGATATGCACGGGCAGCAGAACCAATGGCCATCCGAACATGACCGGGACGAGCGACATCCCGGCAATCGGAACATGGACCGCCACGATATAGGTCATAGCTTTCTGGAGATGATCGAAGATTCTTCTTCCCATTCGGACGGCTTGAACAACGGAAGCGAAATCATCATCCAGCAACACCAGCGAAGCGGCTTCACGAGCCACGTCTGTCCCTCGTCCGCCCATGGCTATTCCGATGTGGGCGGCTTTCAGTGCCGGTGCGTCATTTACACCGTCCCCCGTCATGGCAACAATCTCGCCATTGGCTTTCAAAGCGTTCACCAATCGCAGTTTTTGTTCCGGGACCATTCGGGCAAAGACATTGATGGTTTTCAATCGCCGTTGAAGCTCGCCTTCGTTCATGGATTCCAATTCGGGGCCGGTGACGGCTTCATCGAGCGGCCGGATTCCTGCTTGCCGAGCGATGCTCTGTGCTGTCGTTGGGTGATCTCCCGTAATCATTACCACCCGAATGCCTGCCGAATAGCATTGCTCCACGGCGGCCGGAACGGTTGGTCGTACCGGATCAGCCAGTCCGACGAGGCCCAGAAACTCGAACGTGAAGTCGTGTTGTTCTCGCGGCAACGATTGCTGTTGGAACACGCCCTTGGCAACCCCCAGCACTCGAAGCCCTTCCTTCGCCATCTCCGCTACTTGCTCGAGAATAATTTTAGTTTGCTCGTTATTCAAATGGCATAAGTCGGCGATGGCCTCCGGCGCTCCCTTGGTCGCAAGTGTGTAGTCCTGACCGCTCGGCGATTTCCAGACATGGGACATCGCCAGCAGAGTCGGTGACAGAGCATATCCTCGCTCCAGCTTCCAATCCGAGTGCAGGTGTTCTGTTTCAGCGAGGCGAGCGTTACCAAGTTCGTGGAACGCTTTCTCCATCGGGTCGAACGGGTCACGCTGAGTAGCTAAGATTCCGAACTCGACAATCTCATGAAACGCCTCAGGCAACGGCTGAGCGAACTGTTGCTCCACGTCATGAATGGCCCCATGGGCGACCAGCTTGCGGATCGACATGCGGTTGACGGTAAGCGTGCCGGTCTTGTCCACGCAAAAAACGGTGGCCGAGCCCAGGGTTTCGATGACTGGCACACGACGAGCCAGAACATTCAGCTTGGATAACCGCCACGCACCGAGGGCCAGGAAGATCGTCAGGACGACCGGGAATTCTTCAGGCAGCATTGCCATCGCCAAAGTAATCCCCGCCAGGACTCCTTTTAGCCAATCGCCTCGGGTAAGTCCGTAAAGAACAACCACGAGGATGCACATCGCCAAGCCCGCGATCGCTACGCGCTTCACGAGCCGTCCTACTTCCTGTTGTAAGTGGGTTCCCTCAAGTTGTACGGTTTGGAGAGCCTTGCCGATGTTGCCCATCTCGGTGTGGATACCAGTTGCTCGCACCTCGGCAATTCCCTGCCCCTGGACGATCAATGTGCCAGAGAAGACGAAGCCCAAGAGCATGAGCGCTTCTTGAAGGTCGCCCAGGACGAAATAGATCGTGCCGCAAGCCAGCAGCAACACGAACATCGGTTCTCGTACCACTTCCAACGCCGTTGCAAAAAAGCTACGACCCTTGGTCGAGGGAAGTTCGTTATAGCCGTGCTTCTGCAATCGAGCGGTAACATCTGCATCCGAAAGGCCGTTCAAAGAGTCGCTATTAGTTTGCTGTTCCATAGTTCCGTAACCTACCAAAAAAGCAGTAGGACAGGCTTCCAGTCTGTTCTTTCCTTGACAGACTGAAAGCCTGTCTTACGAGACTCCATTGTGGCCAGTCGGAGCACCACGAGAAACCCTAACATTCACCAGTCAGAGACGGCGGAATCCACCATCACTTGCGGATGATTCGCCGAACCACAGGCGTTAGAATCGCAGGCGCTATCAAAGCTATGAGCAGTCTGGCATCGAGCAACGCAAGAACGCCTCGATCCGCGATCGTGGCTAATGACGGAATCTGTGTTCCTGCGTAAACGAAGATCATGGTAGCCGGCAGGAGCCCAACTTGCGTTGTCCACCAAAACGTCTTCGTCGGAACCACGTTCGTCGCACCTGCTACATAGTTTACAAAACTGAACGGAGTATGAAGCAGTCGCATCATCAGTAAGTAGAATCCGACGTTGGATGCGGAATTGCGTCGAAAAGCCTGAATGTAAACTCCAAAACGGGATTCGATTGCATCGCGAAATAGAAAGCGGCTAGCGAAAAAGGTTACTAAGGCAGCAAATGTTAGTGCGACATCCACTAGGATGGTAGCTGGCCAAAATCCGAAGATCCATCCGCACACGCACGACTTTCCAACAGTCCCAGGAATCAGTGACAGGCTTGTGTAGAGCACGAAGCCAATGACCCAAGACTGGACTGGGTTGATTCGCACAAACTCCCTTACGTTGGATTCATAGTGTACGAGCAATGCTATCGACGAATACCGTTGAGCGATTAAGCCTAGAGCCGCTATGACGATAACGATCGTAATGGACGCCAAAATTCTCCTTTGGATTTGCCTCATGCTAAAGACCGATCCATTTGGGAAACTCGGAAAAAAATCGACACTTGTCGATGCTCACAACCACACAAGACTCCTCATCGAAAATTTTGTATTGCAAACCCTTGGGATTTAGAGCCTAAGGCACTAGCCGATCCACTCCGCAAAAAATCGGGTAGCGTCTCAGGCTCAAAAAGAAAGTATTTCATAGGGCAAAACGTTAGGTGGCATCAAAGATGGAGGCTTTCGCCCCGAATGGGGCAACAATATATTAGCCCAGGGTAAAGCGCAGCGATGGAACGTCGTGGAGCGCCAACCTAGGGGAACGGTATATTTCTGGTGGTCATGCTTTGGCAACTGACAGGAACAAATACCGTTCCAAATTCGAATATTCTTTTGAAATAAGCCGTTGGTGGTACGCAATCTGCCCTGCGCAGTGCTCTAGAAAGGCTCGCGGGGCAGGGCCAACCAGTCGTGTAAGTGGCGCAAGCCTCCAGCTTGCAATACACCGAAAATTGCCTGATACGTCAAACTAGAAGCGTACTCCATCTTGAAAAAGTGACTCGCCTTGGCACACAGGTACATTTGAATGCAGTTTGGAAACGTTCACTTACTAAAATTCATCGCGGTGATTTTCTCGGCGTTAGCGCTAGGCACCGTTCTTCGGCTAGTCGCGCTTCGAGGAGTGTCGACAAACACCGCCAATGCGCGTTTCAGCAGTCTGAAGACTTGGTGGGGGTTGGCTGTGTTGATGTCGCTCGCTGCCTTGTTGGGCAAGATTGGGATCATTCTTTTGCTCGCAACAGCGGGCACATTAGGACTTCGAGAGTTTCTCAAGCTCATTGGTTGGCAGGTCCTGGGAACGCCTACAGTGGTTGCGTCGTTTGCATCGGTTCCAATTTACTACATAGTTGTTTGGTTTGGTTTCGGAGACATCGTTCGATGGACTGCACCTATCGTTTTCCTTATCGCTATCGCCAGTTTGAGGTCACTTTTTGGACTCATGGAAGGTTATATTCGAACGACAGCCGGCTCATTTATGGGATTGATGTTGTTCATCTATGGGCCGTCCTATGCCTATTTCGTTACAACGCTTTCGGAGACCCACGAGCCGGCAGTGGGATCAGTTGGGTGGTTTCTCTACCTTTTAGTGCTAACCGAAGGGAATGACATTGCTCAAGCGCTCATTGGACGGGCAATCGGCAAGACAAAAATCATTCCCTATACGTCCCCTAACAAGTCGCTCGAAGGGCTTTTGGGAGGAAGCGTTGTCACCGTCGTGTTGGCAGCAGCTCTTGCGCCGTGGCTTACCACCTGGACGTTTCGTGCAGGCTGGACCGGAACAGGTTTCGCAATGTTGTCAGGCTTGCTCATTTCCGTCTTTGGATTCTTAGGGGGTACGAACATGTCTGGCATCAAACGCGATGCGCGTGTGAAGGATGGGAGTTCATTGCTGCCCGGTCAAGGTGGCATGATGGATCGAATCGATAGCTTGACGTTCACTGCTCCTGCCTTTTACTGCTTCATCCTCGTTGCGACACCGTACCTCCATCATGGAATCTAATAAAGCCAAAACCGATATGGATGATAACCCGATGCGAGATCGCATCCTGACTATCCCCAACGTCATCTGCTTTATCCGGCTTATCGGGGCGCTGTCACTGATCTACTTTGCAATTGCCAACAAGACGCTCATTTTTACAGTTGTCTTTGTTGTTCTCAGCCTAAGCGACTGGATCGATGGTCGGCTGGCTAGATGGTTAAACCAGCGATCTGATTTTGGAGCAAGGCTGGACAGCTTCGCCGATTCGGTTCTGTATGGTAGCCTGCTCTTTGGAATGATTTGGTTGCGCTGGGATGTACTTCAGCACGAAGCATTCTGGTGGATCATGGGGCTGTGCAGCTACGCATTGACCACCGGAGCAGGACTTTGGAAATATGGGCGAATACCGAGCTATCACACCCGTGGGGCCAAGATCACGCAATGGCTTATCCTGTTTGGAGCGGTCAGCCTGTTGCTAGACTTTTCGACTTGGCCCTTCCGAATCGCGATACTGGCAGGAACGCTCACCAATCTTGAGGCAACAGCAATCACTTGGATTCTACCGGAATGGCGTGCGGACATTCTGTCGGTGTTCCATGCCCGCGTGATCGAAAGCGGAGGCGATACTCTGCCGGTACCATAAGCCAGAACCGAATTCGATGCAAACCACCTAGGCCTTGGGGGCTTATCCTCAACTCATCTGTCCAGAGAGCGAAGAATCTCGTAACTGATTTTTTTCACCATTACCCAGCTAAGGAAATTTGCTGGGTTGGGGCGTGCCACTCCTCTTGCGATGCGTTGACGGATTTGCAAGTTGGCTTCAGTCTAGGGAAACGATCGTTTTCCATGCAGTAGCCAGCCAACGGGTGTATAACGAATGAATACTAGGTAGGTTGCGAGACAGGGGATCGCAGTACCGAAAAGCACAATTGCCAACTTGAGCCACAACGGCAACGCTATAGGTACGAGAAGTGTTTGCAAAAAGAGGACTATCGGGAGGTGAACGAGCTACACCCAGTACGAGGAGTCCGCGACAAAACTAAGCAACGGATTCCTGCCAGCCAAGTAGCGATCACACCGTCCCGTTCCAGCTCCAGGTAGGCACGTTTGATCGTGATGACACTAATCTTGAGGCCAGCCGCCAACTCGCGAATGGAGGGCAACTCGGTCCCAGGGAGCAAATCGCCAACTGCCACGCGCCGCTGTACCTGCTCGATCACTTGCAGGTACAGCGGGCGAGGGTCGCCAAGTGAAATCGTAATCCAACTGTGCATTGAGATATGCATAGTATACACACTAGGCTTTCTTGAGGGAAATGGGAATATTGGGACACGAGCAAGAAAAGACAGAGTGCGGCGAGAAGTGTCGAGCTTGTTCGGCGTTCACGAGACTCTGGAACGCCTACCGCTCGCTACCATCTACACGAGGCTTGCCGTCGCCCTAGAGCCATCAAACAAGATTGTCACGTTGGACGAGCGAAGGAAAGAGACGTACCCAGAGACCAACGACAAGCAATGTTCCGAGTCCGCCCATGACGACTGACGGGACAGTCCCCAGCCAAGCGGCCATCATCCCCGATTCAAATTCACCCAACTGGTTGGATGCTCCAATGAAAACAGAGTTGACCGCACTGACTCGACCCCGCATATCGTTGGGAGTTTCTAGTTGAACCAGAGACTGCCGAATAACAACGCTGACACAATCCGCTGCCCCTATAACAACGAGCGTTGCAAGGGACAGCCAAAAGGATGTCGAGAGCGCGAAGAGAACAGTTCCTGAGCCGAAAATCGCAACAGAAATGAAGAGTTTATGCCCAACTTGAGTTTGAAGCGGTACTCTAGAAAGCAAATACGTCATTACCAAAGCGCCGAGAGCCGGTGCAGCTTGCAACAGTCCGAGTCCGGTTGGCCCAACGTGCAAAATGTCTTTTGCAAAAATAGGAAGCATCGCAGTCGCTCCCCCCAGCAATACGGCGAACAAATCCAACGAGAT
>Ga0335394_10007347_pt1 | contig 12448 bp, 14 predicted proteins | sample MAT03_FD_205741 | JGI IMG/M metagenome (GOLD analysis project Ga0335394, IMG submission 205741) | Freshwater microbial communities from Lake Fryxell liftoff mats and glacier meltwater in Antarctica - MAT-03 (spades assembly) (version 2) ... | reverse complement strand
AAAGCCATGGGCCTGGGAAATGAAGGCTCGACGCGCACGATGGCGCTGTAGCAGGATTTGCTCGCGTGCATCTGGGAGCAGTTCGAACACCAACAGCAGTATCCCGTTGTAGCGAAGCAGCGTGTGGCATTAAGGAAACACCAACGGGCTGCTTGGCCAATACATCCCCAAGGCTACCGACCTGCCGGTGTTCAGTATGCGCCAACTGGACCACATCGTCTGGCAGCTCAATACCCGCCCGCGCAAAACTCTCAAATTGCGGTGTCCCGCAAAATTGTTCATTCCAGAGTCCTTCGACTTCCTCAAACATCATCTTCAACTCGTTGCACTTCGGACTTGAAACCGTCCTTCAAATGTTGCCGTCGCATCGTCAGAAACTATTGGCCTTGCGGGTTCATTCATAGTATCACTCCATGCACGCCCAATCTGGAGTCCACGACATGGATCTCGTCATCCGTAATGCGACGGTCATCGACGGCACGGGATGCGCGGGGACGCGTGCCGACGTGGGCATTGCCCAGGGCTGCATCGCCTCCGTTGGCGTCATCCGTGAGAGAGGACGACAGGAAATCGACGCCTCCGGACACATCGTGACCCCGGGCTTTATCGACGTTCATACCCACATGGACGCGTAGATGTATTGGAACCCCCTCGGGACCTGCTCGAGTCTCCACAGCGTCACCACCGTGGTCATGGGCAACTGTGGCTTCACGCTGGCGCCTTCGCGCGCGGCCGAGCGGCATCTCATCGTACGCAATCTCGAACGAGCCGAAGACATCTCGGGGACCGCAATGGCCGAGGGGGAATCGGTGGAAGTGGGAGACGTTTCCCGTATATCTCGACGCGCTCGATTCCCTGACAAGGGGCATCAACTATGCCGCCAATCTCGGACACTCCGCGTTACGTACTTTCGTCAATTGCGACGAGGCCTTTGAGCGCGAGTCCACCGAGGACGAAATTCGCGTCATGGAGCATACCGTGCGCGAGGCACTCGAGGCCGGTGCCAACTCGATCGCCACCAGTACCGCATCCAAACTCGCGCTCGGCACCGCCGCCAGCACCTGCGCCATGACCCGATCGCCGCCGGCGTGCCGCAGCAGGGTCTGCCGCAACTGCTGCAGCGCCGGCGGCAGGTCGGCAAACGGCGCGCCGTTTCGCAGCGCGCCCGGCTTCCGTTGCACCAGCGGAATGTAGTGCTGCCAGTCGTAACGGGGCTGCCCACGGTCGGTCAGGCGTTCATGACTGGCGACCAAGGCGTCATCGTCCACCATGCTGACGCGGCCAGGATAAAGCCGCACGCTGCCAAAGCGCAACTGCCCAGCGTCCTGCCAGATACGCCGGCGGCTGTCCTGCACATTCTTCTCGACCACCCTTTCTCCCCGCCGGAAGCGACGTTGCAGAAGTCGGGCTCGAACAGATAATGGGCACACATCACGGCGAAGCGCGCGTTGACCACCCGCCCCTTGCCCTTCTTCACCTTGTCCACTGAAAGGCTTCGCCCAGCGCGAACCGCAGCGGCACGAAGGCCCGCATGGCCTGCGTCTGGCCCGCACCGAGGCACCACTGCCGGACGAAGTCAGACACGCCGGTATAGCTGCCGGCGTAACCCTCGTGCTTGATCTGGGCAAACAACGCGCGCGCCGTGCGCTGGTCGCGCTTGGGGCGATGCGCATCGGTCGAAAGCGCCTGCGTCAACCGCGCCTCGAACGGCGTCAGCTTGCCCGGCCCATCGCGTCGTCGATACTTGGGACGGTTGGCTACCGCCGCCGTCTTGACCCACTTCTTGACGGTGTTGCGCGACAGTCCAGTACGCCGCGCAATCTCCGCAGCGACAACCGCTCACGCCAAAACATCCGTCGAATCTTCCCCAACATTTCCATGGTGATCACCTTTTCTCGCTCCTGCCCAAAAATTGAGCAGAGCAGGCTATACACCTGGATCAGTTTTCGATCGGCATTACCTTCAAAAGTGGGTCAGTTTTCGGCCGGCGTCAACAGTCACTGGACGCCTGCACCGTCTTCCAACCGCAGCCACGCGCGCTTTACGAGTGAATCGGCTCCATTCCCATCAGTAGCCGTCCGGCATCCTCGAGCGCCCACGAACTCTCGCGAAAGATGGACTCGTGCGTGAATGCCGACACGTGCGGCGTAGCAAGAACTCGCGGGTGCGCAAGAAGGGCATGGGGGTGCTGCGGAGGCTCCAAGGCGAATACGTCGAGGGCAGCGCCACCCAATGCGCCGCGCTCCAAAGCCGCAAGGAGCGCGTCCTCGTCGACCAGCCCGCCACGGGCTGTATTGATCAATAATGCGTCCGGTTTCATCCTGGCAAGCGCGGCATGACCTATGAGACCCGCCGTCGCCGAATTCAACTCGCAATGCAGCGAAACGATGTCTGCTGCAAGCAGGAGTTCGTCGAGGCTGCACGGCAGCACGCCCAGGCTTGCGGCCGTCCCAGCGTCCAGACGCGGATCGCAGGCGACGACCCGGCCACCGAAGGCGCGATAGCGCTTGGCAACTTCCGTTCCGACCGCACCGAAGCCTATCAATCCCAGCGTTCGTCCGGCAAGCTCCCGTCCTAGCAGATCGAAGTCGCGCCATCCTCCCTGCCCCAGGCGACGAGTCAGCGTTGGAAGCTGGCGGAGCATCACGAGGATCAGCATGAGGGTCATCTCCGCGACGCTCACGGCATTGGCTCCCGGCGTCCAGATGACGCGCACACCACGATCCTCTGCTGCGTCGATATCGACGTTGGACGTCGGTCTTGATCCGCCTTTGGCAATCACGCGCAGTGCAGGGGATGCATCCAGCACGCGCTTGCTGATGCGGTCTCTGGAATAGATCGCGACCGCGTGGGCGCCGCTGATGAACTCGATCAGCTCGTCCTCGGCGAACTGCGGACCGGAGCGTCCCTGGCGAATCTCGAACCGCTCATCCAGAACCGCAAGTGCCGCGTCCGGAAACGGCTCCGGAATGGCCACGACGAACCGGTTAGTCATCGGCGCGTGCGGCGGCTTCTTCTGCGCGCAGAATATCGGGGAGGATTCGCTCGAGGCCCGCAATTGTCTCCCCTGCCACGGGATAGATGGGTCGCCGTGTCGGTCCAGCGGAGCGGCCCGCCATCGCCAGCGCCACCTTGAGCGGTCCCGGATTGGGCTCCCCGTAGATCACCCCGCACAGAGGCAGCAGGCTCAACTGGATCCGTTGCGCATCCGCAAGCCGTCCAGCGGCAAACGTATTTTGGAGGCGACGTAGCAAGGCGGGGACCAGACAGCCGAGCGAGAGCACCGCACCGTGGCCGCCGAGGGCCAGCGTGGGCAGCACGTACTCATCGAAGCCCTGCAGCACGCGAAAGGACGGCGGTGCCGAGCGCAGCAGCTCGGCAGCAATCGCGAGATCGCCCGACGTTTCCTTGATGGCGACGAACCGGGGCACGGCCGCAAGCAACTCCAGGATACCCTCGGCACTCAGGCGAACACCACTCCGCCCCGGGCCATGAAAGAGAACCATCGGCAGTTCCACGCGCTCCGCGATCGTCGCGAAGTGGGCGCGCGTGTGGGCAGGCTTCGTGTTGATGAAGTACGGTGGAATGACCATGATCGCATCCGCCCCGGCCCCCTTGGCGTGCCGCCCGCATTCCACGATGTCTTCCTGCCGCGCGAGCAGCGTGCCGATCACCACGGGCACGCGTCCCGCAGCCTCCTGCACCACCGCATCGATCACCCGCTTGTGTTCCTCCACCGTGAGGGCAAGCGGCTCGCCGGTTCCCCCCAGCGGGCAGAGGCCCCCGGCGCCGCTCGCAATCAGGTGCCGTACGCTCGCTCTCATGCCCGGGAGGTCGAGAGCGCCGTCCTCGCGAAAGGACGTGACCATCGCCGTAATGATTCCTTCAACCGCATGCATGGGGTGACCTTTCAGTTTGTGGAAGTTGCATACAGACCCGCCTCGCGAGCCGGTGCATACTCGCCGCTTCAGCCTACTTTCACGACGTCGTGACTCAACCAACGCTTCCCGCTGCCGTCCGTCCGGCTTGGTCCGTGATCGACCTCGGCGCCCTGGCCCACAACGTCAGAACCATACGCTCCATGCTGCGGCCGGCCGATCGCTTCTATGCGGTCTGCAAGAACAATGCGTATGGCTGTGGTGCTCGCGAGACCGCCGCGACGATGCTGGCGGCGGGGGCCGATGCCTTCGCGGTTTCCGACCCCGAAGACGCGGAGCGCATTCGCGCCGCCGGCGTGAAGGCCCCGATCCTCCTGTACGCGAGCACATGTCCCGATGCGGCGGAAGCCGTGGCCGAGCTCGACCTCATTGCAACCGTGCACGACTTCGATGGGCTTCATGCCTTCTCGCGCGTGAAGCGCGCGGTCGACGTGCATGTCGAGATCGACTGCGGATATGGACGCCTCGGCTTCACGCCAAGCGAATGGCGAGACGCCTTCGACCGCCTGCGCCGGGCGCGGAATCTGAACGTGGTCGGGATCTACACGCACCTCACGAGCGTCGAGGACGCCGCCGTCGTGGGTAAGCAGTCCGCACTCTTTCAGAAAGCTGAGGCCGAAGCGCATGCGGCGGGCTTCCGGGACATCGAACGCATGGCAGCCAGCAGCCGGGTGATGCTGGGTTACCCCGGGCTCAACCTCAATGCGGTCAATCCGGGCCGCATGCTGTACGGCATGATCGAGGACCCGTGGCAGGGCAAGGCGGACCTCGCACCGGTCATCCGCTCGATATGCTCGCGCGTGCTGCAGGTGAAGGCGATCCCCGCTTCGTTCGACTTCGACTGGAAGCGACATCGCGAGGCTCCGGGAACGCTGCGCACCGCCGTCATCGCATTCGGCTTCAAGGACGGTCTTCCGCGACAGCCGGCGGGCGGCTCGGTGCTGATCCGCGGAAGGCGCGCCCCCATCATCGGATTTCGCGCGACCGAGCATACGATCGTCGACGTCACCGACGTCCCGGACGCGACGGCCGGGGACGAAGTGACGATCGTGGGAACACAGGGCGACGAGACGATCAGCGGTCACGACGCTGTTGCCATGTACCAGATGCCCATGATCGAATTGCTGCCACGAATGACGCTCAACACCGTGCGCGTCTATCGCGCGGACAACGCCTGACGCGGCTTCACAGGTAATTGGCCTCCGAGAACCGTCGCAGGAACGACTTCAGGCGTTCGCTCTCGGGGTGGTCGAGCACGTCGCGCGGGACCCCCTGCTGCAGGATGCGACCTCCGTCGAAGAACAGCAGTTGATCCGCCACGTCACGGGCGAAGTGCATCTCGTGCGTGACGAGAATCATGGTCATGCCGTCCTGGGCCAGGTCTCGGATGACCCGCAGCACCTCCCCCACCAGTTCCGGATCGAGCGCGGAGGTCACTTCGTCGAAGAGCATGACCTTCGGTTGCATGGCCAGTGCCCGCGCGATGGCCACACGCTGTTGTTGTCCCCCCGAGAGGTTGGCCGGCAGCGAGTTCAATTTCTCCGACAATCCCACCTTGGCCAGCAACGCCTCCGCGATCGTCCTCGCCTCGTTCTTCGGCATGCCCTTTGCGAGCACCGGGCCGCACATCACGTTCTCGACCACAGTTTTGTGCGGAAACAGATTGAAGCTCTGGAACACCATCCCGACTTCCTGTCGATGTCGCGCGACCGTCTTTTCGTTCTGGTGCAAGCGAGTCCCGTCAGGCCGCAGGTCGTAGCCGACGCTCTCGCCGCTGACATGAATCATTCCCCCCTGAAAGTCCTCCAGGAAGTTGATGCACCGCAGGATCGTCGATTTGCCGGATCCGCTGGCACCGATGATGGCGGCCACTTCGCCCTGCGCGACGTCGAACGACACGCCTTGCAGCACTTCGAGCGGGCCGTAGCTCTTTACCACATTGCGGACTTCGATCATCGCGGGCATTGGATACTCTAGTGAACGACCGCCGCCCTCTTCTCGAGGTGGCGCGACAGGAGCGACATGGGATAGCAGATGATGAAATAGACGGCCATGACGGCTCCGAAGATCTCGAAAGTCGCCAAGGTTCGCTCCACGATTTCCCTCGCCGCAAAGGTCAGCTCCCACGCCCCGACAATGGCGGCGTACGACGTGCTCTTCACGATCACGATCGACGTATTGAGCCAAGGCGGAATCGAGGACTTCATCGCCTGCGGCAGCAGGATATGGAAGACCGTGGGAACCCTCGCGATGCCCAAGCTGCGGGCTGCCTCGAGCTGGCCTCGGGGCACCGCGGCCAGTGCGCCGCGCATGACATCCGTATAGAAGGCCGCCGCATAGAGCGTGAGCGCGACGGTGACCGCCGCAAAGCTCGACACCCGATAGCCGATCGCCGGAAACGCGTAGTAGGTGATGAACATCAGCACGAGCACCGGGATGCCGCGCGTCAGGAAGATGAACGCGTCGATCGACCCCCGTACGAGTCTGCTCTTCGAGCCGGCGGCGAGCCCGAGCGCCAAGCCGCTGACAGAGCCGATCGCGATCGCCAGCACGGCCATCCAGATTGTCTGGAGTGCGCCCTTTGCAAGGTACGGGATGCTCTGGATCAACAGGTCCATGGTCAAGCCGCCATCACGCGGGTCCGGTTCTCGATCCAGCGAACAAGCAAACCAAGCACCACGGTAAGTGCCAGATAGAACGACGCGACCACGAGAAACACCTCGAAGGACGCGGCATTGCGTTCGAGGATAATCTTGCCAGTCAGCGTGAGGTCGAGCACTGCAATGCCCGAGACCACCGAGGTGTCCTTGACCAGGATCAGGAGCTGATTGCCAATCGGAGCAGCCACCCTCACGGCGGCCTGCGGAAGGATGAGGTGCCAGAGGGCCGTGGAGTCGGCGATTCCGAGCGCCCGTGCGGCCTCCCATTGACGTCGGCTTATCGTCTCGATCGCGCCGCGAAACGTCTCGGCGAGAAACGCCGAATGCTGCAAGGCGATGGCCAGCACGCCGCAGTAGAGACCGTCCAGACGCCAACCCAACATCGGAAGGGCGAAATACAGCAGGAACATCTGGAGCAACAGGGGCGTGTTGCGCATGAACTCGATCCAGAAGCCGATCATCGCGCTGACCGGCTTCGGGGACAGCATGCGCAGAACCGCGACTACCGCCCCAAGCGCCACGGCGAGGGGCAGGGACAGCGCGGCGATGGTGACGGTGACGCCCAGCGCGTCCACCATCTGCGGGTAGATGCTGGCGATGAGCCGCAGCTTGATGATCCACCATTCCATTGCCGCCTGCCCCGGCCTATCCGACTATCGCTTGAAGTAGTACTTGGTGTGCAGCGGCTTCTCGCCGAACCACTTCTCGTAGATCGCGGTGTAGTCGTTGAAGAGGCTGCCACCCGTCATCTCGCCGACCAGCGTATCGATGGCGAGCCACATCTTGAAGTCGCCCATCTTCATGAAGACCGCATTGTTGGTGGGGGGCACCAGCGGTTCCTCGACGATGCGCATGTCGGGATTCTGCTTGACGTACCAGCGCGCCACGGGTGTGTCGAGCTGCGCGGCGTCCGCCCGGTTCGACTTCACGGCCGTGAACTGTGCCGCGACAGAGTCGAAGATCTGCGTCTTCGCCTTGGGGAAGAACTTCTTGGCGCGCTCGGCCTGTTGGGGATTGGTCAGCAGGGCCGCCGTGTACTTGGCATCGTCCAGATCCTTCAGGCGCTTGAACGGCGAGTCCTTGCGCACGATCAGCACGATGCCGCTATCGATGTACTGCCGAGTGAACGCCACACGCAGCACCCGATCCGGAAGGATGGTGGTCACCTGGATTCCGAGGTCCACTGCACCCGACTCGACATTCGGCCACCGTGCCGCGAATCCCTGCTTGACCAGTTCGATGCGCTTGGGCGAGTCGTCGCCGTTGAAGAGCGTCTTGGCAAGCAGCTTGGCGATGTCGATGTCGAAGCCAACGAGTTCGCCCTTATCGTCAATGAACCCGAACGGTGGCGCCTCCGAAGTCACGCCCACGATCAGCTTGCCCCGGGCAAGAATCTCGTCCAGCCGCGATTTTTCCTGCACCTGCGCCTGCGCTGCACCTGTACCAACCAGCCCCACGAGCGCAAGCGTTCCAATCAGTTGCTTCAACATGTCCACACCTCCTCGATTGAACAGACGATTGAACTTCTACTGCCGCCAAGACTGCTGCACATCAAGACTGCCGTCGCGCACGTACAAGTCACGTGTAGTGAGGCCCTTGCGCTTGCCATTCGGGACGTCGATCCAGTACCGGACCAGGTGGCGCTTCTGCGTGTCACTGTCCCGGTACTCGGTACGCGCGTGCATCACCGCGAAGTTGTTCAAATACTGGATGTCGCCTTGCTGCATCTCCATTTGGAGCTGGCACTCCGGACGCGCCATCAGGGCGTCCAGGTAGTCCATCGCCTCGATTTGCATCGGCGTGAACACAATGCCTTCTTCGGCGGACCACAACGACTGGTTGCGGTCGTAGGTGCAATGGAGCAAACCGTCGTGGAACGCGAAGACCGGTATGGGCGCTGGCGACACCGGATTGTCGCCCGGGGCGTGCTCTCCGCGCCTGTGATGGTGAAACCCCGCGACGAGGATCTCGTGAAGGTCCGGACGTTCAGCGAGAATCCTGTTGCTCAGCGCGCCGGAGCTCGCGAGGACACTGAGCCCCCCCTCCACGGCACTCTGGAGGCACAGGAGACCCGTCAAGACGGCGCCGTCGGTGTGGAAGCGAAGCATGGCACTACTCTGGTAGCCCCTGACATCCTTGCCATAGGCCAATCCCAAGTCCTTGACGTCCGCTTTCATCGCACCGGCATAGCTTTGATCGACGAGCGTGCCCAGATGCGCGGAGACGCCGGCATATCCGATCAGGTTCTCCTCGTATGTGAAGCGGTCCACGGGGTAGTCGCCGACCACGGAAAAGCCCGCGCCCTCCTCCAGATCGTTGAACACCTCGCGCAGCATCGAACGGGTCTTCGGCAGCGGAAACTCGGCGAGGCCGACGTCGGTGTAGCTTTTGCCCAACGCAACGGCCCGGCGCACGCTGGCCTCGATCTCGTCCTGGAACTCGGGCGTAAGGCGATGAACCCAGGATCGCGTCGCGCCAATGTCCGCAGCAAGCCACACGCCAGGGTCCTGCACTTTCTGGGGATGTGTCGATTTCATTTGCTGCTCCCGGGCGTGGACTCCGCTTTCAGCCCACGTTCATTCGTCGTCGAAGATGATCGCTGCGATTTCGGCAGCCGCGGCTTGCATCAAGGGTTTGAACTTCTTCAACTGCTCGACAGGCGTACGCGCCCCCGGGGCTGACACGCCCAAGCCGGCAATGAGACGTCCACTGGCAGCCCGGATGGGGACCGCACACCCGACGACGCCTACGACGAGTTCCCCGATGGAGGTTGCCCAAGTCTCGCGCCGCACCATTTTCACGGTGGTGCGAAGCGCCTGGGCCGACACGATAGTGGAAGGCGTCATCCGCTTGAGGTGGGCATGGACGAGCCAGAAGTCGAGGTCGGCGTCACTCATCTCGGCCAAAAAGAGCTTGCCGGTCGAAGTGCAATGCATCGGTGCCCGGCCACCCTGCTGGAAGTACAGTCCATCGGTGCGATGGACCGTGGCCGAGTCGATGTACACAACGTCGTCGTCGAAGCGGCGACCAATCTGGCAGTGCTCGCCGAGGCGATTGGCAAGAGCGGCGAGGATGTGATGTGGCCGGTCGGTGCGCAGCGCGCCTTCGATCGACGCAGTACCCAGCCGCACCAGCTCGCGCCCCACGACGAGCTTCTTGGAGCCGAGCGCCCGACTCAAGAGACCACGTCGCTCGAGCTGCGAGACCAGCCGGTGTACGGTCGGCACGGGAAGGCCGCACTCGACCGCGATCTCGGTCACTGAAATCGAGCGCGCGGCATCCGCGACCGTGCTCAGGACCGCGAGTGCCCGATCGAGGGGTTGGTCGCTCGCCGTCTCGGTGGACTGCGGCGTCGACCGCCAAAGAAGTTCTTGACCGCTGTTCATGTATTGCAAAACAATAACCGAAAAGGAGAAGAAAATCTTCCATTTTCCGGAAGTGCTAAAGAAATCGACCTCATTCCGATAGCAGCCCACACACGCAAGCCCAGAGGAGATGGTCATTCAAGCCAGAGATGAACAAGCGAAAGCGCCGCGCACGCGGGGTGAAGGTCGCCGCGGCCCGGTGGTCGGCCTGCGCGTACTCGATGCGGGGAACATGATTGCGGGACCGCTCGCAGCCACACAGCTCGCCGATTTCGGCGCCGACGTCATCAAGATCGAACTACCCGGCATCGGCGACTCGATGCGGCACTGGGCGCCAATGAAGGAAGGACGTTCCCTCTGGTGGAAGGTCATCGGGCGCAACAAACGCCTCATCACGCTGGCGCTGTCGAAGCCGCGCGGTCAAAGTTTGTTCAAGGAACTCGTCCGCAATACGGATGTCCTCATCGAAAATTTCCGGCCGGGCACATTCGAGCGCTGGGGACTCAGTTTCGCCGAGCTCGCGAAGATCAATCCCCGGCTCGTAATGGTGCGCGTTTCCGGATTCGGTCAGACGGGGCCCTACGCGAAACGCGGCGGCTATGGCACCATCGCCGAAGCGTTCTCCGGCATTCCATCCTTCACGGGATTTCCGGATCGCCCGCCGACGTTGCCCGGCTTCCCGATGGCTGATTCTGTCGCGTCCACGTTTGCCGCGATGGCCGCGATGTTCGGTATCTACCATCGCGACAACGGCGACGGCAGCGGCCAGGAAATCGACGTGAGCCTGTACGAGCCGCTCTTCCGGCTGGTGGAATCGCAAGTGATCGGATTTGATCAACTCGGGATCGTGAAGAGCCGCCAGGGCAATCGTCTCGCTGAGGACTCGCCGCGCAACACCTATGAAACACGTGATGGCCGTTGGATCGGCATCTCGGCGAGCTCGCAACGGACCTTCGAGAGACTCGCTGCGGCGATGGGCATGCCCGGGCTCGCGGCGGATCCGCGCTTCGCCGACAACAAGCTGCGGTGCGACAACGACGTGGCCCTCGACGAGATCATCGGACGCTGGTTCCGCGAGCGCGACTGCGACGCGCTGATGCAGCTCTTTGAGGAAACAGAGGTCGTGGCGGGGCCGGTACTCGACATCCGGGAAATCGTCGACGACCCGCAGTATGTCGCGCGCCAGAACATCGTTTCGGTGCCAGACGACGACTTCGGAAGCGTCCGCATGCAAGGCGTAGTGCCCCGCTTCGTCGGCACGCCCGGCGAAGTCCGGCATTCGGGAGGGGGTCTCGGCGCGGACAACGAGGACGTTTACATCAACGTGCTGGGGCTGACCCACGCCGAGCTCGAGCAACTCAAGAGCGAAGGGGTCGTCTGAGATGGCCGGCGTCTTTGAAGGCGTACGTATCGTCGGTGCCGGCCAGACTGTCTATGCGAAGCGGTCGCCGGACACCGTCCAGAAGCTGCTCTACCAGGCCGGCGGCGCGGCGCTGCGCGAAGCCGGCCTCGACTGGTCTCGGGTCGATGGACTGGCGATCACGTCGTTCATGCTGCCGCCGGACAACGTGGCCACCGTTGCGGAACACCTGGGAATCGAGGCCCGCTTTCTCTTTCAGGGCCTGTACGGCGGCGCCTCAGGCGTGATCGGCATGGCCCATGCGGCCAGGGCCATCCGCGACGGCACCTGCGACGTGGTCGTGGTGGCCGCAGCTGACGCGTTCGACGTCAGCTCCCACAACGAGATGCTCGACCGGTTCAACGGATCGGTGCGCGAGTTCATGTCGCCGCAAGGCTTCGGCGGGGCCAACGGCATGTTCGCCCTGCACACGCGGCTGTACATGGAGCGTCACGGCGCGACCCGCGAGGACTTCGGACGTTTCTGCATCGCGCTTCGCAACAATGCGCTTTTGAATCCGAACGCCCTGTTCAAGTCGCCGTTGACGATGGCCGACTACCTGAACGCCAAGCCTATCGCCGATCCGCTGCGCCTGTACGACTGCGTGCTCCCTTGCGTGGGCGGCGATGCCATCGTGCTCGCATCGGAGCGCATTGCCCGCGAACTCGGCGGTCCCTCGTTGCGCATCCTGGCGTCGGAGGAGATTCACAACCACCCCGCCAACGAGTTGTACGTCACTCCCGGTGGTTGGGGAGGTTTAGCCGACCGTCTCTATGCCCGCGCCGGCTGTGGCCCGAGGGACCTGCACTTCGCCCAGCTCTACGACGACTACCCCGTCATGTGCTTCGTGCAGATGGATGGCCTGGGCATCTGTCCTCCAGGGACCGCCCATCGCTTCGTTCGCGAAACCGACATCACCACGCGCGGTGCCTTTCCCATCAATACGGGCGGCGGACAGTTGTCCGCCGGCCAGGCAGGTGCGGCTGGCGGCACGATCGGCGTCTACGAGGGCGTTACGCAATTGCTCGGGCGCGCCGGCGCGCGGCAGGTGAAGTGCAAACGCGGCCTGGTGGCCGGCTACGGAAT
>Ga0335394_10007344_pt1 | contig 12451 bp, 13 predicted proteins | sample MAT03_FD_205741 | JGI IMG/M metagenome (GOLD analysis project Ga0335394, IMG submission 205741) | Freshwater microbial communities from Lake Fryxell liftoff mats and glacier meltwater in Antarctica - MAT-03 (spades assembly) (version 2) ... | reverse complement strand
GCTTCCAGTTCCGCTTTTTCGACCTCGCTCAATACGACGGGGTGCTTTTGTGGCCGCATGGTATACTCCTTTTTTCTCGGAGTATACCCTTTCATCAGCTACCTTGCTGGCGGACTACTAGTTCGATTGGAAGCGAAGCCAAGACGTGTCCCATCCGGCGACCATACCGGCAGCTCATTTTGCGTAGGAGCTTGCGTGGTAGTGAGCTTTTCAATGATGCTGGTTTCCAAATTCAAGAGATAAATTTCGATGTTGCCGTCGCACGCTGAAAGAAAGGCAACACGATTACCGTCAGGTGACATTGTAGGACGACTATCAGGCGAAGTTGTTCCAATCAGACGGAACCCAATATCCCCACCAATTTCTTGTTCTTCTGCTAGGGGATCTTTTTGTGAAGTTACAATTCGGATTTCCTCTTGAGCAGTGCCTCCCTCCCAATCAGAAAAGATAAGTGTGTCGATAACGGGTGTGGGAAGCGTAAATTGATTATGACCGCCATCAGTACAATCCCACGTTGGTACATAGGGATCATCCATTAACACGATGTCACTTGAAACAGGTACAGGTGTCACTGCAACATCTTGGGTCTGATCATCCACAGGAATAAGCAGTTTAACTTCGTCAATGCGTAAAGTTCGTGGCCCGTCAACAGTAAAGAAGCTCATTAAAGAAGCGGTGCCAGCAGAAAGGGGAGAAGGGTCTGCAACCACAAGAATCTCTTGTCCATCAATCGAAACGCGAACGGTATTTTCAACTGCTGAGAACCGAAGTAAGCGCCAATCCCAACTGCCAAAAGGAGCGACGGTAGTTGTTTGCAGGATATTGGCACCTTTATAAAGCGCAACACTCCCAGTGGCTTCAACCAGTAACCCGTAGCCGTTTCCATTGCCTTCACGTAGCCGCAGCCATATTCCACCCGAAGTTATCTGTACAACAGTTTCGATTACAGCGTTATACTGGTTTTGAGTAAGTAGGGGGATAACCTCACCATTTAAATAAGTTTCGACAGCTTGGCTGCTTATGCTGAAGGTTTGTCGCCAACTACTTGTCAACATCCATTCTCGTGGAGCAGAATCATCAAAATTATCCTCAAAAACAGTCTGGAGTTGCGGCTCCTCGGTTATATTGTTGGCAATCCAAACTTCAAAATCGTCAACAAGGAGAGGCGTTTCGCTGCTGATTGCTGGTCCAACGGATACTGCACCAGTGGGTAAAGGTTGAGCGTCACGCAAAGCGATGACTTCAAAGCCGTTTATAGATACACGGATAGTATCCTCAATAGCAGAAAGCCGAACAACGTTCCATTGCGTGCTTGGAGGAATTTCTAACATGTCTGAAGCAAGCAGCGTATTACCACGATACAACTCAACACCGCCACTCGGGTTCAAGATAGCCACATAATACCCCGCTGCGCTTTCTCTCACCTTGATTCGCGCAGCCTCAGAACCTACCGAGAACCGAGTCTGGACAGCGACGTTCAGGAAGTCCGCGTTATTCAATAAGGCTGGATCAGTTGCATTGAGGGCTTGAAGTGCCTGACCGCTCTCGCTAGGGACGAGCATCCAGCCTGTTCCTAACGTCCAAGCCGTCAGATCACCGCTGTCGAAATTATCGCTGAAGGCTAATTGTAAGGTGGGCTCAGGCGGAAGGATCTGATTAGCAGGCGCGAAGATGCTCACTTCGTCAATTAAAACCGCATTTGCAGTCGTGCTCGGTGTGTTAAACGAAACTGTTCCACTCGGCAACGGTTCAGTATCGATTAGATTGATGACCTCTACACCGTCAATCGTTACTCGTAAGATATCTTCAATGGTCAAAAAACGTAGGGTGTGCCATTCGCCGCCTGCCATTGGCGCAATGACAGCATCCGCTTGCAAGATACTGTTGCGATACAATTCCACCTGTCCATTGGCGTAAAGCACAGCCCCATAGCTGCCCGCACTGCTTTGTCTTACCGACACTTGCAAGAAGCTGCCGTTCAACGCAAACTGGGTTTCGACAGCCGCATCGTCGAATTCTGCGCGGTTATATGTCGCTTGTTCAACACTGTCGATGACTTGCAGCGCTTGTCCACTGGCACTGGACACCAAAGACCATCCTGCACCGAGTGTCCAAGCTGAAAGATCACCTGAGTCAAAGCTGTCACTAAATACCAGCGCCATTTCAGGTTCAACAGGTAATGGCTCAAGTGTAGCTGTTGCAGTCGCGGTAGGTGTTGTTGAAGGAATTTCGGTGATTGTTGGTGTAACTGTAACTTCAGTTGCTTCAATCCAGAGATTGAAATCATCAACTGCCAAGCTGCCACCCCCAATGGTCGCAAAAGAAAGTCCACCGGTTGGGAGAGGCACAGGATCAGACACCGCCAGAACTTCAATTCCGTCTACCGCAACCCGCACAACAGATCCAAAACTTGAAATGCGTAACGTGCGCCATTGATCTAGTGTTGATGCTGAGACGGCAGCAGTTCCCAACAAGTCCGAACCTCGGTAGAGCGCTAATTGACCGTCAGGGCTCATCAATACTGAATAAGCACCTGCTTCAGACTGACGGATGCTCAATCGCAAGTTGCCAGCATCCAGCGAAAAGCGGATACTCGCCGCCACATCCAGAAGCGTATTGTATTCAAACGTGACAGGGGCATCACTTCCTGCAACTTGGAGGGACTGTCCACTTGCTTCGGTCAGCAGCGCCCAACCTTCACCGAGTGACCAGACGGGTGATAAACCAGCATCAAAATTATCGCTGAAGAGCAAAGCCAGCGGTGGTTCGGATGGGAGCGGCGCAATGGGTGAACTTGTTGCAAGAGGTGTGCCGCTGGGTTCAAAAGTGGCGGTGGTCGTTGGTAACTCCGTGATCGTGCCAGTGGGTGCAGAGGTTTCTGTCGTTTCAATAGGTGGCGGCGGCGTAAAAGTCGCTGTCTCAATCACGGGTAAAGTTGCTGTTGGACTATCGGTGTTAGTTACGGTTGGAGTAGGTGTCTCCGTTGGCATCGGGGTTGAAGTCCATGTCGCTGTCTCTGCCGGGGTTGCAGTCGGCGTTTCCTGTGCGAACAACTCTGGTACGACGCTTAAAACGAGAAGTACCAGTATCGAAAATCCAAAAGCTGCTTGCTTGGATACTGATTTCTGCATTGCCATTCCCTCTACCCGTACCTAAGTACCAATTATTTGAGAAACAGTCGGGCAGTTTAGCACAGTGGAAATGAGTATGTAAGGGGCTTAATGGACATTTAACCCACGCTGACCCGACGATTGCCCTACGATGTTCCAACTCTTAACAAAAACTGATCTGAACAATTTGTAATAAAGATTAGAGATAGCAAAACAATTAAGGCAAATTCGCCTATGAGCTAGCTTACTGGCGACGCGAGATACCGTAAGTAAAGAGCCTTTTTTACTTAATTGCCCTGAGCCGTAAAACTGCTAACCCAAAACTGGAAAAATTTCAGAGTTGCTCAGGGGCAGTGTGATACGCTGAAACCATGAGTAAAACAAAGGAGCATGACCCATGCAGAAACCCATTGTACCTACCTTACCCATTCGGCAGCCGAAGCGGAAACGGATTTTCGCCATTCGGTTGACAGATAGGGAACGTGCCGAGATCGAGGCATTGGCGAAGCAGCTTAAGCTGCCGGACTCGTTTATGGCGCGGCACTTCATATTGGAAGCGGTAGCTTATCACCGCGCAGTTCAGCGAGGAGAACGGGTTGAAGGCGGAACCGACAACCAAAGAACCAACTTCACAACTGAATAAGCAGCAGGGGGTAAATCTGGAAATGGTTTATCGCTCACTGCTGCGGATCGCGTCCCATCTCGAGGTCACAAAATCGGGTGGAGACATTGCACACGAGGCTGAAAAACAGTACACTCAGGGTATGTTGCGCCAGACCACCGAGGTGGAACTCGATGATCTGGCTAACCCGGCGAGTGCGGCAAACACATCGCAGGGCTGAGGGCATTTTACTACAACAACTGCGCCTCGTTCCTGCTTGGATTTCCTTCGTTTGCGAAGGCATCCATTTGTCGGGACGAGGCGTTTTTCATGAAAATGCTTCGGGAGGATATAAAGCAATGCCGAGGTATCGCAAAGCAGAACAGAATACAATTGACCCCTACAAGGCGCAACCGCTGCCTTTAGGTCGTCCGGTAGCGGTTTACTATCGCCAGTCGTCAGAGAGTCAGATTGGCAACATTTCAACCACCCTGCAAACAGTGGATATGGTCGAACATCTCATGCGTCAAAGTTGGGAACGTGAGCAGATCATCATGATTGACCGGGACGCAGGCATCAGCGGCACCAAGAAAATCAAAGAGCGTCCGGGTATGTCGTATCTTTACGATCTAATTGAGGATCGAGCCATTGGTTTAGTCGCATCGCAGGATGTTGACCGCTTCTTCCGTGACATGGCACAGATCGAGACCAACATCTTTATTGATGCCTGCCGCCGCAGCAACGTTCAGGTATTGACCCCAACATTCGTTTATGACTTCGCACACCCGACGCAGGGACGCTATCACATACAGATGTTCCGCGATCAGGCGCAGCGGGCAGCGGATTATCTGGAATTTCATGTCAAAGGCAAGCTCTGGAAAAGCCGCGAGTACATGAACCATCAGGGACAGTGGACAGGCACTCCCATCGCGCTAGGTTTCATGGTGGATAACCGCGTCAAACTGCCCACTGGCGAGAAAAACTCGAACTGGCGCAAGTACGTCCGTTTTGACCGCTACGCCGATGTGGTGGTGGCTTATTTTGAGTTGTTCAAGCGGCACAACGGGAACATGCAGAAGACATGGGAACACATCGAGCAGCATGGACCGTTCATCCCCGAGTTTAACGAGGATTGTGTTCCAGACGGCTATTTCTTCCACACCAATATCAGCAAGCGTTCACGGTACACGGGCAAGCTGCTTCTGTCTCGCTATGCTTTGGGACAGATGCTGTCCAATGTCGTCTATATTGGGCATTGGGTGCATCGCGGGGTCATTGTTGAGCGACACAACCATGAGGCGATTGTGCCGCTTGACCTGTTTATGTATGCCTTCAACAAACTCTCGCCAGTCGATTTTAACGGTGAACCGAACCTCGAATACACGCCGCAGCGTCCTTGGACACGGCATGATAAAGCCAACCGTCCTGTGCCACCGCCAACCTACAATGGTGCGATCTTTTCACCTGATGTGCCGAATATGCCGCTCCGCCGGATGCTGTGCCACTGGGATTCAGGTCGGCAGGTGTATGCCTATGCGCTCTACAATGGCGATCTGAAAAAGCAGTGGGAAATCACTTCATCGTTGGTGGATGATATGGTTGACCGCATTCTGCTAGAGCGCCTACGAGCAACTACGATTGACGAGGCAGTGTGGGCGAAAGCAGTTGCGGATGCGAAAGGCAGCAGCCATGTGGATGTTCGGCGGATTGAACATGCGATCCGCACGGCGGAAACCGCACAGCGTTCCGTCGTGGAGAACCTCAAATCACTCGCTTACCCCGAACTGGTGAAGCAACTTGAGGAGCAGTACATCACGAGCGAACAGGAAATCGCGCAGCTTCGGGCTGAACTCAAGCGCCTGAAATCCGATCAGGGACATCAACGGCTGTTGGTCGAAGCCCTGCCGGTGCTGGAAACGGTGATTGCCCGCTGGGGCGAGGTGTCGGGTGAACACCGTCGTGAGTTGTTTGATGCCTTCGCTGAGCGTGTATTGGTGTCGAGAATTGACCCTGTGACACGACATATGACGGTTTGCTGGCGCGATGGTACGCAGAGCTTCGAGTGCATCCAGCGGAATGAGAAATACTATCCCTGGTCGAATGCCGAACGGGAAAAACTGCACGGGATGGTAGAACGCGGTGCGAGTCAGGTTGAGCTTTTGTGTGCTTTCCCCGGCGCGAACTGGCGCATGATCCGAGAACACTTTGTCTATCACTTTGGCACGGAGGCATGGCGTGCCGTCTACAACCGGAAGAAATCCCGCTACGGAGCTTTTACCCGTTGGGAAGATACTGTCGAATACCACGCCGCAGCGCATAACACGGAATTGACAGTGAGTGCAGTTAGTTCGTACCCATGATATTTACTCCTTCGCGCTGCGCGCTTTGTTGTCCATCGACCCTGTGCCGATTTCTGACCAAAGCAGAGCAGGTGCATAAAGGCAGGCTTCACCTGTAAGGCGCTACCCGTTTTTGTTGAGTGCAACGGCACAAGCCAGACAAAAACGGGTGAAGCGTGCCGACGCGAGTCGGTATGAAAGGCTGCCGCACCTGCTAGACTGGTCAGCGACTAAATCGGCATGGTTTGGGTCAGATGGCACGCGCCAGCAGCGAAAAAGTGTAACGCGGGGACGAAAGCATCTGAGCGACAGGTTCCGCCAGCGGACGGTCAGGGATAGTGGTGGCACAGGTATGCGCTTAGTTGTGGACGCATAGAACGCGGTCAGGCACATATAGACCACCTGTGTGAACAGTCAAAACAGACGATGATGCGGGGCGGCGAGAAAGACACGACAGGTGATACAGTTTGCGTCAGCGGGGATTGTCAGGCAACGCGGCAGACGTGGATAACGCGAACGACGGGCATGAATCGGGTGAACGAACCGGGAACGGGGATACCGTCTGCAAGGATGTAAGACAATCAGTGCGGTGAAAGCGGCGCTGCTGGTGTCTCAACGACGGTCATGCTCATCGGGGAAGTAGGTCGCCTTGAAGTTGAACATAGCGGGTGTGTCACTTTCGCGTATCCCTTCGTACAACGCACCCGTAACCTGTCGCAGCCCGGATTGCAGCTTCTCGCGGATGTAGGACAGATTGCCGTGCATCAGAAGTTGGATGGCGGATTGCATGAGATAATCGGCAGTCGCCAACAGGTCATAAGCCATGCGTCCGCGCCAGCCATGCACGCCGTTGGCGCACGAGACTGCTGCCCGCAGCGTATCGGTGGTTTCATAGGCTTTCAGCAGCGCTTTCGCTGTTCCCTCAAAATCATCGGCGCGAGTGTCCTTCTCCTGCTGGAAAAGCAGCAGGTAGGTGTAAATCGCGTCAATGGTCGGGATCGTGACCGCATTCTGTCCGCAGAAGGTCGCCAGTTTGAGCCATGCCAGTTCGTAGTGCGGATGAGAACAAAGCATGAGCGCAGCATCCGTGACCAGGTTTACAGCATCGGCAGTCCGTTCGCTGTCCCGACTTGTACGCAAATCGGCGGCAAGCATGGCGGCGATGGCAGTGTACTGCCCATTATTGAATAAACGATTGTAGCGATTGAGTGCCTGCTGTGTGGTCGTATCCGTTGTGTTCATTGTGCAACTCTCCTTCATATATCTGCCAGAAATAAAAAGCACCTCACCGGGAGGCGCGGGCTTATGCAATCCAACGAGCGAGCCGTTTCAGTGTTTCGGGTGCAAGAGGTTTTTCATCCACCTGCTCCAGCATCGTTTGAAGAGTTATCTGCACTCGTTCATACAGGTGATATTGCTCGTCGTCATAAGGTAAAACCCATGTTCCTGATGGAATCAAACCCACAACACGAGCATCGCCCTGACGTTGGAGCTTTACGGGCGGCTTGAACGGTACATCACGCAGGGGTTTCCAGCCAATTAGTTGAACAAGCGGGTAAAAACGCTCGTCGGCAGCCAGTGTCCAATCGGCGCGGAGAATACCGTCCGGGTGTTCTGCCAGATAGAGACGCTTCACCGATAATCCGGTATGGGTTTCACCAAACGGCAGGCGCGTCACTTTCACCAGCAGAATAGGTTTCCAATCAAGCTGCGTATAATCATCGTTCATGTTTTACTCCTTTTGTAGTCACGCACAGCGATCAGCGTGCTTTCCGGCAGCAGTTCCGGTTTCAGGTCGCTCAGCCAGAAGTCTTTGCGAAAGCTGTAGCCCGTCACGGCTTCAATGCGGCAGTATTCGCGGTAAATGTTTGGATTATGAACTGCCCCATTGAGCAAATCGGTCATATTTGCCAGGATACATAGCGCACATGACAGCCGCTGATTGGGGTGATCCAGATGATAGGCAGGATGGGCAATATCCCCATGCTGGCGGATACACTCCCACACATCGGTTGCTGTCCAATCGTGGATCGGCAGCCAATCGTAAACAAAACGCCCCTTGGTCGGGGCGCTGGAGCTGGTGCGGAGGGTGAAAGATTGCCGTTTGGCGCGGGTATGGCTTTCCTGAGCGCGTAAGCCCATCGCACAGATGACGTTGCCGGTTGGGAAGGTGTTTCTCAGCCAACGGTTGATCGGTTCGCGTTTCAAATCCGCTGTACAGTACCTCATTTTTGCTGACGGCCAGCACGGGCGTGTGTCGTTTCCAACGTAACATCGGAACGAAGAGGGTTTCCAGCGTAGCATCGGAAAAAGCGTCAACAACTTAAACCGGGTTTTAGCCCCGTTCGTAGGTTTTGCGGCGCAATTGTCGTTACAAGTCGCCTTACTTGGCTGATGAACTCTTATTCGAAGTCCATTTTGTATCGCTGGAGGTGACTTGTTACCGTATTTGGCAGCATAGGGTTTTTCCGGCTTTACCCTGGAAACTCCTGCTTTTTCCGATGTTATACTGGAATTTTCCGACACTCGGAGGTCCAAATGAGCCTCATTCCAACCTGTTCCATTCCGACGTTACATTGGAACCGACAGCGTGACGGGTCTTTGTGGTATCGCTGCCAAATACGGTCAATCAGGTCGCCGTGTGTCCAGCGAACAATGTGTAAAGGGATATCTTTGCGCTGCGCTAGACTATGAACGTAATCTGACGTGTTGTGCCATTCGGCACGTCCCAGATCGGCATGAACCAGCCTCACATCGCCCGACCAGCCTTCTACCTGACGACATTCGAGCAGGTGATGGCACATCGCATCTGAGTCCTTACCGCCGGACACGCTCAACACCAGTGCCGCGCCATTACGCAATATCTGGATCGGATCAACTGCTTGCGGCTCATCTAGCGAGAATAGTGAGAGTTGATACATGTATTTGTCCTTTCGATAAAGTTATTGAATTAGGGCTTGTTAGAGATAGAGTTGCGTTCAGAAAACAAATAGCGCCTCAAATAAGAGGCGCTATTGTAGTTTCTGAAAATGGGTACGGGTTTCTGCTACCAATCGTATTTTGACCGCTGTACTCGTTCGGGATATCGCGTATGGACGTTGTAGATGTGGTCGTGTGCACCTTGAGGATTGTCGGATAGAGGATAGATACCAAAATCGGTTATTTCCCCGTACTCGTTGGCTTTGACTTTGATCTCAGCGTGATAGCCACCATTCTCTGGAACATAGTGATTGCCAATGTCATTCCAACCAAGCGACAAACTAAAACGAGGTGCCAAGTTAATCAAAAAGCTTACAATATCCATGATAACTACCCTCTATTTAGCTACCGTAATTTCGGATGTAGTAACACTGGATAGATAAGATACTTTGTATCCAGTGTTACAAGCCATAAGATGTTATTCGTCCAGTCCAAACATTCCCCGGACAACATCCCCCATGTTTTCGTTCACTGTTGGTATGTCGATGATCGTCTTCTCACCATCGGACGATACCACTGTCACATGAACATCGTATGTTCCACCGTTGTCATAGTGATTGGATGAAACGCGCCCCCAAGAGCCGTCAGATTGTGTTTCGCTTTGTTTGCTCTCATGAAGCGAACCATCATCGTTTGCACTAACGTGTTTACTGGGACCAGCCATTGTGATTTCTCCTTGATTAACGGTTTAACGATTAGGTTGATCAACCTAATCACACTATACAACCACTCCATCTTCATGTAAACTAGTTTGCTGACCCATAATTATGGTATTTAAAACTAGTTCTACAGAACTAGTTATGACTTGTTCTGAATTAGGAGAGTGATCGCTATGGCAAAAAAAGAATGCCTAGAAATAACAGAGCCAGAAATAAATGAGTTATTAAAGAATGCTCGAGATAGATTACCGCATGAGGGTAAACCACGTCGGAACAACAAGATCCAGCGGAAATCACATTGGACGCAAGCTGACATAGCATCAGAAGTTGGCATAACCCCTGATTACTATGCAAAAATTGAAAGAGGAGTTGCAAACAAAAGCAAAACATCGAAAAAAGTATCGTTAGAGATCCTTCACGACATTTCTCGTATCCTTCGACTTTCTGCTGAACAAGAACACACTCTATACTGTTATTATTCGCAAAGCTATCAAAAAATTCTCGATTCTTCTGACTTGCAAAGCTCTCTACCTCCCCTATCAAAGATAACTCGTATGCTTGATCTCGTCGCTGAAGAGTTAGCTCCTTTAATGTATCCCGCATATGTCACTGACTACCGATTCCGCTACTGGTTAGTGAATCCTGCCACCGCCCACTTGGTTGGCGGAATTAGTCGATTACAGGGACTAACAGAAATGCGTGCAACCATATTTGATATAGTTTTTGATTCACGATTCAGTCACTTTGTAGGATTCGCTGATCATCCAGCAATTATGCGAAATCAGCTAATCCGCTTTATGTTAAACAACAAACGACGCATCCATGAGAAGTGGTATCAAGCATATCCTGATTGTATGGAAGCGGTTTTCTCGAAGGAGGATTTCCAAAGATTCAAGCAAGTGTGGAACAGTGTGAAAACGATGATTGACAATGATGAACATGCATCATATTTGGACGAAAATCAGCCCTATTGGAACAGGGTTACTATAGGAATTGAAGGCGAAAATATAGATTTTGTTTTGACAGAGAACCGAAGTTATTATCTTGACGAGATGTTTGATACGATACGTTATGTACCCGTTGAAACACCTGAAAACATCGAGCGAGCGAAGAAAATCTTTGAAAAAAGATATACAGGAGAGTGCATCAAGATATGGGAAAAACAAGGATTTGTTGATGCACTCCAAAGTGAACTACAAAATCAGGTATGATGATATCTCTTCACGGCAGATGGGGACGCTGCGCACGCTCATGCCCTCGGCGCTGACATAAGACACAAACGACGTAATCGGCTGGCGGTGCAGCAGTTTGTAGATGTACTGCGAGGCGATGGTCGCCATCCAATCATTCACGAGTAAATCCTGCTCACGCGCCGCAACCAGTTCAGCGCAGGATCGCTCTGGTTGGGGCTGTGGCTTTGCGTCTGGTTCAGGTTCGAGCAGCGCCGGGAACAGCAGTCCGGCATTGGGCAGATAGGAATATCTGCTTTGCTGCCCGTCGATGTAGCGCAGCGCGGTTTCGTGGTCGCTGGTATTTCCGATGATGACCTGACCAGCACTGAAATGGTTGCCCGCATCTAGCCATATCGCGCCGTTAGCCCGTGCCAGTTCACGCCGCGCCAAATGATTGTCCACTGCCCCAACGATGAGATTGCCCCAGCGTTCAAAGTGCTTTTCGACATTCACTGGCTGGTCAATAGCGATGATGTCCAACCCCAACGCCATGTTAAAGCGCCGCATCAGGACATGCGCTTTTGCCTGTCCGACATCGGCTTCGGTGTACAACTGCCGCCCGACATTCTTCTGCTCCACCTTATCGGGATCAATCAGGACAATCTGTGGCATGTGCAGCCGCGCCGCCTTCATGTCATACACCATGCGGGCGACAGAACGCGCAATCTGCGCTCCCGTTCCACCCAAACCCACTACGGTAATGGTCTGGATGTGCGTGTTCGGATCGAAGGTATTCAGGGTGGTCATTTTTCATCTCCCAATACCTGTGCCAGTGTCTTCTTGACCGGGAGCAGGTCGGTTTTGGGGTAGGCGCGGGCTTTGCGTCCTTCGAGTGCAATCAACATCTGACGGATGTCGGATGGGTGGGATTTGCTCTTGCCGCCCACGCCATGATCGTTGAAGCGTGAACCGAGCAAGACTGCCCAATCTTCTGCCAGCGATGTGCCGCTCAAAGCGGTATCCGTGACACGCTGCACCGTTCCCCAGCAGATATTGCCACTGGAAAAGACATTCGGCAGTGGTGCATGAAACAGCGGTGTATCCAGGGTGAGTGGGCGCTTTTTCACGGCGTAAACGCCGTACTGTGGGTTCTGGTCTTCCGCCGTGACCCGAATCAGCAGCAATCCCGGCAGGGGTACGCGCAGCGCGGTTTCCGAACCGTCGAGATAGACTCCCGTCTTTTGCGGCGGACGATATTCGACCACAATCTTCTTCACACCTTCCTGCCGCACCAGCAGGGTGTTGTCGGACAGGATGCCAGTATCGAAACGCACTTTCGCAGAGAGTGCCAGCGCCGCCTGTGCCGGGTCTATCGGGTATTCGCTTACTTTGTCGCCGTCACGCTTATGCAGCATCACACCGAAGCTGTAAAAGCTCAGGATCAGCGACGGCGCTTCCATCACTGCCTGCGAGTCGGGTAAGAGAGGGGTGTTGCCACCCGCTCCCTCCCCTAAGAACCGTACTTGAACGTTTCCCTTCATACGGCTCAAGCCTTTCTTACGCCCCGTGAGGGACGCGGTTTCTCAACGTA
>Ga0335394_10007338_pt1 | contig 12455 bp, 13 predicted proteins | sample MAT03_FD_205741 | JGI IMG/M metagenome (GOLD analysis project Ga0335394, IMG submission 205741) | Freshwater microbial communities from Lake Fryxell liftoff mats and glacier meltwater in Antarctica - MAT-03 (spades assembly) (version 2) ... | reverse complement strand
CGGTGAGAGTGCCCGCGCGCACAGCAGCGCCAACCTCGCTGAGCCACGATTCGTAGAGCTCAGCATCTGGAGCGTCGTGCACCATAGCGCCGACCTGCACGAGAGTTGCGGCATCCCGAGCTGTCGACCCGGTCATGTGCTGTACGAGGGCCTCCGGAGTGCGGAAGCCCGTTCGCTGGGCGAGCCCGGTGTAACCAAGCTCGTGACGAGAGCGGTGCTTGACCTCCCCGGCGACCAGCGATGCACACGCGTCGATCGCTCGCCGAGCGTCGGCAAGCATGCGCTGCACCGCGAGCAACGCGTCGTCGCCGAGTGGGCGGACCGCCGAGACATCCCGAGGCAAATCTGCCGTCGATGACGCGACAGCATCGAGCGATGCTGTGAACGTGTCTTCGATGATTGGCATACCACTATTGTCGCAGAATCGAACATAGATGTGAATAGCCCTCGCGAATCTGTGGACTAGTTTTTAGGGCCTTGGCTGTGGAGGAGAGGTCGCGAGGAGAGGTCGCGGCGGCACCTAGACTCGATCCAGCAGGGCCGGCTGCTTCCGAGAATTGGGAGCACGGTTAGCACGGTGGGCACAAACAAGCGGTACGCGGACAGCATCGACCGGAGGGCGCAGGAAGGTGCGGCGCGGCATCCGGAGCAGCAAGCACAGCCGCGCGACTGGCAACCGCCTTGGCCACCAATCCGCATCGCGGCGGCCGAATGGATCGTGATGCGCGACGCGAAGAACGAGCCAGCAGCGGTGATTCGCGCTGTACGGATCGGCCCGCGCGACGAACTGTTCTATCGCGTTGTTAGCTGGGCGCCGACGTCTGACGGCCGCATCCTTGTTGGGTACTACGCGACGCTGCAGTTGGCCGACCGGGCAGTGTTGTTCGGGCCGGCGAATGGTGCCCCGCGATCCAGCCGCTGAAGAACCGTGCTAATTCAGCAACGCAGCAACTCACCGCAGGCTGCAGTGGGCACCGGCCGCGGATGTCGTCGCCACGCGTACGCACCGCCGTTTACAGTAAGGCCAATACCCATGTGTGCCAACGAACCGAAACTACGACAGCATGAAGCAACCACGGCCTAGCGAAGCAGACAACGTGACGCCATTGTTCCGAAAGCTCAATCTCAAGGACGTTGCACAAGTCCTTGTGCTCAACGCACCTGCGACTTTTGAGACCGAACTTTCAGGTCTCAGCGGAGTTGAGATCGTGCGAGACGCGGATGGGATTGCGCAGATCGCCTTCGTTCTCGCGTTCGTGATGACTCAGGTCGAAGTAAACGCGGTGGCGACAACCGTCGCGAAGAAGGTTCCCGGCGACGGAGTGGTGTGGTTTGCCTACCCCAAAGCGAGTTCCAAGCGGTATCGCTGCGATTTCAATCGCGACGCTGGATGGCAGGTGCTTGGCGACCTCGGATTCGAGGGAGTGCGCCAGGTTGCGATCGACGATGACTGGTCCGCACTCAGGTTTCGACGAGTCGAGTTCGTTCGAACAATGTCTCGCGACACGACTCGTGCCATGACTTCGCAGGGAAAGGCGCGAGTTTCCACGAGCAACGAAACTTAGGTCAGGCTAGGCCCGAGCCAATCGACGTGGCTAAGCCCCTTGCGCCAGACGCGTTCGTGCTCGGTCAACGAGTACGGCGAGAGACAGCAATCAAGAGGTTCGTGGGAGTTGGGGAACTCCTCACCCGAACCGTGAAAAGCTCCCCCGATGCTCCACGTGGACATGCCAACAGAGGGAACGGTGCGCCAGCTTGCATCACACCGCGAGCCGTCCAGCGTATCGATCTACCTCCCAACGAGCCCGCTACCGAGCGAGTCAGAGTCGGCCAGAATCGAATCGCGAAACGAGGTGGCCGTCGCTGCGGACCAGTGAAGAGACGCCGGAGCCAGCCAAGCCGCCATCGAAGAGCCTAAGGATGCGATCGCGGACCTCGTCCGCAGGCTTCGTTTGTGCTCGCGATCTCACAGAATGCCGTGCGACTGGTTGAAGTCAGTGCGGGAGATGGCGCATACACCGTCCGCGTTGCCGATCTTCCCGACGATGCGGCAAGCGCCGTCGGATTGCCATCGATCGGCGGCCGCTCTCCGTCAGGTCGGATTCAGGGCTCCGAGGGACAGAAAGTACGACTCGGTCAGTATTCGAGGGCAGTGGATGCCGCGATCCGCCCGATCGTGTCCGGCACGGGCATCCCGCTCATCGTTGCCGTCACCGAACCCCTCGCTGGCATCTACCGCCTGTTTAACAATTACCCCGGCTTCACGGCACAGACCATCGACGGAAACCCCGATCAGGTCAGCCACGAAGACCTTGCTGCGAGCGCCGCAACCATCCTCGATGAGGTCTACGCCGCAGAGCTCGCCGAACTCAGCGAAGACATGAAGTGGCGTTTTGCGCACGGTCGCGCCATGGAAGATCTCGGCGACATCGCTCGAGCGGCCACGTTCGGGGCAATCAGCACTCTCGTCGTCGACATGAATTACTTCGGCTCAGGCACGATCGACGAGACCACGGGGGCAATCACCTTCAGTGATGCCGACGACGCCGCCAACTACGGCCTGATCGATGAGGTCGTGCGGCGCGCGCTGCTCTCCGGAGCGCGGGTTCTCGTTGTGCGCGGCGCCGATGTTCCGGGCGGCGGGCCGACTGCCGCGAACGTGCGGTTCGCCGTTTAGGGCCTGGACCTCAGCGGGGCATCGAAACGCACGCACCGACAGGACGGATGCTTTCGGCCCACGACGACAACCGCGCGCTAGCCTTCCATTTCACAGGTTGACCATACTGAGCGGAGCGTTGGTTCGCACAAGTTCATCAATTGCGCGGACGTCAAACTCCTCCACCGGCCGCGAGCGCGATTGCCTTTGCGAACTGTGGCCCCCACACGGGGGTAGGCGTACACTAGGGGTGTTGCTCCAGACCTCGGCGGCGTTCTGCTAACTGACTGGAGAAAACCTTGAATACCTTACTTGTCATCGTTGCGATCGTGGCCATCATCCTGCTGCTCACCGGAGGCTTCGTGCAATCCCTCAACTTCCTGCTGTGGGTCGGCGTGGTGCTACTCGTGGTCGCGGTCATCGCGTTCCTCGCACGCAGCATTACTGGGCGTCGTAGCGCCTAGCTCCCGCTGTCGTAGCGAAAGCGGCCGTCCGGTGCGGCGGTGATTCAGAGCTCAGTTTGCGCGGGGAGGCGAGTCGCCGCGGTGCCGGGCGGTCGTGAGCCCACACACTGTTGGACGGCGCGCCGAACCGGCGGAGCTCCAGAAGTCTTGGAGAACCGTGCCGGCCCGTGGCGGCACCGATCGCACGGTCAGCTCACAGCCCGCGGGTATAGCGTTCGCTTCAGTCGCCCTGTGCCCGGTCCCTGCACTCGCGGCGAACCGGATCCGGCAGCGCGGGCGCGATCCCACGGGGGATGCCGGTCGGCAGACGCCTCGAGCGCGGTGGTATGGACTCCCCGCCCACGTGAGGACACCAGCCATGGCCCGTTTTGGATTTCTCAGCACATACCCGCCCACCCGGTGCGGCCTCGCAACGTTTACGGAGGCTCTCGCCGCCTCGATGGGCGAGCACGGGCCCCGCGTGGTGCGCGTGCTGGATGAGGCGAGTCCCGTCGACAGCCCGCGCTTCGGTGCCTCCGTCGTCGCCGCGGAACTGGTCGGCGGGGACAGCGCGAGTGTTCGCGCGAGCATTCGCGCCCTCAACGACTTCGACATGGTCATCGTTCAGCACGAGTACGGCATTTACGGCGGAGTCGACGGCGACGAGGTGCTCGCGGTGCTGGAGGGCCTCAGCAGCCCGAGCATCGTCGTGCTGCACACCGTACTCGCTACCCCGACGCCGGGTCAGAAGCGCGTCCTCGAGCGGGTCAGCGAACTGGCGACCGCGATCGTCGTGATGTCGGATGCTGCCCGCGGCATCCTCGAGACCGGCTACGACGTCGTCATGTCCAAGGTCAGTGTGATTCCGCACGGGGTGGCGACATCACCCGCGCGCTCGTTGGGGAAGGCTGTGCGGCCGGTGCCGGGACGGGTGCTCACGTGGGGACTCATTGGACCGGGCAAAGGACTGGAATGGGGCATCCGCGCAATGACGCACCTGACTGACTTGCCCTCGCATCCGCAGTATGTGATCGTCGGTCGTACGCACCCCAAGGTTCTGCTGCACGAGGGCGAAGCGTATCGCCGTCGGCTCGAGCAGCTCGTGGAAGACCTCGGGCTTCAAGAGCACGTGCGATTCGTCGACGAGTATCTCGACACCGACCAGCTCGCCGAGTGGGTCGCCACCGCTGAGGTCGTGCTGCTGCCTTACGACACCGAGAATCAGGTGACTTCGGGAGTACTCGTCGAGGCGGTCGCCGCAGGCAAGCCCGTAGTGTCAACCGGGTTCCCGCACTCGGTCGAACTGCTGAGCGACGGGGCGGGCGTGATCGTCGCCCACGCCGATCCATCATCCATCGCCGAGGGCCTGCGCCGCGTACTGGGTGAAGCCCGAGAGGCCGAACGGATGTCCGCTGCGGCTACCAAACTTGCCGCCGGTACCGGCTGGCTCGAGGTCGCCGCGCGATACCGGGCGCTCGGCGCCGACATCCTCTCGATGCAGGCCGCCTGATGCGAGGTTCCTCGCTCACCCTCACCTCGCCCACCCTTGACCACCTGATGAGCCTCACCGATGAGGTCGGGCTGTTCGAACACGCCCTCGGCTCGGAACCGCGTCGCGAGCACGGCTACTGCGTCGATGACGTCGGGCGCGCCTTGCTGGTCTGCGTGCGCGAGCCCGAAACTACGCTGATGGTCTCCGCGCTGACCGAGCTGTACCTGCGGTTTCTGGAGAGCGCGATCGCGCCGGACGGTCGCTCCCACAATCGCCGCTCGGCCGACGGCGCGTGGACTGACAAGGCGGGTGACGGCGACTGGTGGGGTCGCGCTGCATGGGGGCTCGGTGTTGCGGCATCCCGTGCCCCGAGCGCGCTGACTCGCACGCGCGCCAGACATGCCGTGCTCCAGCTCGCCACGGCGCGCAGCCCGCACCCGCGCGCGATGACGTTTGCCGCGCTTGGCGCGGGCGAACTTGTGCTCGCCGGCGACCGGGACGCGGCCCTGCTTGCTCTACTGCGAGACGGACTCGCCGTCATTCCCGACGCCTCATCGGGGTGGGGTTGGCCCGAACCGCGCCTGCGCTACGGCAACGCCTCGGTCGCAGAGGCGCTCATTCTCGGCGGCGCAGCCCTCAACGACGCCGCACTGGCGGCTCGCGGACTCGCTGCACTCGATGCGCTGCTGAGACTCGAAACTCGCGACGGCCATCTCTCGGTCACCGGCACCGCCGGTCGCGCACCCGGCGACACCGGAGCTCAATTCGACCAGCAGCCGATCGAGGTTGCGGCGATCGCGGATGCCGCGGCCCGCGCCTTCGACGTTACCGGGAACCCGCGCTGGCTCAAGCCCGTGCGGCTGGCCTGGGCCTGGTTCCTCGGGGACAACGACAGCGGCGTGCCGATGGTGCACCTTTCATCCGGTGCCGGCTTCGACGGGTTAGAGCGCGACGGCCGCAACGACAACCGTGGCGCCGAGTCGACCCTCGCAGCGCTCTCGACCCACCAGCAGGCCAGACGATTGGGGCAGGCATGATCACCGCTCGGGACCAGGGCCTCGAACTTGCCGCCGACCCGAGCCGGGTCGTCGCGCGGCTGTTCCTGCCCGGCGAGAGCGTTGGCCCGAGTATCTCGCGCGTCGGCCTCATCGCTGGCCGGGTCAACGCGCTTCCGCTGGAGACGGCAACCCACCTGGCCGCGAACATCCTCGCCGACTTCACGCCCCGGCATGTTGACTTCCGCCGCACGCTTGCCGAGAACGCGACGGCGGCGATGGCGACGATCGGCGGCCACGCTGCGGTCGACGATGCGCACGGCGTCGTGTTCGGTGCGAGCGTCACCTCCGAGTACGCCGTCGAGGGCGCCGCGCTGTGCAACCCGAGTCCGGTCATCCACCCCGATCAGACCGGGCTCGCCGCTGGACAACTCCGCGTCGCGGTCTCGCTGCGCGGGATCGGAGAAGGGCACGTCTCCAGCCTCGGGTTCACGAGCGCCGTCGTCGGCCCCGGTGAGACCTGGACCTTCGAGCCCCGGGATGCCCCGCTCGCCAGTGCGACCGTCACCCGCGGCGGCGGTGCGTGGTCAAGTTACCACTCCGATTTCGCAACGACGACCACGCTGAGTCAGCGCGTCATCCAGCCGGTCGTCGACGAGGAACGCAACGGTGTTGAGGATGCCCGCTTCGTGCGTTTTACCCACGACGACGGCACCACCGAGTACCGCGCCACCTACACTGCCTACGACGGGGAGAAAGTCACGCCCCGACTGTTGGTATCCCGGGACCTTGCCAACTTTGCCAGCCACAACCTCATCGGCCCCGCCTCGACCAACAAGGGCGTTGCACTGTTCCCGCGACGGGTGCATGGTGACCTGCTCGCCATCGTGCGCTCTGATGGAGAGACGAATTCGCTTGCCCGCTCTGACGATGGCATCGAGTGGCACGGCGAGCGCGCCATCCGTCGACCGCAGCAGCCGTGGGAGCTCGTGCTCTCTGGCAACTGTGGATCCCCGCTTGAGACCGAGCGCGGCTGGCTCGTGCTGACGCACGGAGTTGGTCCGATGCGGGTGTACTCAATGAGCGCGATCCTGCTCGACCTTGACGATCCCTCCGTGCTCATCGCCGCACTCGACCACCCGTTCCTCACCTCTACAGGTGCGAAACAGAACGGGTATGTGCCGAACGTGGTCTACTCCTGCGGCGGGCTCATTCACGACTCGGTGCTTTGGATGCCGCACGGCGTCGGTGACAATCGCATCCGGGTCGCGGCGCTCGGTGTCGACGAGCTCATCGACGCGATGACACGGGTCTAGCGCCGCAGCCCGTGCCCCCTTGACCTGCCCAAGCCGCGCGGCGTACGGTTGAAAGCGTTGCTCCAGACCCCGGCGGCGTTCCTTTGCCGACTGGAGAAACCATGACCGCCACCCAAGCACCTGCCATGCCGAGCGAGCCGGTCGTCCTGCGCTCGCTCGCCCCTCAAACCGACCTAGTGCGCATCGGCTCCGGTCGCCTCGTGCTTGCCGTGCTTCGCCTGGCCATCGGGTTCATCTTCCTCTGGGCCTTCCTCGACAAGACCTTCGGACTCGGATACTCCACACCACCCGAGCGCGCTTGGATTAATGGCGGTGCCCCCAGCCAGGGGTTTCTGCTTGGCGACGCCGTCGTCGGCCCGCTCAAGCCGTTCTTCACCTCGATCGCCAGTCCGGCATCCGACTGGCTCTTTATGGCCGGGATGCTCGGCATCGGCCTCGCAGTCGTGCTCGGCATTGGGCTGCGCATCAGCGCCGTCGCGGGAACGGTCATCCTTATGGCGATGTACCTCGCCGAGTGGCCGTCCGGCGCCGGAACCGGCTCGACCAACCCGGTCGTCAACTACCACGTCATCTACGCACTCAGCTTGATCGTTGTTGCTGTGTTGGCCGCTGGCGACACCATCGGCTTCGGCCTGCCGTGGAAAAACACGCGTCTGGTGCGGCGGATGCCGTGGCTCGCCTAGCAAATGATTGTGCGCCTCGGCACCGCCACCGTGGACTATCCAACGTCGATGCGCCGAGCGGTCGAGGACTTCATCCTTCGGTACGTTAGAACGCGAGGCCGCGGGGTTCTTTACCGAGCGGGGCCTCCTGCGGGTCGGTCAGTGCAAAACTGTTTGCCTTGAACTCTGCATAGTCGAAGTTCTCGCACTCGTCGTAGCCGATCCTGTGATATTCATAAAAGCCATCCCACTCTTCGTAACCGTCACCGAGTGAGTGCTCAAGAAACGCGTCAGCGATCGCCATCGCCAGTCGTGGTGCGGTGAAGAACGCTCCGATCGCCATTACATTGGCGTTGTTCGCAGTGGCACCGCGCCGAGGGCTCGGGACACTCTCGCGGACCGCGACATGAACGTGCGGGCACTTGCTCACTCTGAAATCTGCGAGCCCACCATCAAAGCGACTCGGGGGGATCGGCAGATCGATGTTGGTCGGCGTGACGCTAGCGGCGCTTGCTATTTGAGGACTCGCGCACCTTGAGGACCGGCACCATCTGGACCTCGCGTCGTTCGGTCCGGCCCTCGAAGCGCTCCAGAAGCAAGTGGATTGCCACCTCGCCCATCTCGCGGCCGGACTGGTTCACCGTGCTCAGCGAGATGCCGGGATGTGAGGCGACATCGATGTCGTCGTATCCGACGATCGCGAGGTCCGCGAACGTCATCCCCAATTGCTTCGCGGCGTGCATGACGCCCAACGCCATCTCGTCGTTACCCGCGAATACAGCGGTGGGGCGTTCTGGCGAGCTCAAGAGTGGTGTGATCGCAACCTGAGAATCGGACTGACTCGAGCCGGAACGGACCACGCTGATGTTCTCAGCCAAGCCTGCCGCGGTCATGGCCTCGACATATCCCTCAAGACGCAGTGCATGAGGGCTTCGGGATGGGGGTTCCGTGATCGCCAGCCCGCGGGTGAGGTGAGCGATCCGAGAGTGCCCTTGCGCTAGCAGGTGTTCCATGACGAGTGCAGCGCCCGCAGAGTCGTCACCGACGACCGTGTCGTAGTTGACCGATCCGTCGTGCCGGCCAATCATGACCAGCGGGGTACGACGCGCGATATTTTGGAGCCACTCGACGGAAATCGCTGTTGACACCGCAACAAGCCCAGCGACCTGATGGTCGACGAGTGACTCTATCGCGCGTGCTCCGAGATTGTCGTCGGCGTCCGCAGGCGCCACGATCAATTGGTACTCGGAATCCGCGAGCGCCTCGTGGGCTGCCTTCAGAATCGTAATCAGAAAGTCGTTGCTCAGGCCCGGAATCTCGAACCCAATCACGAATGATTTGCCGCGCATGGCTCGGGCCGCACTGTTGGGCCGGTAGCCGAGCGCCACGATCGCCCGACCAACCTTTTCCCGCATCGCCGGACTCACGCCATACGCATTCCGGATGACCTTGGATACCGCCGCACGGGAGACCCCCGCGAGCCCGGCGACATCGTTGATCGTCACGGCCCGAGCGCGAGGCGCGCTCGACTGGGGGGCAAGACCGGCGCCGCCATCGGGACGAATAATCATTCCGAACTCCATCTGAGGGAAGGATTGCAGATGGGCGGCACTCCCTATGTCTGGCTTGTGGGATGCCGCGGCAACGCTGCGACAGAAGCCTACAACGGTGAAGGTGCAGGCCGAGTGCCAGCGCGGCTTCGACGGCGACTTTCATCCTATCGACGATGCCCGCACCACCAGTTCGGGCTGGAAGACGACCTGACGCGGCGGCAAGTCCGGATCGGCCGCCTCCTCGAGCATGATTCCCACGGCGATTCTGCCGATCTCCCGGCTGGGTTGGCGGATCGAGGTGAGGGGCACGACCGCGGCCGCGGCGAAGTCGATGTCGTCGTAACCGACGAGCGCGATCTGTTCCGGCACCCGCACGGCGCCTTGCATCACAAGAGCTTGGAGGGCGCCCACAGCGACGAGGTCGTTGGCGGCGAAGATGCCGTCCGGCCGATCGGCCGCCGCGCGGTTTGCGATCCGCGTGCCCGCGGTGCGTCCCGCGATCACTGTGAGTGCGTCGATCTCGATGACCTCCAGGGTCACGCCGGGGTGGGCCGCGGCGGCGGCGCGCGCACCCGCGAGACGATCGGCCACCTGTCGGATTGTCAGGCTCCCCGCGACGAAGGCGATGCGATGCCGCCCCTGCGTGATGAGATGCTCGACCGCCAGACGACCCCCCGCAACGTCATCGACGGACACCGAGCTGAACCCGCCGCCGTCGCCGCTGCGGTCCACCAGTACAGCAGCAATCCCCCGTTCGCGCAGGCGCTCAAGTCGTGGAGTGATTTCCCCGTAAGGACTGATCAGCACCCCAAGCACCCGCTGCTCCTCGAACAGGTCGAGGTACTTCGCCTCACGAGCCAGACTGTCATCGCTATTGGCGAGGATGACGGAAAGACCACGGTCACTCGCGCGGTCCTCCACACCACGGGCGAGGTCAGTAAAGAACGGGTTGCCGACGTCGAGCACGATGAGTCCAATAGAGGTGCTTCGCCCTGCACGCAATTGCCGGGCGGCGTCGTTACGAATGAAGCCGAGGGCCGCGATCGACTCTTGAACCCGGGCGACCGTTGCTGGCAGCACTTTCATGGGGTGGTTGAGCACATTCGAGACCGTGCCCACCGAGACGCCAGCGTGCTCCGCGACATCCCGCACGCTCGCTCCAGCTACCATGAGCCCCCTCCCATTCCCGTTGAACGATTCAATAGTCACACGACGGGGCGGTTACCCCTTGACCGCTCCGGCCATTCCCGCGACGATCTGCCGGTTGAAGAACAGGAACATCACCAGCGGCGGAATCGTGATGAGCAAAATGTTCATGAAGAGCAAATTCCACTGGGTGTCGAACTGGTCCTGAAAATTGAATAGGGTCAGCTGGACTGTCGCATTCTCGTCTCCTGGCAAGAAGTAGAGAGGGTTGGTGAAGTCGTTGAAGACCACGACCGATTGCACGACGATCACGGTGATGATGACGGGTCTGAGCAGCGGAAAGACGACCTGAAAGAAGAGTCGGAGAGGACCAGCGCCGTCGAGAACTGCTGCCTCGTCCAGCTCCTTGGGGACCGTCGCGATGAACGCTCGGAAGAGCAGGATGCTGAAGGACAGCCCAAACGCGATCTCAATGAGCACGAGTCCATGAAGGGTCTTGAAGATGCCCAGCCCCTGCATCACCCAGATCGTCGGGACGACCGCCGGCGGTACGATCAATCCGAAGAGCACGATGAAGTCGATGAGCTTCGTCCACCGCCCGCGTCGTCGCTCAGCGACCCAGGCGACCATTGCCCCCAAGACCACCATCCCGGCAACGCTGGTCACGGTGAGGACGGTGCTGTTGACAAAGGCCGTTAGCAGAATGAAGTCGCGCGCCTGAATCACCGCAACGAGGTTCTCCCACAGGTGCAGTTCGGTCGGCCACGTAAAGTCAAGGAGGGCCGCCTCACGCTTACTCTTGAGCGCGGTCGTGACAATGAAGAGGAATGGGATGACAAAGATCACAATCGAGGCCAGTACGGAAACGACGCCGAGCCAATACTTGCGCACCCTCTTTCGCATCAGTCGGCCACCTTGCGGTTGAGGAACCACGACAACGGAAGGATAATCGCCGTCACCAAGAGGAACAGGATGACGTTGCCTGCGGTCGAAAGCCCGTAGAAGCCAGCCTGATACTGCTTGTAGATCACCGAAGCAATAACGTCTGAGACGAATCCGGGCCCTCCGCGCGTCATTGACCAGATCAGGTCGAATGAGCGCAATCCGCCGATCAGCGAGAGGATGATGACGGTGACCGTCGCTGGCCGCGCGAGCGGAACAATGATGCTTCGAAATACGCTCCAGGGGCCGGCTCCGTCAACCCGGGCGGCCTCAAAGTAGTCCTGTGGGATCGAGGCGATTCCGGCAATGTAGATGACGGTCGCTAACCCCACGCCCTTCCACACATCCACGAGGGCAACCGAGAGCAACGCCCAGGCCGGATCGGTGAGCCAGAAGGGGCCTTGGATACCGAAGAAGGCGAGCGTCTGGTTGATCAAACCGTCAATGGGGTGCATCAGAACCGAGAAGGTGATGCCGACACCGATCGTGCTGACAAGCACCGGGAAGAAGACCACTGAGCGCAGCCAGCCGCGCGCGACGATCTGAGAAGTCAGAAGCACGGCAAGCCCCATGCCGAGGACGACCTTTAGTCCCGAGGTAACCGTGGCGTAAATCCCGGTGTTGATGAGGCCCTGAAAGAGGTTGGGCTCGCGGAAAAACAGGGCGAAGTTGTCGAGTCCGATAAAGGTCGTAGTGAAGAGCGTCCACCGAGTAAGGCTGAAGTAGAACGATGCGAAGGTGGGGACAAAGAAGAGCACGGCGAAAATGATGCCTGGAATGAGGAAGAACCAGAACGGGTATGAGCTACCCGAACGCCTCGGCTTGGACGCCTTGGGGGTGAGTTCATTCGGCGCGATGGCATTGTTCTCGACAAGACTCGTCATGTTCCGTCTCCATTGAAGGGGTGAGCCCGGCCCCCGCCGGGTGGCACGGGACCGGGCTCAATTCATTCTGTTGCGGCGAGGTACCGGATTACCAGCCTGGCAGCCCCAACTGCTGTGCCTGCTTCTCGACGTCCACGTCGTACTGCGCGGCACCATCGGCAGCCGACGTGATGCCGGAGCCCACCGCGACCGTGATCTGCTCAAGTGCCGGCCCCTTGATGGGGCTGAGGAACTCGAGAGCCGGGTACGCACTCGTGGCCGTGGCGAAGTACGGCAGGAGGTCCTTGACTCCCTGGGGCACGTCGTCCGGAAGGGTGCAGCCCTTGACGAAATACGGGCCCGTCGCGACGGAGGCACTCGTCTGGA
>Ga0335394_10007337_pt1 | contig 12456 bp, 8 predicted proteins | sample MAT03_FD_205741 | JGI IMG/M metagenome (GOLD analysis project Ga0335394, IMG submission 205741) | Freshwater microbial communities from Lake Fryxell liftoff mats and glacier meltwater in Antarctica - MAT-03 (spades assembly) (version 2) ... | reverse complement strand
GAAGACGACGCCGCTGGTGTACGAGGTGCTGCGCTCGGCCTCCAACGGTGTGGCTCCCAGTGCACGCGCGACATCGCTGTTCACGGGAATCGTGCGCGCCTCGTTGGGCGTGGGGACACCGTTGATCACCAGCACGTTCGACGCCGACGCGGAGTAGTTGATCTGCGCGAGCGACGGGGCGCGGAAGCCGGTGTTCACGGCACCGCGGATCGCCAACTTCTCCGGGACGAGCTGCACGCGGGCCGTGAGCTTGCCTATCGTCGCACCGCCGAAATCCGAGAAGTTCTCCGCGCGTCCTGCACCGCCGAGCGTGAGCCACGAACCGATCTGCTGCTCTACATCGACGTACCCGGCGAACGACGTGCGCGAGGCATCCGTGAAGTCCACCGGGCGGAAACCGAAGAACAGCTGGGAACCGGTGATCGCGAGCCGTCCGGCGGCCGGGCCGTCGAGAATACGCTGACCGCCATCGTTGTACGAGGCCGGCTCGCCTTCGTAGATGTTGTACTGGTCCCGCCGCGTCTCGAGACCGAGGCCGAGGTTCATCGGCTTGGCCAAGCCGAGCGACAACGTACGCGAGGCATCGAGGTTGGCCGTGATCTGATTCGAGTTGAGCGATCCGGCGTAAAACTTCTTCTGCGTGGCCAGCCCATAGGTGGGATTGAGCGTGTTGCCGAGATTGAAGCGGAAGTAGTTGTTGCCGTTCTCGACACTCGCATCCCAATTGAAGCCGGCGTTCGTGCCCTTGAGCCCCATCGCCAGCGACGCATCGAAGCTCGTACCGATGATCTCGGGGAGGAAGCCGTCGGGATAGACCCCGCGCACGTTGCGGTCGTCGCGCGAGCGGCGCGAGAAGCCGAAGGCCGTGGCTTGGCGCAGCATGGTGCCGCCGAACACGTAGCCCTGCATGTTCTTGATGGGGGCGCCGGCATTGAACATCAGGCCGCCCTCGGTCGAGGGGGCGTCACCGAACCAATTGGAGTTCGCGCGGGCGTAGTTCAGGCGACCCTGGTCCTGCGTCGCGTCGGCGAGGTACCAGCCCGTGGGTTGGAACTCGGGTCGCGAGCGGTTGGTACGCCCGCGGTTGCGGAACTCCCCGGACACGTTCAGAAAGCCGTTGGAGCCGAAGTTGAAAGTGTGCGAGCCATCGGCTTGGAGCGATTCACCGTCGCCGCCGGATGTGGCGCCGGTGGTGATGGAAAAGTCGGTGCTGGTGCTGCCCGCTCCCTTGAGAATCACGTTCACCACGCCGGCGATGGCGTCGGAGCCGTATTGTGCCGCCGCGCCGTCGCGCAACACTTCGATGCGCTCGATGGACGAGGCGGGAATCGCGTTGAGATCCACGCCGGTGGTGCCGCGGCCGATGGAGTTATTGAGCGCGAGTACGGCGCCGGTGTGGCGACGTTTTCCGTTCACCAGCACCAGCGTCTGATCGGGCGTGAGGCCGCGGAGAGTAAAGGGCCGCTGCATGTCCGTACCACCGGCAATGCTGGTGCGCGGGAAATTGAGCGACGGCACGAGCATCTGCAGGATCTGACTCGTCTCCGTGCGGCCCGTCTGCTTCATCTCGGCTGCGGAAATCACATCGATCGGCACCGAGGCCTCGGTGACGGTGCGCTCGCTGGTGCGGCGTGACCCGGTAACGGCGAAGGCCTGCAGCTGCGATGTCGACTTCTCCAGCACAAAATCGCTGGTCGTGGTGCCGCCCGCGGTGAGCACAACCGGCGTACGCTTCGTGACGTAGCCGATGTAGCGCACCTGCAGCTCGTAGCTGCCGGCCGTGGCCGTGAAACGATACGTGCCGTCCTCTCGCGAGAGGGCGCCCCGCTGGGTTCCGACCAGCAGAATGCTGGCGCCTTGTAGCGGCCGACCAGAACCCGCCTCAGTGACCTTGCCGGTCACCGTCGCAGTGCCTTGCGCGAGGAGCGGCAGGGACGTGGACGAGAGCAGGAGCAACAGGGCCGCCGCGGTTCGCGCGGGACCGCGCCACCTCGCCGCACCGGCCACGAGTCGTCGGAAAGGAACACGCATAGCAATACACATCCGGAGTGGAGGGAGCGAACAACCGGTGTCCGTAGGAGGGAGACGGACCGGGTCAGACGGTTCGATACGAGGGCCTTTAGGGCCACGGCAGGGATATGCTGCGATTTTGTGGCAGACTCAAGCCTATGTAACAATTCTTAGCGGCGGCATTGTTCCCCAACGATCTCGAGATCGTGCTCGAGTTGCGGGCGTTCACACCGAACCCACTCAATCCAACGCGAACAATTCCTGAAGCGGGAACGCGAAGCCGGGGAGGAGCTCCTCGCCACTCAGTGTCTCGCCCATGACGAACACGGACACCGTGCCGTCGGCGCGATACACGACTACCTGCTCGCGCGGTGGATCGATAACCCACACGAGTGCGGTGCCCGCCGACAACCAGTCGCTGACCTTCGCCACAACGGCGCCCGTGCGATCGCTGGGAGAGCGCACTTCCACTGCGAGGTCGGGCGCGAACTCCGGAAAGCCGTCGGGCATCGGCGCGGCGTGACGCTCGCGCGAGACATACGCAATGTCCGGCGCGCGTACGGTGTCGGGTCGACGCGCGAGGGTGAAGCCGGGATCGGCCGTGGCAAGCCGTCCCCGCGTCAGGGTCCACCCCTGCTGCTCCCGCTCACGCGCGAGGTGGTTAGCGAGCGCAATACCGATGCGCAGCGACAAGGCGCCATGCGAGAAGCTGGACGGCTCGCGTACCACCAGTTGGCCACGCACCAGCTCCACGCGCTTGCCGGGGATCTCGTAGCCGATGAGTTGTTCGGCGGTCATGCCATCCGATGCGGCGGTCATTGCGCGCCTCCGGTGTGTGGAGCGGGTTCGTGTCATGAGCGGACGTTACGCATCCCCGTCATCGCCCCGTCATCGGTGTGCACCAAAAAGATACGCGAGGCGGGCGGGCCGAGTCTACTCGGCGCTCGTATCGTATCTCTCCACGGCGCGCGCCAGTCGATGGACACCGAGTACCAAGGCCACGTCGTCGTAGTGCGCAAAGCTCAGTCTCAGCGAGTGCGCGAACCCGTTGACGCTGCTGAACAGCGAACCCGCACGATAACCAACACCTTCGGCGGCGGCGATCGGCAGCAGTCGCGATGCAGATATTGTCGATGGTAACTGCACCCACACGAAATACCCGCCACGCGGCTCGACGAACGTGGCCATCGGCAGCGCATCACGCAGGGTGCGGCACAACGCCGCCGACCGTTCGGCGTACACACCGCGCAGCGCATCGAGCCCGGAGTCGGCCAGCCCGAGATCGAGCACGCTGTGCACAACACCCGAGGTAAACGGATTGAGTCCGCCACCACTGTGCACGACGCCCGATTGCAGCAGATGATCAAGCAGCGCCGGCGCGCCCTGTATCCACCCCAGCCGCAAGCCGGGGGCGCAGATCTTGGAGAACGAGCCGAGCGACAACACGCGCGCGGCGTGTGTATACGCGGCCAATGGTGGCGGCGGGGCAACACCGAAGTCGAGTAGTTGATAGACCTCGTCGGCGACGATGAGCAAATCGTGCGCGCGGCTCATTTCCGCCAGCTGCTCACGTCGCGCGGCCGACATCGTGCTTCCCGACGGATTCTGAAACGATGGAATCGTGTACAACAGCGTAGGACGATGCCTGGTCAGCGCGTCGTGCAGCGCGTCGAGGCGAATGCCGTCGTCGTCGATGGGAATGCCGACCACCTGTAGGCCATGATCGCGAAACACTTCGAGCGCCAGAAAGTAAGTTGGCTCTTCCACGAAGATCGTATCGCCCGGCCGCGTGAATCGCGTGCACACGAGATCGAGCGCCTGCGAGACACCGGCCGATATCATCAGGTGTGCCGCGCTCACCGGCGTCGCGTAGCGATGCGTCAGGAAACGTGCGAGCGACTCGCGAAATCCGACGTCGCCTTGATCGGTACCATATTGCAGCAGGGTCGCATCGCCGCGACTCAGGCAATGCTCGGCCGCGGTTCGTAGCGCAGCGACAGGAAGCAGCGAGAGCGACGGTTGTCCGTTACCGAAGTCGATCAAGTCGGGGTGCGCGTCGGTCATCCGATAACTGATGTTGTGGCCGTGCTTCGCGTCTCTTCGCGTCCTCCGCGAGCTTCGCGCGAACCTGCTCGCTCTCCGATCACTCCGAGGCAGCCGCAAGAACCACGGTTCGCGCGAAGTCCGCGAAGATCGCGAAGAGACGCGAAGAACAGCGAAGGGCAAACGATTGATGTGGGCATCGCAACGGTAGCGGGGCGCTACTGCTCGGGAATCGATGCCACGGCCGCCGCGAACTCCGCCTCTCGCGCTCGCGCGCGAGCTACGACACGAGCAAAATCCTCGCGGTCGCGCACCGGCTCCAGGAACGGGCAGAGCCGCTCGAAATAGTCGGCCGGATAGAACCCCATGGTCACGGCACGATCGAGCAGCCTGATGCCCCTGTCGAGCGCACCGGCCATGACATATGACTCCGCGAGGTGAAACGTGTGGTGTCCGTCGAGCGATGCCTCACTGACGGTGTCGAGAATGTCGATCGCTGCAGCCTGTTCTCCCTTGGCTGCGGCGATCAGGCCGCGCAATTGCGCGGTATACGGCAACGCGGGGGCGTTCTCTTGCATCCACGACGCCTGTTTGGCCGCATCATCGAACCGGCCCACCATGGCGTAGGTGCAGCCGAGCCCCCAATGAAAGATGAGCCCTGCCGGCGCGAGACGTGTCGCCTCCTCGAGCGCCGGCAGTCCCTCGTTGAAGCGTCCGGTGAACCATTTGTTCGCGCCCACGAGGATGTTGGCGAGCGGCGACAGCGGATCGAGGGCGATCCATTCCAGGCTGAAGCGCGAGTCCACCTGTCCCCCAGCCTGCAGGGAAATCCCGAGGAAGAAGCGGATGTCGCCATCGGCCGGATCGAGCGCGAACGCCCGCCGCAGTGATTGCACCGCCGTGATCAAATCGCCGGTTTCGTACGCGAGATAGCCGAGGAGCGCGTAGCCCTGCGCAAAGTCCGGCGCCTCGGCAGTGAGCGCGCGGGCTTCGCGCTCGATGGAGGCCAGCAACGCCGGCTCGCGCGACGCACCCGTACGCAGTTGCATGATGCCACCCAGTGCTTCGAGCGCGCGCAATACCGGCACACGGCCCGCGATCTCGATGGCGCGGGCGATCAGCGGCTCGGCGCGCGCGACGTCGTACCCCGCGAGAGCCTCGCGCGCCTTGAGGTACAGCTCGAAGGCGCGCACGTCCTGCAGCGGACGCGCGGCGAGCTGCGCACTCTCTTGCGGCGAGAGCGCGACGTCGAGAGCGTCCACGATCGCCCGCGACACACGCTCCTGCACATCGAACACATCGTCGAGCGTCCCATTGTACTTCTCGGCCCAGCGCGGCTCGTCGCGCTGCACGTCCACGAGTTGCGCGTTGATGCGCAGTGCATTTCCCGCGCGTCGCACACTACCAGTGAGCGCCCATCGCACGCCAAGCGTGTCACCGATAGCGCGTAGCGTCTGGGTGCTGTTCTTGTACTGCATCGCGGTGGTACGCGAGATCACGCGCAGTGCCTTCACATGCGACAGGTCGGTGATGAGTTCGTCGGTGAGGCCGTCGCTGAAGTACTCCGTGTCGGCGTCGGGACTGACATTTACGAAGGGCAGCACCACGACGGAGCGTTCGGTATACGCCGGTGGTGCGACGGGCGACGGCGTAACAGCAGCAGCCACCGCAACCGGCGTGCGCAGCGTCTGCACCACCTGCGCACCGCTCGCGACGCGTTCCTCGGCGGCCTTCACCAACAGGCGATCGACGAGCTGCGCGAGTGCCGCTGGTACATCGGGGCGGAGCACGGCCATCGGTGGCGGCGTATGCACGAATCGCCGCGCGATCGTGGCCTGCACGGTGGGGCCGCTGAACGCCACGTCGCCGGTGAGCATCTCGAAGAGCACACATCCCAGCGCGAACAGGTCACTCCGACCATCGACGGCTTCACCGGCGGCTTGCTCAGGGCTCATGTAGGCCGGCGTGCCTACCGTGACGCCTATTTGCGTGTGCATCGTGTTCTGCGCAGTCGCCGCGACAAGCGCTTTGCCGATGCCGAAATCAGCCACCACCGCATGCCCTTCGTGCAGCAGGATGTTTTCCGGCTTGATATCGCGGTGCACCACGTCGTGGCGGTGTGCGTAGTCGAGCGCGTCGGCCACTTCGGCCGTCAGGCGCACGACGTCATCGATGGACAGTCGCTCAGGCTGCGCGAGACGGTCGCGCAACGTGTCGCCGGTCAGCAGCGGCATCGTGAACCAGAGCGTCCCGTCGTCATCGCCGGAGTCATACAGCGGCAGGATGTGCGGATGCGTGAGGGACGCGGCGAGGCGGATCTCGCGCAGAAAGCGGTCGCGGCCCAGCGCGTCGCCGAGGTCGGAGCGCAGCACCTTGAGCGCCACCTCACGCTCGTGGCGCAGATCGTGGGCGCGGTACACGGTGGCCATACCACCGGCGCCGAGCTCCGCGCCAAGGCGGTAGCGGTCGGCGAGGGCGGTGGCGAGGCCGGACAGGTCGCTGGGCATCCGCCTATGGTACACGCTTCAGCGCCCTCGGAGCTAGCGGCTTCGCGCTTGACGTTTCGTTCCGAAACGGCATATTACCGAATATACACCGAAACTCACTCTTTTACAAGGAGCGCCCCATGTCCGAAGCGGCCGTCGCTGAACTGGAGTCCACGCGGAAATTCTTCCTCACGACCATCGCCGTCTTGAACGCCGAACACGAAGCGTTCGCGCCGCATGCGGACATGTACACGACGGCCGGCCACGTGGCGCACGTCGCGATCACGGTGGATTGGTTCATGGGTGGTGCCTTCGGCGCGGGATGGGACACCGACTACGACGTGCACATTGCGCAGGCCAAGGCGGTCACGTCTTTCGACGCGGCGCGGGCCATGCTGGAGCATTCGTTCGAGCAGGCGATCGCCACGCTACGCAGCACGAGCGAGGAGGAGCTCGACCAACCGATTCCCAACGACATCGTGATGGGCGGTGCGCCCAGGCGCGCGGTGATCAGCGGGATCGTGGATCACACGGCGCATCACCGTGGGTCGCTCGCGGTGTACGCGCGCTTGTGCGGGAAGGTGCCGACCATGCCGTACGCGTAGGTTACGGATCTTTCTTCGCCTTTCCCGACGCCTTCAGTGCAGGCACCGGGGTGCGCAACATGCGAGCACCCGGTGCATCGGTGGCGGCAGCAGTCGACTTCCTCGCCGCCACGACAGACGCCTTGCTCTTCGGATGATCCGCCACGTGCGCGTCGAGCGCGTTGGTCGCGGCCCGTGCCTGCGCCGGCGTCAACGTACGCGTCGCTGGCGAGGGCAGCGTCTGCGCTGACAGCGAGGCGCTGTGGGCCAGAACACAGGCGACCGTGGCAGCCACGAGCGCCATGCCAGATCGCGAAATGAAGTCACGCATTACTTGTTTCCTCCGGTTCCGGTAGTCCACGCGCTCGTGCGCGCGACGCTGTCAACCTGCGCGGCCAAGGCGCCCAGCACGCGCGGGGCAGTGGTGCATCCCGCATCGTGCTGAACAATTTTCATCGTCGTTGAACTGCGCGCACCGATGACGGTGCGCGGACCATCCGAGAGAAAGCGACCGCACCCCTTTGCCCCCTCGACATAAGCGGTGTCGAGTGAGGCGAAGCCAGCGGATACGAACTGCTGCTGCAGTGCGCGCACCGCGCTCACGGCGATCGAGCCGCGCTGCGCACCGAGCGCGTTCACGTTCTTGCGTCCGTCGAAGCGCACGGTGCCGTCGTCGAAAATCTCCACCACATACTCCGCGCAGTTACCGAAGCACGGCCCACGTTCCAGTCGCACCGCGACACTCGCCGCCGTGGCGTCGGGGGCTGGGTTCGATCGACAGGCCAGTACGGCCGACATCATCGCGCAGAGGGCGATCGTCACACGCGAACGACGCAGCATCGGGATGCTCAGGGGGAGCGAGGTCTTGCTCACTGGCGAATGGCCCCGGTGAGAGGGTTGATCGTGGCCTTGGCGCTCTTCACGCCGTCGGAGATGAGCAGATCGAGGTTTTCCGGTGCGCCGAACTGCGAGAGATCGAGCGAACCGTTGCGCACCAACGCCAGCACGTCGCCGGTGCGGCGATCGCGAACCATGATGGCCGGCACCCGCGACGGCGCCCACGTCATCTGCAGTCGCGCGCCCGAGCGCGTTGCCGTTTCGACGCCCATCGGCGAGGCGCCGAGCGCACCCGTGCCGCGTGTGTTGCGCCGCGTGCTCACCTTGGCGCCGCGCGCTTCGCGCACCGCCAGTCGCGTGACCTGCGCCTGCACGCGCTCAGCCACGGGGACCGCGACCACGAACGCCTCGGTGCCGATCGCCGCGTCATCCACCACATACGGTGAGAAACGGTGAGCAAAGAGCACGCGATCCTGCTCGTCGAACCCTTCGATCACAAAGCGTCCCGACGCATCGTTCTTCGCGGGCGACGCCGTCAAGGAGAACGACGGATCGAGCGTGAGTGCGCCGCCCACGATACCGCCGGACACGAGCAGCACGCTCGTTGGCGCGGACTGCAACTGACCGTTCGGGTTGGCCTGACGGAAGTCGAGCACCTTGCGATAGTTGAACGCGCTGACCCAGTACGGGCGGCAGTACGTCATGATATCGTTGGCGGCAGGCGACTGAATAGCGTTGTTGCTGAAGAGGTCCATGCCGAATGAACCCGTGCGACCGTCGGGAAACGGGTAGGTCGGCTCGGGGCCCGTGGCACCACCACACGGAGAGTGACGTAACCCGAGCGTGTGACCCATCTCGTGCGCAAAGGTCAGCCGTGATTCCTCGGCACCAAAGTCGGATCCTTCGTCGATACCGATCGCGGTGAGAGCTGGACGGCCGTTGGCCAAACCAAGTACGCCGCTCCTGCCGGCCGTGCGCACCAGTCCGTAGTAATAGGAGGATGTCCCTTCGGTCTGTCGCAGAATTTCGATGTCGCGTACAAGACGGATCCAGTCATCGAACGTCTGCGTGCCGATCGTGTAGTCGATCACCAGCGGTGCTCGCGCGGACACGTTGACCGCGCTCACCGGCCACATGGCACGGAACGAGTTCAGAAGCGTCGTGGTCGCGATGCCGACAGAGCCGTTGCGATTCTGCCGCACCGGCACGAGGCGCACGTTGAACGGTGGCACGGTCACCACATTCAGGGCCTGCGCCGTGCCCGAAAGTGGGAACTGGTTGTCGGTCTCGCTGATCTCGGTGACCGCATTGTCCGGATCGACGTCCGCGATGAAGCTCACGCCCGCTCTGATAGACGACGACGGAATGATGAAGTTGGCCGAGCAGCATGCTTCATCGACACTTGTCGTAGGCGTCGCGGTGCCGGTAAAGGTACCGAGCACGGTGGTGCCCTGCAGCAGCCGGAGTCGCACCGTCGCCGGCACCAGTCCGGTACGGTTGCCGCGCACGAAGACGCGCGCTACCGCGCCGCGTTCGGCCACCAGCGGGATGCGTCCGTCCAGCTGCTGCGCTGCCTGCACGAAGTACAACGCGGCGATATCCAGATTGGTGGTCGTGGTGGACTGCGCCACGGTCACCGAGACGGTCGCGATTTTCGATGGATCCGCCTGCGAGGTGACCGTCACGGTGGACGTACCGGCCGTGATCGCGCGAATGAGGCCGGTGCTGCTGACGGTGGCTACAGTCGGTGCGCTGCTCGTCCACTGCACGCCGGTATTCGAAGTACCGGCGATCGTTGCCGTAGCCTGGAGCGTCTGTCCAGCCTGCAGATTGGTGGTCGTCGGTGAGACGTTGAGCGTCACGGCCGAGGCCGGAATGCCACTGACCGCGAGCAGATAGAGTCCGACTTCTCCCGCGTTGAAGGTCGTGGTGTTCACGATGTATCGGCCGGCCGGGAGATTGGCGACAATGCGCGCGTTGGTCGTACTGCTCGATGCGTCGTCATTCTCGGCGATGACGGCGCCCGTCTGCGCGTTCTGCAGCACCAGATACGCATCGACTGCGCCGCTCACCATGTCCAGCAGTACCGACGTGGGCGCGCCAAGTGTCATGCCGAAGCGCTGGAAGAAACGACGCGGGCCGCCGTTGTCGCTGATGGCGCAATCGCGTGTAGCGAGTGTGCCCTGCACGGTCTGTCCGATCGCGACCGTACGGGTGACGGCGCACGGATCGACGGCGGGGCCAAGCGTCAGTCGATACGCGCCCGCCTGGTTGGGATAGCCGCGGGCGAGCACGGTGTAACGACCCGGCTCGAGCAGGACTTCCAGGCTGGCGTCTTTGCCGACGCCGCTGTCGTCGTCCTGAGCCACGATGGTTTCTTGTGCATCGAGCACCACGAGAATCGGATCGAAAGCGGTACTCGTGAGATCGGCCACCATGTTGTAGCGCGACGTGACCGTGATGTCGTAGCGGTCTTCCAGGCTGTTGTCGTTCAGTCGGCACGCCGTCGATGACGCAAGCGTCGCGGGGACCGTGGTCTGGATCTGCGTCGTGCGACCGGTCGCGCACGCGGTGGGGGCAGCGCGCGCCACGAGCTGGTACGCGCCGAAGCTATTGGCGTCGAACGTGTTGGCCACCACGAGGTATCGTCCCGCTGGGAGAATCTGCATGATGCGCGCGTTGGTGCCACCACCGCCGTCATCATCTTCGGCAATTACCCTGAGCGCGGCATCAGCAAGGAACACGTAGGCATCCACCGCCGTGCTGGTCATCAGGATCTCGACTTTCGCGGCGGTCGTGAGCGTGAACTCGAACGTCTGCGTGGCTGTGTTGTCACTCAGCCGGCAGTCGTTCGCGGCCAAGGTGCCGGAAAACGCTTGTCCGTACGTGAGCGCGCGGATCACGGTACACGGATCCTGGGTGACGGTGATGGCCGCCGTGCCCGTCGCGCCTTCGGAGATCACGTTGATCGTGGCCGTTCCCGGTGCCACCGCCGTGACGAGTCCAGTCTGCGATACGGTCGCGATCGCCGGCGCCGTGCTGCTCCACTGAATAGGGCGACCGGCGAGCGCGTTGCCCGCCGCATCACGGGCGGCCGCGCTCAACTGCGCCGGCGTTCTGCCGATGACCAGTGCTGCGCTGCTTGGCGTCACCGAGACCGACGCGACCAGCGTGCGCACCACGATCGACGCGCTCCCGGTGCGTCCGTCCACGCTCGCCACCACCGACGCCGTACCATCGGTCACCGCCGTCACGACACCACCGGCCGACACGGTCGCGACGCTCGGGTTGGACGACGTCCACGTCGCGGCGCGTCCGGTGATGACCGTGCCTGACGCTTCACGCGCGGTCGCGATCAACGGCGTGGACTGCCCCGGCGTGAGATTGAGCGCGAGTGGCGCGACATCGACGGTGGCCACGACCTTCGGCGCAACCGCTTCGCCACTGCCGCCGCAAGCGGCCAATGCCAGCAGCGCCAGCGCCAAGGGTACTCGCGGCGACAAGTGGCGCATCGACCATCGCGAGACGCGTGTCAGTCCCCTTCCCATACATTGCATGATGTGATGCATACTCGTGACTCACCGCGTGAGAATGTGCGTGCTGCATCGCAATCACTCGTTCGGCGGCACGGTACCCGATGGCAGCCAAATTCTTTGCGACCTCTACTACGCGTGGAAACCCGCCAGAACGTATCACGCCACTTGGAGAAGTCCAGAAGCGATGGTGGCGGCGCTGCGGCTGAGATCGCTTTCTGACCCTTCCGGTGACGTCACATTGTCATGCGTCTGTGGACAATCCCTTGTGCCTAGGCTGTACGCGAATGATCGGATCGAGCGCCGCCTCGAGGTCTTCCGCCGGTACGAAGCCGGTCGGCCAGTGGTGAAGCGCAGTAGGGATAGCGTGCCGCGCTCAATCAGGCGCAAGAGCACCGACGCGCTCACCATCTTCGAGGCCGACGCGACGGGTGCGTAGGTGGCCGTGGTGAAGCCGCCAACGTTGCGCGAGTACACCACGCCGGCCAACGTCAATACTTCGACCGCGAGCCCGCCGGAAAACCGACCTTGGGCGCCAAGGATGACGGCGGTGACGGCGGCCCACGGATCCGGCGTGGTCGGCGCGGATGGCGACGTGACGTCCGCAGTTGTGACCAAGCAGCGCCGTTGGCTTATCTGTGCCTTTCAGCGCGTTTCCGATTTCATCCGTGTTCCGGCTGTTGCCGTTGCCACGCTGCTGGAATCGTCCGCCAACTGCCTGAACACGGAGAGAGCGAAAAGGCATAGAACCGCACAGATACGTGTGGATGTCCAAGCTCGAGAGACGTCAGTAAAAGGCCGGTGAGGAGTGACGTACGTTCTGCGATCAGGCGGTAGATCGTGCGGGCGAATCTCCCGATCGTGCATCAGGGATATTACAACTTGACATTTTAACTACGCATGATAAACTAAAGTAATGCTTCAACGATCACTCTCGCTCCCGGCATCCCCCAAGGAGAGCTT
>Ga0335394_10007336_pt1 | contig 12456 bp, 8 predicted proteins | sample MAT03_FD_205741 | JGI IMG/M metagenome (GOLD analysis project Ga0335394, IMG submission 205741) | Freshwater microbial communities from Lake Fryxell liftoff mats and glacier meltwater in Antarctica - MAT-03 (spades assembly) (version 2) ... | reverse complement strand
TGGCCGGCTGTTCTCCGGGTTTGGTCATCACCGAGCCCGTGCGCCCCTCTGCACCGCCGTAGCCTCGCTGCTCTTTACGCTTCGCTCTCCCAAAACAAAAAACCTTGGGTTTGGCCAAACGTGGCGAGTCCGCGCGGCGAAGACGTTCGCAGTTGGCGAAAGCCGGTGGGACGTGCTATCACCGTCCTCATGAAACCTTTCTCTTGGCTACGAGCGTCCGCGATTTCGATGTGGCTCGGTGTGGCGCTGGGCGCGGCACCGGTGCCCGTTTATTTTGGAACGGGAGGTCCGGGCGCGAAGGGTATTTACCGCGCGACGTTCGACCCTGCGAACGGGAAACTCACGGCGGCCGAGCTCGCGGCGGAGATCGGTTCGCCGGGTTTTCTCGCACTGCATCCCGACGGGACGAAATTGTATGCGGTGGCGAATTTCCCGGGCGGTCCCGGAGCGGTCGGATACCGCATCGCCGTGGGCGGGGGGCTCGAAACGATCGATTCCGCGCCCATCGGCGATGGTGGCGGGGCGCACATCGCGGTGCATCCGAGCGGAAAATTTCTGCTGACGGCGCAATACGGCGGCGGTTCGACGGCGCTATTTCCCCTCGATGCGGAGGGGAGGCTCGGCGCGGCGCAGGTGACGAAGCACACAGGCGGCTCGCGCGTCGTGAAAGATAAGCAGGACAAGCCCCATGCGCACTACTGCGGTTTTTCGCCGGACGGAAAATTCGCGTTGGTGCCGGATCTCGGCATGGACGGCATCGTGATCTACCGGATCGATCTGGAGAAGCCCGCGCTCGTTCGGCACGGCTTCGCCGCTTCGGTGCCGGGTGGCGGCCCGCGGCATATGAAGTTCTCGCCCGACGGAAAGTTCATCTACCTGCTGAACGAGCTCGCGCTCTCGGTGACGACGTTTGCGTGGGATGCGGCGACCGGCACGGCGAAGCAACTCGCGACGGTCGCGGCTCTAAGCGAAGAGGCGAAACGAAAAGAGGTGCAAAACTCGGCGGCCGAGATCGTGGTGCACGCGAACGGACGTTTTGTTTATTCCTCGAACCGCGGCCACGACACGGTGACGGTTTACCGGGCCGATCCGGCGACGGCGGCGCTAAAGGTCATTCAACTCCAACCGGTGCGCGGGGCGTTTCCCCGCAATATCAATCTCTCGCCGGATGGCGGGTGGTTGCTCGCGGCCGGGGCCGATTCGAACACCGTGTCGGTGCACAAGGTCGATCCCGCGACGGGCGAGCTGACGTATCAAACCAAGAGCGTGATCAACGTGCCGGCGCCGATCTGTATTTTATTCGGCAGATTGTAACCAAAAACCTCGTACGAGGCCCTTGAGCAGTGGCCAAGTCCTGAAAATGGGGCCGTGGGTGAATGGCGCTAAGTTAAGGGCGGAGTGGTCCGGTGATTCGCGCATAATTCTCTGCCCCTGCACCGCAACCGGCGAAAGAGCCCCAACCGCCGCCAGTGGCCGACGTTTCGGCGCGGCGGCACCGTCGGCTGACGAGCGTTTGGGTAGTTCTAGCGGTTGCTCTACTGGCGGGCGCGATAACGTATGGCCTGCTACGGCGGCCTGAGGCCGTGGTCATCACCGTCGCGGTGCGGGAGGTCGTGGATCATGTCGTCGTCAGCGGTCAGCTTCGCGCGGTTCGCGAGGCGGCGGTGGGCGTAGAAATCGGCGGCACTGTCGAAGAAGTCATGACGCGCGAGGGCGACCGCGTCGTCATCGGGCAGGAGTTGGCGCGCATCGGACTCGTCGACTACGAGGCCCAACGAGAGCAGTCCCGCGCCCGGCGCGACTCAAGTGCGGCTGAAGCTGTCGTCGCGGCTTTGATGGCCAGTCAGTCGAAAGGCGATTTGCGCCGCCCAGAGGAACTTTCACGCAGCGGACTCCTGCCCGTCGCCGAACTGGAAACCGCGCGCAACACCGTAGCCCGGTTGGAGGCGGCGGAGGCATCGGCGCGGGCGCGGCGCGAAGAAGACGAGAGCGCACTGCGGCTGCTCGACCGTCAGTTGGAGAAACGCATCGTGCGGGCACCCTTTGCCGGGACCGTCACCCGCCGTGCAGTCGAACCGGGCCAGAGTGTCGGCCCCAGCACGGCTCTCTTCCTGATCGCCGAGATGACCCAGACCGAAATCTATGCCGAGACAGACGAAAACAACGTGGGACGCCTATACGCGGGGCAGCCGGCGACTGTGATCGCGCCGGCCTTTCGCACGACGCCCTTTCAAGCGCGGCTCACCCAGATCGGCCCGCGCATCGACTGGGATCGCGGAGTCGTCGGCCTCCGACTCACCCCCGAAAATCCCCCGGATGTGCTGCTGCCCAACATGACCGTCGACGTGAGTATCGAGGTTAACCGCCTGCCTGCTGCGCAAACGCTACCGGTGTCCGCCGTGTTGCGCTCGCGCGCCGGCGATTTCGTGCTGCTCGCAACCGGTGACCGCTTCGAACGCCGGGCAATAAAAGTCATCGGGGAAAATCCCACGACGATCGCCATCGATGAGTTGCCCCCAGGTAGTCGTGTCGCCCGTGACGCGACGAAAGTGGACGCAGGCAAACGATACCGGATGACAGCGGCGCGCTGAGCCTCAGACCGGAGCCGATGCCCGCCCCTTTCGCCCTTTCCGTCGCGCTGCGGCAAATGACGCACAATCGCGGGCAGACGCTGCTCACCATTGGTGTGGTCGCGACCAGTGTAACCCTGATTCTTTTCATTTCCTCACTCATCGTGGGCCTGCAAATCCGGATCGTGGCCACCGTCACCGATTCCATTCCGCACGTGCGAGTCCTGCCGCGGGAGCGCGCGCTGGAAGTGCCGTGGGATCGGACCGAGACCGTGGATGCGACGGTGCGCGTCGGCGAGGTGCCGAAACTCGAGCAACGCCAGCGCAAGATTGAGGGCTGGAAACCATGGCTGGAACGGATCGAGGCGCTCGAAATCTCAGGGCTCAACGCCGTGCTGGCGTCCGTCGAGGGTGGCGTAGTCGTGTCGCGCGAAAGCAAACGGATCTCCGCCCGGCTGATTGGCGCGGCACCGGAAGACTATAATCGCATCGTCGATCTACAGCAAAATCTCGCGTGCCGCCAAGTTGGACCCGATCGCGGTCATTCGGGGCCAATGAAAACGATTCCGGGCCCCCTCATTTCCCTCGAAGGTATCGGCAAAGTATATGGCGGCGAAGTTCCAACGCGGGCATTGCAGGGGATTTCCTTTACCGTGAACGCCGGCGAGTTTGTCGCCATTGTGGGGTCGTCCGGTTGCGGTAAGACGACGCTGTTGAATCTGCTCGGCCTGCTCGATCGCGCCACCGAGGGCACGCTGCGTCTCGCGGGCCGAAACGTCACCGATTTGGATTCCCGTGAAGCGGGGCAAGTGCGTCGAGACCTCCTGGGGTTCATTTTCCAATTTCACTACCTCCTCCCGGAGTTTCACGCGCTGGAAAACGCCTTGATGCCGTGCCGCCTGGCCGGCGGCAACCGCGCGAAGGAGCGTGAACCAGCGATGCTGGCGCTGTTCGCACGATTGGGCCTCGGCACAAAGATTCACAAACGTCCGAGTCGACTCTCCGGTGGCGAACAGCAGCGCGTCGCCATCTGCGCGCACTGGCGAACGATCCTCTGTTCATCCTCGCCGCCGAACCGACCGGCAACCTCGACAGCCGCAACGCCGCCGAAATTTCATCCCTGTTGCACGACGTGACGCGAGAGACGGATCGCGCCGTCATCATGGTGACCCACGATCGGGAAATGGCGATGAAGGCCGATCGAGTCATCACGCTTCGCGATGGTCGGATCGAGTCCGACCACCCGACGGGCCGGAGCCCTGCTACGAGTTGAATAAACTCGATACGCCGATCGCGTTCATTGCCGCGAAATCGAGGTCGCGGTGAGGGCTTGCGCGTAACTTGAGTCGAGATCGAGCCGGAAGTAATCGCGGGCGTTCGCAAAACAGATGTTGCGGACCATGCCGCCAACGAGTTCCGGATCGTGCGGGATCTCACCGCGCCGCATCTGCTCGCCGAGCAGGTTGCAAAGCACCCGTCGAAAATATTCGTGTCGGGTATAACTAAGGAAACTGCGCGAGTCCGTGAGCATGCCGACGAAGCGGCTCAACAATCCCAAGTTGGCGAGCGCGGTGAGCTGCCACTCCATCGCTTCCTTCTGGTCGAGAAACCACCAGCCGGAACCGAACTGGATTTTTCCCGGGATCGACCCGTCGTTAAAATTGCCGATCATCGTCGCGAAGACGTAGTTGTCGGCGGGGTTGAGGTTGTAGAGGATCACGCGGGGCAACTCGCCCGTGCGATCCAGCGCATCGAGGTATCGGGCCAGCGCGCGGGCCTGCGGAAAATCCCCGATGCTGTCGAAACCGCAGTCACGGCCCACGGCCTTGAGCAGTCGCGAATTCGCGCTCCGGAGTGCGCCGAGATGGAGCTGCTTGGTCCAGCCCTTGGCCGCGTCCCAGCGCCCGAATTCGAGCATGAGATAGGAACCGAACTGCGCCCACTCGGCCGGCGTGGCGGCCCGGCCGGCGCGGGCGGCGTTAAAAATCGCGGCGGCTTCGGCGTGGGAACACGGCTCAGCCAGCGCTTGCTCGAGACCGTGGTCTGAGAGGCGCGATCCGGCAGCGTGGAAATCGTCGTGGCGGCGCTTTAACGCGGTGAGCAGATCGTCGAGGGTCAGCACCGGGCAATACGCGGCGGCTCCGAGTTTTTCAAGCCAGGCCGCGTATGCCACGGGATCGTCCACGCCAAGCGCTTTGTCGGGGCGGAAGGTGGGATAAACGCGCGTCGTGAGCCCGAGTTGCGCGATGCGGGCGTGATCTGCGAGGGACTCGGCGGGATCGTCGGTGGTGCAGACCACCGCGACGCGACTCAGCTTGAGAAAGTCATGCACGCGCAGGCCGGCGAGCCGGGCGTTGGCCTCGCGCCAGATGGCGTCGGCGCTCGCGGGGTCGATGATGAGATCGAGACCGAAGTGGCGTTTCAGTTCGAGGTGGGACCAGTGATAGAGCGGATTGCCCAGCGTGTGCGGCACGGTCGCGCACCACGCGTCGTGCTTCGCGCGCGGGCCGGCGTCGCCCATGCAAAATCGTTCGTCCACGCCGTTGGAGCGCATCGCGCGCCATTTGTAGTGGTCGCCGCCGAGCCAGATCTCGCTGAGGTCGGCGAAGGCGTGGTTCTCCGCGATCTGCCGCTGCGGGAGATGGCAGTGGTAGTCGAAGATCGGTTCGGCCGCCGCGTAGCGATGGTAGAGTTCGCGCGCCTCGGGCGACTGGAGCAGGAAATCTTCGTGGATGAAGGCAGGCATGGGCCGGGCGGTCAGGTGCGCGTGATTACGACGCGGGGTCGGCGCGTCCAGACGAAGGCGGATACATCAACGGATAGTTCGGTTTGAACGCGTTTTGATAGGCGTAGACTTCCGGGTAGTAGCGACGCGGGCGGATCGGCGGCGGCGCCTCCCCGCGCACGAGGGCGGTGTGGCGGCGAATCAGATCGCGACTGAAATCGAGGCTCACAAACGCCTCGCCGATATACCAGCAGGCCCACTTGCCCTGTTCCGCGAGGCGCAACGCCGCAAAGATCCCCTCGATCCCCGCGAGCGCTCGCGCGAGATCCGCGAGCGCGCCGGGACGGTCGTGCCGTTGGAGGCGGTGCAGCGCTTCGCCATAGGCGGCGAGCATTTCGTGTCCGTGCAGATGAATTCCGAGCGCGGTCAACAGGTGCGATTGGAAAAAACTGCGACGCTCGGGCGGCAGGCTCGGCGCAAGCGCGCGTGCCTGGGCGAGCAAGGCGGCGAGGGCCGTGATGTTGGCGTGGCAACAGTCGAGGCGGGTCAAGAGCTCGGCGCTCAAGTCCGCAGACAACGGCTGACCCGCGAGGACGACGGGGAACAGGTCGCTGGCCAGGTAACGCAGGTAACTGTGCGGCGCATGATCGCTCTGACGCACTTCCGGGCGGTGACTCGGCACGTCGAAATAGGCATGGTAGAGCGCAGCGACTTGGGGCGCGACGGCCGCGCCATACTGGCGGCGACACCAGTCGAGGAGGAAGGCCGCTTGGTTCTCCGCGTCCGTGCGATCGCGGTAGGGTGTGGCGTCCCACGCGAGTTTCATCGCGCAATCGGTGCCGAGCGGCACGGGGCGGACGTCGCTCAAGTTGAGCAGAAAATATTCGGTGGCCCCAGCGCGGATGAAGCGGCCCAGCTCTTGATAAATGCGCGCGGGCGGGACCATCTCGGTGAGTTGATTGAACCACCAGCGCATCATCGCGGTGTGGTAGTAGATGCCCTGACCGGCTCGGGGTTCCCGGCCGGCTTGGAGCGGCGGCTCGGCCTCGGCCAGTCCGCTCAAGTTGGACGGAATCGCGCCGGTGAGGCTGTTGCGCATCGAGGCGTCCTTGAAGAGCGGCGGACCGAGCGACTGATTCTGACCGTTCTCGCGCATGAGGCCGGTGCCGTCGTCGGGCCACACAAGCGCAACCCCGGGCGGGAGCGCGATCGCGCCCTGCCGGTAGAGCTTGGCACCTTCGTCCCACATGTTCGCGACGATGGCGGCGTCGGGCTGGACGCGGCGGATGATTTCAACCTGCTTCGCAATGGCGCGGGAAATGACTTCGCCGCGAGCCTCCGGCGTGGCGATCCCCGGCTCGTCGACCCAAAACGGGCGGTCGAATTTGCCGCGATAGCCCACGCTCCAGACGACCTCCTTGTCCTTGAGCGTGTCAACGCACGTCTGCCAGTAGCGCTCCACGACTTCCGGATGGCGAGAGAACGAAAACGGGATGCCATCCGGCCACTGATATGTATTGAGGCCCATCACGAGGATGTGGTGTTGGGCGACGATGAGACCGCGGCGCGCGGTCAGTTCGTGGCAGCGTTCGTCGGGAAACGGAAACGTCGCGGGCACGAGCATATTGCCGCGCAGGCGGAGCAAAGTCTCGCAGATGCGATCCAGCAGATCGTTCGAGAACGCGTTCTCGCGGAGCGGATCCGGACTGAAGCCGTTCAGCAGGTCCTCGTCGTTGATGAACCAACCGCGGTACTTAAATGTAGGCGCGGCGACGGGTAGATTGTATCCGGCAGGCACCGCGACGCTCGCGCGGAAGGACGGCTCTTGGTCCGTCCAGAACCACCACGGATCGACGCCGAGGATTTCCTCGCTGAATGCATACGCGGCGTAAATTGCGCCCCGCTGATCGCCTCCGGTGGCGAGTATCGCGGGCCGACCGGCGGCACTCGCGCGCACGCCGAGTACAAACGCTTCCCGCCCGTGCACAGGCGGAGACACGATGCCGGTGGCGGTGGCGGAGTTGGCCGCGAGGCCGAAGTAGATCGACGGTCCATCCCAGCCGGCCGCGGGTGGCGCGGAGAGGACGACCGGGAGGTGGCCGAAGACTTTATACCAATCGCGTTTCACATCCTCCAGCGCGCGCTGGATGGGCTCGGGTTCGTCCGCTCCGACGATCCACGGCGTGTCGGCGGTCAGCACGAGATCCGGGGCCAAGGCGGGCGGCGTCAACGACGGTGGCGTCGACGGGTAGACATGGCTTTTCATGACCGGAGCGTGGTCGTTGAAAGTGCCGAATGGGGCGGATACATCAGCGGGAAAGAACGATGGAAGGCGTCCTGATGCTTGTAGAGTTCAGGATAGAAACGACGAGGGCGACTCGGCGGCGGCGGCTCGCCGCGCACGAGGGCGAGCTGGGTGCGGATCTGATCGCGGCTGAGATCGATGCCCACGAAATGCTCGCCGAGATACCACGCGGCCCATTTACCCCGCTCGGCCAAACGGAGCGTGGCGAACACCTCGTCAATGCCGGCAAGCGCGCGGACGAGCTGCGCCTCGGTGCCAGGGCGGTCCTGCCGCTGGAGGCAGAGCAACGCCGCGCAATAGGCGGCGAGCATTTCGTGACCGTGTAAATGGAGGCCGAGCGCGGTCAACAGGTGCGATTGAAAAAACTCGCGCCGGTCGGGAGGCAGGCTGGGCACAAGCGCCTGCGCCTCGGCCAGCAAGGGCGCGAGCGTGGCGAGGTTGGCGAGCGACGACGTGAGGCGCGTCGACACGTCATCGTTGAGGTTCGAGGTGAGGGGCTGACCGGCGAGGAGCAGGGGGAAAACCTCCACGCCCAATTTTTTGAGATAGCTGTGGGGCGCGTGTTCGCCTTGCCGGACATCGGGCCGATGACTCGGCACGTCGAAATATTTTTCGTAGAGCGCGACGACTTGGGGCGCGACAGCGGTGCCATATTGGCGGCGACACCAATCGAGGAGGAAGGCCGCTTGGTTCTCCGCATCCGTGCGATCGCGGTAGGGCGTGGCGTCCCAAGCGAGCTTCATCGCGCAATCGGTGCCGAGCGGCACGGGACGGACGTCGCTCAAATTGAGCAGAAAATATTCCGTGGCCCCGGCGCGAACGAAGCGGCCGAGCTCTTGGTAGATCCGCGCGGGTGGAACCATCTCGCTGAGCTGGTTGAACCACCACGACAACATCGCCGTGTGGTAATACATCCCTTGCCCGGCTTGCGGCTGGCGCGTGGGCGGGGCGGCGATTTCGGTCTCGGCGATGCTGTGCCGGTTCGCGGCGGCCGAGCCATGAATACTGCTGCGCGCGGCGGCGTCGCGAATCCCGGTCACGCCGAGGATGTGCGCCAGGCCGTTCTCGCGCATGAGGCCGGTGCCGTCGTCGGGCCACACGAGGGTGACGCCCGGCGGCAGCGCGATCGTGCCTTGGCGGTAAAGGTTGGCCCCTTCTTCCCACATGTTGGCGATGATGGCGGCGTTCGGCTGGGCGCGTCGGATGATTTCGACCTGCTTCGCAATGGCGCAAGAAATGACCCTACCGCGCGCCTCCGGCGTGGCGATCTCGGGCTCCTCCACCCAAAACGGTCGGTCGAATTTGCCACGATAGCCGACGCTCCAGACGACCTCCTTGTCCTTGAGCGTGTCGACGCACGTCTGCCAGTAGCGCTCCAAAACCTCCGGGTGTTTCGTGAACGAGAATGGCACCCCTTCAGGCCACTGATAGGTGTTGAGGCCCATCACGAGGATGTGGTGTTGGGCAATGACGAGACCGCGGCGCGCGGTCAGCTCATGGCACCGTTCGTCGGGAAACGGGAACGTCGCGGGCACGAGCATATTGCCGCGCAGACGGAGCAATGTCTCGCAGATACGATCCAGCATCGAATTCGAAAAGATATTTTCGCGGAGAGGATCCGGACTGAAGCCGTTGAGCAGGTCCTCGTCGTTGATGAACCAACCGCGATACTTAAAGGTGGGCGCGGCGACGGCCAGGTTGTAGGCGGCGGGCACGGCGATGCTCGTGCGGAAGGCGGGCTCTTTATCCGTCCAGAACCACCACGGATCGACGCCGAGGATGTGTTCGCTCAACGCATACGCGGCGTAGATCGCCCCACGCATGTCCGCGCCCGTCGCCAGGATAACGGGCCGCCCGTTCGCGCTGGCACGCACCCCCAGCGCGAAGGCTTCGCGGCCTTGCAAGGGTGAAGAGACGACTTCGCCCGTGGCTGCCGCGTTCGCCGCGAGGCCGAAGTAGAGCAGCGGGCCATCCCACCCGACGGCGGGCGGAGTGGAGAGGACGACGGGGAGGTGGCCAAAAACTTTATACCAATCGCGTTTTACATCCTCCAGCGCACGCTGGATCGGCTCGGCTTCGTCAGGCGCGACGATCCACGGCGTGTCGGCGGTCAACGTGAGATCGGGCGCGGTGTCGGTCGGCGACGACGAGAGTGGAGTCGAGGGGTAGGCGTGGCTTTGCATGAGGCGGCTTACTCGATCCCGAGGCACTTCATCGCGGCGCGCATGTAGCCCAAGGTGTAGGCCATCCCGACATGCCACGGCGAGGCGCAGGTCATCTGCGGCGTATGATCCGGGATGAGCACACCGTCGAATTTGTTTTGCGCGAGAATCTCGAGCACCCGCACCATATCGACGTCGCCGTCGTCGATGAAGGTCTCGCGGTAGGTCGGCACTTTGCCGGTGACGTTGCGAAAGTGAATGTATCCCAGCCGCCGCTGCGCGCTGAAGCGGTCCACCGTCTCGTAGATATCGCCCTCGGTCATCTCCGCGAGCGAACCGATGCAAAATTCGAGGGCGTTCGACGGACTTGGGTTCAGGTCGATCAGTTTTTGGTAGTGCTGCGGTTGGTAGACGAGCCGAGGCTGGCCGCGCAACATCGGCAGCGGCGGATCGTCGGGATGTGCCGCGAGCTTGACCCCGGCCTCCTCGGCCACGGGCAGCACTTCTCGCAGAAAACCGGCGAGTCGCCGCCACAACTCCTCGTGCGCGATCGAGGGCAAAGTGCCGACGGGCGCGTCGGGATCGTAAACCATATTCCACACCATACCGAGCGGCAGCGGAGTATCGACCGGACCGGCCATGCCGACCGAGACGGCGCCGCCGCGCGCGAAGGGCCCGGTGACGCGGCCCGCGACGCCCGCGAGACTGAAATTGTAGCCCATGATCGGAATACCCGCCTGACCGAGCCGACGGATCAGTGTTTTGACGTTCTCGATGTGGAGCGGCCGTTTCGGGCCGTCGAGCAAGATGTCGTGCCAGTGGGCGGGATCGAAATTTTCGATCGCCGCGAGCGTGAGACCCACCGCTTCGATGTCGCGGCGCAGCGTGACCAACTCCTCGAGCGACCAGAGCAGATTCGGATCGCCGGCGCGCCCCCAGCCGCTCTCGCCGCCGGTGGGCTGGTTGTCGCGCGGGTTGTAGGAACCACCTTTGAAATAATCCGTGAGGTGGGCGACGATGTGCGTCGCTCCGGCTTGGCGCGCGAACTGGAAATGTTCGCGGTTCAACATGTGGCGATAGAGCCCAAGGCCGAGTTTCATGAAGATGAGAAACCGCGACGGATTAGAAACTTTCGGCCGCGCCGCCATCGACGGGGAGGATGACACCCGTCACGAATTTGGCGGCGGGCGAAGCAAGATAGACGGCGGTCCAGCCGATGTCCGAAGCTTCGCCAAAGCGGTTGAGCGGCGTGCGGGCGAGGATTTTGGCTTTGCGCGCGGGATCGTCGTTCAGGGCTTTTTCCATCATGTCCGACGAGATCCAGCCGGGCGCGATCGCGTTAACGCGCACGCCGTACGGACCCCACTCGGTGGCGAGGGCACTCACGAGCCCGCGATAGGCGCACTTGGCGGCGGAGTATGCGACCACGAGCGGAATGCCCATGAGCGAGGCCATCGACGCCGTGAAGATGATCGAGCCCGAGCGACGCGTCACCATGCGTTGCCCGACTTCGCGCGAGAGGGCGAAGGCGCCGTGGACGTGCGTCTGCAACACGAGGGCGAACTCGGCGTCGGTCGTCTGGAGAGCGGGCTTCTTAAGATGCACGCCGGCGTTGTTGACCAGAATACCGATAGGGCCGGCCGCCAGCTCCGCGCGCTCGACGAGGGCGGGAATCGACTCGAGATGGGTGATGTCGCCGACGACCGCGTGCGCTTGGGGTCCGATCGCAGCGCAAGCGCTGGCGAGCTCGGCGGCGCGACGACCGACCAACACGACGTTCGCGCCGGCGGCGGCGAAGCAGTGCGCCATGCCGAGCCCGAGGCCCGTGCCGCCACCGGTGACAAGCGCGGTCTGGCCCGTGAGATCGAAAGCGGCGGCGAGATGGGATTTATCCATGGGAGGAGGAAGAAGCGAATCGAGCGGGTATTGAAAAAAACTCGTTCAGAGTATGCCAAATTTCTTGAAGGCTGCGGTGGCGCTCATGCCTTCCTCGATCGCGCGGCGCACCACTTTCTCGCCACGGGCTTTTTTGAGCGCCTGCGCGACGATCTCGGCCTCGAGGGCGCGGGGCACAATCACGACACCGTCCATATCGCCGAAAACGAGATCTCCGGGCTCGATCCAGGTGCCGTCGATTTCTATCGGGCAGCGGAAATTTGCGACTTGGGTGCGCACGGCGGAATCCTGCGCGAAACGGCCGCGACTAAAAACGGGCCAGTTCTGCGCGAGCACCTGAGGAGTGTCGCGGTGGTAGCCATCGACGACAGCGCCGACCGCGCCACGCACGCGTGAGGTAGCGGTGAGGAGCTCGCCCCAGTACGCGCAACGCATCCCGCCGCCGCTGGCGAGATAGACTTCCCCCTCACGCAGATCGTCGAGCGCCTCGGTGAGCAGCCCGAACGGCTTTTTTTGCGGGCCATGCACGTCGATCATCAGCACTGGCATCGCGCGACCGACGACTTTCATGGTCTCGCGCATGGGCTGCACGGCCGCCGGCAAGAACCGATGATAGCGGCCGGCCGCATCGAGGGCATCGCCGACCACGGGCGTGTAGAGTTCGGCACGGACCAGCTCGAAGAGTTCGGCGTCGTTCTTCCATTTGGGCAGGGGCTGGGCAGTGCGGACGGACGAGGGAGAAGATTTGGGCATAGGCGAACCCGCTTGGGGCAAGTCTGTTGAAACGCGTAGAAACCT
>Ga0335394_10007328_pt1 | contig 12464 bp, 6 predicted proteins | sample MAT03_FD_205741 | JGI IMG/M metagenome (GOLD analysis project Ga0335394, IMG submission 205741) | Freshwater microbial communities from Lake Fryxell liftoff mats and glacier meltwater in Antarctica - MAT-03 (spades assembly) (version 2) ... | reverse complement strand
GTTTCGAGAATGAGCGCAGTGGCAAGCATGTGATCTACCGGACCCGCGATCTGCGCAGTAAGCAAACGTTCGTATGTGGAACAGAGGATCCATTGGAACCATACCGTGCGGATCAACTGGCGATAGTGGGGAGCGACCGCACCACACGTTGCGTGCGTTATTATTGGGAATTGAACTACGACATCTTCGTGAACAAAGGCAGCGTGGCGAGTGCCACGAATTACGGGACCGGGCTCTTCAACCAAACCGCGATCCTCTTCGACAATGATGGCATCGATGTCACGCTTTCTGAACTATTCGTGTGGGATGTTGCCAGCCCCTTCACGGGTGCAAATTCCAGTGAACAGCTCACCAATTTCCGGAGTACCCGAACCACCTTCAATGGTGACCTGGCGCATCTGTTGGACCTGAATAATTACGGTGGAAGGGCATACCTCAATGTCGTTTGCGGAGGTACCAGTCGCCATGCGTATAGTGGTGTCTACAGCAATTTCTCCAACGTGCCCACTTACAGCTGGAGCGTGAGCGTCGTGAGCCATGAGCAAGGCCATAACTTGGGATCGAGCCATACCCATGCTTGCGTTTGGAATGGTAACGGCACTGCGATCGATGGGTGCGGACCTACCGCAAACCCGATCTATTCCGAAGGGGGCTGTCCGGTGGGTCCGATACCAACTTCCGCGGTGAAGGGCACCGTTATGAGCTACTGTCATTTGTTGGGCGGTGTTGGTATCAACTTCAACAACGGTTTTGGCCCGCAGCCTGCCGCGGTAATGGTGAATGCGGTGAACGCAGCAACTTGCCTCGCCGTTTGCGGAAGTTCCTGCGATGCGCCGGGCAATCTCAGCGCTACGGCGATCACCGTGAATTCGGCAAACCTGTCCTGGGCGGCCTTGGGTGCAACCACCTACACACTTCGCTGGAAACCGGTATCGAGCGGCACTTGGACCGAGATAACCGGGATCGCAGGAAATACCTATGCCCTGTCCGGCTTATCTCAAGGAACCGCCTACGAATTCCAAGTGCTGTCGGTTTGTGGGGTCACGAGTTCCGCTTATTCCAGCAGTCGCACGTTCACCACGGTGCTTCCCTGTCCAGATTCCCTGGAGCCGAACAATTCAACGGGTGCGGCTCCCCTGATCACTTTGCCCGCCAACATCAGCGCGTTGATCGCAACGAATTCCGATGCCGACTACTATCGGTTCACGCTATCTGGTACAAGCACCATCAACCTGAGCTTGACGAATGTAGCGGGCGACTATGATCTTCGGCTGTTGAACAATGCGGGTGCCCAACTTGCCGCATCAGAATTGGGTGGCACATCGAACGAATCGATCAACTACCCGAACGCAGCAGCTGGCACGTATTACATCCATGTCTTCGGATACAATGGAGCGTTCAGTGCCACGCAGTGCTATGCGCTGTTCGCAAGTGCTTTCGCCGTGCAAGGTTGTAATAGGCCTTTGCAGGTCACAGTTTCCAGTATCACCTATGAAGCGGGCACGGTGAATTGGAGCGCGGTGCAAGGTGCAGCAGGCTATGACCTACGGTGGAGCCCGAGCGGCCAGAATTCATGGACCAATGTGTTGAACATTTCGGGAACCACACTTACGATCAGTGGTCTGGCGGGCATTACGGCATACGACGTTCAGGTTCGTGCTAATTGTTCGCCCGGTACCCAAGGAAGTTCTTCGGAGTACAGCACCACGGTCACCTTTACCACCTTGGCCGTTCCTTGCGAAGTGGCACCACCGATCCGGGTCCTGGTCGGTTCATATCTCGCTGGCCCATATGATGATGGCAACCAGCTCATGTTCGATAGTCTTCGTGCGAATGGATCAATACCACTGCAAGGACCCTATGCCGCGTTGGGCTATGCGGTGGATGGTCTAGCCACCACCACGGCCGCAGTGCTCGCGGTCACAGGTGCCCAGGCGGTCGTGGATTGGGTGCTTGTGGAGCTGCGCGATAACAGTGATCCATCGATCATTGTGGAGGCGCGTGCTGCTTTGATATTGCGGAATGGCGATATAGTGGGCACTGATGGAATAGTGGGTGTCGGCTTCTGTTCCAACCCCGGTACCTATCGCGTTGCTGTGCACCACCGCAATCATTTGGGTGTCATGAGCTTGAACGGGGTAGCGTTGGGCAGTTCATCCCCTTTGGTCGATTTCCGGACGTCGAGCACGCCTACATACGGCACCAATGCGCGCAAGGCCTCGGGAACAGGCCGTATGCTCATGTGGTCCGGCAACACCACCGGCATCACGCCCGGTGGCACTCTCGGCCAGATCGAAGTAAAATACACGGGCAGCATCAACGACCGGGACAAGATCCTGGTGGCTATCGGTGGCAGTGTGGCGAGCAACGTGGTAAGCGGTTACCGCTTAGAGGATTGCAACTTGGATGGACGTGTGAAGTACACCGGTTCGAACAACGATAGGGATCTGATCCTGGTGAACATCGGCGGGAGCGTGGCCACGAACATCGTGATCGAACAACTGCCGTAAGGGCTGATCGGCGTAAACCAATAGGTGAACGGATCACGGCAAGGAAGCCCCAGCGGGGCGAAATAGCACAGCGATGGGTCTTGACCCATCGTTGGACGTGTACCTACGGGTCTAAGCCCTGAAGGGGCGAAATAGTGAACCTTGGACATTCAGCCACAAGGGATTGATGTTACGCCATTGAGTTCTTTCAGAGCACTTCATCCAGTGGAATTCGTTGGCATAAGCAGGCGTTCTACCCATTCGTTGTGCGCTAATGCTTAACAGGCCCGGATCGCCCTGTTCTCCTGACTGGATCCACCATTCGGCCCCGATCTGTTGAAAACCATCTTTGGATCGTTAACAATCCGAGTTTTCAACAACTTCGGGCTGCACGAGGGAACGAGTAATTTCGTCCCTTCACTGCGAACCCTTGATAGCATTGGTTCCCAGTGGAAATTGGATGAGCGAAACGACTTACAACGAAGACAATATCCGGTCGCTGGACTGGAAGGAGCACATCCGCTTGCGGCCCGGCATGTACATCGGGAAGCTGGGTGATGGCAGCAGCTTCGATGATGGGGTGTACATCCTGATCAAGGAAGTGCTGGACAACTGCATCGACGAATTCGTGATGGGCCACGGCAAGAAAGTGGATGTCACCATCGAAGGACAGCGCGTGGAAGTGCGCGATTTCGGCCGCGGCGTACCACTGGGGAAGGTGATCGATGTGGTAAGCAAGATCAACACCGGAGCGAAATATGACAGCAAGGCCTTCAAGAAGAGCGTTGGACTGAACGGCGTGGGTACCAAAGCGGTGAACGCGTTGAGCGGTTACTTCAAGATCGAGAGCGTGCGCGATGGACAACTGAAGCGGGCGGAATTCGATCGGGGCGTGTTGCGCAAGGATGAGAAATTGGTGAAGACCGATGAACCCAACGGGACCCGCGTGGTGTTCGAGCCGGATGATCAAATGTTCAAGCAGTACCAGTTCAGGGTTCCGCATATCGAGCGATTGATCTGGAACTATTGCTACTTGAACACCGGCCTTGCCATCTACTACAACGGTCAGAAATACCAAAGCAAGAACGGCCTGCTCGATCTGTTGGTGGAGAAGATGGACGGCGAACCGTTGTACCCGATCATCCATTTGCGGGGCGATGATATCGAGGTGGCGATCACGCATGCCAACCACTATGGAGAGGAGTACTACAGCTTCGTGAACGGACAGCATACCACACAGGGTGGCACGCATCAAGGGGCCTTCCGAGAGGTGGTCGCCAAGACGATCAAGGATTTCTTCAAGAAGGATTGGGAGGCCGGTGATGTGCGCACTGGGATCGTGGCGGCTGTCAGTGTGAAAGTGATCGAGCCGGTGTTCGAGAGCCAGACCAAGACCAAATTGGGCAGTTTGGAGATCGAACCGGGAGGGCAGAGCATGCGCGGCTTCATAGGCGATTTCCTTGGAAAGGAGCTGAACAATTTCCTGCACAAGAACCCGGAGGTCGCCGATGTGTTGCAGCAACGGATCCTCAACAACGAACGCGAAAGGAAGGAGTTGAGCGGTATCCGTAAACTGGCGCGCGACAGGGCCAAGAAAGCGAACCTGCACAACCGCAAACTGCGCGATTGCCGTATCCATTTGAACGACCCCAAGAAGGACGATCGAAAGGAAGGGTCCACATTGTTCATCACCGAAGGCGACAGTGCGAGCGGCAGCATTACGAAGAGCCGGAATGTGAACCTGCAAGCCGTTTTCAGTCTGAAGGGGAAGCCACTGAATTGCTACGGGCTCACCAAGAAGATCGTGTACGAGAACGAGGAGTTCAACCTGATCCAGGCTGCGCTCAACATCGAGGACGGCATGGACGGCCTGCGATACAACCGGATCGTGATCGCCACCGATGCCGATGTGGACGGTATGCACATCCGCTTGTTGCTGATGACCTTCTTCCTGCAATTCTTCCCGGACCTGGTGAAGAACGACCACCTGTACATCTTGCAAACACCGCTCTTCCGCGTGCGCAACAAAAAGGAAACGCACTATTGCTACAGCGATGAAGAACGGCAACGGGCGATCATGAAGTTGGGAAAGACCGCCGAGATCACCCGGTTCAAGGGCTTGGGAGAGATCAGTCCGGACGAGTTCAAAAATTTCATTGGCGAGGACATCCGATTGGAACCCGTGATGATCACCAAGGATGCCGTGGTGCAGGACCTGCTGAGCTTTTACATGGGCAAGAACACCCCCGACCGTCAGGAATTCATCATCGCAAATCTGAAAGTGGAGAAGGACATCGTGGAGGAAAAGGCAGAGCATCCGGCAAAGGCGATCGCCCGCAAATTGGCCGAGAACGAAGTGGAGCTGGACGTATGAGATCGCGTTGCATTGGAACGACTGAACGAACGGTACCCATGGGTCGGGCAGCACGATCCATGTCCAAAGGGTTCGATCCCACCTTCATGGCGGTGGGTTTGCAATGGCTGTTCGCCGCGTTGGTATCGATCTCGTTCGGTCCTTCAACCTTCGCACAGAAGACCGGGACCTTGCGTATGTTGATCGATCCGGCCACCGGTTTGGAATTCGTTGTGGACCACAAATACCGGATGCAACAACGAGAAGTGAAACTGGGGGAGGGGCTGCACCATTTCTCCGTTTGGGCACCTGAACGGCGCGTAGTGGACACCACGGTTTTTGTGATCGCCGACCGCACCTCGGACCTTGTCATGCGGTTGCCCTTCAGTGTGGAATACCAGCAGTACAGGAGCGATCTGGGGCGCTACGAAGATGGCAAGCTTATGCGGCAACTAAGCCCGTTGGTCTTGGTCGGTGGGCTCGTCTGGACGGGCCTTTCGGTCGGGAGCTATGGAAAGGCAAAGGACCAATTGGATGAAGATCGCACGGCGTACGATGCAAGCGTGGACCCGGCTTCGATAAATCGGTTGAAGATCGATATCGACCAACACAACGCGGACTTCCGCAAAGCAAGGACCAGCTTGTTTGCGGGCACGGCGTTGAGCGTGGTGGGTGCCGGTGTGATCACATACGTATGGCACAAGACGAAACAGCACCGCAAGCCTACGTTCGAGGACAAAGAGAAAGTGATCTTCGAAGGCCTTTCGTGGATGCCCGGCCAACACGGGGGTGCGTGGTGCGCCGGTGTCACAATACCCTTGCAGCGATGAAGTACGCACAAGGCGCATTCATCCTCTTCGCTGTCCTGTCATTGCTGGGATCGTGCAAGAAAGCCGAGATCGATACGGACGCGCTCAACACCAATCCGTTCGACAGGGACTATACCGGTGAGGCCATCTTCAGCTTCGTTGCCGAACGCACCTTGCCCTACCCCTTGGACACGACATTCCTGAACTTTGGCACAAAGCTGGAAGTTGACGCACGCGTGAACACGGCCCTTTTCCCGAAGCCCACGAGCTATGTTGTGCGCTACGCGCTGCCTTCCGGCGATGAGGTGATCGTACCCTTGGCCGACCTAGATGACGATGTGATCACCATGACCGTTTTGGATGTGGAGCCTGGCACCACCTACTGCTTCTTCCCACGCTTGGGGAACAATGGATCGTACGGCCCTGGCAATACGGTATGTGGTACGGCGGAATGAATTGAACGATGAGCGACGGAACAACGAACGAAGAGGAGACCGGGAACGGTGAGGAGGCTACCAGCGGTGCGCAAGGCAAAGGCGTCCCGGGCACACAAGGCAACGACAGCTTTTCGGTAAGCGGCATGTACCGCACTTGGTTCTTGGATTATGCGAGCTACGTGATCCTGGAGCGTGCGGTACCCGCGTTGTATGATGGGTTGAAGCCCGTGCAGCGACGGATCCTGCACAGCATGAAGGACCTCGATGATGGCCGCTACAACAAGGTGGCGAACATCATTGGCCATACCATGCAGTACCATCCGCACGGCGATGCCAGTATCGGTGATGCTTTGGTACAACTGGGGCAGAAGGAACTCTTGATCGATTGCCAAGGGAACTGGGGCAACACCTTGACCGGTGACAGCGCGGCGGCACCGAGATATATCGAAGCGCGCTTGAGCAAGTTCGCACATGATGTGGTCTTCAACCCAAAGACCACCGAATGGCAATTGAGCTATGATGGCCGGAACAAGGAGCCGGTCTTTTTGCCGGTGAAATTCCCCTTGTTGCTGGCCCAAGGTGGCGAAGGCATTGCCGTAGGCTTGAGCTGCAAAGTATTGCCACACAACTTCATCGAACTTATCGATGCCAGCATAGCTTGTCTGCGGAAGAAGTCCTTCGACCTGGTACCTGATTTCCCCACCGGTGGCTTGGCTGATGTGGAGCTGTACAACCAGGGACAGCGCGGTGGGAAGGTCCGTGCGCGGGCGCGGATCCGCAAAGAGGACAACAAGACCTTGGTGATCACCGAGATCCCCTTCGGCACCACCACGACCAGCTTGATGGAGAGCATCGTGAAGGCCAATGAGAAAGGCAAGATCAAGGTGCGCCATATCGAGGACAACACGGCGGAGAACGCGGAGATACTCATCCATTTGGCCGCTGGTGTTTCTCCCGACAATACCATGGATGCGCTGTTCGCCTTCACCGATTGTGAATTGAGCATAAGCCCGAACGCAGTGGTTATCGAAGCAACACCAGGAACCAGTGCCGGCGAGCGGCCACGCTTCGTAGGGGTGAATGAACTGCTTCGGACCAGCACGGAGAACACACTGCGGCTGTTGGAATTGGAACTCACCATCAAGAAGGGCGAGTTGGAGGAGCAGTGGCACTTTGCATCGTTGGAGAAGATCTTCATCGAGAAGAAAGTGTACCGCAAGATCGAAGATGCCGAGACCTGGGAACAGGTGATCGCGTTCATCGATAAGGGGTTGAAGCCTTTTGTGCAAGACCTACGCAGAGTGGTCACCGAAGAGGACATTGTTCGGCTTACGGAGATACGGATCAAGCGGATCTCGAAATTCGACTCCTTCAAAGCCGATGAACAGATCCGCCAGTTGGAAGAGAACCTCGCCGAAGTGAAGCGAAAGCTCGCACACTTGGTGGACCACGCGGTGGATTATTTCAAGGAACTGAAAAGGAAGTACGGACCGGGCCGGGAGCGGAAGACCGAGATCCGCACCTTCGATACCATTGTTGCCACCAAGGTCGCTGTGGCGAATCGCAAGTTGTACGTGGACCTTGCTGAAGGATTCGCTGGTACCAGCTTGCGCAACTTCGAGTTCGTTGATGAGTGTTCGGACCTGGATGACATGATCATCTTCCGGCGCGATGGGAGCATGCTGGTGACCAAGGTGGCGGACAAGAAGTTCATCGGGAAGGACATTTTGCATGTGGGTGTTTGGAAGAAGAACGACGACCGCACGATCTATCACTTGATCTATCAGGACGGGCCGAAGGGTGCGTATTTCATGAAGCGTTTCGCCGTTACCGGGATCACGCGCGACAAGGAGTACGACATGACCAATGGCATTGCCAACTCCAAGGTGGAGTACTTCACGGCGAATCCGGGTGGAGCGGCGGAAGTGGTGCAGATCATCTTGCGACCACGGCCGAACCTGCGCAAGACCAAATTCGATGTCGACTTCTCGAAACTCGCCGTGAAAGGCCGTGGGAGCAAAGGCAACTTGTTGACCCGTTACATGGTGAGCAAGATCGTGCAGAAGGAACGTGGCGGATCCACCTTGGGCGCGATCCCGATCTGGTTCGATGAAACCGTACGCCGCTTGAACGATACCGGTCATGGCCGTTACTTGGGCCGTTTCGCGGGCGATGATAGGATCTTGGCAATACTGTCAACGGGTGCCTATCAGCTTTTCCCGTTCGTGTTGAGCACCCACTTCCCGGATGAGGCGGTCACTGTTGTGAAGTGGGACCCGAAAGGGGTGTTGAGCGCCGTGTATTGGGAAGGCGAGAAACAGGTCTTCCAGGTGAAGCGCTTCTTGATCGAGGGTGCGAAGGACCCTGTGAAATTCATAACCGAACATGCCGACAGTAAGCTGGCGATCCATAGTCTGTTGCGCCATCCGAAGGTCCACATGAGCTTCGACAAACGCAGCAACGACCGACCCGAAGAGGAATTGGATCTGGAGGACTTCATTGCCGTGAAAGGTGTGAAGGCCTTGGGCAACCGGCTAACACCCTTCAAAGTGAAGGACCTGAATTTGTTGGGTGATGTTTTCACGCCCATGACCCCGGAGTTGGAGGAAGTGCAGGGCATGCTGATCAGCGAAGAAGAGATCGGCAACATGGAAGCACCCGAAGAAGAGGGTCTGGAGGAATCACCGATGAAGAAATTCCGCAAGAGCCAGCAACCAGAAGAGGAGAACGATCCGAACGTGCCCATCATCGGTCAGAAGCCGGGCAAGCAGATCACCCTTGGGTTGGACGATTGAGTCCCATAGGGACGCGCTCTCGGTAGTCCCATAGGGACGTGATCTCGGTAGTCCCATAGGGACGCGATCTCGGTAGTCCCATAGGGACGCGATCTCGGTAGTCCCATAGGGACGTGATCTCGGTAGTCCCATAGGGACGTGATCTCGGTAGTCCCATAGGGACGCGATCTCGGTAGTCCCATAGGGACGCGATCTCGGTAGTCCCATAGGGACGCGATCTTGGTAGTCCCATAGGGACGCGATCTCGGTAGTCCCATAGGGACGTGATCTCGGTAGTCCCATAGGGACGTGATCTCGGTAGTCCCATAGGGACGTGATCTCGGTAGTCCCATAGGGACGCGATCTCGGTAGTCCCGTAGGGACGCGATCTCGGTAGTCCCATAGGGACGCGATCTCGGTAGTCCCATAGGGACGTGATCTCGGTAGTCCCATAGGGACGTGATCTTGGTAGTCCCATAGGGACGCGATCTCGGTAGTCCCATAGGGACGCGATCTCGGTAACACGTCCGACGTGCGCGGAATTGTAAGCATCGTGCCACAGGCACGGCCGAAATCCTTCGCGACAAAACATGCCGTTCCAACGGTAATTCAAACGAATTTCTCCTAAAGGATCCAGCTTCTACCGATCCACCTTCACCGCCCGCATGTTCCAAATGCTATCACCAATCTGGATCCGCACGGTGTATGCTCCGGTCGCTTGCCCGGCCAGGTCAAGGTCGAAGGAAGTTGGTCCATGCACTGCAAAAGCGTCCGAATGCACGATCCGGCCGGTGGCATCGATCACATCCACTTGGGCCATGCCCTGTGCGTTCAGTGAAATACGTGTTCCACTTTGGAAGGGATTAGGGGCCATGGTAGGGGCCTCCATCCTGTGCTCTGCGATCTCCGTGCAGATCTCCACAACGATATCCTGCGAAACGGTGCCCGGGCAATCATCACCGATGGCCGCCGTCAACGTAACGGTCCAAACGCCGGGTCCCAGCGCTGCGGGGTCGAAGATCACGGAAGTGCCTTCACCTTCCACTGCACCGCTCCATACCCCACTGGTCGAACCTTGCAGTTCGATCGTTCCACCGCCGTTTGCGCAAAGCACGCCCACCGTATCCATGGTTATCCGGGAGGCATTGCGCAGATCCAAGGCAAGCGGACCATTCATCAAATTGCAGCCCAGTGGGTCCGTGTAGCTGTAGGATATAGCGTATTCTCCGAATGCGTTCGTGCCCGGATCGAAGGTGCCGTCGGGTGCGATCGGAGCGGCCCATGTGCCACCGCTCGGAAAGCCCGTGAAGGTCACGGGATCATCTTCGCGGCAAAACAGAAGGTCATCCGCATTCCACTGCACAGTAGCGGTATCGGCCAGTTCGATGGTGGTGGGCGCTTGCCTTCCACAGCCTTCGGGCGAGGTAACGTAGTAGCTCAAAAGATGGATCCCCGGACCCGTCACACCAGGATCCAGCACGCCGTTTTCCACGCCATACCCTGACCAGAATCCATCTGCAGGCAAAGCACCGCCCAAGGTGATCGGCCCGCTGCTGATACAATAGGCTGAGAGAGGTGTGAAGGAGATCGTCGGCCGTGCGCTTACTGTTATGAGCAGCGTATCGCTATTGGGGCACTGGTTGGGACCGAAAGGATTTGCGTAGAGTATGATCTCGTGTTCCCCGGCCCCGATCGACGGATCGAAGAAGGCGGTGTTCCCTGAGCTTCCGGAAACCGCACCATCCCAAGAACTACCGAACGGTGGAATGGCGGTTGCGGTAATGATCTGCACGGTATCATCCTCGCAGAACGGCCCGGCCGGTGCGATCTCCGCGGGCAGAGAGTTCCAGCGTTGGATAGGGCCTTGCAAGGAAGAGCAAACGCGTCCAGTGGCATCGGTGTATTCACATCGTACGTAACCACCGGCGAAGACGGCAGGGTCAAGGATGCTTGAACCGTCCAATCCGTACCACGCCACATCCACCGGCGAACTGGTCATTTGGATCGGCGCATCGTTGGAGCAGATCACCGAGGGAACGGTGTTCAAGATCTGTGGCGCTTCGATCAATCGGATACTCGTGGCATCGGACATCGGGCATCCTTGATCGGCGTACACGACATGCACCAATGGCAAAAGCTGCGCAGACGTGATGTTGCTGCGGAACAGTTGGGTGCCCAATACTTGGGTGCCGTACCACTGGCCGCCAGCCGGACTTGCAGTGGGCAAGTCAACGGGAGGACCACCCAGGCATACCGTGTCCAAGGCGGGCAAGATCAGCAGTTCCGTTGGTGCTTCAATGATGTTCGGGAACCAGTAGGTGCCGTTCGGAAGGTTCATCACCAGATCCTCCTTTCCGTCGTTGTCCAGATCGGCGAGCACCATGTTGTTCCCACGTGGCAACGCGGCCACATCATTGCTATAACTGAAGTCGTTGAGCAGGGGCACGTACGCATTCCAGCGCATGGGCAACGCGGGATTCCCCGGCGCATAGACCACCGAAGCGCCTACGCCACAGGGTGAACTGCCGAAGACACCATTTCCGCTGGTGGTCCATGGTTCGATCAGGTGTTCACTGAAATCCAACACCCCGCCTTCGTTCAAACCGCTCTTCAACCAGTGTACGGCCGAGCCCCGGCTTTCCGCAAGGTCCAGATCACCATCGCCATCGACATCCAGCAGTTGTGGCTTGTTGTAGGGGTAGGTCGGTTGGCCTTCCGCAATGGGCAAGGGTTCCACGGTCCATGATGAAGCATCGCCTACCACGTTCCGCACGAAAAGAAGCTCATCGTTCGCACCGCGCAACACAAGGTCCGTTCCACTGATCAGGTCCAGATCACCTGCTTCAAGCATAGTGGATGCTGGGCTTTCGTGGAGATCCGGTAGAACGATCGGTGCACTGAATCCGAACGCGGAACCCGACAGCCAAGCGAAGCCCGCACCGTCGTTCGTTTCCAGTGTGGCAGCGAGGTCCAGGAAGCCATCTCCGTTCAGGTCCGCCACGATCAACGCTGCAGGCATTGACCCAAGGTCCGCAACTGTTTCCAAGCTGCCGAACGTACCATCGCCATTGTTCCGAAGCAGGTCCAAGGTCGTGCTGTTCTCACGTACCAAGAGCACATCCATATCCAGGTCCTGATCAACATCGGCCAATTGGAACATTTCGATGTCCTCCCCTAAGGTCGCGAAGGAAATGATGGTGGTGGCAGGTTGGAAAGTACCATTCCCATCGGCATTCCGGACCCATTTAAGACGGTGCCCCCCATGAATGCCGATCAGGTCCGTGGCACCATCACCGTCGAGGTCAATAGCCCGTATGGATGCCAACCCGGAATTGGGATATACCAAGCGGGCAGCGTCGAATTGCGCGTACAGCCCGGAAGCGATCAGCAACGCAACCAACAAGGCGTATCGGTAGTGGAAATCCATTGTTCAAACGACCCGGTCAGGCTGTTGGTCGAATGGGCGAAGATAGGCGATCCACGGACGATCCATGGGAATACAACCAGGGCAAACGCATCTAAAGTCTTAGGACATGCAAGAGAAAAGCATTATCCCAGCCCGCTTTGAGGCGCTTGGATTTGATCCCGATCTTCGTAGTTGT
>Ga0335394_10007326_pt1 | contig 12464 bp, 9 predicted proteins | sample MAT03_FD_205741 | JGI IMG/M metagenome (GOLD analysis project Ga0335394, IMG submission 205741) | Freshwater microbial communities from Lake Fryxell liftoff mats and glacier meltwater in Antarctica - MAT-03 (spades assembly) (version 2) ... | reverse complement strand
CTGTACGCCGACGCGGTCGATGCGTTCCTGCGCGCCTTGACCATCGATGCGCGGATGCGGGCGGCCTCGCGCAATCTCGAAATCGCGGCTGCGAAACCCGGCGCCTGTGACGCGCGACTCGCACGGCTCACGGTACAGCTCCACGAGCAGCCTGAGCACACGGCGCTTCGTCGCGAGCATGCGCGACTGCTGCGCATGATCGGACGGCACGCCGACGCGACGCGAGCGCTCGACGCACTCATCTCGGAAGATCCCGATGACGGTGCGTCGTTGTTTGAACGAGGGTTGATCGAGCAACGGGCGGGGGATCTGCGGCGCGCACAACGCTGGCTCGAACGGGCCGTCCGATCGGCCGAACGCGACCCCATTGCGCGCCTGCACCTGGCGGAAGTGCTCTATCAGCGTGGGCTGAATGAGCAGTCCTTGCTTGTGCTGGATGCCGCATTGGAGATCGACAATACCATCGCTGACGCCCATCTCCTGCGCGGCTTTGTCCTCGGTGACATGGGCCGACATGACGCAGCGATGGCTGCCGCGAAGTTCGCCGCCGAGCTCAATCCGGCGATTCAGTCCTTGCAGCCGGACTTGTCGCTTGAATCGAACCGCGTACCTGAGGTACCCTCTGCGTCGGCCACTCCCGACGGCGGATTGGCGCGGTACGGGTTGGGGCTCGCGTTTCGACAGCGTGGCTACTTCGACGAGGCACGACGGGAATTTCAGCGCGCGCTGCTGCAGGGCGAAGATGCGCAGCTGGCTCGGCACGCGATTGCCGAGTTGGACGTCGTTGGTGGACTCTTCGCCAACGCGAGGCGTGCGTTCGAAGGACTGCTTCGCGAGCATCCGACGCATGCGCGCTACTGGAATGAGCTTGGCGTAGCGCTGCATCAAGGTGGCGATGTGCCTGGTGCCGTGGACGCCTACCAGAGCGCGTTGCGGTGTGACCCGCGAAGCCCGCTCGCCTACAACAACCTCGGCGTCGCGCTCTTTGACCTGAACGACGTCTCCGGTGCCAAGGACGCGCTTGGCCGCGCGATGGAGCTTGATCCGAGTGCCGTGGTCGCGCGGACGAATCTCGCGATGTGGTTTCGGCGGCGAAACGAACCACTCGCCGCGCTCGGATTGCTTCGGGAGTTGGTCGCCTTCCAGTCACAGAACGCCGACGGCTGGCACGCGCTGGGACTGGTCTGCCTGCAACTTGACTGGCAGGACGAGGCGCGCGGCGCGTTCGCCCGCGCCGTCGAAGAACGACCGACACACGCAGAAGCGCGATACTCGTTGGCACAGATGTTGGCCGCTGACGGCGACCATGACGGGGCGCTGCGAGAAACACAGCAGGCCATGGGCATCGCGCCCGTGCGTATCGATGCGCGCATGCGCGTGGCCATCGAATTGCAGCGTGAATGCCCGGAAGCATGCGGCGCACTGGATCTGTTGTCGCTCCGGCAAGGTGATCCGTTGGCCGGGGTCGCGCTGAGCAGCCACGACGTCGCCACACTGCTCCCCGAGCAACCGGCCGACCCCGCGACCGCCTGTCGTACCGATCTTGGCGAGGTGACCACTGTCTGCGACGACGCCGAGCGTCACTCGGGGCGCGGGATGCACGGCGAAGCGCTTGATCGCTTTACGCAAGCGATGGATCAACTCGACGTCACTCAGCGTCGTCCCAATGCCCCTCACTACGCCTTGTGGCGACGCGCCGCGATCGGGCAGGCTCGTGCCTTGTGTTTGCTCACGCGAGGTGCCGAGGCGCTTCCGGTGCTCAAGACACTGGGATCGCACAATGGACAAGACGCCGAAGTGCTTGCGCTGTTCGCCTGCAGTGCCGCCGCGTGCGATCCGATCCCGGTGGACACCGTGCGGACCGCGATTATCCGCTTGCTGCGGATTGAGCGCGTCAGCGCGGCGCTGATGCACTTCGCCGGCGATAGCGCCGTCGGCATCGCCGATGACGGGCTGGCATTGGCCTGCTATCGCCGTGCGCTCTCCCTCGACCCCGGCCGTCCGTCGCCGCGCGTCGCGATCGCCAGGCTTTTGCGGCTACGCGGCGATCTGCTGGCCGCGCGCCTCGAACTTGTCGCGGCGTTGAGTCTTGCGCCACAATGGCGGGAGGCGGTGCTGGAGTTGGCGCAGGTGCACCGTGATGCCGATCGTCCGCAGGAGGTGCTCACGCTGTTGGCCGAGCACTTGCAGCGCCATTCGACAGATCTGGGCGGCCTGGTGTTGCTTGCCGAAACCCTCATCAGGCTCGACCAGGATACCGATGCGCGCGTCGCGGTCACGCGTGTCCTGCGGCACGAGCCCAACCACCTCCACGCGCTCTGGCTGGACGGTGTCTTGTTGGCGCGTCAATCACGTCTCCGTGATGCGCGTGATCGGTGGCGACTGGTGGCAGAGGGCGAGGGCGATCAGGAGATTCAAGCGAAGGCGCGTCGCGCCATTGCCAAGGTTGAAGTCCCACTCGCCCGAGCGGCATCATGAAAGCTGATTCCGAACGCGTCGCGGTGAGTGCGCGCAAGGTTGCCGACATGCCGCGGCGATGAGCCTCGAAGGACGCTTACGCGAACTGGGGTTGCCCGAGGTCCTGCAACTCCTGGGGTTGAGTCGGAAGACCGGCACCTTGCACTTGCAGGCGCAGGTGCAGGGCCGTGCCGCGTTTGTGCGAATCACAAATGGGGCTGTCGTTGATGCCGCCCAGTGGCGCCTGGGCGAGAGTGAACACGAAGTCCCTCTGGGACTGGCGATGTCGGCGGCCGCAACGCGCGTCGTGCACGAGTGTGTGCTGGAGCTCTTGTCGTGGCGCGACGGCGATTTCGCGTTTACGCCGGAGGAGGGCAAACCGGCGCCCAGTCCGGTGCGCATCGGCGTCGAACTCTTGCTTGTGGAGAGCGCGCAACGTGCGCATGCGTGGGAACGCATCGCCGATCGCATCGCCAACGCACAGGTCGTCCCGGCGTTCGTTGACGTCGAACCGCGGCAGCTGCCCTTGTTGCGCCTGGTGCCGCAAGAGTGGGAAATCCTCACGCGCGTGGACGGCTGCCGGGATCTGAGCGAGCTCGCGACGGTGCTGGGCCGCGAGTTACTGGACGTGGCGGAGATCGTGCATGGGCTGATTGGCGCTGGGTTGCTGACGTTGCGCGAAGCGGAGACAGCGCCCCGTCGCAATCCCACACCGCCGATCGGTGCGGCTACACAGGTGCTGACTGGCGAGCTGCCGTTGGTGCGTATCACGCCGCTCATCACGCCGCTCATCACGCCGCTCATCACGCCGCTCATGAGGAGCCCGTTTGCGGACCACCCGAGCTCCAGCCCCTCGGCCGAGGACTTGACGGACGAGGACTCGTTGTTTGACCCGACCCAGGCCGGGCTCGTCTTGGCCGACGGCCTGCCGCGATTCCGCACCACCCCCTACGGTGTCACGGCAGTGGCTGGGAGCGTGCCCATCACTCCGCCGGTGGCCGTTGCGCCAGCGGCCCCTGAGACGTCTGTCGAGGGAGTGGGTATTGGAGGGCCTTCGCCGACTACGGACGTGACGGCGCTGTCGACGCATGGAGACATGGCGGCGCGGCGCGGCGATCTGCGTGGGGCGCTGGCCTTCTGGAGTGCCGCTCTGCGGTCGGAGGCCTCTCATCCAGACGCGGATCGTATCCGCGAGGCGATTGCGTTGGCCGCTCGACTGCACGCGTTGCTGCATTCCGCAGAACGTCGCACGTAACGACACGTCGGAAAGGGACGGGCGCATGCCCATCGTGGACCATGCCACGAAGCTGATTACCTGCAAGCTGGTCTACTACGGTCCCGGACGATCGGGCAAGACGACCAACTTGACGTATCTGCACGGCGCCCTGCCAAGCACGCAGGTCGGCGAGCTCACGTCGCTCGCGACGCGACGCGACCGCACGCTGTTCTTCGACTACTTGCCGGTCGACCTTGGCACGGTTGGCGCCTATCGCGTGCGCTTCCAGCTGTATACGGTGCCCGGGCAGCCGTACTATCGCGCCATTCGGCAGCTGGTGCTGCAAGGTGCAGACGGTATTGCCTTCGTCGCCGATAGTCAGCGGCATCGATGGGATGACAATCAGGAGAGCCTGCAGGATATGCACGCCAATCTCGCCGAACATGGCGTCGATGTGCGCGACCTCCCAGTGGTCATGCAGTACAACAAACAAGATCTGCCATCCTCGCTTGCGGCGACCACCGCCGAGCTCTCGGCGGCGCTGAATTTTCGCGCCGTCCCCGAATTCGCCTCCGACGCGTTGCACGGCATGGGCGTGTTCGATACCCTGCGGTCACTCGGCATGCGCGTCCTGCGTCGACTCGGCGCCGATGACGGATCGCCGTCCCCCTCTGGAGAAGGACCTCGACGCACCCCCCGCGCGAGTCCGCCCGCCAACGCGCCTTCGCACGCGCCTTCCCACGTGCCCGCTCACGCGCCCGCCAACGCGCCCGCCCATGCGTCGAACAATACGGCCGAACTCATGACCGTTGGAGCGGGCGTGTGACGACGCTGCTTGACGGCGGCTATCGCTTTGAGACGTTCGTCATCGGCTCCTCGAACCGCCTCGCTGCCTCGGCGGCGCACGCGGTCGCCGAGGCGCCGGGCAGCGCCTACAACCCTTTGTTCGTTTATGGGGGATCCGGCCTCGGCAAGACGCATCTCGTGGCCGCCATTGCGTACCAAGCGCGCGCGATCCAACCCGCGCTGCGCGTGGAGTTCAGCACGGGTGAAGACGTGGCCGAACGTCTGCACAAAGCCATTGGTGCCGGGCAGCAGGTGGAGTTTGGGCGACGCTATCAGGAAGTGGACCTCCTGATTCTGGATGACGTGCAGTTCCTGACGGGTCAACGAGAAACGCAGACCGAGCTGCTCCGGCTGTTCAATCTGATGCAGGGGAAAGGCAGACAGCTGGTGCTCACCAGTGATCGCCCGCCCGCCGAAATTCCCGATGTCGACCAACGGCTGCTGTCCCGTCTGTCTGGTGGTTTGATCGTTGACGTCGGTGCACCTGACTTCGAAATGCGATTGGCGATTCTGCGCAACGCCTGCGGCGAACGTGGATTGACGTTCGATGCCGGTGTGCTGGACGAAACGGCACGCTTGCCGTACGGCAACGTTCGCGAGTTGAAAGGCGCACTCAATCGTCTCTCGGCCTTTCAGCAACTCGAAGGACAGGCCATTACCGCTGACGACGTCCGCGCCGTGCTTGGTGAGCGCCACTCCGCCTCCATCGCGCCGTCGAAAACACCGCCATCCACCACGAGTGTTGCCGGAGCGGAATACGAAGGATTTCTCGCCGACGTGCTGCACGAGGTCGAAACACGCGTGGAGCAGTGGCGCGTTCACCTTGGCGAGGCGTGTGCCTTCTGGCGCGAGGAGGGCTACGTCACCAACGTGTTGGAACGTGCAATGCACTTGCCTGTCGCGCCGGACGTAAACGGGCTGTTGGCCACCTTTACGGCCGCCGTGGAGCACCTGCGCAACATCGAAGCGCAGGCACTCGCCGTCGATGCGTCCTTGCGCGGCCATCCGGCGTTTCGCAATCCCGAGATGATCGCCGAAGCGCAATCCCTGCTGGATCGTGCGATCGTGAGTGCGGTCCCGTTGCCATCGCCCAACCCGCTCTGGACGCGCGCCGCGATGGAAAGCGGACTGTCGAATCAACTGGTATTGAAGGCCTTCGACGCCGTACTGGAGCATCCGGGGAAGCGTTACAACCCGCTGTACATCCATGGGCCGAATGGCGTGGGGAAGACCCACGTGGCGCACGCGCTTGGGAACGCGGTGCGTGCGGCGTGGCCGCGCAAAACGGTTGCCTGTCTGAATGCGTCGCTCTTTGTCGATGAGTTAATCGCGGCGATGCAGGAAGGGGCCGTCGAGCGCTGGCGCTCACGCTATCGCGCGGCCGACGTGCTGATCGTCGACGATGTGCAGCAGTTGGAGGACAAGGAGCGGACACAGGACGAGCTATTTCATCTGTTCAATCATCTCTACGATCGCGGCAGTCAGATCGTGTTGACTGGCGATCGCGCACCGCGTGAGATGTTCGGGTTGGCCGATCGGCTGCGCTCGCGCTTCGAGGGTGGCTTGGTGGCCACGCTGCAAGCGCCCGATCGCGCGATGCGCGAACGGTTGGTGCAGCGGTGGCTCCTTGAAGCGGGACAACAGCCGGGGCAGGGGTTGATCGCCTTTCTGGCCGATCGCGACGCGGCGAGTGTCCGCGAGGTGGTTGGGTTGATGACGCGGCTCATCGCGGCGGCGGAGATGGCAGGGCGCCCGCTGTCATTGGACATTGCGCAGCGCGAACTCGGCGTTGCCCGCACCGAGCACTCCGTCTTCATCGCGCACACCCCGGAACCGGGAATGCTGGATGACTTCTTTCTTGACAAAGAGAAGGTGATCTGGGAGTGGCCTGAGATCGGTGGTCGCCTTATCGAGGAATACCGCTAGTGGCGATTCGAGGGAATCTTTCAGAGGCCAGTCTCGCGGATGTGCTGCAACTGCTGGCACTCGGGCAGAAGACCGGATGTCTGAGCGTTGCCCGCGAGGGAAGCTTTGGCGCGGTGCACTTTGATCGCGGCCGCATTGTCTATGCCACGCTGGTCAATCGCCGCGATCGGCTTGGTGATCGGCTGTTGCGCAGCGGCGTGATCACGGCCGATGCGTTGGCACGCGCGGCGGCGGGTTCGACCAGTCAGGATGATCGGGATCTCATCGCCGCGCTCAATCGACAGTCCGTCGTCGACGTCGACCAAATGCTGGCGCACTTCCGCGCGCAGGTGGAAGAGGCGGTCTATCATCTGTTCGCCTGGGACTCGGGCACCTTCACCTTCGAACCGGAGGCGCGTCCTGCAACGGCTGAGCCACTCGTCTCGATCAGTGCGGACACGCTGCTGCTCGAGGGAGCGCGCCGCGTTGACGAGTGGACGCAGATCGCCAAGAAGATTCCGAGCCTTGACTTGATCTTTGAAGTGGACGCCCGACGTCTGGCGCAGTCCGACGTGACGCTGAGCGCCACGCAAGAACAGCTCATTCCGCTCCTTGACGGCGCGATCGACGTGCAGGCGGTTGTCGAACGCTCGGGCATCGATGAGTTCGAGGTGGGCAAGGCGCTGTTCGGGTTGATCACCGCCGGCTTTGCGCAGCGCGTGGGGCGCAGTGCCGCGCGGCGACAGCCACCGCCGGAAAGTCGGATTGCGGAGCATCGAAACCTGGGTGTGGCCTTCTATCGGACTGGCCTTCTCGATGAGGCGCAGCGTGAGTTTCGGCGCGTGCTGGAACTGCGTGATGCCGATGGGGCGGCGCGTTTTCATCTGGGGTTGGTGCAGCTTCGCCGTGGACAATTCGAGGAGGCTGTGGATACGCTCCGGCGCGCCGCGCGCGAGCCGGAGGCGCCGCCTGCGGTGCTTCACGATCTCGCCTTCGCCCTTGAACGGCTCGGGCGATTGGATGAAGCCGCCGAAGCGCTTGCGGAAGCGGCGACACGCGCGCCCGTGGCAGACCCACGCATTGCCCTTTCGGAGGCGATGCTGTTTCTGCAGCGCGGACAGCTGGACGCTGCCGACGAGCGATTGTCGACCGCACGCGCGGGATGGGGTGCACGCCAGCCTACCGCCGCATGGTATCACGCGTCAGGGCTCGCCGCGGCATTGGCCGGCGACACCGCGCGCGCACTCGCCGTGCTGGAGGAAGGCCTCACTGTGCATCCGCACGCAGCGGCGCTGCACAACAATCTGGCGGTGGTCCATGAACGACGCGGCAGCTACGAGTTGGCGGCCCGCACGCTCGAACACGCGCTGCTGGAAGATGCCCACTGTGCGCACCTGCACAAGAACCTCGGCGACTACCTCTACCGTGCGCAGCGATACGATGAGGCGTATGAAGCATTTGTGCGAGTGGTGCGCCTGAACGAGGCGCACGGTGCTGATGTCTACCTCAAGCTCGGCAACATCCATTACCGGCGAGGAAGCATGGACGACGCGCGTACCGCGTGGGAACGCGCGCTCGAGATCGACCCCGCGAATCGGATTGTCCACGCCAACCTCGAAGCGCTGCGCCGCGCCGATTCGGAGCATGCGGCCGAGCCGCGTGCCGAACTGGCAACCATGAGCCGTGTGGCGTAATCAAGGGCGTGTTCGCAAATGAAGCAGATCCACGTTGCTATCGCCGACTACGCCGTGGGACGTGCCGGCCTGACGCTGGTGACGATCGGACTTGGCTCGTGCGTGGGGATTGCTCTGTATGCCCCGGACGTGCGCGTGGGCGCCCTCGCGCATGTGCTTTTGCCAAACGTCAACTTGTCCGCCGCGCAGAGCGTTCCCGGCAAGTACCCGGCGACCGCGGTGCCGATGATGGTGCGTCGCATGCGGGAACTCGGCGCACGCGGTGCGATTCAAGCGCGCTTGGTCGGCGGGGCCAGCATGTTCGCGCCACTACTCCCCACGGGATCCATGTCACTGGGCGCCAGAAACGTCGCTGCCGCACACGCTGCGTGTTCGGAGATGCAGGTGCCCATCGTGGCGGAGGATGTGGGGGGCATGCATGGACGATCGGTGTTTTTCGATCTTGCAGCCGGACGGGTCCTGGTCCGCTCTATCCGCCATGGTGATGTGGAGCTCTGATTGGCGTTCCCCGTGACGTCCGTTCTCGGTGCTCGGGGCGCGCACCATCGCGGGTTCGCACTGAATGCGACGGCTCGATGACGTCGCCGCGATTCCGATCAACGGCAGCGTTCGCCCAACAGTCACGCCGAGAGGAGTCGCTGGTGGACTGGGCCACGTTTGTCGTGTTCACGCTTGGTGGACGATATTGGGCGGTTCCAGTCGAATGCACGGAGCGGGTGGTGCGGACATCCGTACACGACGGACCGTCGCCCACATCGATTAAGCACGGCGAACAGCTGGTTCCGGTGTTCGACCTTGCACGTGCGATCCTCACTGATCTGCCCCCGTTGCCAATCGCACTCGGCGCCCCCTCATCGAGCGCGACGGACCGCGGATGGCTGCTGCTGTCGGTACACGAGGGGTGGGTGGCTTGTCTCGTCGACGCTGTCCGCGAAGTGGCCACGATCGACGCCGCCACGGTGCGTGCCGTACCCCACAACGATCCGCGGCAGGCGCGTGGCGACAGCGTGCGCGGGGTATTCACCCGCCGAGACCACGAGGTCCTGGTGCTCGACCTGTCGCGCGTGGTGCGCGCGGCCCATGATGCCTCGCGCCACAGTGATGTATGATTCGCGATGCCGCTACGCATCGCACTCGGACGTAGGCCCTCGTGAAGCCCACAGAGACGCAAGTCCCTGCCGCGCTCATTCCTGAGCCGCGCGTTCCCGATGGACGGGCACTGCATGCACGGTATTCCGCAACGGCCTTCGATCTCGCATCGCTGCGAACCGTCTCGTCGTCGGATGAGGAACGACAGGCCCTCAAACAGTCCATCATTTCGCTCTTCCGTGACGTCGACGCGGCCGCTACGCACTATCTGGCATTGAAGGAGTCCGTGAAGACGTTGGTCGCCGAATGGAAACTGCTCGACGGCGGCGCAGGGCAGCTGGCGGCCCGACCGGGCGCAGCGTCACCGCCGGCCAGCGCTCCGGTCGACATTGTCCGACCGACGATTTCTGCGCGAGTCGATCACTTGGGCGCCTCAACGTTCGTTGAAAAGGGGTGGTCGAAACTGTCGCTTGGCGACCCGGCCGGTGCCGAGGTGGCGCTTCGCCGCGCGCTGGAATTGGCGCCGGAAGACAACGATGCGGAGACCCTGCTCGGATGGGCGCAGATGATGCAGGGGCATTTCGATGGCGCGCTGCTGACCTTGCGCAGCGTCTTGGTCCGCGATCCGGATCATGCCTTGGCGCAGGCGAGCATCGGCTACATCAGTTTGCGACAGCAACTGTTCGGCGACGCCATCGAGCAGCTCTCGCGCGCGATTCGTCTTGACAAGGACCGGAAAGCCACACTCTACGCGCATCTGTACATGGGGATGGTCTACCATGAGCGTGAGATGTTCGACGACGCCGTGCTCTTCTTTCAGCGAACGCTGGAGCTTGGACCGAACTTGTTGCAGGCATGGTATGAGTTGGGGCGCACGCTGTGGTTTGCCGAGCGGCACGAAGAGGCGATACGTGCGTGGCGCGAAGGGGCCGAGGCGAACAAGTTCAACCCATGGGGCAAACGCTGTTCAGAGATGATGCTGCACGTGTTGCAGGGCGGCACGCCGCCACGCCGCGACTGACCAATCGATGGCGTCGCGCTGTGCGCGTGGCAACCTTCGTGCTGGCGTGTGGGTGCGGTCTCGCGGTGCGAGGGCAGGCGCAATCCTCGCCGTCTGGCGTACGGCTCGACGAGGGGCGCTTCACCGTGGTGGCGGATCGCCGCGATGATCGGCTGGCGCGAACGCTGCTGCGCGAGGCGCTCACCAGCGACAGCTTTCCGGGGCTGCCAAGACCGCGCGCGCGCGTGCTGATCGCGATCGCACCCGATGCCGCGCGCTTCCGGGAATGGATCGGGCCGAATGCTCCCGAGTGGGGCGCGGCCATCGCCATGCCCGACGAGCAGCGGATCGTCATGCAGGGCAGCCGGTCGGCGAGCGACGCCGGGGATCCACGCGTCGTCCTCCGCCATGAGTTGGCGCATTTGGCGCTGCATGAGTTTATGGGCGGCCTTCCGCCGCGCTGGTTTGATGAAGGGTATGCCAGTGTCGCCGCTCGCGAATGGGATCGTGATGCGGCGTTTGAGACCTCGATCGGCTTGGTCTGGCACGTGCTGCCGTCGCGCGATCTGCTCGACCGCGGGTTTTCGGGCGGCGCATCACAGGCAAGCTTCAGCTATGCGATTGCGCATCGCGTGGTCGCGGAACTCGAAGCACTGGATCCGGCAAACGGACTCCGCAATTTCTTTCGCTCGTGGAAAGACACTGGATCGTTAGAGGTGGGCATTCGCACAGCGTACGGGATGACTGGCGCGCAATTCGATCGCCACTGGCAGGGGCAATTGCGTCGGCGTTATGGCGCGCTGTCGTTGGTCGCCAGTCTTGCGCTCGTGGCCGGTCTCTTTGGCGTCCTGCTTGGACCGCTCTTCGTGATGCGCAGGCGACGCGACAAACGACGGCTTGAGGTCATGCGTGCCGCTGACGCGGCGAGCGAAGCGGCCCTGCACGCGAGTGCTTTGGCGGCGCTGCTCGCGCCATCGGATCCGTCCGAAGCCGGTGATTCCTCGGTCCCGCCCTTGTATCGTCCGGGTGGAGACGGATATTCTCCCGTATGACTCCTGCCCCGAAGAACCGTTCGCGCGCCCTGATGTTCTGGGGGGCAGCTCTTTTGTCACTTTTGCTGGGCTACCTGGACCTGGCTCGCGGCGGGCAAACCATTGCTCCCATTCTACTTGTCATGGGGTACGTTGTGTTGGTCCCGCTGGCGATCCTCAAAGGGTAAGCCGGACAGACGCTTGGGGACAGGCGGATCCCGATTGTGATATTCCGATTAAAAAACGACGCAAAGGGGAACGGGCTCACTGCGAGGTTGTACTTTGTCGGCAGACCCGGTGGGTACGAGGTTTTGAGGGCGAATAGCTCAGTTGGTTAGAGCGCCTGCCTTACACGCAGGATGTCGGGGGTTCGAGTCCCTCTTCGCCCATCGGTTCTGAAACAGTCGCGGGGAAGTGCTTGCGACTCGTCCTCCTGCGTTCCAGTATTGTTGGTCCCTCCAAACCCGCGTGGCTGTACGTCGCCCCCGGGTCGTTTCATTCGTGACCTGACAGTGGCACGGCGAGCCAGTCAGGTGGCACGGTATCCACGGCACTTCGGTGAGGCATGACGTTGATGACACGAAAACTCACAGCGCTCGCCGGGATCGGCTTAGCGATCGGCAGCTCCCTGGCAACCTCCTCGTCGCTTGATGCGCAAGGTGGACTGTCGTCTTCGCGCGTGAATCGGGTCCCGGACCCGAACGCGAAGCGTATCATGGTGACGGTGTTCAAGGGCAACGTCGCAAGTGCGGTTGAAAAGGATCTTGGCGTGAAGGCCGCCGACGAACTGCGTTCTCGAATCGGTTCGGACTTCCCGTTCAAGCAGGTGTATGTTCTGCCGAAAACGGAAATCAACTCGTACCTGGAAGCGTCGGGCTTTCCGATCTCGGAGGCGCTGGCCCCTCACGATGCCCGTGCGCTCGCCGTAATCGTTCGTGCCGACGAGTATCTCACCGGCAACGTGGTCAAAACGGCGACTGGGTTCAAGCTGGACGCCAATCTCGTGTTGGCGCGTGACAATTCCTTGGTGCAGCCGCTCGGCAGCTACGAAGCCCCCAAGATGAGCGACGTGGCAAAACTCGTGTCCCTGGAACTGAAGGAAGCGCGCAAACAGCTCGAGTTCGAGCAGAAGTGTTTGAACAGCGCGCGTGACAAGAAGCTGGATGCGGCGCTGGCGTTTGCGAAGGAAGGCATCGCGGCGTATCCGAAGGCGACGCTCGTCCGCA
>Ga0335394_10007323_pt1 | contig 12466 bp, 11 predicted proteins | sample MAT03_FD_205741 | JGI IMG/M metagenome (GOLD analysis project Ga0335394, IMG submission 205741) | Freshwater microbial communities from Lake Fryxell liftoff mats and glacier meltwater in Antarctica - MAT-03 (spades assembly) (version 2) ... | reverse complement strand
GCTGGTGCCCTCGCCCAGCGCGTTGGACGCATAGCCGGGCAGTAGCGCTCAGTTGGTGAGCTCTCGCCTGCTCCCACCGGCCCTGGCGCCGCCATCGTGGTCACCGAAGCCGCTGCGCGGGCCGTGCTCGGACCAAGGGATCGAGCCTTGACGACCACGACGAGCGGACCTGGCGAATCTTGCTCTCAGTCGAGCCGGTTTGCGACCCACTCCTGCCGTGTTGTCACAGGCGGCAGGCCGCCCGATCGGACAGGTCGAGGTTTGCCGGAGCACCATCGGGACACACGACGTTCGACGAGAACAAGGCACCGCCAGTGATCAAGGCACTGGCGGTCGTTTCGCAGACGTAGACGACCCCTGTCGCGAGCAGGGTACTGCCGTTGGCCCGCACCGACTCCATCGCGATGGACCACTGGTTGTGGAGTTGCGCAGCCAAGGTCCACGTGACCCCGTCAGGGCTGGTGAGCACGAAACCCTGGCTGGGTCCGGAGTACACGTCGCCATCGGCGGTCGCCTCTCCGACGGCGACGAAACCCAGGTCGGTCGCGACGACGCTCGTGAGGCGGCTGGCACGATTGTCGAGATCAGCCGGCAGCGCGATTCGCTGCCACGTGACGCCATCGGCGGACTGCCAGATCTTCGCGCGACTCGTCGCCGATCGGAACCCATCCGAATCCCAGAAGTTGCCGGAACCAACAGCGACGAACCCTCCGACGCCCTCGACCAAAGAATGGGCACAGCTCCGCCGGGGTGGAACTTGAGCACTTCCGAAGCGTGCTGGGAACCAGACCGATCGCATACCAGCCCGACCGATCTCGGCGGATGTCGAGCGATCCAATGGTTGGCACCACCGGGATCGAAGTGCCTCCATACTGCATTCCCACTGCAACGAGGGTTGGCAACGGCGGCTGTGTATCCGTAGTGGCGGTCGCTGTCGACTCGGTCTTCGGCGCGTCGGTGTCCGACGTGATCGCCGATGTCGGAGAGGTGGTGGAACTGGTCTCAGTGCTGCCGGAGCAACCTGTGATGCACACTGTGCAGGTCGTGAGCGAACGCCTTGGCGGCCAGTCACCGACGAAGGGGACCGGCCAGCGCCCTGCCAGCGGCGTGCCAACCGCACATGCCGTGCACGCCGGCGCCGGGCGGCGTGGACGCCGAACACAGGAGCAACGATGGGTTCGGTGTCACATACGGACGCAACGCCAGCGTGGGCCGGAACACCAACTGCATTCCGCTGTGGGCGCCGCCGGCGATGTCGCCACCCACGTAGTTGGGGTTGTCGGCTTGAAGGTCGGCAGGCGTTCGCGTGTGCCGCGCCAGCACGAGGTCGCGGAAGCCGGGGGCGAAGCGTTCGATCTGGTCCTCGATGGCGGCAGTGGCGTCACCCGTGTACCCGTGCGGCACATGGGCGTAGGCCCACAGCGTGTGCTTCCCTGCGGGAGCGCGGGTCTGATCGAACAATGATGCCTGCACGACCAGGACCAGCGGACGCGTAGGCATGCGGCCAGCCGTCACTGCCGCCTCGGCGGCGACGAGCTCGGCGAACGAACCAACGACGTGCACCGTGCCAGCCCTTCGGCAGGCCTCGTTCTCCCATGGCACTGGCCCGTCGAGTGCGTAGTCGATCTTGAACGCACCCGGGCCGTGACGGAAGCGACGCAGTCGCTCGCGGTAGCGGGCAGGAAGTGCCTCACCCGCGATGGCGGCCAGCTGTGCTGGGTTGGTGTCGAACAGCACCGCGCCGTGTGGCGGTAGATCGGCCATCGAACGCACCATCACACCGGTACGGATCTCACCAGAGAGCTCCACCAGCCGCGCCGCCAGGGCGTCGGCCACCGACTGCGAACCACCGACCGCGACCGGCCAGCCGCCGGCGTGAGCAGATGCGGCCAACATCATCCCGAAGGCTGTGGTGAGCGGGCGGCTGAGCGGCAACATCGCATGCGCCGCGCACCCGCCGAACAACGCCGCTGCCTCGTCCGTGTGGAAGCGACGGACCGCCCACGTGGCGGGCAGCACCGCATGCACGCCGAAGCGAGCCATCGCAACGGGGTGGCGCGGTACCGTCAGCAGCGGCCCGAGCAGCTGGGGCAGCATCACCGACCAGTGCTCGACCAGCGGGTTCAGCAGCCGCCGCCATGCGCTGCCGTCGGCGCCCAACCCGGTCGCTGTGTCGTCGACGCTGCGGTGCAGCACGCCGGCGCGCCCGCCGTCGAGCGGATGGGCGAGCGGAATCTCCGGAAACGCCCAGCGCAACCCGTACGGCCCGAGCTGGTCCAACGACAGCGGCGTCGCATCCACGCCCAGCGCATGCACGGCGGCGCACACGTCGTGCACGAACCCGGGCAGCGTCAACTCGGCCGAGCGAGTGCCACCCCCGATGGTGTCGGCGGCCTCCAGCACCAGCACCGACCGACCTGCTTCGGCCAGGCGCACTGCGGCCGACAGGCCGTTAGGGCCGGCACCGACCACCACCGCGTCGTATCGTTTCGTCGTCACGAACAGATCGTGTCACCTTCGCGTCGCCGACGTCAGCTGCAAGGTCGTATGGCACACTGGCTCGGTGGAGTCGACCGGACAGATGATCGGGCGAAATGACGAGTTGGCTCATCTCCTCGACGCGTTCGATGCAACCCGTCGGGAACGATCCGCGCGGACGATCCGCGTGGATGGGCCGCCGGGCGTCGGGACATCTCGCCTCCTCACGGCCTTTCGGGAGCAGCTCACCAGCCGCCGTCTCGAACACGAATGGTGGTTCGGTGCCTGCTCGCGCAGAGCAGGCCTTCCATTCGAGCCATTTGCCGGCCTACTGAGTCAGTGCCCCGGAGGCGTGAGCGGTTGGCTCGGCGAGGTTCGCGACATGAGCGACGAACCAACGGTGACGACGATTCTTCTCGGCGGGTTGGTGACCCGCATTCGTGAGGCTGCGGCCCAAGCCCCGCTGGTGCTGGTCGTCGACGGGTTCGACGCCGCAGACGCATCAACGACACAACTCCTCGACGCAGTGGGGCGCTTGTCGTACGACGCCCCCGTGCTGGTTCTCCTCGCGGGTCGCGCTGAGTTCGGTGAGTCGTCCTCCTCGACGCTCATCCGACTCGAACCGCTCGCGGACGACGAGATCCGCAGACTCGTGACGGAGACAGGGGCGGCCGATGTCGAGATGATCGTTGCTGCTTCGGGTGGTCGGCCAGGCGTTGCGTTGGCATTGGCGGCATCGAGCGGCCCGACGAACACCCTCGCTCGGATGCTCACGTCGATCGATCCGGAAGCTGCGACGTTGGTATCGGCGATCGGGCTCGCCGACGAAGCGGTCTCGGTTCATTCGTTGGTGGATGCATGCGACCTCGACCCGAGCGTGCTGGGCCGACTCGTCGCCCACGGGGTCGTCAACATTGGCGTCGACATTGGCGTCGACATTGGCGTCGCTCTGGTCGATGGTGTCTGGGTGGAGGCTGCCAACGGACTACTCCAGCAGCGATTGGAAGCTGTCGCTGCGGCCGTGGCCACCGTCTTGGAGCAGGTCGGTGCGTCGAGTGCGGCCGCGATGGCCTGGGAAACTGCCGGTCGCAACGAACTCGCCGCGACTGCCTGGGAAGCCGCCTCGCTATCCGCCAAGGACACCGGCGCTATCGCCACAGCTGCGGGCTGGCTGCGACGAAGCGTCGACGTCGGCGGCCCGGAGGTGCTGCAACGGGTTGGCCACCTCGCCGCGAGCTGGTCCGTGGCATCCGGCGAGTGGGCCGAGGCCGATCGGCTTGCCGACGCGCTGCTTGCAGGGCTGTCTCGGGGCGATGACCTGACGCGCATGGGGCTTCTCGTTCTGCGGTATCGAGCGTGCCGAGAGGCCGGTTCGGGTGATGCAGACGACTTCCTCGATGCGGCACTCGCGATCGCAGATGTATCCGTGACGCCGTCGGTCGAGCGCGCCGACGTCCTGACATTGGATGCACTCCGGTTGGTCCTCGACGACCGACGAGCGGCGGTGGGTCGCGGGGGCGAAGCGCTCGACATCGCGATCGCCTGCGGGGATGACGCTGCAGTCGCAGCTGCGACTGCAGCGCTGGCGTTGGCGCAAGCGTTGGCCGGCGACGTCGATGGCGCCCTGGTCAGATTCGACGAGGCGTTGGCGAACGCGGAGAGGTCAGGGGATCTGGTCACCGAGAGCCGAATTGCCAGCAACAAGGTGTACGTGTTGTGGCGAGCTGGGCGGCCGGCCGACGTCGTGCGGGTGGCGACCGACGAACTCGGTCGGCTCGATGCCCGCAACATCGGTTGGCTCGGCGATCAACTGGGCGTCGCGCGGGCCGTAGCCCTGACCCTCATGGGTCGGCTCGACGCGGCCAGCGCAGCGATCGAATCAGATCGGAGCCGAACTCGTTCCGCAGACGCCAACGCACTGCTCACACTCCTCTCGGCGGAGATCGCGATCCTTCGAGGTGACACCCGGGGCGCGGAAGAACAACTCGAGAAGGTGGCCCGGGCGCTCATCCTGAATGATCCGACAGTCGCCGCAGAGTGGGCCCTCCAACGAGCCGAACTCGCGCTCGTTCGGCGAGATCTGGTCGCAGCCAGGTCGAGGGCGGAGGAGGGGTTGGTGGCGGTGACCGCAGACGACGCGCTTGCCGCGCTGCGACTTCAACTCACGATTTGGCGCGCCGGAGGGGTGCCGGCGAACCCGATCGATGTGATCCCGGTCGGCCGCGAAACGGCTGCGCTCAACGCCGAGATCGCGGCATGGCGCGAGGGTGACCGTCAGGCCTGGCTGGACGCCACCAGCGCCTGGGAAGGCCTACCGTCGCCGATCAACGCGTGGCGTTGCCGTGTGGAGTTGGCAAAGGGTGATCGCGATCTCCGCGTCCTCGACACCCTTCGCTGCGAACTCGACCGCTTGTCGGCGCCCGGACTCGTGAAAATCGTCGATACCGCGATCGTCGAAGCTGGTGGTCGGCGGACGGTCCGCCGGATCGGTGGGCCGCTGACGCAACGGGAACTCGAAGTGCTGTCGTTGGTGGCCGAAGGTTTCACGAACCGGGAGATCGCTGACCGTTTGTCGATCAGCACCCGAACAGTCGGCGTCCACGTCGAACACTGCCTGACGAAACTGGGGGTGAGCACACGCGGAGCCGCCGTTCACGAGGCCCGTGGCCTCGGCGTGCTCAACGCTTGATGCCGACCGACCCGCCGACCATCGCTCGGCGGTCGACGATGACCACGGTCTGAGTGACGCCCGCGAAGTCGATCACCATCGCGCCGATCGGCACGAGGCCCTTGCCGTCACGCTCGGAGATCACCAGACGCAGGGTCTCGCGTCGTTCCGCAGCGGACAGGATCTGCTCGGCGAGCGCCTCACCACTGGCGAGGTCGGGCACCTCCAGTTTGCGTTCGGTGCCGTCGACGATCACCACCACGAAGTACTCGTCCGGGCGAGTACGGGACGTTTTGGTAGCAGCCATCGCCACGAATTCTAGGCGCGCCAGTGGTGGCGATGCGCGCAGTCCCGCACCGCCACCACTGCCTTGTTCACGTCACGTCGGGCACCTCACGCAAGCACCTGCAGTGATTGCGTCGATGATCTCGGTCAGGTGGGGGTCGGTGCGGGGCTGGGCACCAGGCATGCGGGGCTGCACGAAGACCGTCGTCTGGTTCAGGTCCTGGTCGACGAGGGCGATCACAGTCCACGGGTTCGACGGCTCCCAGCCGTCGTCCACGACCACTCCTTCGCTCGGGCCCGGGGTGGTGTTGGAGCCCGTGGCGATCTTCACGATGTGGGCGACATCGTCCGGTGTCAGCCACACCACGCTGGTGTCGACGTCAGCGGCGACGTAACCCTCGGTGCTCGTCGTCGTGACCGGCGTGGAGCAACCTGACCCCGAACACTCCACCGCCGTCGTGGTTGTCGTCGACTTGCCCTCGGTGTTGGTGGATGTGACGGTGACCACGGTCGTCGCGCTCACCACATTGCCACCCTTGTCGTACTGCACCGTGGTGTTCGCCGTCTGTGTGGTGGAGCTGCCGTCCTGGTTCTTCGTCGTGGTCGTGCCGCCGGTCGTGCGGGTGTTGTTCTCAGCATTGTTCGACACAGTGTTCGACCCTGTGGTGGTTGAACCGTCCGAGTTCTGCACCGTCGGTGCGACGGTGGTGGAACCACTTCCCGTCGGGGTCAGGTCACCGTTGAAACTCTCCTGCTTGACGGTTCCGTCCTTGCCCTTGCTCTGGACGTCGACACTGCCATCACCGAAGGTTCGCTGCCAGGTGGTGCCACCCTTACCGTTGGACGCGACATCGACGCCCAGGCGGTCCTTGTCCCGATTCGGGGACAACGCACCCAGTGAGAGCGACGGCATCGACGAGAGTGGTGTGAGGTCTTCATTGCCGGCACTCATCAGCGCGACGTTCATGCCGCCGACGAAGCGATTCGCGCCGCCTCCGAAGGGTTGACCCAGCAGTGCGCTGGGGTCGGCCGAGACGCGAACACCAAGGGTGGAGTCGAGCCCGAACGACACCATCAGCGACGAGCTCAGCCCGAGTTGTTCGAGGCCACGGCGGACGGTGGGTGTCGTAACACCTGCAGGGAGGCCGCCGACCAGCGAGGTCCCGTCGGGTGCCGCCGTCGGCAGTGCCATGATCTCGGTGAAGCGACCCTCGAACGAAGGCAGTTTGCCGATCGACGCCAATTCGGTGAGATCGAGCACCGGCGGCTTGCTGTTGGGGTCGGCCAGGTCGGTGCCTGCTGCCTTCTCGTCGACGTCGCTGACGCCGTCGCCGTCGGTGTCGGTGATGGGGTTGACTGCGACGAGGCACAGCGACTCCTGGCAGTACATCGGCCGATCCGGAGCGCCGTCAGCGCTGGCCGGCGACGCAGTAGTGGTCGATACAGCGCCGAGAATCGACGCCATGGCGGCGATGACGACGACCTTGCGGGTTCGAGTGGTGGTCATGATGCTCTCCTTGTTGGGAATCGGCCGGATCGTCCGGCCTGGAGCCATCGTTCATGAGTCCGTGACGGCGCACATCGGGAAGATGACGTAGCCCGGAGAAGGCTCGGGGAGCGCGTAAGGTTGCCGTCGTGGAACTGCACCCCGAACTGCGTCAGGCAATCGACGATGGCGTCCACGGACACCTGGTCACCATCGGCTCCGATGGCGCCCCGCAGATCAGCATGATCTGGCTGGGGCGCGACGGCGACGATCTGTTGATCGCCCACCTCGGCGCCGGGCAGAAGATCCGTAACCTCGAACGTGACGGGCGCGTCGCTATCAGTGTCGAACTCACCGGTACTGCCGGGCCCGGTTTGCTGCGGTACGCAGTGCTCCACGGCACTGCGACCGTGAGCGAAGGTGGAGCCCCGCAGCTACTGCAGGAGTTGGCACCGCGATTCCTTGGTGCGGGCGTCAAGTTCCCACCGATGGACGATCCGCCCCCTGGCCGCATCGTACGGATCTCGGTCGAACGAGTGACCGGCAACGGCCCCTGGGCGTGACCAGCAGCTGGTGCCCCTGAAGGGTTGGTGCACACCATCCCGAGGCCACACGCCACCACCGCCGGAGACGACCGACCGACACAGGGTTGGGAGCGAGAATCAGAATAGGAACTGTTATCATTTAGGTATGGCAAACGACTCGAAGGTTCCCGTTACGGTGCTCACCGGTTTCCTCGGTGCGGGCAAGACCACGCTGCTGAACCACATCCTCACGGCTCAGCACGGCAAGCGGATCGCCGTGATCGAGAACGAGTTCGGCGAGGTCGGTATCGACGATGCGCTGGTGTTGGAGGCCGAAGAGGAGATCTTCGAGATGAACAATGGTTGCATCTGTTGCACCGTGCGTGGCGATCTGATCCGCATCCTCGGCAACCTGATGAAGCGCAAGGATCGCTTCGACCAGATCGTGATCGAGACGACCGGCCTTGCCGACCCTGCACCGGTGGCACAGACCTTCTTCGTCGATCCGGAGGTTTCGGCGCAGCTGCGTCTCGATGCCATCGTCACCGTTGTCGATGCCAAGCATCTGCTCATCCACCTCGATGAGATGAAGGCGGAGGGAGTGGAGAACGAGGCGGTGGAGCAGCTGGCATTTGCCGATCGAGTGGTGATCAACAAGATCGACCTGGTCGACGCAGAGGCGCTGACAGAGCTGGAGCGTCGGATCCGCGAGATCAATGCGTTGGCTCCGATCATCCACACCAGCCACGGGAAGGTGGATCTCGACCGCATCCTCGATGTCGGCGCGTTCGACCTCGATCGGGTCTTGATCGACGACCCGAACTTCCTGGACCCCGACGCCGAACATCAGCACGATGCCACCGTCACGTCGGTGGGCATACAGGCCGATGGTGATCTTGACGGGGATCGACTCAACGCCTGGCTCGGACGGCTGCTGAGGGAACAGGGCACCGACATCTTCCGTTCGAAGGGCATCTTGTCGATCGCCGGGATGGCCGAGCGGTATGTGTTCCAGGGTGTGCACATGCTGCTCGACGGCCAGGCAGACCGCGCCTGGAGGGAAGGCGAAGCACGTGTCAACAAGCTCGTGTTCATCGGGCGCAACCTTGACCGCGCCGGGCTCGAGCAGAGCTTCCGAGAGTGCCTGGTCCAATGATCGGCGAGACCGGATGGCAGCTGCAGCTCGGCGATTACATCACTGCCCTTTCAGTTTCGCCAGACGGTGAGCTGGTTGCGGCAGGTTCACTCGCCGGCGACGCGATACTTGTCGCGACCGATGGGTCACTGGTCAGCAAGCTGACCGAGCACTCGATGGGAGTCCTGTGCGGAGCGTGGTCGCCCGATGGCAACAGACTGGCCATCGGCGGCCAAGACGGCCTGGTTCGGGTGTACGACCGCAGCGGCGATGAACTCGGCGTGCTGGCCGGCACCGGCTGGATCGCGCAAGTGGCCTGGTCGCCCGACGGCTCGCTGCTCGCCGTCACCGACGGGCGTCAACTGGCGTTGTGTGACAGCGACGCAGGGTTGGTGCACCGCTTTCCTGCGGTGTCATCGACGATCACGGCGATCAGTTGGGCGACGAACGGGCGAAGGGTCGGCGTCACCTCTTATGGCGGGATCACGTGGTACGACCCTGACCACCTCCCTCGCGAGGCACCCTCACGCACGCACGTGTTCAAGGGTTCGCCGCTTGCGCTGGTGCTCGCACCGAACGGTAAGTGGGCATGCGCCGGCTTCCAGGATTCGAGCATCCACCTGTGGCGCCTGTGGTCGGGCGACGACCTGTCGATGTCGGGTTACCCGGCCAAGATCGAGCACCTCGCCTTCCGCGACGACAGCCAGTGGATGGCATCGGCCTGTCTCGATGAACTCACCGTGTGGAACTTCTCCGGCAAAGGACCCAAGGGAACAAGGCCCGCCACCGGCAACGCCCACGAGCGCCACATCAGCTGCCTCGAGTGGGAGCCGGCGGGCACGAGATTGCTGTCGGGCGGTGCTGACGGTCGACTGGTGCTGTGGGCCTCGCCTCGTTCGGTGAACCGACCGCTCGAACCCGCCGTCGTGCACGAGGGGGAGGTCGCTGTCGCCGCTGCCGCCTGGCACCCCACAGGCGAGTCGATCCTTGTCGGTCGCGCCGACGGAACAGTGGAGCAACGCCCCATCACCGTCGCGCCATCCACCACAAGGCGCTGAAGCAAACGACGCACTGCCGCGAAGTCAGCGGCCGGTGCCACCTGCCATGTCGCAGGCGATCTGAATCACCTGCTCGTGCCCGTATTCGCCCACACCAAGTGTGGCCGACGGAGGTTGGAGGCTCCGGTCCCGAGGATCGATCACGACCTCGCGGGCGCTGGTCCGCACTCGCACCCGACCGTCGAGCAGCAGGGTCAACGTGTGTGTGGCTCGACCCTGACAATCGATCAGCTGCGTCGTGGTCAGGTAGTCGTCGACGTTCATTGCAACCACCGAGCACACGACACCAAACCGCCACACCGCGAACAGTCCATTCCAGCAGTATAGGAATCATTCCTATTCTTGTCTAGACTTCCAGCATGGCCCCACACAAGTTCCGCTCACCGATCACTGCGCTCGTTCTGACGACCAGCGTGCTGATGGCATCGTGCGTTAGCGACGAGTCAACCAAGCGCTCTGATGCGACCATCACGGTTGTCGCCGCGTTCTACCCGCTCGAAGAAGCTGCCCGCGGCGTCGGCGGCGATCTGGTGACGGTGACCGGCCTCACTCCACCCGGCCAGGGGCCCCACGACCTCGAACTACAACCCGCACAGATGGGCATCTTCGAAACTGCCGATATCGCGATCTACATCGGGCGAGGGTTCCAACCCCAGGTCGAAGCGGCGATCGCCAACTCACCTGACAGCCTCAGCCGGCTCGATCTTCTCGACAAGGTGGACCTCCTGGGCGTCGACGACCAACTCGCCGGCACCAGCGGCGAGGTGGACGGCGAGGTCCTCGACGGCGACGTCGACCCCCACGTGTGGCTCGACCCGAGCCGCATGATCGCCATGGTCGATGCCATCACAGCCACGTTCGTCGCGGTCGACCCCGACAACGCCGCCGCCTACCGCGAGAACGCAGAGCGGTACCTGACTGACCTGCGCGGCCTCGACGACGAGTACCGCGTTGCCCTCGCCGAATGCCGCTCACGGGTGATCGTCACCAGCCACCGCGCGTTCGGTTACCTCGCCGACACCTACGACCTCCGTCAGATCCCAATTGCCGGCATCTCCCCCGACGTCGAGCCCGACGCTCGCACCCTGGAAGCAATCGCCACCGAAGCCCGCGCCGAGGGTGTCACCACGATCTTCCTGGAGTCGATCGCTCCGCCCGCGCTCGCGGAAACCGTCGCCCGCGAGATCGGTGCCGAACTGGACCTGCTCGATCCGATCGAGGGCCTCACCCAGGACCAGCTCGATGCCGGCGACACCTACGCGTCGATCATGCGCGGAAACCTGCAACGACTCGTCGCCGGGCTCGGTTGTACGGCATGACCAACGAGCACCAGGCATCGCGAGAACACCCGGTCTTGCAGGTCAGCGGCATCGGAGTCACCTACCCACCCGCCACCATGGCGCTCGCTGACGTCACGTTCCAGGTGTACCCCGGTGAGCTGGTCGCCGTCGTCGGCCCCAACGGCGCCGGCAAGTCGACGCTGTTCAAGGCGATCAGCGGGCTCGTCGCGCATCACGGCACCGTCGAGTTGTGCGGCAACCACTGCCACCACCAGCGCGACCGACTCGGCGCTGCGTACATTCCCCAACGCAACGATCTCGATGCCGACTTCCCGATCACCGTCGGCCAACTCGTGCTCGCCGGACGCCGACGTTTCCTCCGCCTCGGCCAACGTCCCGGCCAGCGTCACCGTCACGCCGCTCATGAGGCACTCGAACGCGTCGGACTTGCCGACCTGCGCCGGCGCCCACTCTCCACACTCTCCGGTGGCCAGATGCAACGCGCTTTCCTCGCCCGCGCGCTCGCACAAGAAGCACACCTGATCTTGCTCGACGAAGCACTCAGTGGCGTCGACCAACCCCGCGCCGAAGCCCTGCTCGACCTGTTCGGCGACTTGGCACGTTCAGGCACTTCTTTCCTCGTCGCCACCCACGACCTGTCGCTCGCGCGTCGACGCTTCAATCGATGCCTGGCCATCAACCATCGGCTCGTCGCCGACGGCTCACCCGACAAGGCCCTGGACCCCGAAAACATCGAAGCGACCTTCGGAGCTCCGACGACGTCGAACCGCGCAGCATGATCGACTGGCTCACCGACCCGTACCAAACCCAGTTCATGCGCCACGCAGCGATCACCGCACTGCTGATCGGGGTCCTCGCACCGACCATCGGCGTGTGGGTGGTCCTGCGCCGCCTCGCCTACCTCGGCGACGCAATGAGCCACGGCACCCTTGCCGGAGTCGCCGGCGCCTACCTCACCGGGATCAGTATCACCATCGGCGCGCTCGCCGCCGGCGTCACCATGGGGCTCCTCGTTGCGGTCTTCGACCGGCAACGCCGACTCGGCCACGACAGCGCCATCGGGGTCGCCGAAACCCTCATGTTCGCCACCGGCATCATCCTCATCTCACGCAATGATCGAATCGGCGTCGACCTCACCCACTTCCTCCTCGGCCAGATCGTCACCACCAGCACCCACGACATCGTCGTCAACAGTGCGCTCACAGCCGTCGCGCTGGCCATCGTCGCCTTTACGTTCTCAGATCTCCGCAACGTCACCTTCGATGCGGGCCACGCACGCCAAGTCGGCATCCCCGTCGGCCCCTTGCGCATCGTGCTGATCGTGCTCATCTCCATCACCGTCGTGGTCAGCCTCGGCACCGTTGGCCTGCTGATGAGTGTGGCCATGCTCGTCACACCCGCCGCCACCGCGCGACTGCTCACCAACCGGATCGAGACCATGACCGCTGTGGCCGTCGCCGTCGGCGTGGTCTCCTCACTGGGAGGTCTCACCGCCAGCTACCACCTCGCCACACCACCCGGCCCCACCATC
>Ga0335394_10007319_pt1 | contig 12469 bp, 9 predicted proteins | sample MAT03_FD_205741 | JGI IMG/M metagenome (GOLD analysis project Ga0335394, IMG submission 205741) | Freshwater microbial communities from Lake Fryxell liftoff mats and glacier meltwater in Antarctica - MAT-03 (spades assembly) (version 2) ... | reverse complement strand
AAAACCAACGGCTTCGCGCTGAACAGCGGCATCTTCTTTCGCTGCCTGCCCGACCAGTATCAGAGCGGCTACGAAATGCAAATCCAAAACGCGATTGTCGGCGATGACCGCACGAAACCGCTCGACTATGGCACCGGCGCAATCTATCGCCGCATCGCGGCGCGCAAGGTCGTTTCCAACGACAAGGAATGGTTCGCGATGAGCCTGCTCGCGCACGGTGCGCAGTTCGCAACTTGGGTAAATGGCTACCCCGTCGTCAGCTGGACCGACGACCGCAAACCCGACGACAACGCCCGCAAAGGCCAGAAACTCGGCAAAGGGCACCTGAGCATCCAGGGCCACGACCCAACTACAGACCTGCTGTTCCGGAACATGCGAATCGTCGAACTCGACGCCGTGAAGCGGGAGTAAACGGCAATCCACGTTTAGCCGCGCCGCGGAGTCTTCGGAGCGAAGCGCGGGCTGGATGTCTCGGATGTTGGGCGATGGTTACAGAACTTCGTGCCCCGCGCTCCGCTACGCAAAGCCTGCGCGTCGCGGCTAAACAGTATTTGCAACACCGCTGATCCCGCCACGCCATCTCGGAGGCGACTTGCCATGATGCTCTTCCGCATATTCTGTACGTTCGCGATTGCACTCGTGGCCCGTGAAGTGCGTGCGGAACAACCCGTGTCGTTCGCGAATGAAGTCGCGGCGATACTCAGCCGTACGGGGTGCAATGCCGGCGCGTGCCACGGGAACTTCAACGGCAAGGGAGGCTTCAAGCTCAGTTTGCGCGGCGAAAGTGCGGCGTTCGATTATACTTCGCTCACCCGCGACATGCTCGCTCGCCGTATCGATTTGGCCCACCCGGACGAAAGCCTGCTGCTGAAGAAAGCGAGCGGCCAGGCTTCGCACGAAGGTGGCGTACGCTTCGGGCGAAGCAGTAATGAGTATGCGATCCTGCGCAACTGGATCGCTGCGGGTGCGAGCTTCGATGGCGACACTTCACCGAAATTAACGAGGCTCGAAGTTTCGCCGCAACATCGCGTGCTGGTCTCGCCGACGGACCGTGTGGCGCTGACGGTTGTAGCCCATTTCGCCGATGGCACGCAGCGCGATGTGCGAACGTTGGCCGCGTACGAGACGACAAACATTGGCGTTGTGAACGTGCAACCCAACGGCGAAATTGTAAAACTGAAGAATGGCGAAGCCGTAGTGTTGGTGCGTTACCTTTCGCAACAAGTTCCGGTGCGGCTCGCGTTCATCGCCGATTCGGGTTCGCCGAACGTGTCGATTCTCAACACCGGTCAACGCCTCGATGCACTCGTTGCACAACAACTGCAAGAACTGCGGTTGCAGCCATCGGTACTGTCGTCGGATGCCGAGTTTGTTCGCCGCGTATACTTCGATGCGTGTGGCATACCCCCTTCGCCGGAAGGCGTGCGGGCATTTCTTGCCAATCGCGACCCGAACAAACGCGAAGCCCTAATCGATCACCTTTTGAGCAAGCAAGAATTTGCCGAGTTCTGGGCGATGAAGTGGTCGGACCTGTTGCGCAACGAGGAGAAATCGCTCGACCGCAAGGGTGTGCAAGTTTACTATCGCTGGATGAAAAGCCGGTTCGAGGCGGATCGGCCGTTAAACGAATTCGCGAAAGAGATCCTGACGGCACGCGGTAGCACGTACGAAAATCCGCCGACGAACTTCTTCCGTGCCGTCCGCGACCCGCTCCAGCGTGCCGAGAGCGTCGCCCAGGTTTTCCTCGGCGTGCGCATCAGTTGCGCACGCTGCCACAACCACCCGTTCGACGTCTGGACGCAAGACGAATACTTCCGCTTCGCTGCATTCTTTCCGCGGATCGATTACCGGATTTTGAAGAACGAACGCAGAGACAATCTCGACAAGCACGAGTTCATCGGCGAGCAAATCGTATTTGCGGACCGCAAAAGCGAGACGATCCACCCGCGTACGGGTGTACCGGCCGCGCCGAAGTTCCTCGGTGCCGACACGCCGGACCTGATGGGCGATGCCGACCGCCTCGGTGCGCTGGCCGAGTGGATTGCGAAGCCGGATAACCCGTTCTTCGCGAAGGCGCAGGCGAACCGCATCTGGTTTCACCTGATGGGCCGCGGCCTCGTCGATCCGAACGACGATTTCAAGGTGACGAACCCCGCATCGAACCCCGAACTGCTCGACTATCTCGCAGCGGAGTTCCGCGCGGGTGGGTTCCGTTTGAAGCCTTTTGTGAAGCAGATCCTGATGTCCGCGACGTATCAATTGTCGTCGCGAGCCAACGACTCGAACGAGTTCGACGAATCGCACTTTTCGCACGCGATCATTCAACCGCTCGAAGCCGAGCCGCTGCTCGATGCGATGAGCCGCGTCTTCGATGTGGCTCCGGAATTCCGCGGCTACCCGAGTGGCACGCGGGCCGGATCGTTACCCGCTATGCTGCAAGGTGGCGGTGGCCGACGCGGCTCGGCAACGATGAGCGAGCGGTTCCTGAAAGTCTTCGGCAAACCCGAACGGCTGCTCACCTGCGAGTGCGAACGCAGCGACGAACCGGGCGTGATTCAGGTCTTCCAGATGATTAACGGCGAGCAAGTGAACCGGATGCTGCGAGCGGAGAACAACCGCATCGGGCAGGCCTTGAAGAAAGGCGTAGCCGATGCGGAACTCCTCGAAGAACTGTTCCTCGCGGCCATTAGCCGCTACCCGAACGACATCGAGAAGTCGAAACTGCTGGCAACCGTTTCGACCGCCACCGACAAGCGAAGCGTCTGGGAAGACATCGCATGGGGCCTCGTGAATTCGAAAGAGTTCCTGTTGCGTCGGTAAATCGACGTAAGTCCGAATTTCGAAGAGTTTTGAAGGCTACCGACACACGACACTGTCGCGAAGCTGACTTACTTTAGATCGCCTGCGATTTTTGATTGTGTGAATTCGTGTGGATGACGCAATCTAGCCGCCTGGCTGCACGGCGGTAGGCTGCGTGGCGGGTTGCCAGAAAGCGTCGAGTTGCTTCACAAGGTCCCACTTACCCTGCTCCACGAGCATGACACGCAACGTCAAGACTTCCTGACGCAACCGGGTGTGGCCGCGCGGCATCTTTTTCATGAGGGCAGCTACAAGATTTTCCTGACACCCCCGGGCGTTGGCTACTGGTGAGGAAACCATATGTCGCGTTCGTCGCGCGGATTGACGTACCAGCGGTAATCGGCTTGGAGTTGCCCCGTAATCTGTAGACTGAATTGTTTGTCCGCCGAGCGAAGGAAGAAGCCATCGTCCCAGCCAAAGGACGGGGTGACGCCGCCACGATTGCTTTCGGGGTCGCTTCCAGAGTTGCTGGTAGTGTCACAGGCGAAAGCGGTGCAACATCTTGCGCGAACGACAACGACATTGAATCGATTACGGCTAAAAGACCAAGGAGGATTTGCAGCCACTTCATTGCCGCAGTCCCTTACACGCCTGCATCACTCACTTGAGCAAATAATCGAAATCGAAATGACGGTGGCCGGAATCTGTTTCGGTTATGCCGATAATAGGCGTATCGGCTCGAGTAGGCCGCGACTTGAACGGGTTCGAGTTCTCCAAAACCGAAAATGTTCTAAAAGTAATCGCACCTTCGCACACTCCGAGATCGCATCATGATGAACCTTGCCTGGCTCAGTCAACGACGGAAATGGATATTGTTTTTCAGTGCAATTTTCATATGCGTAATCGGAGCTGCGACTCATTTTTTTTTGAGGGTGAGCGTACCCAATCCACCGGAAATCGTTTTCTTTTCCCAGCTGGAACCCATTGTAGTGTCGGATATTACGGCCGCGCGAAACGCGGTGCTTTCCAATTCGCGATCTGCCGATGCCTGGGGGGAATACGGCGAGGTCTTGCGAGCTTACAGTTTCGACGAACAATCGAACGTCTGTTTTCGGGTCGCAAGTTCACTCGATATCGTCAACGGACGATGGCCCTACCTGCTCGCCCACGATCTGAATCGGTCCGACCCGGCGGCGGCGATCGAGTGGTTTGCCCTGGCTGCGAAGCGAAAAGTTCCGGACATCGGTCAAGAAATGGTGAAGTTGCGGTACGTCGAAACGCTGCTGGCGCTGGATCGCGCAGCGGAAGCGCGAGCCGCACTCGGCGGCGACGAACAAAAATCGGACCGCGCGAAAATTGCCTTGGCAAAAGCCGCAGTGGCGCTCGGCGACAAAACTCTCGCTGCGGAAATTCTCTCGGATATGAGCAACCACCCGACTGTCGCGAGACAAGTCCTGCTCATCCAGGCCGAAATCTACCGCGACACACGGCCCTCATTTGCCGCCGATGCCGCCAAACGGGCGGTCAACGCTCCGAACGTTCCCTGGCCAGATCCCATAGTCGGAAGCATTGCTCGGCGAAATCGCAGTCGCTCGGGTTTACTCGATCAGGCCGCAGAATTGTTAGCCGCCGGCAAGCCGAAAGACGCGGAAAAGATCCTACGCCCCTTGGCCGCCCCGACATCGCCCGATGCAAAGCCGTTCGTGGGACTGGCCGAGGCCCACATGGCCATGGGTGATTTCCAATCTGCGGTTCGCGAACTCGAAAACGGCCTGAAAATCGAACCGAAAAGCTTGCTCGTCAATTATCAACGCGGCAACTTGCACTTTGCACTGGCCGAAGATCTCATGCAGAAAAAGAAGCCGATCGAGGCGAAAGCCGAATTTCGCAGAGCCATCGACCGTCTCGACGTGGTCCTATCTGAGAATCCCGATTTCGGAAAAGCTCTTCTACTAAAGGGCGTGTCGCTATCGGAATTCTTAGACAAGCCATCGGAAGGCATCGCGCTACTGCGACGTTTTGTCGCGCTACGCCCGGAAGTGAGCGAAGGGCATTATTTACTCGGTCGAAGTTTGGTCATCCAAAAGCAACTGGAAGAAGCATCGAGTTGCTTTCGAACGGCCGCCAATTTATCGGCAAAAGGCGACGATCGCGCCAGCCAAGCATTGCAAAATTTGGAGCAAAGTAAATAAGGAAAGTGTCGCAATCGCACGGGAACCGAGGAGTCAAACACGATGGCGGAAATTTTTGCGATAATTGCGCGTTTTTTTCTGATTGCGCCTTGACTGCCGCAATTCGTTCAGTTACTTTAGAAAAGGTATTTTGTTGGTTTTCTCTTTTCGTTGCTTTCCCAACTCTTCCTGGGGTCTCTGCGATGATGCGTTACATTTCTTCCAAAATGAGAAGGACTGGGTTTACACTCATTGAACTTCTCGTCGTGATCGCGATTATTGCGATTTTGATCGGCCTGCTTCTGCCTGCTGTGCAAAAGGTCCGCGAAGCGGCCGCACGTGCCAAGTGCACGAACAACCTCAAGCAGATGGGCATTGCCCTTCACGCTTACCACGACGTTCAGGGGTTCTTGCCTCCAGCCGGTGCCCGTGGTGATAGACAGCCTCTGGGTAGTGGTCTCACTGCACCTATTACGAACGAAGGTGATGCGAGTAGCTGGATGGTTTACATTCTGCCATACATCGAGCAAGGTCCGATGTTCAGTCGCATGACCTTCCGCGGTGACTCGGGTTGGGCGCACCCATCCGTCGAAACCAATGCTTTCAGTTCTGCGAATACCAATGCCCTAGCTGCATCGGGTGCAAAGATTTCGACCTATCGCTGCCCATCGGACGTTAAGCCAGAAATGACGAACGCTCGCTGGCGCATGAACTGCTCACAAGCCGCATCCGCAGACGGTGGCGATCCGAACGAATGTCTCCAGACGCGAAGCAGTTACGTGGCCCTCGTTGGTGCAGTGAATAACATTGATGGTACGGGCGTGTTCCGTGAAACGCGGAATACAGATGGATCGAGCTGGGCGGCAAGCAACGGTAACAATGCGTGGGGCGGGGCGATGACACTCGGATTCTACAGCGTCGCGATCAACAAGATTGCGGACGGCAGCAGCAACACGATGCTCGTCTCCGAGTCGTCGGGCCTAATGTACGACAACAACAATGTGATGCAGCCGAACTGGGGTTCGACCAACGGTGGGTTCTTGAGCGGTGGTGGCGCGGCATGGCAGATGCAACCGTGGGAAGAAGGTCGAGGTTTCAACTACACCACAGTGCGATACCGCATCAATCAAAACAGGGGCTGGGCGACGGGCGGAGCGAACGGGGTTGCCGGCGAAGAAACGGCAAATACGCCGTTGAATTCTTCGCACACGGGTGGCGTTAATGCGTTGATGGGCGATGGCTCGGTCCGATTCCTTCGCGACTCGACGCCACTGTTGACGCTGGCACAACTCGCGACTCGCGACGATGGGCAAGTGATCGTCGGCGACAACTAATGTCTTTTAGACAAGCGCAAACAGCAATTCTCAGCAGGTAACTTTTTAGATACCTGCATTTTCCTTTCTTACAGTACTACACATGCGAAAACTATTTCAATCCATCGTGTTGGTCGCTTGCACGACGTTACTTTTTGGGGGTTGCTCGAACAGCGACAAACCACCGAGCTATGTGAACGTGGCCGGGAGCGTAAACTTCGATGGGAAGCCATTATCGAACGCGATAATTATCTTCAGTACTGATGGTAGGCCACCATCGCAAATCCAGATTATTGACGGACAATACAACGGTCAAGCGATGGTCGGTTCGAACCGCATCTCGATATCCGCCAAACGTAAAGGTGGTGGGGCTGCAAACAGTCGCATATCCGATGTGGATAAAGCGAGGGTGGCAGGCATGGAAAGAGCGAGGGCGAGTCAAGGAGGCGGACGCGCACCCGATGAAAGCGAAACCGGCGAAGAAACGATACCTGCCGATTTCAGCAGTAATTCCAAACAAATGCGCGTCATTGAAGCCGGTGTTCAGAACAAATTCGATTTTGACATCAAAACGAAAAAGTAATCGATGACACGACTTCAATGCAAACCGAACCACGACTCGATGACGACGTCGTGGTTTTTTGTCGCGTTGCTAGCGACCGCATTTTGTTGTGGGATCGGCTGCGAATCGAAACCGGCATCGACTCCACCGACTGCGGTTCGCGAAGAACTATTCATCGAATCGACCGACGAATTCGGCATCCATTTCAGTCTCGATCCCGGTGATACCAACGACTATTTTGTTCCCAAGGTCATGGGGTCGGGATTGGCCATCTTCGATGCCGATGGCGATGGACGGCAGGACTTATTGTTCCTGCAAAATTCTGGACCCACTTCCAATTCCAAGAACAAACTATATCGACAGACCGCTGACGGTAAGTTTGAAGATGTGTCTGCCGGCTCGGGGTTGGATTTTGCCGGTCACAATATGGGCGTGGCGGTAGGCGATATCGACAACGATGGCTTGCCGGATTTGGTAATAACCCAATATGCAGGTGTGAAAGTCTTCTCGAATCGGGGTCATTTTCGCTTTTCGGACGTGACGGCGACTTGCGGTGTTTCAAACCCCCATTGGGGGACATCCGTCTCATTCGTCGATTACGATTTAGATGGCAGACTCGACCTCTTTATCGCGAACTACGTCGACTTCGACCGCGGGCATACGTGCGAAAACAGCACGCAGGGCGGCCGCGAATTTTGTGGGCCGTCATCCTTCACGGGTGTGCCTTCCAAGCTGTTCCGGAATCTGGGGAAAAAGATTAACGGCGTCAAATTTGAAGATGTGAGTATCTCGTCGAACATCGGCAAATCGTTGAGCCCCGGCCTCGGCGTGTACTGTGCAGATCTCACTGGCGACGGCTGGCCCGATATCTTCGTGGCTAACGATGCCAAACCGAATTTCCTCTGGGTGAATCAAAAGAACGGCATGTTCGTTGAAGACGCGCTTTCGCGGGGTATCGCGTACAATTCGATGGGTCAGGTGGCCGCGAACATGGGTGTTGCGGTCGGCGACATCAATCGCGATGGCTTGCTGGATCTGTTCGTGACGCATCTCACGACCGAGTCGAACACGCTTTGGGCGCAAGAGCCGATCGGTTACTTCAAGGATCGAACGATACCATCGAAAGCGGCCACCACAAAGTGGCGCGGCACGGGATTCGGCACGCTGATGTCCGACTTCGACTGCGATGGCAACATCGATATTGCACTCGTTAACGGTCGCGTTGCGCGCAGTGCCTCGAGCGATGCAAGCCTGCCGAAATTCTGGCAGAACTATAGCGAGCGGAATCAGATCCTGCAGAACAACGGCGGGAGTTTCACCGATACTTCGAGCGACAATCCGGCCTTTTGCGGTTTCGGGAACGTCGGGCGGGGTCTGGCTATCGGCGATCTGAACGGCGACGGGTTTCCCGACCTCGTCACAACCGCGATCGGCGGTCCAGCGAGAGTATTTCTCAATTCGGCGAAGTCCGCAAACCACTGGCTCGTCGTTCGTGCGCTGACGCCATCCGGCGCTCCCGCTATCGGTGCGGAGGTACGACTGAAAATGGAAACGGGTAATCAACTACGCGTGATCCAGCCTTCCGAAAGCTATCTCTCGAGTAGCCAGCCCGATGCGTTTTTTGGTCTCGGTGGCGTAGCGGACTTCCTCGAAATCCGCGTGCATTGGCCCGATGGAACATCGACTATCGCACCAGCCGGGAAAGGAAACCGGATTGTCACCATCCGTCAATCGAGTCCGAAAACACAACCGTGAACTCGCAGCTGTCACTTCTCTTTCTCACTGCGATGAAGGCATACGACAATGACCCGGAAACGTGCCATAATCATGACATTAATGTTCGCTGCGTGTGGAGCCGCTGCGACGTACTATTTCGTCCGGTCGAACCACGTCGTACCCGTTCCGGTCGTTCCCGAAATACCAGCGATTTGGACCGATCCGCCAATCGTTGAAATTGCAGGATTAAAGCGGCGTGCCGTTCTCGCAAACGACCGCAGTGGGAATGCGTGGGGCGAATACGGTTTGGTATTCGATGCTCACGATCGCTTCGAAGAAGCGACGGTTTGCTATCGTGCCGCGATGCAATTGGCACCGCAGGATGCACGCTGGCCGTATTTTCTCGCACAACGATACAGCGATGACAATTCCGAGCTTTGCATCGAGCTGTATGAAAAGAGCTCCCAATGCGAATTGGCTACTCCCTTTGTGCATCTCGCGATACAACTGACGCTCGCCGACTACCTCATGCAGCACGAGCGTAAGAAAGAATCCTACGAAATCTATCGTCGCGCATTTGAAATGGATCGCGCGAATCCCTGGGCCGCACTCCGCTGGGGTCAGACCGCGGCCGAACAAGGAAACGATGAGTTGGCGATTCGCACGCTTAGCAGCTTAAAAAATAGTCCTTACGCTCGAAAACGAGCTGCGACTGCGGTCGCGATGCTTCACCGAAGAGCGGGACGCGGTAAAGAAGCGGATCAGTTTGAATTCATTTCCAATTCGTTTCCAGACGATCAACCCTTCGTCAATCCTTTGCTACTCGAAATGGGATCGTTACAGCGTGGGTGGAGCGTCATGATGAACACACTGACACTTCTCGAAACGCAGCGTAACTATCCGGCGGCCTTGCAAACCGCGCGGCGTATGGTGGATCTCTATCCGAGTGCGAAAAACCAAATGATACTCGGACGCGCCTATGTGAATGTGTCCGACTATGAATCGGCCATTCCCGAACTCGAAGACGCCGTTCGAGGCGATCCGAAGCTCATGATGGCGCACGCATTCCTCGGCATCGCGTGGTTTCATCGGGCCGACGGAATCAGTAAGATGGAAAGGACCAAACTATCCGATGAATATCTTCAAAAATCCATCGTTCATCTCGAACGGGCCATCGAAATGAAGGCCGACTACGCCCCAGGGTACTATTACCTTGCAAGAGCAATGCTGCGACAGAACCGCCCCAACGATGCACTTCGCGCCATTCAGAATTGCATTCAAAGTCGCCCGGAAGAATGGGAAGGCTACGTCATTTGGGGTGAAGCCCTAGCGATGAGCGGCAATAAAAACGAAGCCATTCGAGTCACGGAACAAGCCGTGAGCTTGGCGAATCCCAACGATCCTCGTCCCAAGCTGGCCCTGGAAAAAATCAAGGCGTGGAAGTAAGAATCTTTCCTTCTCTGGGGCGAACGATGACCTTGCGATTACCCGCACCGCCGGGAAACTCTTCCATCGTGCCGTTCGGCCATTTGACTTCGAGTTTATCGTACGCGGTCGCGATGCCGAGACCGAACATGCCGACGGCGGCACTCGACGACAAATAACTCTGTTCGGAGCGAATCGTCTGAAATTGCGTACGTCCTTTCGCGGTGACTCTCAGTTCGGTACCGAGGAGATCGCGACCGCCGAGTTTCGGATCCACAGCCTGGATTTTGAGCCAGTTGTTGCCGACCGATACGTTGCGGTACAGCCTCGCACGATCTCCAAGACTTACGACCAAGAGATCGGGCCTGCCATCGTCGTCGTAGTCGCCCATTGCCAAGCCGCGTGCGACGTTGGGCGTTCCACAAAACGCAGCATTGGAAGCCGAAACGTCGACGAACTGACCCTGCCCATCGTTTTTGAGCAACTGATTCCGCTCGGCGTACACTCGCCAGAATGGCGGTAGATGATCGGCACCTGCCACCGGTGAACCCGAGTAAACTTTGCCATTCACGAACGCAATATCGGGGTGGCCATCCAAGTCCAAGTCGGCGGCCACTGCGCCGAATCCCGTGCCTCGCCATTTGGTTTTTAACACTCCGGTTTCGATCGTTTTATCTCGGAACAGACCTGCTGGGCCTTGTTTCCAGAGTGTATGCGTTTCATTTGTAAGATGCGTCACGAACAAGTCGGTCAATCCATCGCCATCGTAGTCGCCCGCCGCGATACCCATGTTCGCGTATTGCGAACCCATACCCGTCAATGCAATACCGCGCGATAGCCCTTCTTCTTTGAACGTGCCATTTTTCTGGTTGACCCAGAGAAAATTCGGTTTACCGTCGTTCGTTACGAAAATATCGGGCCATCCGTCGCCGGTTAAATCCGCACAGTAAACGCCTAACCCCGGGCCGGTCTTCGCAGCCAGTCCCGCCGCAACCGTGACATCGATGAACTTGGCAATTGCGCCGTCTTTTGGCCCGAGATTGTGTAATAGCCTGGCTGCCGTTCCCGGAAAGGTTTTGGGGCCGCAGAAGTCGCGCGAACCATCGGGGGCTGTGCAGGGCCACGAGCGGTCGTAATCGACGTAGTTGACGATGACGAGATCGAGTCGTCCATCGCGGTCGTAGTCGAAAAATGCAGCCGAGGAACCCCACAACGGGTTGTTGACTCCCGTTTCCGTAGAGACATCGCGAAATTTGCCCGCACCTTCGTTGTGAAGCAGTTTTACACCCACGAATTGCGTGATGAGTACATCGGGCCGCCCGTCGTTGTTGAAATCGCCAACCGCAACTCCGACGTTGTAACCGTCGAAGTCCAGGCCACTACCTGCCGATGCATCGCGGAAAGATCCATCGGCGTTTTGCAAAAAAAGCTTGTTCGTTTTGCCCGACTTCGGCCCCGCTGATTGTAATAGCAGTACGTCCAGTTTACCGTCGCCATCGGCATCGAACATTGCGCAACCGGCAACCATCGACTGCGGCATGAAAAACTCACCGGTCGGGCCGCCGTCATGAACGAACGAGAGGCCCACTTTACTGGTGACATCCTCAAACCAAACCGGACCGTCGGTCGCAGGCGCGTTCACAGCGACGGTCGGGGGTGCCGGCGCATCGGGTTTGCACCCGCAAAGTAGCAACACCGCAAGTGCGAGGAATGGCGGCTGATGCGTGTGAATAAATGGCATGAAGTTACCGAACGAATGTATCGCAGAAATCGCGATAATCCCTGCGAGGGAAAAGGTGAATTTCTATGAGGAATTTATAATAGCTCAAGCCAGAATAGAAAAGTCTCACCAGTCAATTTTCACCACTCCGATACGAAAAGTCGCATTCATACTGAGTGGCAGATTTACGATCGGCTCGCCGAACTCCGAAATAGATGGCGGCCTTCGCAATGTCCAAGTCCGCTTATTCTTTCCCCCTTACGCCGACTGCGAGTTTCGAGAGTTCCGTGTGGTATTGGGTCCGGTAAACGTGGGTGTAACCGCGTTTCCGGCGCGTCGTTTCCAGCGGTTCGCACTTGGACTTCACGAAAAGACGGCCTCTGAATCATGCTGTTGGTGCTCAAACCCGCTGCATGATTCTCACAACTTCCCCGCCGACCGACAAGCCCGATCGCTTGGGCACGATGGGTGTGAACCTCGAAGAAGCCGCGCGACAGGCTGCCCGGAACGCTTTCCCACTCGATCCTTTCGAACGCAACGTCCTCCGACAGGTGCTCGCGATGGGCCACGCCGCTGTCGATTTGTTCTTGAAATCCCAAGGCAACGGCGACCTCGGACCCACCGTCACTACCGACGGGGGGCGTTATCCTCCAGCGTAGCGAGAAGCCCCAGGCCCATCGAGTGCGTACGATCTTCGGCGAACATTTCTACGATGCGTTCGTCTACTCACGCGGCCCGAAACAGAAGATCGAACTGCGGCCCC
>Ga0335394_10007316_pt1 | contig 12473 bp, 4 predicted proteins | sample MAT03_FD_205741 | JGI IMG/M metagenome (GOLD analysis project Ga0335394, IMG submission 205741) | Freshwater microbial communities from Lake Fryxell liftoff mats and glacier meltwater in Antarctica - MAT-03 (spades assembly) (version 2) ... | reverse complement strand
GATGCGCGACGGCTTCAGGTAGAAGTGGTCGGCAACTGCTTGCAGTGTGCGTGGCACACCTCGATCCAGGCCGAAGCGAAGTTTCAGCACTTCCGCCTCGTGCGGATCGAGCTGCGAGAGCAGGTGCTTGACCTCGTCAGTCATCCGGATCGTGTCGACCGCTGGGGTTGCGTTCGTCTCTGCGAGTGTCGCAGAGTCGCGCGGCACGTAGATGATCCGGATGTAGGACTGAAGCGCATCGAGCAGCTCGAGAGACGCGAAGTACCGGTCCGGCTGTTGCGCCATACCAGCGTCTTGGGTGATCAGGGTCGAGCGGGTCCGGATCGCCGGTCACCCGGGAACCTGGCGGCGACGTCGGCTGAGGTACACCACGAGTGCACCGGCGCCGATCGCCCACAGGCCCAACTGCAGCCACTGACGCAGTAGGTCGAAGCCCGTGGTGGGCAAACCGGCGGCCACCACGGCTGCCGGTGTCGACGCAACGTTGTTGGTCACCACCGGATCGGTGGGCGTCGACGAACCGAAGTTCGGATCGACCTCGACCTGGGCACTGTTCGCCAACTGCGTGCCCGATGTGGCCGTCACCCGTACCCGCACGTCGATGCTGATCGTCGTGCCGGCGGCCACGGTGGCACCGGTGCGACAGGTGACCAACTGGCCGGTCGCCGAACAGGTGGCACCGCTACTGGTCGCATCGACATAGGCGAGACCGACCGGCAGGTCGTCGGTGATCACCAGCGCGCCGCCCGACGGGCTGGGCCCGAGGTTGGTCGCGTCGATCACGTACAGCGCCGTCTGGTTGGTGACCAGTGCGCCCTCGAGACGCTTGGTGATCGACAGGTCGGCGAGCGGCACCTCGGTCGGGTCGGCGTCGGTGTTGTTGCCCGGAACCGGATCGACGGTGGGCGAACTCACCGTCGCGCTGTTGACCACATTCGGCGCCGCCGCTCGCCCGACGGCCACCGTGAGAGTGATCGACGACGAGGTGTTGATCGCCATGGTGGGCAGATCACAGGTGACCGTCTGGCCGGCGGCGGTGCAGACCACGCCGGTGCCGGTGCCGCTCACGTAGGTGAGGCCGTTCGGCAGTACGTCGGTGACCCGAGGCGTGGTTGCCGAGGCCGGACCGGCGTTGGTGACGGCGATGGTGTACACACCGTTCTGGCCCACCTCGAAGCGGGCGGAGTGCGACTTCTGCAGCGCCAGATCGGCCTGCAGGTGGTAGCCGAAGTCCATGTCGGTCCGGTCCTGACCCGGCAGCAACGTGGTCGAGGTGCGCGAGTCGCGGGTGGGATCGGGATCGCTCACGTTCACCATCCCGACAGGCACGTCGGTGGTGTCGACCACCACGGTGTAGGCGCCGGCCGGGAGCAGGTCGACGAGATAGGCGCCATCGATGTCGGTCGCGGTCGTGAAGGCCACGTCGTCGGCCGTACCGGCCACGCCGTCGAGACCCGACCAGGTGATCGTGACATCGACGCCGGCGAGGCCGACCTCGGTGCCGTCGCGGACACCGTTGCCGTTCGCATCGATCCAGACGAGGTCGCCGATCGAACCGGTTCCGGTGAAGGCGAAGTCGGCGTCGCGGCGGTTGGCCTCGTCGATGGCGCTGGTGCCGGGATCGTCGACGGCGAGGGTGACCGTGACGGTGTGCAGCGACGAGATGCCGTCACCGTCGTAGGTGGACGTGAAGCCGACGAGGTCGGTGGTGTCGACGGTGGCGCGTACCTGACCGAAGGGCAGGCCGGTGACCAGGTAGGCACCGGTTGCGTCGGTGATGGTGAGCACGGTGACGTCGTCGGCGGTGCCGAACGTGTCGTCGGGGCCGGCCCACGTGACGTCGACCGTCACACCGGCCAGCATGGGGTCACCGGGCTCCGGAGCATCAGAGCCATCGCCGTCGAGATCGAACCACACCAGGTCGCCCAGCGAGGCGGTGCCGGCGTAGCCGAAGTCGACGTCGATGCGGTCCTGGCCGATACCGAGGGCGGCGGTCGCGGTATGGGCGGTGCCGGTGCCGTCGAGATCAGCCGTCGGCACCATGCCGGCAGGCAGGTCGGTACTGTCGACGGCGACGGTGTACGAGCCCGCAGGCAGGTGGTCGACGAGGTAGGTACCCGTCGCGTCGGTGGTGGTGGTGAACACCACGTCGTCGCCCCCGCCGGGGGCGAGGTCGGGGCCCAGCCAAATGACAGTCACGTCGATGCCGCCGAGACCGGTCTCGCCGGCATCGAACACGCCGTCACCGTCGCGATCGAACCAGATGCGGTCGCCGATCGAGCCGGTGCCGGCGTACGAGAAGTCGACGTCGGTGCGGTCCTGGCCGGCGGTGAGCGATGTGGTGGTCGTGTTCACCGAGGTGGTGCTGTCGAGGTCGTAGGTGGGCGTGGTGCCCGTCGGGACGTCGGCGCCGTCGACGATGACCCGGTACGGGCCGGCCGGCAGCAGGTCGAACAGGTACTGACCGGATCCGTCGGTCGTGTCGACGGGATAGGTGATGTTGTCGCTCGTGGTGGAGAGGTCACCATCGAAGCCACCCCACACGAGGGTGATGTCGATGCCGCCGAGGCCGGGCTCGCCACCTTGCTGGACGGCGCCGCCCGAGGCATTCATGTCGAGCCAGATGGTGTCGCCGAGCGAACCGGTACCGGTGTAGCCGAAGTCGGCCGACAAGTAGCCGACGCTCGAGATCAGGGTGATCACACCCGTACGGTGGTCGAGGTCGGGGTCGCTGGTGTTCGGGGCGTCGTCGTTGAACGTCGGGGTCATGCCTGCCGGGAGCGTGGTCGTGTCGACACGCACCCGGTAGTCACCGGTCGGCAGGTTCGAGAACCCGTAGAAGCCGGTGGCGTTGGTGATCGCGTCGGTGACAGCGATGTCGTCGCCGCCGCCGACCACGCCGTCGGGGCCGAAGAAGTCATCGGCCGTGCCGAAGGTGCCGTCGAGGCCCTCGGATTCGAGGATCATGCGGACGCTGGGGATGCCGGGCTCGCCCACGTCGGCGATGGAGTCGCCGTCGATGTCGTACCAGACGTAGTCACCGAGGCTGGTGAAGCCGGCGCTGATGGTGACGCTGTCGTCGTCGTCCTCGTTCACCACGGCACCCTGGCCGTTGGGGATCGAATCGACGTCCCACTGGTTGCTGGTCTCCACCTCGGCCCGGTTGGTGATCGAGCCGATCTGGTTGAGCCGGGTGCGGATCACCAGGGTGGCGTTGGCGCCGTTGTTCACGGCACCCACGTTCCAGATGCCGGTCCCGGAGTTGAAGCTGCCCTGGGTGGCCGAGACGGTGGTGACGTAGACCAGGCCAACGGGGAGCACGTCGGCGATGGTGACGCCGGTGGCCCCATCGGGACCGCTGTTGGCGACCACGATGGTCCAGTTGACCTCGTTGCCGAATGCGTACGGCCCGGTGCTGACCGTCTTGGCGACCGAGAGATCGGTGCGGCGGATGCGGGCGACTGCAGTCGCGTCGGGGCCCACGTAGGGACCGTCGACGTTGCTGCTCGAGCCGGTGACATCCTCGGCGCCATCGACACCGGCGGTGTTGGTGTGGGCGAAGGTGCCGGTGGTCGGCACCGTCAGCAGAGACGCTTGCGGCACGGCGTTGAAGTTCACCGTGATGATGGCGGCCGGGTTGAGGGGCTGACCCACGCCGCTCACCACGTTCGACCAGAGCAGGGTCGCTCCGGGCGTCGCACAGGAGGGCGTGCACACGGGGTCGGTGGTGATGGTGCCGTACGGGGTGGTGATGCTCGTGGACCCGGTCTGGTAGACCCAGCCGGCGGGCAGCACGTCGTCGATGTCGACGCCGTATGCGGCGGCCGTGGGTTCGCTGGCGGTGTTGGTGGCAACGATGCGCCAGGCGAACGCCACACCGACGCGGGCGTCGGTGGCGTTGGAGATCGCGGTCTTCACCACGGTGACGTGCGGGAAGCCGACCGTCATCGTGACGGTGTCGGCGGTGACGTTGCCGCCGGCGCCGCCCTGACCGTAGGTACGCCACTCGGCGAACCCGTCCGCAGTGCGGGTGGCGATCGGTTGCGCGTAGTACGTGGGCACGTCGGCGGTGTTGACGATCTGCTCACCGTCGTTCAGAGCGGCCGAGGCGGCGAGCTGAGCCGTGTAGGTGATCGTGACGGTGCCGTTGGCCGGGATCGTGCTGATCAGCCACTCGAGATCTGGCGCCGAGCCATCCACCACGGTGACCGGGCCCGCCGAGGCAGGCACGGTGATGTTCACCAGGTCGGCGTCGGGCGTGTCGGTGACGACGATGTCGTGGGCCGGCCAGGTGCTGGACGTGTTCCGCACGGTCAGGGTGTAGGTGTAGGTGCCGGCATTGATGTCGGTGTTGCAGGTGTCGTTGTCGCCGGTGTTGCCTGGCGTGGCGTCACACGGCGCCTGCGACACGTCCTTGTCGATGACCACGACGGGCTCGCGCACCGCGACGGTGGCGGTTGCAGTGTTCGAACCGGAGGCGAACGAACCGGGCAGGGGTGGAGTGGCGGGCACCGACGGGACGCTGTTCAGGTTGTTCCAGTGGATGCGGGCGCTGTTGACGAGCGCGTTGCCAGCTACCACGTTGGTGCCCTCGGGCACGTAGGTGTTGTCGACCCGGGCGGTGTAGGTGAAGCGGATGGTGCAGCTGTTGCCGGCCGGCGACGCGAAGTCGTCGATCCAGAAACCGATGGTGGTCGAGCCGTCACCGTTGTTCGTCTGGCTCGCGATGCCCTGCACACCGGCGAGCGACGGACAGCCGGTGCTGACGCCGGTGTAGCCGATGGTGTCGTAGTCGCGGAAGTCGATGCCGTCAGGAAGGGTGTCGAGCACGGTGGCGTCGTAGGCGGTGATGCCAGCCGGCACCGTGGCGTCGACGGTGTAGGTGACGGTGTCACCGACGGTCGCATTCGTCGGGTTGACCGACTTGGCCACGCTGGCGGGCGGCGCGCTGACGGTGTCGCTCGTCGAGGCGGTGTAGCTGGTGCGCTCACCGGCGACTGCGCCGATCATGCTCGTGGCGGTCGTGGTCACGTTGTTCGTGAAGATCGAACTCGACACGGCGGGGTCGTCGATCCGAATGTTGTAGGTGAGGCTGGTGTTGGCACCGGGGCCGATCGAGCTGAGCTTGGCTGCGGTCGTCGTGGTGTTCCACGTGATGGTGCGCGCCGTCTGGTTCCAGATACCGCCATCGGGGTTCACTGCCCCGTTGTCGGCCACCGGGGAGCCGCCGTTGTACACGGTGACGCCGGCCGGGATCGTGTCGACGACCACGAGGTCGTTGGCTCGCGAGCGGTTGGCGCCGGAGGCGTTCGACACCGTGAGGGTGTAGACGAGCGAGTCGTTCGGCACGACGATGTTGTCGACGTCGTCCTCGTCCTTGATGATGCTGATGGCCGGCTCGACGACCGTGGTCGTCACGGTGTTGGCGTTGACGGTGACCCGCGTGGAGCCGACGGCAGGAGCCGGCAGGTACGAGAACGCCGAGGTGTTGGTGAAGGTGTTGCCGGCCACGGGCCCGCCGGTGTTGCGCACCTTGGCGACGATCGTGACGGTGACCACGTCGTTGCCGCTGGCGGCGGTGTTCTCGTACGTGCCGGCCCGGTCGACCGTCACCGTTCCTCCGGCGCCGATCGCCGGAGCGGTGACGACCCAGCTCGCGTCGGGAGAGCCGTTGACGAGGACCACCGGGGCTGCGTCGAGCAGGAGATGACCGTTCAGCACGTCATTGATCCGCGCGTCGATGACCGACGTGCCCTCGGGGATCGTGGCCGTGATGGTGTAGGTGACGGTCTCACCGATCGTGGCGCGCTCGGCCGTGGTGGCCGGTGCGACGTTGCCGACGTTGCCGAACGCGTCGTTCACGCTCGACTGCTGCACCTTGCCGATGGCAGCTGCAGCGATGGCGATCACGCTGGTGTCGCGCGCTGGGCCGGCGTTCGGTGTCGTGATGGACGGATCGATGTTGCTCGACGGGAAGTAGACGAACGGGGTGTCGGCGGCGTTGGAGGCGGCCTCGTACCTGCGCACGCCTGCGGTGTTGGTGTAGCTGCGGCCCGGGTCGACGCCGGCGGGCAGGTCGACGGTGTAGGTGAGGGTCACCGGAGCCGTACCGAGGGTCGTGGGGGCGGCGACCGTCGGGATGTCGGCTGCGTCCCACACGAGGACGTTCGCGGCACAGTTGGCGGTGGGCGCCGACGTGGTGACGTCGGCACACGTGATGCCGGTTGGCAGACGGTCCCAGACGACTGCGTTGGTGGCGGCGACGTTGCCATCGTTCCACAGCCTGATCGTGTAGTCGACCGTGTCGCCGGCGTCGAGGGCACCCGACGCGTTGTTCGTCTTGTCGAGCCTCACCTGTGGCTCGAACCACTCGGCCGTCGACTGGTCGCGGAACATGAACACCTCGCCAGCGGTGTTGCGTGTGGTCATCTTCATCAGGTTGGCGTTGATGTCGTAGGCCGCGCTCAGCGTCGGGTCGATCAGTCGGGCAGCGATGGTCCAGTGGAACTGCTGACCCGACGGTCCAGACGGCACTTGGCCGGTGCTCTGCAGGCTGAAGGTGATCGAGTCGTTCACGCCCAGGGACTCGAGGGTCGTCGTCGCGGCGAGCGTGTCCGCCGGGGCGCCGGTAGTCACCCGACGGGCTGAACTTGGCACGAGTTCGAACTGGGCCGGGAGGAAGTCGTCGACGTCGACGCCGTCGGCGTCGATGTTCGCGGGGAAGCTGGCCCGCAGGTCGAAGCAGACGAAGTCGCCGGGACGGAAGCCGGTGACGGGGGTGGGCGCGAGCCCGTCCACCCAGGTGATCGAGACGTCGTCACGGCAGGTGTCGCCGATGTTGGCGGCGGTGTTGCCCGAGCCGGCGAGCACGCCGCTGCGCATGGAGACGCGCTTGTCGATGGTGGGACCGACGCCGGTGATGCCAGCCGACGAGCTGTCGAAGTCGAGCTGGCCATCGGTCTCGGGGTCACCCGCGGTGATGTCGATGACCGAACGCTTGAAGTCGGGCGCTTCGATGCTGACGTTGTTGGTGAGCGAGTCGAAGTTCAACGTCGGGCGTCCGGGCTCGGGCGATCCGTTCTCCTGGTAGAACGAGCGCACCCGCGACTGGAAGGTCATCGTGATCCGCGAGCTGTGGGCGAGGCTGGTGAGCCCGGCGATGGTGCTGCTGTTCCACACGAGGGTCCACGTGCCGTTGGCGTTCTCGGTGGCCGAGGTGTACGGCGCGGGGATCGGGCCACTGCCGACGTCGATGGTCGGGTCGGCACCGGTGCCGCAGTCGGCGTCGACGGAGACCGCTGTCGTCGCCACCGGGCACAGGCCGTCGGGCAGGGTGTCGGTGACGACGAGGGCGGTGAAGTCGCGGTACTCGCTCGTCTCGATGACGAAGGTCGAGGTGACGAGCGTGCCCTGGATCACCTGGCCGACGGCCGACTTCCGGATGACCAGGTCCTCGGAGGTCACCGTTGCAGTGGTCGAGTCGGTGAGTGTCGGGTTCGTGCCGGAGGTGGACGGACCCTGGTAGGTACCGGCAGCGGTGAGGCTGTTGTTCACGTACGGCTCGCCCGCGTTCTCCGATGTCGGCGCGCCGGAGTTGTTGTCGAGGTTGCGACCCTGGCCGAGGCTCGCGTCGCTGGGCTTGGTGCCGGTCCAGGTGTCGGTGTTCTCGCGCAGCGGAATGCCGGCGAGGTAGTTGATCGTGAGCACATCGGTGGCGGCGAGGTTCGCCGCCCCCCCGAGAGATGCCGCCGTCCATGTGACGCGAGTACTGCCGTCGGCGAGGGTCTCGATGGTGGCCGGCTGGACGCAGTCGGTCGGGACGGTGCCGATCGCCATGCGACCCGAGCCCGGGTACTCATCGGTCTGGGCGCCGGCGAGCTCGTTGGTCGGGGCATCGATGGTGTTGTCGGTGAGGGTGTCGTAGCCCGAGGCGGTGTATGCCGCGCAGCCGAGGAACTCGAGCGAGGGAGGCAGCACGTCGACGATCTGGAACGAGTTCGTGGCGGTCTCGGGGTTGTTGCGCACTCGAAGGGTGTAGGTCTTCGGCTCGGTGCCGTGCACGCCACGGAGCAGTTCACCCTCACCGGCGTTGCCGGCGGCCTTCTCTGCGATGAAGGCCGCGATGGCGGTGAGCGTGGGGCCATCGCTGTCGTCGCCGGTGTCGTCGGTGGTCTGGTTGCCGTCCGCGTCGAAGTCGGGGACGGTGAACGGGTCGGTGTTCACGTAGGCGCTGCCGATGGTGCCGAACGTGGTGCCGACCTGGTTCGTGGCGAGGTTGTTGTCGGGGTTGGTGTCGATGCCGTAGCCGATCGAGGTGCAGGCGCCGGCGAGCAGGTCGGAGACGTTCTCCCAGATCAACGTCGTCTGACCAACGCTCGGTCGGTCGGCGACGGTGCGCGTCGGCGCCGGGTTCGCCGTCGTCAGCACGAGACCGCTGGGGACGATGTCACGGAACGACAGGTTGAAGCCGTCGGTCACCGTTGGATTGCAGGCGCGCAGGGTGACGTTCGTGGTGGCACCGATCAGCGTGCGGGTGTCGGCGATCTTGGTCACCACGATGTTCGGGGAGCCGGCAGCGATGGCCGGATCGGCAGCCGGGTCGACGACCACTCCGGCCACCGACATGACGAGCGACGCCGCCAACGCGGTCACCGCCAGCGGGATGGCCGCCAGGCGGCGCCGTCGGCCGGGGGTGCGCTGGTCACGCGATCTGCGCAGGTCGCGAGACGCGTATGATCGGCCGACGGCGCGGGCATCGGAGTGCTGGGAGTGCGGCATGATGGGAGAACCCTTCGGCGTGTGCTGGTGCAACCAGCGGTTTCGGCGTACGTGTGCTCTCCACACGGCGACGACCGTTCTCATCGGCACCGATCGTCCGTCCTTGAGACGATCCGTCTCGGAAGCATCAAGATCACCATCCCGTTGGACAGATACCCCGAGATCAGGGGGGTAGGGCGAGTCGTTGTCACCACGGTCGGCGGTCGATCGGCGAGCGTTGGACTTCCACGGGGGATCGAACGCCGGTTACCGTCGTCGTGGTGCGCATCGTGTCGTTGATCCCGTCGGCGACCGAGATCGCGTTCGCTCTCGGCCTCGAGGGTGATGTCGTGGGTGTCACCTTCGAATGTGATTTCCCTCCCGACCCGCGGGTGGGTCGGTCGGTGGTCGTCGGGGGTCTCGACACCCACGGCCTCGACCCGGTGGCGATCGACGCGCTGGTTCGGGAACGGCTCGCTGCTGGCGACGACCTGTACGTCCTCGACGTCGATCGGTTCCGCGACCTCGCGCCCGACGTGGTGCTCACGCAGGACCTGTGCCGGGTGTGTGCGTTGCCCAGCGGACGGGTCGACGAGGCGATGACCCAGTTGGGATGCTCGGCCGACGTGGTCACGCTCGACCCCCACTCGCTCACCGACGTGTTCGACACGATCACCGCCGTGGGGGCGGCCACGGGCACCACTGCCCGCGCCGACGACCTCGTGGCGGGGCTGCGCGATCGCCTCGCCCAACTGGCCGACGCGGTCGACGGCCGCCACCGGCCGCGAGTGTTCGTGCTGGAGTGGCCCGATCCGCCGTTCGTCGCCGGTCACTGGGTGCCGGAGGTGGTCGAGGCCGCCGGTGGTGAGGCGGTGCTCGCTCGTCCCGGTGAACGCTCGGTGCCCACGACGTGGGAGGCGATCGCCGAGGTCGATCCCGATGTGGTCGTCGTGTCGTCGTGCGGCTTCGACGTCGATGGTTCGGCGGCGCATGCCACCGAGGTGCTCGATCGGCTGCCGGCGCGGGCGGAGGTGTGGGCGATCGATGCCAATGGGCTGATGGTGAGGCCCGGGCCCCGGCTGGTCGACGGCGCGGAGACGCTGGCGGCGGTTCTGCACGGTGTGGGAGACGTCGATCCACGCCGGGCACGCCTGGTGCGCGGTCGTGGCACCTGATCCGAGGGCTCGTTCGGGCGAGGGTGTGTCTCGCAAGGGTGTGTCTCGCGAGGGTGTGTTCGGGCCGTTGTGACGACCGACCCGGTGGGCGATGCCGGATCGGTCGGGGTGCGTGTCACCATTGATGCCCGTGATGACCGTGACCTTGCTCTTGGCTGGCCGAACGGCGGTCGCATCCTCGGCTGCGCCCGATCCGTCGCTCGCCGACGCCGGACGTGCAGTCGACGTGTTGCTCACCCGTCCGGTGATCGCGGTCGCTGTGGTGCTCGGTACCTGGTTGCTCACCCGCATCGCTCGCGGCGTGCTGCGTCGGGTGGTGCGTCGTGTGGCCGACCGCGCCGGGCGCCTGCCGGGTCTGTCGTTCTGGCGGGTGAGGGTGCAGCGAGTGTTCGGCGAGACGGCCGATGTCGCCGAGAAGCGTCGACGTCAGCGCATCGATGCGGTGAGTCGGATGCTCGGTCACATGGTGTCGTTGATCGCCTGGATCACGGCGATCGTGGTGGTGCTGCACATCATGCAGGTCGACCTCGTGCCCGTGCTCACGAGTGCCGGGTTCATCGGCGCCGGTCTCGCGATCGGTGGCCAGCATGCGGTGCGTGACTTCATCGCCGGTGTGGCCGTGCTCGTGGAGGATCGCTACGGCATCGGCGACCGCATCGTGGTCGAGACCGCGATGGGCAAGGAGGTGGAGGGCATCGTCGAACACGTCGGCGCGTTCAGCACCCGCCTGTCCACCGGAGCGGGCACCGACGGGTCGAACCCGCATGGCTCGACCTTCCACGTGTCGAACGGCAGCCTCGTCCAGGTGCGCAATCTCTCGCAGCAGCCGGTCACGACGGCGATCGACGTGACGATGCCCGACCGTGCCGGAGCACTCGACGACGAGGTCACCGCTGATGCGGTCGCGTTCGCACTCGCCCAGGCGGCCGGCGATCGCCAGCTCACGGGCATGGTGTTGGTCGACGACGTGCGGGCGAAGCTCGGCACCACCGCTGCAGGCCATCGGCAGGTGAAGGTGCAGATGCGTACGGCCCAGCCGATCACCGACAGTCAGGCCAGCGTGCTGCAGCGGGTGGCCAGCGACGCGCTGCACGAGGCGATGGCCTCTGCGCGGGCTGCAACCGCGCGAGCCGCGTCACCGGGCACCTCGACCTCGCGATCTACTGATCCGAGCTCGACCTCGCGACCTGTTGATCCGAGCTCGTCGTCGGGGGAGCGATCGGTGTGGGACTGGCCGGAGCACGAGTCCCCAGCAGGATCATCGCCGCCGCGCTCGCGATGAACACGAAGATCCCGATCGCGATCGGTCGGGTCGTGCCGTCGAACGCGCCGGTGACCAGCCCACCGAGCAGCGCGCCACCTGCGGTGGTGATCGTTGCGATCACCGCTGACGCGGTACCGGCCACATGCGGTACCGGCATCATCGCTGCGGTGTTGCAGTTCGGCACCAGCCCCTGAGCGACCGCAACCACCACGGCCAGTGCGACGGCGAACAGCAGGAACGGCGGTTGCCCGCCATCGGTGAGCGCCACGACCACCAGCACGGCGGCCAGGGCGACACCGATCACGGCCATCCGTCGGACCAGCACCGTGATGCCGAGGCGACGGACGAGACGGGCGTTGTTCAGCGAGCTGAGCGCGAGCAGCACGGCGATCGCACCGAAGAACACGGGGAACCACGGGCCCATGTCGTACACGTCCTCGACGATCAGTTCTGAACCGGCGAGGTAGGTGGTCATCACGCCGAACAGGAAAGTGATCGCTGCGGTGAAGCACACCGTCTGACGGTTCGACGCGATGGCGCGCACGGCGTCGCCGAGCGACGCAAAGGTGAATGGACGCCGCCGCTCGACCGGCAGTGTCTCGGGCAGGCGGAACCACCCCCACACCAGCAGGCCGACCGACGCGATGACGGGCACCCAGAACACGATCCGCCACGGCGCGAAGGAGTTGAGGACGGCCCCGAATCCCGGCGCCAGGATCGGCACCAGCAGGAACACGGCCATGATCATCGACATCAGCCGGGCCATTGCGTCGCCCTCGTACCGGTCGCGGATCATCGCCAGGCTGAGCGAACGGGGGGCGGCGGCACCGAGGCCCCACACGAAACGGGCGGCGATCACCCAGCCGAACGTGGGCGCGAATACAGCGGCGATGCCGGCCACCGCGTAGAGGCCGAGGCCGGCGAGCAACAGGGGGCGCCGACCGAACCGGTCGGACGCCGGACCGTACAGCCACGGTCCGACGGCGAGCCCGAGGAAGAAGGCGGTGACGATCCAGCCCACGCGAGCGGAGTCGGCCGCCATGGCGAACTCGACGCGCATGTCGGGAAAGGCGGGAAGCATGATGTCGATCGCCATCGCGCCCATCGCCATCGAGCAGACGACCAGCGCCATGAACTCCCGCCGACCGGCGGTTGGCCTCGCCCGTGTCGCCCGTGTCGCCCGTGTCGCCCGTGTCGCCAAGGTCCCGGCGGGAGGCCGTTCGACGGGGAGTGCCCCGGCAGGTGATCCGGTCTCTGCCGTCATCGAAGCCCCGGGG
>Ga0335394_10007310_pt1 | contig 12476 bp, 9 predicted proteins | sample MAT03_FD_205741 | JGI IMG/M metagenome (GOLD analysis project Ga0335394, IMG submission 205741) | Freshwater microbial communities from Lake Fryxell liftoff mats and glacier meltwater in Antarctica - MAT-03 (spades assembly) (version 2) ... | reverse complement strand
GTAAACCGACACCAAGCATGTTTGATCGCCTGGCGTTTACCTTCCCCTTTAACATGACGGGGCAGCCCGCGGCGAGTGTACCATGTGGGTTTACGAGTGAAGGATTGCCGGTGGCGCTGCAGATCGTGGGGCGCTGGCACGCGGATACGCTGGTGTTGCAAGCCGCGGCAGCTTTTGAGCAGGCGCAGCCGTGGGCGGGGTTGTGGCCGGAGGTATAAGGAACGCAACTGCCGCGATGACTGAATGCCTTGACGCCTGTGTGTCAATGACAATCAGCCTGCTGTTCTTGGCGATAGTGTGCGATTGGTAAGATCGGCATCGGTGCGCTCTTGGATCAGGAGAATCTGTTGCGCTGACAGCGGCAAAACTTCACCGGTAACCGCATCGACATCTAGTAGCCCGACGATAAAGGGGCCAATCTCACGCATTTTGAAGGTAACCGAGACTTGCCATATCGGTTGCGCGAAAGGGAAAAAGTGTGGATCTGCAGCGCCAAAAAGCACACCAACATATTTAGAAAGATAACCATTGGCTTTGGCGATTGCCCGTGCTGATGAGAGGGTTGGACGACTATTTATCTGGTGAGAAGCCTCATTCCCAATTGTTTGGCTCTTTGCTTGCATAGCTTGCTCCGTGAAATATCAACACTGGATCGTCCACCTCATCATAGCATAGGGCACAACCACGTTAGAAACGATCTGTTCAACCGGGTGCGTCCTAAGAAAGAGCGAGGTTCGCAACGTCCCCGGCACAGGCGGGTGAATTGTACGCCGACGAACCAACGCTTCGCCTGTGCCGGGGACGTTAGCCCCAAAATTGGAACGCACCCGTTCAACCGGATCTCAAGTGAATAACGCTGCGTCAAGACGTGGTGAACGGAAGACAAAGGTCTGGATGGGATCGTCTGCTCCTGTGGCAATCCAAACAAATCGAGCGGGATGTATGATACCCCTAGATCGCTACGTGTACCCCATCTGCCGACAAGCCGGTCATCACGGCGCTCACCTCCCACAAGCGTTGGGCGGTCACTTCATCATAAGCCACCGGCGCGGCGGCGATGGCCCGATTTTTGACAAAGTATTTGCCCGTCTCCTCGGCCACAGCTGGCGCGGTGGCGAGGTAGATCATGGTCTTTGCCCCTTTCTCGACACTGAGTGCCACCCGGTTGATGAGCCACTTGAGCAGTGGCCCGGCAAAGCCCATGTTGTTGGCCCCAAAGTTGGTGGCGACAAAACCTGGGTGGAGGGCATTGACCGTAACCCCCGTGCCCGCCAGCCGCCGCGCCAGTTCAAAGGTGAAGTGCAGATTAGCCAGCTTTGATCGACTATAGGCTTTCATGCTCCCATAGCCGCGGGTAAAATGGAGATCGCTAAAATCGATCTTGCCCCACTGATGGGCATCTGATGAGACATTGATAATGCGCGCTGGCGCGCTTGCTTGTAGCCGGTCCAGCAGCAGGTTGGTGAGCAGGAAATAGCCCAGGTGGTTGACGGCAAAGGTGAGTTCATGACCGGCCGCGTTCTCCTGGCGCGTGGCATAGAAAGCCCCAGCGTTGTTGATCAAGATGTCGAGCCGGTCATAGCGTTCCTTGAATTCTGCGGCCAACCGGCGGATCGAGGCCTGGTCGGCAAAATCGGCCAACAGATAGGTCACATTGGGATTGCCGGCCGCGGCCTTGATGGCGGCGACCGTAGCCGCCGTCTTCTGCTCATTGCGTCCCACAATGACCACCGTCATGCCTTGCTGGGCCAAGGCCCGCGCCGTTTCCTGGCCGATGCCCGAGGTGGCCCCGGTGATGAGGCAGATTTTTGCTGAATTCATTGCGCTGGTTTCGCTTTTTGTCATCATAAAATTGCGCTGAACCTTTTTCCCCTTGTTTGGCTCTTATCCATGGAAAGGCCTTTCAACCGGTTAAAATCGTTTTTATATTATCAGGCGTGAGGAGGGTGTGTGCAAGAAGTGACGACCCTGGTCCAAAGGGTGCAAGCGGGGGAGCGTGACGCGTTTGCCCCTTTGGTGCGCCGTTTTCAAGATATGGCGGTCGGTTATGGCTATGCCCTGTTGGGCGATCACCAGTTGGCAGAGGATGTGGCGCAGGAAGCGTTTCTGACGGCTTATCTGCACCTTGGGACCTTGCGCGAGCCGGCGGCCTTCCCCGGCTGGCTGCGCCGCATTGTCGAGCGGCAGGCGCAGCGGTTGCATCGCCGACAGCCGTTGCTGCTGCCTTTGGCGGCGGCGGACCAGTGTGCGGCCACCGCGGCGGAACCAGCCGTGCTGCTGGAACAGGCCGAATTGCGCGATCAAGTTTATGCCGTCCTGGCCGCATTGCCCCCACAGCAGCGCGACGTGATCGCCCTTTTCTACATCAGCGACTACTCGCTGCAGGAGATTAGCACCTTCTTGGGCATTCCGGTCGGCACGGTCAAGAGCCGTCTGCATACGGCGCGCGAACGGCTAAAACGCAGTACGCTGACCCTGATTCAAGAGACGTTGCCGGCCCACCGCCCCTCGCGTGATGAACAGTTTGTTAAGGAGCTAACCATGGAATTGTGTTGGGGCATTGCCCTTTCGTGCGCCACGGCGGGGTGCCGGGTGCAGTTGTTGGACGGTGATAAAGTTATCGAGACGCGTTACGCGCAACCGGTGCAGGATACGATCAAGATCCGGCCCGGTCAGTTGGTGGTAGTTGACCAAAGTGTCACGCCGCCGGAGACGGTCTGGCGGCTCTTTCAAATGCAGGTCATAGCGAGCAACGAAGGCGAGGTGACGTTATTAGATGTAGAGCGGGGTGGGGAGAAAGCGATGCCTTTGCCGACCCTGTTTGATCAGCCGCTAAGTGTTGGCGATAGAGTGTGGACGGGCGTAGACCAAATTTACGATCGGGTAGTGGATGGCAAACCTGCCCATCCCGATACGTTGTTGGCCGCCTTGAAACCCACGATTGTCGCTACGTATGAAAATGTGGTGAAGCATGAAGCGGATTCAGCCGCCGCACTCACCATTCACGGCCACGTGTTGCTGGACCATGAGCAGATCACCGAAGCCATTACCGCGTACAACCAAGCGTTACGAACTGATGCGAATTACGGCCTGGCCTATGGCTATCGGGGGCTTGCTTATCAGTTGGCCGGTGATGGGACACGGGCTGTGGCGGATTACACCAAAGCGTTGACCCTACTGGAGAATGTAGGGCAGCGACGCTGGGTGGCAGACAAGTTGGCGGCACTTTAGGAGCCATTACGCTGCATTTTCAGTGAAAGGACGTTACGAGGACGTTCGTATTGTACTGTAAAATTAGGTTGTTTACAAGCATCAATTTTTAGTCCAAAAAGGAGGCCAACGGTATGTCTACCCAAAATAAACTTATCCTCCGGCGCTTTTTCGAAGAGCTCTTTAACCAGGGCAATCTGGCCGCTGCGGACGAGATTGTGAGCGAAACCTACATCAACCATAACGCGGCCCCCGGCGAAACCCCAGGCCGGGCCGGATTGACCCAATTTGTGTCTTATCTCCATGCCGCCTTTCGTGATCTGAATTTCGCGATTGCCGAGCAAATTGCCGAGGGCGACAAAGTGGTCACCCGCTGGACGGCCACTGGCATCCACCAGGGTGGGTTTGCCGGCGTCCCCGCGACCGGCAAACCCGTGGTGATCACGGCGATCAACATCCACCGCGTGGTCGATGGGCAAATCCAGGAAGGCTGGCTCAACTGGGATGCGTTGGGGTTGTTGCAACAGCTTGGCGCGGTACCGGCCTAAGAGCGCATCGACTTCCCAGGCAGAAAATCTACAAATAATAGCACTATCTCCTCTTTACATTTTGTGATATACTCGTGCAACTATTTTGCTTCTTGCTTTCTGCTTTGTAAATTTCAGCGAAGCTGTGCCTCAGACAGACAAGAATTAGGACGCGGATTTTCGCGGAACTGCGCAGATTTTGTAAAGATTCATCCGCGTTCATCTGTGAAGATCCCGTCCGAAAAACTTGCGCTGTTTAAGATTTTCGGTTACCAACGATTCACCCTACCTTATAAACTAAAATCGTTCTACTTTGAGGTAAGATCAGATGAGCAGCCCTCAACCAGCGCCAGCTTTCCACTTACCAACGCCACTCACGCCGCTGCTCGGACGTCAGCAGGAAGTCGCCGCGGCGCGCCAACTGATTCGCCGGCCGGGGGTGCGCCTGATCACGCTCAGTGGCCCTGGTGGTGTGGGTAAGACCCGCCTTGGCATTCAAGTTGCTAGAGAGCTTACTGCTGAGTTTGCCGACGGCGTGGCTTTTGTCTCACTGGCACCGATTCGTGATCCGGATCTGGTGTTGTTAACGATTGCCCAAGCGCTGGGCATGCAAGATGCCGGTAATCAACAGCCCCTAGCACGCCTGCAAGCCTATCTGCATGACAAGGAACTGCTCCTCTTTCTGGACAATGTAGAGCAGGTAGCCGCCGCGGCCCCCCAAGTGGCAGAACTGCTGGTGACCTGTGCGCGCCTGACTGTGCTCGTGGCGAGCCGCGCGATCTTGCATATCTCCGGCGAACATGAATACCCCGTCGCCCCGTTGGCCTTGCCCAACCTGCGGCAACTGCCTGATGTGGCGACGCTTGCCCAGATTCCAGCCGTGGCGCTCTTTGTGGAACGTGCCCAGGCCGTTATGCCTGCCTTCCAACTTGACGCCGAAAATGCGGCAGCCGTGGCGGCGATCTGTGTCCACCTGGATGGGCTGCCCTTGGCGATTGAACTGGCGGCGGCGCGCAGTAAATTGTTACCACCGCAAGCGATCCTGGCGCGGCTGACTGCTGCGCCAGGGGCGCGTCTACAGCTGCTGCGCGGTGGTCCGCTTGATCTGCCCACGCGCCAGCAAACGCTGCGCGATACCATTGCGTGGAGCTATAGCCTGCTCACGCCGCCGGAGCAGGTGCTCTTTCGCCGGCTCGCTGTTTTTGTCGGTGGCTTTACCTTCGAAGCCGCCGAAATGTTATTGGCCGCTGTCATTGAGGAGGCAGCACAGAGCACAAATCTACCTGCGCTATCGCCACCTGCCACTCACCCCGGCTCGGCTGAGCTCGCCGAACGTCCGCCACTCGCCACGCTAGATGGGCTGGCACAGTTGCTGGATCAGAGTCTGCTGATTCCCATGCCCGCGTCGGCCGACCAGCCCACCGGACAACACCGCTACACCCTGTTGGAGACGATCCGCGAATATGGGCTGGAACAACTTACACTGAGTGGCGAGTTGGCTGCCATCCAGCAGGCCCACGCCGCCTACTATCTGGCACTGGCCACCGCAGCAGAGCCCCACCTGGCCGGCCCTGACCAGGGTCTCTGGTTGGAGCGGCTAGCCGTGGAGCATGACAACCTGCGCGCCGCTTTGCAGTGGACTCTGGAGGGCGGGGATGCACCATTGGCTTTACATCTGAGCAGCGCGCTCTGGTGGTTCTGGTATCGGCGTGGCCATTGGAATGAGGGTCGGCACTGGTTACAACAGGCACTTGCGCTATCACCCACCGCAGCGATAGCAGGTAACCCAGGCGAAAATTCAGACGCAGGCAACCAGATGAGGTGGCGGGCCAAGGCACTCAATGGTGCCGGTCTGATGGCCTACTATCAGGGTGACTACAGTCAGGCCACCGCGTTGTCCGGTGCCAGCGTTGCGCTCTTCCGCCAAGTGAATGATAAGCGCGGCATCGCCGGTGCCTTGCATGGGCTAGCACTGGTCGCGCGCGCCGGTGACAATCACGCCGCGGTCCGTGCCATCTATCGCGAGAGTCTGGCGCTCTACCGTGAAGTGGGTGATCGCGCAAACACAGCCTACACCCTCTTCTACTTCGGTGTTGCCCACTGGCTGGAGGGCGACTATGCTGGCGCTGAACCACTCTTCCAAGAATCGCTGACCATCGCTCAGGAATTAAATGATCGCAAGGCTATTGCCTTTGGTCTTTTTGGGGTAGGGCAGGTGGCCCTTGGCCGGAATGACTATGCGGCAGCACAAACCTATCTGGCAGCAAGTCTACCTGACAATATTATTTTGGGCGATCAGCGATCCACTTCGCGCGTGCGCTATGGTCTGGGTGACGCGGCCGCGGGCGCAGGTGATTATGCTGCTGCCTACGTCCACTACCATCAATGTCTTACCCTTGGACAGGCATTGGGGGATCGCTATTTTATGATCTGGTGTTTAGAAGGTGTGGCGCGTGTGGCGACCGCCTACGGCCAACCGCTGCGGGCTGTGCAGTTGTTAGCGGCCGGCGCGGCGCTGCGCAATACATTGGGCATCAGCCAGCCACCCTTTCGCCGCGCCACCTACGCTCATCTCCTGACTACGCTCCGCGCGCAACTAGATGAGACTGCATTTGCCATCGCATGGGCGGCGGGACAGGTGATGGACATAGATCAGGCGGTACAATATGCATTGGCGCAACCGGCCCCCGTTGACGCGAGTGCTGCTCCTCCCCAAGTACCGGCGATCCTGTCACCCGCGTCTCACAATGGCACCAAGCCGCTTGATAGCCTTACCAACCGCGAGTTGGATGTCTTGCGCCTGATCGCCACCGGTATGACCGATGCCCAGGTCGCAGCAACGCTGATCGTCAGCCCGCGCACGGTCAATGCTCATCTGCGCTCGATCTACAGCAAACTAGGTATCACCTCGCGCAGCGCGGCAACACGCTATGCAGTTGACCAGGGATTGGCCTGACGTACCAAACGAAGGCTCGCCGCCTGGAAACGCCGCCATCTTTGGCGGCAAGCAATAGCAGAAAACCACCAGGGATCGGGTGCCCACTGGGCACGTTTCTAGGTTGTATCGACTCGGCAATTTTGCCTAGGCAATCCACCTTCTACAAGATAGGGTATAAAATTAGGTTGTTTTGCCGTAGCGCTTTCTCCTCGTTACGTTCTATGATTGTTCTACGCTACACTCCATAAATGGATAGATGATCAGAAAGATAAGGCCCTATCCATTTTTCTAAAGATGGCATAAAATTTTTTGGGAACCCATAAGGAGAGGACAATCATGCAAACAGAGATGCTTGCCACAGCGTCAACACCCGTACTGACGGATACAGTCGTGGCTGCGTTTAAGCAAAGTCTGAAGGGGCCACTTCTACGCACCGGCGATGCCGGCTACGATGAAGCGCGCACCGTTTGGAATGCGATGATCGACCGGCGACCGGCGTTGATTGCCCGCTGCACCGATGCGGAGGACATTGTCTGCGCTGTCAATTTTGCCCGCGCGCAGGATCTGCTAGTTTCTGTGCGTGGCGGCGGTCATAACGTGGCCGGAAAGGCTGTATGCGAAGGTGGATTGATGATTGATCTATCTCTGATGAAGGGTATTGAGGTCGATCCGGTGCAGCGGACAGCGCGCGTGGAACCAGGGGTTATTTGGAGCGAAATGGACCAGGCAACCCAAGCGCATGGTCTGGCCACCACTGGCGGAACAGTTTCTCACACCGGCGTTGCCGGCTTGACACTGGGGGGCGGTCTTGGCTGGCTACTGGCCACCCACGGGCTGTCCTGCGATAATCTGCTGACGGCCGAGATGGTATTGGCCGATGGCCGCCAGGTGACCGCTAGTGATACGGAACATCCCGATCTCTTCTGGGCCATTCGCGGCGGCGGCGGTAACTTTGGCATCGTCACATCATTCCAGTTCTGCCTGCATCCGGTGGGGCCAACAGTGCTGGGCGGCATGGTGCTCCACCCTATAGAAGATGCCCAATCTGTGTTGCGGTTTTACCGCGAGTTCAGCGCAAACTCCCCCGATGCACTGACTGTCTATGCCGGCCTCATTAGCACACCTGACGGTCAGCCTGTAGTGGCGCTCATCGTTGGCTGGTTTGGGGTGCTGGAAGAAGGCGAACAAGTGCTAGCGCCACTCCGCAGCTTTGGTTCGCCGCTTGCCGATCTGGTTGGCCCGCTGCCGTATTGTCAACTGCAAAGCATGCTCGACGCTGCTGCGCCTTTTGGGCTCCCACGCTATTGGAAATCTGGTTATTTCAAGGCATTGCCCGATGATCTGCTCGACTCTATTGTAGCGCATGCGATAGCAAGGACCTCGCCATTTTCGGTGATAATTTTTTTTCATATGCATGGCGCAGCGACTCAGGTTCCGACTACGGCAACGGCATTTGGCCACCGTGAAGATCAGTGGGACTTTGATATCATTGCCCAGTGGACAGACCCGGCGACCGCCAACGAACACATCGCTTGGGCGCGCAACTTTTGGCAAGCGGTCGCGCCCTTTTCAACCGGCGTCTATGTGAACCATCTAGATGCGGACGATCAAGCCGCGCGTGTTCAAAGCGCCTATGGGGTGAACTATGAACGTTTGGCGGCGGTAAAAAGAGTTTATGACCCAACCAACTTTTTTCGACTGAATCATAACATTGCACCATCAGCTTAATGCAGACCGATCATGGGTGAATAGTGCAACGGATAAAAGGAGCAAAGTATGTCGTCCCTAGCGCTTGTAGGGCCAGAAACGGCCACAGTACCGGCCACAACACCGATTCCCCTGCCCGCCGATTTCCCGGTGACCTGGGCGGAGCCTGAAGATGCCCAATGCCTCTGGCTGCGGCAACGGATGCACTTCCCCGAACCGATGAAGCCGTTGGACGAATGGCTGTTGCGCACTGAGTTTGAAGGCGCCCAACGGGCCGCACAGCTCTATGATCTGCCCATTACCAGCGCAGGACGGCGCTTCAACACCTATGCCTATGCCCATATCACGCCCATGCCGTTGTCCCCCGCGGCCTGGACGGCCCAAGGCGCAAGCGCACAGGAGAAATTGGGCGCGGCCATGGGCCGGTTGCACGAACGTTGGGAAGGTGAATTCCTGCCCGAGATCCAACAGATCCTGGCTGGTTGGGCGGCCTTTGATCTCTCCGCTGCCACCATGCCCGCCCTCGTGGAGCACCTGGACGCCGTCATCATTGCGCGCGAACGGCTATGGGATATCCACTTTCTCGTCTGGTTTCCCGCCTACACGGCCATCAGCCTCTTTGAAGAGCTTTATTGCGAACTCTTCGGCGGCGAGGATGTTGCTTCGACAAGCTCAGCACCAGCGACAAGCTCAGCACAAGCGACAGGCGTAGAACAAGTGTCTGTGCCAAGTGTAGGCCAAGCCTTTGATGCCTATCGGCTGCTGCAGGGCTTTGATAACAAGACCATCGAAACCACCCACGCCCTGTGGGACTTGAGTCGCCGCGCGCTGATGCTGCCGACCGTCTGCCAGGCATTGGCAGCAAAAAGCACAGCCGCGGTGCTGTCCACCCTGGAACAGAATGTGGAGGGGCGCGCCTTTCTGGCTGACCTACGCGCGTACCTGGACGAATATGGTCAACGCGGTGACAAGTGGGTGATCAGCGTGCCCAGTTGGATCGAAGATCCAACCTCGGTGCTCAAGAATCTGAAGGACTATATCACCCAACCCGACCGCGACCTGAAAGCGGAGATGGCAGAATTGGCGACGACACGCGAACGGCGATTGATCGGTCTTCGCCAGCGTCTCCAAGATTATCCACAGCCGGTGGTGGCACACTTTGAATTTCTGCTGAAAGCGGCCCAGGAAGGCTGTGTGCTTACCGAAGATCATGGCTTCTGGATCGACTTTCGTGGCTGGTATCCCATTCGTCGTCTCTTTCTGGAATTGGGACATCGTTTTACCATGGCTAAAGTGTTGGAAAAACCGGCGGATCTCTTTTATCTCACGCTGGACGAGGTACGCACCATTGCCAACGCGCTGGCAAACGGGTTGCCATCTGGCACTCGCCACCTCTTGGTTGCCGGGCGACAGGCTGAGACCGAATATTACCGGGGCCTTCAGCCGCCACCGGCGATTGGCGCGCTGCCGGTCACGCCGCCCCCGGTCGATCCGGTCAGCCAAGCGATCAACAAGTTTTTTGGGGCACCGCCGCCCCCCCAACGCGAGCCAGACATCCTGCGCGGTGCGGGCGGTTCGCCTGGCATCGTGCGCGGCCCGGCCCGTGTGATCCGGACCCTGGCCGAGGCAACCAAACTTCAGCCGGGGGACATTCTGGTGGCAGAAACCACCGCGCCACCCTGGACACCCCTCTTTGCCACGGCCGCGGCCGTCGTCACCGACACCGGCGGCATCCTGAGTCACTGTGCCATTGTGGCGCGCGAGTATGCGATCCCGGCGGTGGTGGGCGTAGGGATCGCCACGGACACAATCGTCGATGGTCAGTTGTTGGAGGTGGATGGCGCTGCCGGCATTGTCCGTATGTTGACAGCAGGTTGAATGTACAGACTATAGAGATCATCTGGTGGAGATCATCTGGTGGAAATTGTCTGGCTTGGTCACGGTAACTGTCACGACTGCACGCTAGTGGGCGGCAAAGGGGCCAACCTCTGTCACCTGGCCGCCACTCAGCGCATCCCGCCCGCTTTCTGTCTGACCGCGGCAGCTTTTCGCGATTGGCTGCCCACCGGTGGTGAAGTCACGGCGCTACCGGCCAAACTATCTGCGCCCCTGGCAACTGCCTACCGCCATCTGGGTGACCTTTGTGGTGTAGCGGAACTGGCGGTCGCCGTGCGCTCTTCTGCCGTAGACGAAGACGGCCAAACCGTCTCCTTTGCCGGTCAACACAGCACCTATCTCAACGTGACGGGGGTTGCTGCCGTGGCGAAAGCGGTACAGCACTGTTGGGCCTCCGCCCACGCCACCCATGCCTTGGCCTATCGTCAACATCACGGGCTTGCGATAGGCGATATCCCAATGGCCGTACTCGTGCAACAGATGATTCCAGCCGATGTGTCGGCAGTGGTCTTTAGCACAAATCCGGTAACCGGCCAGCAGGATGAGGTTGTGATCAACGCCAGTTTGGGCCTGGGCGAGAGCCTTGTCAGTGGCGCCGTGACGCCGGACACGTGGCGGGTACACAAGCGTGACCTAACTGTCGTAGAAGTCCGGCTGGCCGATAAGCAGATCATGACCGTGCCAACGCCGGGCGGGACAGGTCAACGGCCCGTGCCGCGCTGGCTGCGCACCCAGCCGAGCCTTACCCCAGAGCAATGCCTTGAAGTCGCCCAATTGGCCGTGCACCTGGAGAGAACCATGGGGTGGCCGGTCGATCTGGAATGTGCCTATCGCGGCGGCCTCCTCTATCTGTTGCAATGTCGTCCGATTACGGCTCTCCAAGTGGTTCCCTAAACCCGGCTCTAGCAGTGATGGCCGGTGGAGATAGAGTGCGATATTTCTTTCTAATTGGTAATTATAGTGGAACCGGCAATAACCACTAAGCAAAGGAGCGTCAATAATGGCTCATGCAGATTCCCTGTCTTTCATTACCAGAACCGGTTATGCTGAGGTGAATGGCACACGCCTCTACTACGAGCTTGCTGGCACAGGTGTTCCCGTCGTCTTGATGCACATGGTGGGTGCCGACTGCCGTTACTGGCAGTCGGTGTTTGACACGCTGACGCAACAGTACCAAGTGGTACGATATGACGCGCGCGGTTTTGGCCGGTCTGATCTGCCGACCACGGAGCCATACACCCATGCCGATGACCTTAAGGCGCTGTTGGACTACCTGGGCATCACGCGTGCCCACCTGATTGGCAATTCATTGGGGGGAGTCACTGCGATTGATTTTGCCTTGGCTTACCCTGCGGCTACGCATAGCTTGATCCTTATTGGCCACAAAGTACAAGGGGCAGAATGGCAGCCACCCTCCACGGCCGCAGATGAGGCAGTCTGGGCAAAAATTTTTACCGCCTTGAAGCAAAAAGACAAAGGGGCAGCCGTGGTGTTGGTGGTTGATCACCTTTCTCTTTTCGCCGTAGCCAAGACCATTCCCGCCGCACGTAAGGTAATGGTTGATATGTTTACTGACTATAGCTGGTGGCATTTTCAAGATAACCAGGACCCGGTGCGCACACCGGCAATCGCGGCGGCCAAGCGGCTGGGCGAGATCACGGCGCCGACACTGGTGATTGTCGGTGAGTTGGAGATTGAAGCGGTTCACTTTATGGTTGATCTGACCCTGAAAGGCATTTCTGGGGCGCAGAAAGTAGTCATGCCCGGTCTTGACCATGTGCCGTTTCTCGAGGATCCGGTAGCTTTCAGTGAAATTGTGCTGGCATTTTTGGCAGATCAATGAGGACTCTGCTGTTACCCTATGGGCGACGACCTTGCGTCTTACCAACTGGCTTGTAGACAGCGCTATATAAAACGCCTGTCCAGACCACCCCCATACTCTGTCTCGTAGGGATACCTGAATTTAGAGAGAAAGGAAACCCAATGCTTTCACCCTCTATCCCTGATTTATCTTCATTTGCTGAGCTTGATCCGTATGCGCTGGGCCCAACTGCCATTCCCTTGCACGCGCCACCGCCACGACTGCCGGAGGGTGTTGTGGTCTGTGGGGGGCGCCATGAGGCGACAGAGCATCGTTCCTTTGCCATACCGGCCTTTGTGGAAAATTTACTGACCCTCCACCTGCGGCCCCCAAAACG
>Ga0335394_10007307_pt1 | contig 12478 bp, 8 predicted proteins | sample MAT03_FD_205741 | JGI IMG/M metagenome (GOLD analysis project Ga0335394, IMG submission 205741) | Freshwater microbial communities from Lake Fryxell liftoff mats and glacier meltwater in Antarctica - MAT-03 (spades assembly) (version 2) ... | reverse complement strand
GCGGCGCTGCTTTCCGGTCTGGTCGGGCAGTGTCAATTCCGGTGCTTTTTCACCTGTTTGCAGCATCGATCCCCTCGGCTGATTCGCAACTACCCAAGCCACGGGCAGGCGCCCGACCCGCCGTGTGATACATGGTTTCCGCGCGTACTCCCAAGCTGCAATTCGGGATGAACTGACGCAGTGGGGTTGAAATGCTGCGGACCTCGAGAGTGCTCCACGCCATCGCCATCGCCTGCGGCTTTGGCCTCGTCAGCCACCCGGCCACGCATGCCGCCGAAACGGCGCTGCCCACGGAGCTGTGCGCGCTCGCCCTTTACAACCATCCGGCCGACCAACAAACGATGGAGCGCTTCGCGGTCACACTCGGGAAATATCTCTACAGAAACGTCGATATCGGCAGCGCCAGGCCAAGACTTGAACAGTGGCACATGCCTTGCTGGAAACGCCCAGCGCCGGCACACTACCGGTGACCCTGAGACTCTGGAGGTAGGGATGCGCGCGACGACTGCAACAGCGGCCATGCTGCTCATGCTGACGGGCCCTGGCTGCCTCAGCGAGGACGGGCGCCGCATCGGCAGCGACGCCGATACGACGGAGACGACGGAGACGACGGAGACGACGGATACGACCGACGCGACCGACACGACGGACACCCGCGGCGGCGACACGTCCGACGACGCGCTGGACAGTGACAGCCTCGACCGCTGCCTGAAGGTCGACTGCGACGATGGCGACCCCTGCACCGATGACCGCTGCGACCCGGCCACCGGCGAGTGCATCAACCTCGGCGTGCCCGGCACCGGCGCCGTCCCCATCCAAGGCTGCGTCACGGACGGCGAGTGCGAGGACGGCGACCCGTGCACGGCCAATCGCTGTGTTTTGGGCTGTGGGGCCGGAGGCTTTTGCACGTTCGAGCTCATCGTCGGCTGCAACGACTGCGCATCGGGATGTGACGACGGTGACCCCTGCACGCGCGACGAGTGTCGCGATACCGACTGCATGCACAGCTATCAAGAGGGCTGCATGCCCTTTTGCGTCAGCGGCGCAACCACCTCCATCAGCGACATCCGCACGCGTGGTGGCGTGTTCCCGGAGCCACTCAAGACCACCGGCGAGCTATTCTTCCACGAGCTCGGGCGCAGCTGCGACGACGGCCCGAACTGCAACTGCAGTGGCAGCCCGGGACTGCGCGATGGTGGCTTCGACCTCGTGTTGCGTAACGCCGACGGTGCGACACCCGACAGCGAATCGTGGTCGTGCAACAGCTCGGGCTGCATGCAGGCGACCGAGGTCTGCGGCCCGGGCCAGCAGGGTTTCCACTATCGCGTCTGGGGTCGGGGTCTGCCCCCGTGGGAGCTTTTCGCGGGCGGCTCCGACCCCATGGTGCCGGCCCCGGTGATCGCGGGCATCGCGGTCCAGGATTTCTGCCTCGAGACGGCCGGGACTTCGCTCGTCGGTGGTTACGACGGCGTCGTGGAGGTCGCGGGCTACACTTTCTCGTTTGCCGCCAGGATCACGACCCAGGACGGCGGCCTGCGCTTGATCAACGAGGCCGACAGCTGCGCCAGTTGCCCAATCGGCATGGAACTCCGAGCGTCCGATGTGCCACTCGTCGTCGGTGACGGCTGGGTCGAGTTCGACGCGTCATTGCCGAACAGTACCGGCCAGCGGATTTTGACCGTGCGCCTCTACTCGAACCGCAACACGCTTCGGGGGACCTACGGCGGGCGCGACGGCGTTGTCCCGTTCATCGCCTTGCCGCCGGGCGGCACGATGGTGCTCACGCGCCAGTGACCTGAGCGAAAAATAAACGCGACACTTGAAATACGACACCTCGGTGTCGCATTGTGCTGTCGCAATGCCCGACGCACCCGACCAGAGTTCCGAAGCCGCCGAGACCGGCGCGCCGCGTTATGCGATCGGCGAGCTCGCCGATGCCGCCGGGGTGTCACGCCGGGCGGTGCGCTTCTATGTCCAGCGTGGGCTCATCGCGCCGCCGCTCGGGGTGGGGCGGGGCGCGCACTACGACGCGTCGCACCTCGCGCAGTTGCTCGAGATCAGGCGTCGCCAGGAAGCCGGCGCACCGCTTCAGGCGATCGCCGACTCCTTCGAGAGTGACGGTGCCCCAGTCGCCGCGCCCGCACCTGTGAGTGAAGCATGGACCCGGCTCGTACTGGCGCCGGGCGTCGAGCTGCATGTGCGTGCCGATGCCCTCACCGCCGCTCAGAAGGCCGCCCTCATCCACGTCATGCACACCGTGTTGCCCGTAGCCGAGCCCACCACCCAAGGAGATCCCGAATGAGCCAGCCGATGTCCGGTCTCTACTGTCGCCCGCCCGTCATCCCGCCTGACAGCCCGCAGGGTCGTCCTGCGGAACTAGCGCCGGTGCCGCTCCTCGGGGTCACGGTCGATGCCGAGCTGACGGGTGCGTCGGCCCGGGTGACGCTCGCCCAGCGCTTCAAGAACAGCGGGCCACGCCCAATCGAGGCGGTCTACCTGTTCCCGCTGCCGACCGACGCAGCGGTCTGCGCGTTCGAGGCGGAGATCGACGGTCGTCGCATCGAGGGGCGGGTCGAAGAGCGCGACAAGGCGTTCGAGATCTACGACGACGCGATGGCCGACGGGCACGGCGCCTTGTTGCTGGATGAGGAGCGCCCCAACGTGTTCACGCTCTCGGTCGGCAACCTCGCCGCCGGGTCCGAGGCGGTGATCCGCATCAGCTGGGTGGTGTCGCTTGCATGGGAGGGCGAAGCGCTGCGCTTCCAACTGCCGACGACGGTGTCACCGCGCTATACGCCGGCCTCGAACGTGATCGAGGTCGGGCAACCCGACGCCGACAAGCTCAATCCGGAGCGTCGAACTATGGTGCCGTACGGTCTGTCGCTGCGTCTCGCGGTGAGCGACGCGGTGAAGCGCATCGAGTCGCCGACCCATCCGATCCGGACGACGCTCGGACCCGTGGTCGTCGAGCTGTCACAGGCCGAGGTCGCGCTCGATCGCGATGTCGTCATCCTCATCGAGCCAGCCGCGGCACGCACGCCGACGGCGCACGTGGCGCGCGACGCGGCGGGTGAGCGTTACCTCCAGGTCGGCTTCCTGCCGACCTTCGAGAGCACCTCGGAGGGGGCCGAGGTCGTGTTCGTCGTCGACTGCTCGGGCTCGATGGGGGGCGAGTCGATAACCTCCGCGCGGCGTGCGCTCGAGCTCTGTGTGCGGGCATTGGACTTGCGCGACCGCTTCGACATCGTGCGCTTCGGCTCGACCTTCGAGTCGCTCTTTGGGGCGGCGCGAGCCTTCGATGAGGCGACCCTGGCGACGGCCGTGGCGTTCGTGCAGGCGACCGACGCGACGCTCGGTGGGACGGAGATCCTGGCGCCGCTACGCGCGTTGGTCGAACGTCCGTTCGCCGCAGGTGCGACGCGCGTGCGGCAGGTGCTGCTGCTGACCGACGGGCAGGTTTCCAACGAGAGCGAGGTCATCGAGCTGACGCGTGCGAACGCGGACAAGCTGCGCATCTTCGCGTTCGGGATCGGCGCCGGCGTGTCTGAACATCTCGTGCGTGAGGTCGCGCGTGCGACGCGCGGCGAGGTCGAGATGATAGCGCCCGGCGAGCGCATCGAGCCCAAGGTGCTGCGCCAGTTCGGGCGCGTGCGCAGCCCGGCGCTGAGCGACGTGCGCGTCGACTGGGGTGGCCTCGAGGTCGAGCAGGCGCCAAAGGTCGTGCCGCCGGTGTTCGAGGGCGAGCTCCTGACGGTCTGGGCCAAGGTGCGCGCGGGCGCCGCGACGGCCGTGACACTGACCGCTGGGGCGCGCCGCTGGACGGTGCCGCTCGACCTCGAACAGGCGGCGACGGGGGGGCCGGTGCCGGCGCTGTGGGGGCGCGCGGCGATCCGCGACCTGGAGTCGGCGGACGGGCGCCATGGCTCCTCGCAGCAGCGGCCCGGCAAGGCCGACCGCAACAATGACAAGCTCATCGCCATCGGCAAGACGTTGGGCCTCGTGTCGAGTGCGACGAGCTACGTCGCGGTCGAGCTGCGTGCTCAAGGCGAGCGCACGGCGGGTCCGGCCGAGCTACGGCGCGTGCCGATCGCGCTGACGGCCGGCTGGGGTGGCGGGCATCACGGTCTCGCCAGATCCGGCGGCGGCCCAGTACTCTATTCGCGCGCCGCGCCGATGATGATGCTGCCCGCAGCGGCGCCGGCCGGTCCTCCGATGGCTCGCAAGTCCGCGTCGGGAGCCTTCGGGGGCGCCGCGCGCTCGCTCAAGAAGATGTTCTCGCCGCCCGCCCCAGCCGCGGCTGCTGCGCCGCCGAGCGCGCCTGCGTCTTCCGAGCGCTTCGTGCTGCATGAAGACTCTGCCGATTTCTTTGTGAGCCCGGGTTCCTTGGGTCGCCCGGCGCTCGATCCGCTCTATGCGCTGCTGCTCACGCAGGCGGCCAATGGCAGCTTCGCGGCTGGGCCGTTGGTGCTCGCGGCGGTGCGCGACGTACCCGCGTTCGAGGCGCTGGTGGCGACGTACGGCGAGGCGCCGGTCGCGACCGCGATCGTATTGGCGCTGCTCGCGCGTGACCACGGCGATCGCCAGGGCGAATGGAAGGCGGCCGCGGACAAGGCCCAACGCTACCTCGCGAGCCTCGCTGTGATCGAGCCCGCGGCGTTGTCCAAGGTCCTCTAGAGCGCCGAACAGGTTGGACTCGGGCGGAAATGCAGGGATCCACGTCGCATCGCTTCGTTGCTCGTCGGTCACATATGCTCGATATGCTCCCTCCTCGCGCCTCGCGCTGCTCGCGTCTCCCTGCATTTCCTTGGTCGCCCAACCAGATCGGCGCTCTAGCCCTTCAATCGTCGAAGCCGAGCAGGCCCGACAAGCTCGGGCCGGAGCTCGGCCCCGCCGACAGCCTGCGCACGCTGTTCAGGTGATGCAGCAGCAACGCGCGGTTGTCGGCGACGTTGAGGTTCTGCAGCTCGAGCGCGCCGATGCGATCCTCGGGCGTAAACGGCGCGTCTTCGACCCGCTCCATCGAGAGCTTCTCGGGCGCGTAGGCCATGTGCTCGGCTTCGGTCTTCAGGAGCGTGTAGTCGTCGCCGCGGCGCAACTCGAGCGTGACCGTGCCGGTGACGCTTGGGGCTATCCAACGCGTCAGCGCGTCCTTCAAGAGGAGGCACTCGGGGTCATACCAGCGCCCTTCGTACAAGAGGCGTCCAAGCCGCCGCCCAAGCGAGAAGTACTGGTCGAGCGTGTTCTCGTTGTGGATCGACGACAAGAGGCGCTCGTACGTGAGGTGCAGGAGCGCCATGCCCGGCGCCTCGTAGATGCCGCGGCTCTTCGCGTCGATGACCCGGTTCTCGATCTGGTCGCTCATGCCGAGGCCGTGGCGCCCGCCGATACGATTGCAGTCCAAGAACAGCTCGAGCGCCGTCTCGTAGCGCTTGCCATTCAGCGCGACCGGCACGCCCGCCTCGAACGTCACCGCGATCTCCTCGGCGGCAATCGCGACTTCCGGCTTCCAGTGCGCGACCCCCATGATCGGCTCGACGATCTTCATGCTCACGTCGAGCCGCTCGAGGTCCTTCGCCTCGTGCGTCGCGCCGAGCACGTTGGCGTCGGTCGAGTACGCCTTCTCGGTCCCCATCTTGTAGGGCAGCCCAACTTCGAGCAGGTACTCGCTCATCTCTTTTCGGCCGCCGAACGCGGTCACGAACTGCTGGTCGAGCCACGGCTTGTAGATGCGCAGGTCGGGGTCGACGAGGATGCCATAGCGGTAGAACCGCTGGATATCGTTGCCCTTGTGGGTCGAGCCGTCGCCGAAGACGTGCACGTCGTCTTCGCGCATCGCGCGCACGATGGCGGTCGTCGTGACGGCCCGCCCGAGCGGGGTCGTATTGAAATACTTCTTACCGCCCACCGACAGGTGGAAGGCACCGCACTGGATAGCGATGAGCCCCTCGCGCACCATCGCGTCGCGGCAGTCGATCAAGCGTGCCGCCTTGGCCCCGTGGGTCATGGCGATCGGCGGGATCTCGCGGCAGTCCTTCTCGTCGGGCTGCGCCAGGTCGGCCGTGTACGCGAAGACATCGAGGCCTTCACGTGCCAGCCACGCGACCGCGCAACGCGTATCGAGGCCGCCCGAGAAGGCGATGCCGAGCCTGGTACCTTTAGGAGGGAGCTGTCGGTAGATGCGACTCATGGTCGCGGCACCTACCACGGTGGGTCGCGGTCGAAAAGCGCGGTCCGCCTGGTCACGTCACTTGCACATGCCGCGCAAGGTCGCATCGATCGCGTCAATCTGGCTCGCCCGCGCGGTCGCTATCTCCTCGGCCAGCCACTCGCGGCTCGTCGCCATAAGACCTTCTTCCATTTGATAGAGCCTGCGGTCGCGCCGGAGCTCGCAGATCGTCGCATACACACGTGCGATGCCGACCAGCTCTCCCCGCGCCATCGCCTCGAGCCACGTCTTCACGCGCGCCGCGTCGTAGTCCTCGCCGTCGACCGCGACCCCGTCGTCGACGATCTTCCAGGCCTTGGCGACCTCGCCGGCCGATGCGATCGGTCGCATGCCCATCGCCTCGGCGCGCGCGACCGGCAGGTTCAGGGTCGTCCTGTCGTCGACGATCACATACGTCGGCACCGGCACGCCGTCCTTGTCGCGCAGCTCGACCGCCTTTACCAGCACCACGCCAAGCGGCGGCAGGGCCGCCCAGGTCCCAGGTGGGATGCGCGCGAGCGTCTTGTCGGGCGTGCGCGTATCACCCGTTTTGTCATTGTCGGCGACATGTCGCTGCGCCTCGACGATGCGTGCGTCGGCGCCCGGGTCGTGCAGCCCGACCTCGTTCTCGAAGCCCACTCGCGCCGCCATGACGCGCCCCCGATCCGAGGTCGCCGTGAACACCATCGCCTCCACCTCGAGGACGCCAGCCGCCCGCACCACGTCGCCCGTGAGCAGCGGCTCGCCGACGTGCGACTCGAGCGACAGCACCGGTTCGCCCCGGTCGAACACCGTGTAGCTCCAAGCTCCGCGCGTCACGAACAGCGACAGCGCCGGCAGCCCGAGCGTGGCCGATACACGCTGGGCCATCGAATCGATGCGCAGCCCCGCCCCGCCTTCGGTCGGCGCGACCGCGCACCACGGGCCCTCTTCGACGACCCGCCAGGGCGAGACGGTGCCCGCGCGCAGTGACGCCGCCAATCCGAGCGCCGGCAGGAGGGCATCGCACCGGGTGCCGCGCACCCCAAACCAGGCGCGTGCAACATCATCGTAGCCGGGCGTCTTCGCACGTCCGCGCTGCGGACCGCTCGCGCACGCGCCGCCGAGGGCCAGCGCGAGCAGGAGCATGGGCGCCTTCAGGGGTCGCATTCGATCCATGGCATCTCGTCGAGCTCCGGGACGGTCAAGAACCGTCCTCGCTCCGGGTCATAGCCAAAGCGTGGATCATCGACCACCCGCAGGCGCGCCATCAGCAGGTCGAGGTAACGGCGCAGGCGCTTTTCGGGCGGCTCCTTCTCGTCGTCGGTCTGGGTCAGCTCCACGTCCGACAGGTCGACCTCCTTTTTCGCCAGGACCGCTTCGAGCCTGGCCGAGACGTCGCCACCCTTGGCGAGGATCGTCTTCTTCCAGCGCGCGCGATCATCGGCACTGTACGGGGATTCTTGTTCGCTCATGCGGGGCTCTCCGGGGCGCGCGGCTCCGCGGGATGCGTCGCTGGTGCGCGGCGGCCACTGTAGCTCACATCGACAAGCGATAGATATTCTCGCACAATGCCGCGCACCCCAGACCTCGGCGCGAGCCGGGGGACGAGTCACCATGCGCTGCCCGTCGCGATATCACCCCGTTGCCCCTGTCTACCGGGTCGGCCTGGCCGTCCTGTTCGGGGCGCTGCTAGTCGCCTGTTCGCCGTTCGTGAAGCCCGAGCTTCCAGGCGAGACGCCGTATTCGATCGCCGAGGTCGTCTTCCCGGACAACCTCGCGCTGAACCCCAAGCCGTTGAAGCAGTTCCTGTCGGTACGGGCCGATGCGTTCCTCATCCCAGGCCAGCCGTTCAATCCCTGGCGCCAGGCTGAAGATCGCCGGCGTATCGGCGCTTTCTGGAAGAACTTCGGATATTTCGATGTCGTGGTCGACAAGGCTGAGGTCCGCTTCGACGACAAGGAGAAGGCCGCCACCGTCACGTGGAGCCTGAGCGAAGGCGTGCAGTACAAGATCCGCTCGGTCGAGGTGAAGAACGCGCCGGCCGGCTTCGAGTCGCAGTTGCGCGAGCAGATCCCGTTCGGCGTCGGCGCCCCGGTCGACCTCCAGGCCTGGCGCGTCCGTCGCCATGCACTCGCCGACGTCTTGCGCGCCGCGGGCCACCTGCGCGCCGAGGTCTACAGCCGCGCCTTCGTCGACCGCGCCACCAAGGCGGTCGACTGGATCTACTACGTCGACGAGGGGCCCGTGACGCGCGTCGGAGCGATCGAGGTGTACGGCAACAAGGCCATCTCGACCGAGGCGATCCTCGCGCGCGCCGGCTACGATGTCGGCGACCTGCTCGACCTCGAGACCGTGCGCAAGCGCGAGCTCGACTTGATGGACAGCGGCGCGTTCGCCATCGCGCGCATCTTCACCGAGGTGAAGACCGAGTTCGAGACCGGCGCCGTTCCTTACGAGACATGGATCCCGCCCGACACCGGCGGTGTGATGAAGCACGAGCAGGTGTCACCGGCTGGCGGCTACCTCCCGCGCGAGCTCTCGCCCGACGTCAACGTGCGGGTCGAGGTGGTCGAGGCGCCGTCGACCCAGGGTCAGGTTACGCTCGGCATCAACATGGACCCCGAGCGCATCGACCCGTACGTCGGCACACGCCTCACGTTCAGGAACGCGCTCGGCGAGCTGAACCACGTGACGTTCCAGGGCAATGTCGGCTACGGGCTGCGCTGGCGCGGCGACATCGACGAGCCCCTCGGGGTCTACGGATCGACGCGGCTCGAGTGGCTGCGCCCCGGCACCTTTGGCCGCATCGGCGACCTGCGCCTCGCCCTGTCGTTCGACGAGGAGCTGTTCCCGGGCTTTCACTGGCGCACCGCCGCGGTCGGCCTCGGCGTGCGCACGCTCATCGACACCGGGCTCTTCCTCGACATCGAGCCGCGCTTCCGTTGGGACCAGGGCGTTGGCATGGGCACGATCGATCCAGGCGCGCTGGCGGGGATCGACGCAGCCACGCCCGCAGCGACGATCGCCGGCGAAGGTCGCGTGAGCCTCGTGTGGGATACGCGCGACGACGGCGTCGAGGCGCTCGCTGGCCATCTCGTCGCGTTGCGCGCGGCGGTGGCACCGGTGGGCGACGTGACGTGGCTGCGTGGTGAGGTCGACCTACGCCTGTTCCTGCCGTTCAACCAGGACATGGGCCTCGCCTTCAAGGCCGGCGCGGGCTGGGTGGCGGGCCTCTCGGGCGATGACGGCGTGCCGATCGGCGCCCGCCTCTTTGGCGGTGGGGCCTGGGGCAATCGCGGCTTCGGCACCCGCCGCCTGTCGCTCTATGGGCAGACCTGCAAGGGCGAAGGCACGGCCGACCCGCCATGCGACACGCAGACGATCCCGCTGGGCGCTACGAGCCTTTTCGAAGGCAGCGTCGAGTTTCGCTGGCTCCCCTTCCGTAAGCAGTTCGGGGCCGTCCTCTTCGCCGACATCGGTGGCGTGGGCCATGCCGCCAACCCCTTCGAGGACGCGGTCGAGCTCGCGGTCGGCATCGGTCTCCGCGCCCGCGTCTGGCATCTGCCGGTATCGCTCGACATCGCGTATCGCGTGACCGACGACCCCATCTTCGCGAGCATCGATGCGCTCGACCAGGCACTCGTGTTCCTGCGCATCGGGGAGGCCTTCTGATGGCGACCCCACCCAATGACGACAGCGCAAAGAAGGGCGAGGGCAGTGGGCCCAAGCGCCGCCCGACAGAGCCGTTCACGCCGGGCTCCGGGCTCATCAATCCGGCTGAGTTCACGACCCAGACGCCGGCCTACAGCGAGGACGTGACGACCACCACGCCGGCCATCGGCGACGACCTCCTCGGGCCCGGTCGGCTCGATGCCGGACGCTCCGAACCGTCCGAGCCGAACGCGGTCATTGGCCCCATCACGAAGCGCCGCTCGAGCACGTCGCCCTATCAGGAGTCGACCCCGGCTCTGGACTTGAAAGGCGGCTCGCCGAGCGGTTCGCTGCCTGGCTCGAAGCCGAAGAAGTCCAAGGGCAACGCCGATGGGGACGACGCTCCCAAGCCGAAGAAGTCGCTGGTGCGGCGGATCGTCAAGGGCTTCCTCTGGACCGTCGCGATCCTTTTCCTGCTCATCGGGGCGGCGCTCGCGTTCTTCCACACCGGCCCCGGCAAGAGCGTCGCGCGCGGCATCGTCGAGAGCGGGCTTGGCAAGCGCTATCCACGCGGCGAGGTGACGATCGGCGGGCTCGACTACGCGTTGGGTGGCGACGTCGAGATCACCGACCTGAAGATCAGCGAGAAGGGCGGCAACAACGTCGTGCACCTACACCACCTGCTCTTGACGCTCGACTGGGGCAGCCTCCTGTCAAAGCCGCTGACGATCGAGAACCTCGCCATCGACGGGCTCGACTTGGACCTCGTGCAGTTCGCCGACGGCACCAACAACCTCAATCGCATGCAGGACGAGCCGACCAAGCTGCCCGCAGAGCTCGTCATCCAGGCCCTGTCGCTCAGCAAGATCAACGTCACCATCGAGAACCCGCAGGGCGACAAGACGCAGCTGAGCGACCTCGCGATGGTGGCGAGCCTCGCGTTCGACAACCCCGCGGCGACGCTCGCGCTCGCTCTCACCGACCTGCACGGCAAGCTCGATAACCCGAATGTGACCGCGGACTTCGCGCTCGCGGCCAACGTGAAGCGGAACGGCCAGGCGATCGAGGCGCAGATCGCGCCAAAGACCATCAAGGTCTTCTCGAAGAAGCTCGGCGAGTCGATCGACGTCGTCGTCCAGCCGATCAACGTCGCGATGAAAGACGGCGCCGCCGAGCTGACGTTCGGCGGGCTCGTGGCCGGCCCCATCAGCCTCGGCGGTCTACACGTCAAGGGGCAGTTGCCGACACCTGGCACGACGGGCCTCGGGCCTGGCGAGCAGCTCGTCGAGCTGACCGGCCTGAAGATCGAGCACACGGCGCTCAACAAGCTACTCGGGCACGAGACGCTCGTGTCCGATGTGACAGTCGACGCTTCAGCCAGGGGACCCGCTGCGGCGCTTGCGATCAACGGACTGGTCGCGACCGACGGCGGCAAGCTCGGTCTCGCTGGCACAATCGACGCGCACGATCTCAAGAATCCGATCGTGCACCTCGTGCTCAAGGGCAGCGACCTCGACACGACCAAGATCCTGGCGGGCGAGAAGCGTCCGGACCTGCAGACGTCATTCAAGGCGACGATCGATCTCGAGGGCCTGCCGCCAAACCACACCCTCACGGTGCACGCCGACGTCGGCAAGACGACGGTAGGCGGCAAGGTCATCGACTCGGTCGTGATCGACCTCAGCGGCAAGGGTCAGGTGCTGACGCTCGATGGGCTGGTGCTGACGGCGTTCGGCCAGCAGGTGCAGCTCGATGGCGAATTCGACCGCGAATCCAGAGAGTTCCGCGGCACCCTGGCGATGCAGACGGTGCTCGGCGAGGCGATCCAGAAGGCGCGCGATGCTGGCGTGTTGATTACACCCCTGCCCCCAATCCAGGGTCTGCTCGACGTCGACCTCGGCATCCAGGGGCGCTTGAAGCCTGTGCCGGTGCCGGCCGCCGGGGTCGAGGCGCCGCCTGCGACACCGTTCGATCCGAGGGCCCTGCTCGTCAACGGTCGCCTCGACTTCTCGTCGTTGCCGGTCGAGGTCGTGACCATCAAGGGCAAGGTCACAGGCAAAAACGTCGTGCTCGCAGCGCTGCCCGAGACGGGGCTGCCCGACAAGAAGGTCGGCGACATCGAGGTCGACCTCGATCTGGTGATCGAAGGCGGCAAGCCCGATGGTCTGAAAGGCCAGCTGTTGGCCCGGGTCGGCGCGCTCGACACCGGCAAGACCACGCTCGACAGCGGTGAGCTGAAGGTCCTCTTCGACGGTCTGACGCAGGACATCACCCTCACCGCGCGGGACGAGAAGTCGGCGCTCGCGCTCGACCTGGCGATGCAGAGCGTGCTCGACCTCGAGCGGCGCCACGTCGATATCACCCTCTCGCGCCTCGACGCAAAGCGGGGCGGCGCCGCGACCCACCTCGAAGCGCCGGTTACGATCGGCATCGACAGCGCGCTCGATGGCAAGCAGGAGATCAAGGTCCCGCCGACGAAGCTCGCGCTCGCGGGCGGCACGCTCGCGGTGGCGATCGCGGCCAAGCTCTCGAAGGACGAGGCAAACCCGGGTGCCAACAAGGTCGACGCGTTCGACCTCTCGCTCGACCTCGAGGGCATCGATATCGGTCGTCTTGCCGGCCTGGCCGGGCGCTCGACCC
>Ga0335394_10007306_pt1 | contig 12478 bp, 9 predicted proteins | sample MAT03_FD_205741 | JGI IMG/M metagenome (GOLD analysis project Ga0335394, IMG submission 205741) | Freshwater microbial communities from Lake Fryxell liftoff mats and glacier meltwater in Antarctica - MAT-03 (spades assembly) (version 2) ... | reverse complement strand
GATCAGCACCTTGCCGCTGGCGCGCAGGGGCTCGCAGTCGTTGGCGCTGAACTGCTCGTCGAGCCAGCGCCGGCCGTCTTCGGGCGCAGGCAGCGCCTGGCCGCTGGGCAAGGCCAGCTCAAAGCGGCGGTCGGGGCCGAAAATCACGATCAGTTCTTGGCGCATGGTGCAAATCCTCGGTGGCTGGGCCGCGCTGCTGGCCGCCCTGCGGCCCGCGCATGGCAGCAGCATAGCGCCGGCGCGGCCCGCCGCACGGGATCTGGATCAAGCCGCGGGCAGCGTCACACCGAGGCAGGCGGCCAGCCGCCGCGCCGTCAGGCCCGGCGCTTGCGCCTGGCCGCCACCGCGTCGCTCAACGCCTGCAGCACGCCGACCGAATCGTCCCAGCCGATGCAGGCGTCGGTGATGCTCTGGCCGTAGACCAGCTTGGCCGGGTCGTCCTTGGCGGTGTTGAACTTCTGCGCGCCGGCCTGCAGGTGGCTTTCCACCATCACGCCGAAGATGCAGCGCTGGCCGGCCACCAGTTGGGCGGCGATGTCGCGCGCGACGTCGATTTGCCGCTGGTGCTGCTTGCTGCTGTTGGCATGGCTGCAGTCGATCATCAGGTGGCAGGGCAGCTTGGCGGCCTCCAGCTCCTGGCAGGCCGCGGCCACGCTGGCGGCGTCGTAATTGGGCGCCTGGCCGCCGCGCAGGATGACATGGCAGTCCTTGTTGCCCTTGGTCTGCACGATCGCCACCTGGCCGTTCTTGTGCACCGACAGAAAGTGGTGCGGCCGCGAGGCGGCCTGGATCGCGTCGGTGGCGATCTTCAGGTTGCCGTCGGTGCCGTTCTTGAAGCCGATCGGCGCCGACAGCCCCGAGGCCAGTTCGCGGTGCACCTGGCTCTCGGTGGTGCGCGCGCCGATCGCGCCCCAGCTGATCAGGTCACCGATGTACTGCGGGCTGATGGTGTCGAGAAACTCGCTGCCCGCCGGCACGCCCAGCCGGTTGATGTCGACCAGCAGCTGGCGTGCGATGCGCAGGCCTTCGTGGATGCGGTAGCTCTCGTCGAGGTAGGGGTCGTTGATCAGGCCCTTCCAGCCCACCGTGGTGCGCGGCTTCTCGAAGTAGACCCGCATCACGATTTCCAGCGTGTCCTGGTACTTGTCGCGCTCGGCCTTGAGGCGGCGCGCATAGTCCAGCGCGGCCGCCGGGTCATGGATCGAGCAGGGGCCGATCACCACCAGCAGCCGGTCGTCCTTGCCGTCTAGGATGCGGCGTACATGGCGGCGCGTATCGCCGATCAGCTTCTCGGCCGGCGTGCCGGCAATCGGGAAGAAGCGGATCAGGTGCTCGGGCGGCGGCAGCGGCGTCACTTCCTGGATGCGCTGGTCGTCGGTCTCGCTGGTCTTTTCGCTCAGCGTGTAGCCGTGGGCCGGCTCGCTGCCGGCGGCGCTGCTGGCGGATTGTTTGGGGGCCATGATCAACTCCTGGGATCGGTAAGGACGAAAAAAAACCGCCGGCTGGGCCGGCGGTCTTCTGGGTGTCTGCTTGCTTCGCTTTACGCGCGCTTGCTTCTCCAGCCGCCGGTGAGGGGCGAGAACCAAAAGCTTGTAAAGAAAAAAGCGGAGACATGCATGGCTTTGAATGTAGCACGCCGCTGCATCTGCCTGGCAGGTGCGGGCGCTTCAGGGCTATTGCCACGCCGCACACACGCTCAGGCGGCTTGCTCGTCCGTGCCCGCAATGGCCGTCCGACGGGTGGCCCATTCGCTCAGCGCAGCGGGCGGCAGCGGCCGCGACCACAAGAAGCCCTGGCCGTGGCCGCAGTGCAGTTGACGCATCAGCGCGGCCTGGCTCTCGGTCTCAATGCCTTCGGCCACGGTGTCCATGCCCAGCGTTTGCGCTACGCGGATGGTGGCTTCGATCAGCACGCGGTGGTAGGCGCTGGTCTCGGCGTGGCTGACAAAAGAGCGGTCGATCTTCACGGTGTCCACCGGCAGCAGGTGCAAACAGGCCAGCGAGGAATAGCCCGTGCCAAAGTCATCGAGCGCGATGCGCACGCCCAACGCCTTGATCTCGCGCAAGCGGTTGCAGGCGGTTTCGTCCTGCGCGGCCAGGCTTTCGGTGACTTCAAGCTGCAGGGCCTGCGCCGCCATGCCGCTGTCGGCGATGCAGCGCTGCACATCGGCCACCAGGCCCGTGGTGTGCAGCTGCACCGGTGACAGGTTGACGGCCATTGAAGACGGCGCCAGCCGCCCCAGCGTGCGCTGCCAGGCCGCAAACTGGTGGCAAGCGGTCTCCAGCACAAACTGGCCGAGCGCCACGATCAGGCCCGAGTCCTCGGCCACCGGGATGAACTCCATCGGGCTCACCGGGCCGCGCAGCGGATGGTTCCAGCGCAGCAGCGCCTCGACGCCAAAGGTGTCGGCGGTCTGCAGGCTGACCACCGGCTGGTAGACCACGTGCATTTCCTGGCGCGCCAGCGCCTGGCGCAGATCGCGCTCAATCTCGGCGCAACGCGCCAGGCGCTCGTGCATCGCCGGGTCGTAGACCATGTAGCGGCCGCGGCCGGCCTTCTTGGCTTCATACATCGCGGTATCGGCGTCGCGCATCACGGTGTTGGCGTCGTTCGCCGCCTGGGCCGAGGTGACGATGCCGATGCTGGCACTGGAGTGCACCAGCTGGCTGCCGATGCGGTAAGGCGCGGCCAGCACCTCAACCAGCCGCTGCGCCACGGCGCAGGCTTCGTCGCGGTGCTGTACACCTTCGAGCAGCACCACAAACTCGTCGCCGCCGATGCGCCCGGCCCAGGGCTCGTCCAGGCCAGGCAATTCGGGCAAGGGCGGCAAATGGCTGTCGGTGGCGTTGACCGTATCACTGCGGCGCAGCGCGCCGCGCAGGCGCTGCGCAATCTGGCGCAGCAGTTCGTCGCCGGCGCTGTGGCCCAGCGTGTCGTTGACCTGCTTGAAGCGGTCGAAATCCATGTACAGCACGGCGTAGCCAAAGTCGGGCTGGTGCGCCGCGCGCTCCACCGCCTGCTGCACGCGGCCAAACATCGCCGCGCGGTTGGGCAGCTGGGTCAGGCCGTCGGTTCTTGCCGCATGGCGCAGCATGGCCTGCATCTGCAGCTGCTCGGTGAGGTCGGTGTGGATGCCGGCCATGCGCAGAGGACGACCGTCCGGCGCGCGCTCGATGACCACGCCACAGCTTTGCACCGTGGCCCATTCGCCGTCCGGGCGGCGCAATCGCAACTCGGCGCGGCAGGGCAGCAAGGGGTTGGCCAGGTGCTGGCGCATCGCTTCGCGCCATGCGCGGCGGCTGTCGGGATGCACCAGCGTGGCCCAGCGGTGCTGGTTCAGTTCAATCTCGCCGCGCCGGTAGCCCAGGATCTCGAGCAGCCGGTCGTTGCAGGTCATGCTGCTGGTGCGCAGATCCCATTGCCAGAGGCCGAGGCCGGCGGCGTCGATGACATGGCTCAGCAAGGCCTGCTGGTTGCGCTGCTCCGACAGATCGGCAAGGCCGCTGATGCTGCCTGTAGCCTGGCCATCGCTGTCGAGCACAGTCTCGGTGTGCACCAGCAGCCAGTGCACCCGGCAGTCGGGCGCCACTACGCCGATCACCTCGCCAGCAGCTTGGCCGACGGCGCGGTCCAGGGCTTCAGCCAAGGCCTCGGCCAGCGGCGCAGGTGCCGGGCCAGAGGTCTCGGCTTCGGCCATCGCCCGCCCGTCGGCATGCAGCAATTGCCAGCCGCTGCTGACCGCTTGCAAGCCCAGTAACTGGCTGCGGCTGAGCATCAGCTGGCGTTCGGCCGCGCCATTGCAGTCAACCACCCGGCCAGCGCTGTCGCGCCGCAGCATGCCATTGGGCAGGCGCTGCAGCGATTGCGCCGCCGACATTGCCGTCGACGGCGCCGCGCTGGCGGCCACCGTGCCCGCCTTGCCTGCGGTTCGTCGCCGCGTACCGGCACGCCGCAGCGCTGCAGCGGCGAAGCTGCGGCGTGACGGATTGATCGGCGGGCGCAAGGGCAAACGGCTCTCCAGTGGACAGGCTGCCGAACCGCGCCAGGCGCGGACAGCTACTGCATGCCCTATCGGCAGCCCGAGAACGGAACTTGAGCGCGCGCCGGGCACGGCGGCCGGCATGCCGCGAACCAGGAGCTTGTCCGCAAGCATGCGGCCAGAGCCTTCACCCGCCACCCGCCACTCGCCGGCCCGCAGGGGCGTGAACGGCGCGGGTCAGGAGCTTGTCCGCAAGCATGCGGCCAGAGCCTTCACCCGCCACTCGCAGGCCCGCAGGGGCCTGCTCGGCGCGGGTTCAGCGCTTCAGGCTGATCAGCCAGCTCATCACGTCGGCCTTTTCACCCGCCGTGCATTCGCGGCCAAGCACGTCACGGCAGTTGAGCCGGAAGTGGAACTCGACCTGGGTCAGGTTGCTGAGGCGATCAGCCTGCGCCGCTGGCGCCAGCGGCGGGATCGGCTTGCCGGTTATGGCATGTTGGCCCGGCTGCAGCGGATTGGCGGTATGGCAGGTGGCGCAAGTCCAGTCGAAGTCGTTCTCGAACTTCTTCACGAACAGGCGCTGACCTCGCTCGGCCGAGGCCGGCGCGCCGGCTTGCTTGACATAGCCCGCCAGCAACTCGGCGGGGGTGGCGGCCAGCGCCGGCGCGGCCAGGCTGGCGGCGAGCAGCAGTGCAGCGACCGAATGCACAGGTGCAAGGTGTTTCATGGTGGCTCCGTCTGTTCAGGGGGGCATCAGTCACTGCCCGCTAGCGCGGGCGGCAGGCTCAAGTCCATTGAACAGCAAATTGGCGGAGCGGCTTTGTCGCGGCGCAAGCTCTTGATTTCTGCCAGGCGGCCAGCGGCCGGCGGCACGCACCACGCAGCGCGGTTCACCCGGCGCAGCTTCAATCCGGGTCGGGCGCTGCCAGTTGCCAGCGTCGGGTCACCTCACCCTTGGCATTGGCGCTCTCCAACTGCACGCCGAAGCCCCACAGCCGGGCGACATGCCTGAGCACCTCTTGCGCGCTGTCGTCCAGCGGCCGGTCCTTGTGCTGAAAGTGGCGCAGCGTGAGGCTGCGGTCGCCGCGCAGATTGACACTCCAGACCTGGATGTTGGGCTCGCGTGTGCCCAGGTCGTACTGCTGCGACAGCGCTTCTCGCACCTGCCGGTAGCCGCTCTCGTCATGGATGGCGGCCACTTCAAGTTCACGCTGCTGTTCATCGTCGTGGATCGTGAACAGGCGCAGATCGCGCATCAGCTTGGGGCTGAGGAACTGGCCGATGAAGCTTTCGTCCTTGTAGTTGCGCATTGCCTGGTCCAACGTGGGCAGCCAATCGGCGCCGGCGATGTCGGGGAACCACAGCCGGTCTTCGTCGGTGGGCCGCTCGCAGATGCGCTTGATGTCGGTGTACATCGCAAAACCCAGCGCATAGGGATTGGTGCCCGAGTAGCCTCGGTCAGCCACGCCCGGCTGGTGAATCACGTTGCTGTGGCTCTTCAGCCATTCGATCATCATGCCGTCGCTGAGGTAGCCGTCGTCGTACATGGTGTTGAGCAGCTTGTGGTGCCAAAACGTGGCCCAACCTTCATTCATCACCTGGGTCTGGCGCTGCGGGTAGAAGTACTGCGCCACCTTGCGCACGATGCGCACGATCTCGCGCTGCCAGGGTTCGAGCAGCGGCGCATTTTTCTCGATGAAGTACAGCAGGTTCTCCTGCGGCTCGTCAGGGAAACGCCTGGCCTCGGCCGGGCCGTCGGCCTTGTCGGCACGGCGTGGCAGCGTGCGCCAAAGGTCGTTAACCTGCTGCTGGGCATAGGCCTCGCGGTCTTTTCGCTCAGTCAGTTCTTGCGCCAGGCTCTTGCGGGTGGGCCGGCGGTAGCGGTCGACGCCATGGTTCTGCAGCGCATGGCAGCTGTCGAGAAACTGTTCGACCTCGTCGAGGCCATGGCGCTCTTCGCACTCGGCAACATAGTTTCGGGCGTAGACCAGGTAGTCGATGATCGACGAGGCATCGGTCCACATGCGGAACAGGTAGTTGCCCTTGAAGAAGCTGTTGTGGCCATAGGCCGCATGGGCAATCACCAGCGCCTGCATCGGCAGCGTGTTCTCCTCCATCAGGTAGCTGATGCAGGGGTTGCTGTTGATGACGATCTCGTAGGCCAGGCCCATCGCGCCGCGCTTGTAGTTCTTCTCGGTGCTGATGAACTCCTTGCCGTAGCTCCAGTGCCGGTAGTTCACTGGCATGCCGACGCTGGCATAGGCGTCCATCATCTGCTCGGCAGTGATGATCTCCAGCTGGTTGGGATAGGTGTCGAGGCCGTAGCGCTCGGCGGTGTGGCGGATCACCTCGTGGTACTGGTCGATCAGCTCAAACGTCCAGTCGCTGGGTGCGGGCAGGCGCTGCGCCGGCTGTTGCAGCGGCAGCGGGCCGCGCAAGGGGCGCGGCGCGGCTGCGGTTGCGTCGGCGGCCAGGGTGGGCTCGCGGTCAGCGGAAAGCGGTTCACTCATGCATCGTCTCCAGCGCCCGGCGGGCGCACTCAGGCGGCGGCCGCGGCCTTCTTGAACAGGTCGCGAAACACCGGATAGATCTGCGAGGCCTCGACCGCCTTGCGCATCGCGAAGTGGCCCGTCTCATCGGCCAGCTGGCTGTATTCCTGCCACAGGTTCTGCTCTTCCTCGGCCACCTGCACATAGGCAAAGTAGCGGCACAGCGGCAGGATCTGCTGCGCCAGCAGCTCGCGGCAGCGGCCGCTGTCGTGGTGCCAGTTGTCGCCGTCGCTGGCCTGCGCGCCGTAGATGTTCCACTCGCTGGGGCTGTAGCGGGCGCGGATGATCTGTTCCATCAGCACCAGCGCACTGCTCACCACCGTGCCACCGGTCTCGCGGGCGTGGAAGAAGTTCTCCTCGTCGACCTCTTGCGCCTGGGTGTGGTGGCGGATGAAGACGATGTCGATTTTTTCGTAGTGCCGGGTCAGGAACAGGTAGAGCAGGATGAAGAAGCGCTTGCTCAGGTCTTTGCGGCCCTCGTCCATCGAGCCCGACACATCCATCAGGCAGAACATCACCGCCTTGCTGCTGGGCAGCGCCACCTTCACCCGGCTGCGGTAGCGCAGGTCAATCGGGTCGAGGTAGGGGATGCGTGCCAGCCGCTGGCGCAAGGCTTCGACCTGCAGCGCCAGCGGCTTGAGTGCCAGCCGGGCCGCAGCGTCACCGGCGGCCGCCGCAGCTTGCGTGGCGAGCAAGCGATCCTCCAGCTCGGCCAGCTCAACCCGCGAGCCGGCGCCCACGGCGATGCGCCGGCCGATGGCGCCTCGCAGCGAGCGCACCACATGCAGGTTGCTGGGGTTGCCGTCACTGGCATAGCCGGCGCGGTGGCTCTTCCACTCGGGCAGCTCGGCGAGCTGGGTGCGCACCAGGTGGGGCAGGGCCAAATCCTCGAAGAAGATCTGCAGGAACTCCTCTTTGCTCAGCGCGAAGCTGAAGTCGTCCTCACCCTCACCCTGGTCGCTGGCCTTGCCCTTGCCGCTGCCGCCGCCCTGGCCGCCCTGCGGGCGCTTGATGCGGTCGCCGCGCACATGGTCTTGGTTGCCCGGGTGCACGATATCGCGCACGCCACCGCTGCCGTGACGGAACACCGGCTCAGACAAGTCTTTCTGCGGAATGCGCACTTCCTCGCCACGCTCAAGGTCGCGGATGCCGCGGCCGTCGACGGCGCGGCGCACCGCCTCGCGGATCTTGTCCTTGTAGCGCCGCACAAAGCGCTCGCGGTTGCCGATCGACTTGTTCTTGCCGGCCAAGCGGCGGTCGATGATGCTTTGAAGCGCCATGGCTGGTCAGTCCGCGGCAGTGGGCTCAACGCTGTGGCGCGTCATCAGCTTGATTTCCTGACCCGCAGATACCACTCGCACAACAACCGCACCTGCTTGGATGTGTAGCCCTTGGCCACCATGCGGGTGACAAAGTCTTCGTGTTTCTTGGCCTCGTCGGCGCTGGCCTTGGCATTGAAGCTGATCACCGGCAACAGCTCTTCGGTGTTGGAGAACATCTTCTTCTCGATCACCGCGCGCAGCTTCTCGTAGCTGGTCCAGAGCGGGTTGTTGCCCTGGTTGTTGGCGCGTGCACGCAGCACAAAGTTGACGATCTCGTTGCGGAAGTCCTTGGGGTTGGCGATGCCGGCGGGCTTCTCGATCTTCTCCAGCTCGGCGTTCAGGCTGCCGCGGTCAAACACCTCGCCGGTGTCGGTGTCACGGTACTCATGGTCCTGGATCCAGTAGTCGGCATAGGTGACATAGCGGTCAAAGATGTTCTGACCGTACTCGGAGTAACTTTCCAGGTAAGCGGTCTGGATCTCCTTGCCGATGAACTCGGCATAACGCGGCGCCAGCTGCTCCTTGATGAAGCCGGTGTACTTCTGCTCAAGCTCGGGCGAGAACTGCTCGCGGGCGATCTGCTGCTCAAGCACATACATCAAGTGCACCGGGTTGGCGGCGATCTCGGCCGAGTCGAAGTTGAAGACCTTGGACAAGATCTTGTAGGCAAAGCGGGTGGAAACGCCGTTCATGCCCTCGTCGACCCCGGCGTAATCGCGGTACTCCTGGTAGCTCTTGGCGCGGGGGTCGGTGTCCTTGAGGTTGTCGCCGTCGTAGACCTGCATCTTTGAGAACAGCGACGAGTTCTCGGGCTCCTTGAGCCGGGTCAGGATGGCAAACTGACTCATCATCTTGAGCGTTCCGGGCGCGCACTTGGCCTGGCCCAACGAGCTGCCGCTGATCAGCTTCTCGTAGATCTTGATCTCTTCGCTGACACGCAGGCAGTAGGGCACCTTGACGATGTAGATGCGGTCAAGAAAGGCCTCGTTGTTCTTGTTGTTGCGGAAGGTCTTCCACTCGCTCTCGTTGCTGTGGGCCAGCACGATGCCGTCGAACGGGATCGCGCCAAAGCCCTCGGTGCCCTTGAAGTTGCCCTCCTGGGTGGCCGTCAGCAAGGGGTGCAGCACCTTGATCGGCGCCTTGAACATCTCGACAAACTCCAGCAGTCCCTGGTTGGCCAGGCACAGCCCGCCCGAGAAGCTGTAGGCGTCGGGGTCGTCCTGGGCAAAGTGCTCGAGCTTGCGGATGTCTACCTTGCCCACCAGCGCGCTGATGTCCTGGTTGTTCTCGTCGCCCGGCTCGGTCTTGCTGATGCCGACCTGCTTGAGCACGCTGGGGAAGCGTTTGATGACTTTGAACTTGCGGATGTCGCCGCCGTATTCCTCGAGCCGCTTGACCGCCCAGGGCGACAGGATGCGGTTGAGGTAGCGGCGCGGGATGCCGTACTCGCTTTCGAGGATGGTGCCATCCTCGGCGGCATCAAACAGGCCAAGCGGCGACTCGTTCACCGGCGAGCCCTTGATGGCGTAGAACGGCACGTCCTGCATCAGCGACTTCAGTCGCTCGGCGATCGAGCTCTTGCCGCCACCCACCGGGCCCAGCAGGTACAAGATCTGCTTCTTTTCCTCCAACCCTTGTGCGGCATGGCGGAAGTAGCTCACCACCTGTTCAATGGCGTCTTCCATGCCGTAGAACTCGGCAAAGGCCGGGTAGCGCTTGATGAGCTTGTTGGCGAACAGGCGCGACAGCCGCGTGTCGTTGCGGGTGTCCACCAGCTGCGGCTCGCCGATGGCGCGCAGCATGCGCTCGGCGGCGGTGGCATAACAAACCGGGTTGCGCTTGCACTCGGCGAGGTAGTCCTCGAGGGACATTTCCTCTTCACGACTGCGCTCGTAGCGCGCGGCAAAGTTGCTGATCACGTCCATGGCACTCTCCTTGATCGGACACAGCACCGACGCAGGGGCTAGCCCTGTCGGTGGCGGGGAAGTTCTGATGGCGCCCCGGCTTCACCGGCCCGGGCGTCATCAGAGCTTTCCTGTCAGATCACGGCCTGTTCAAGTCAGCAGTCAGGCAAGGCCAGCTTGATGCATGCGGCGGTGATGCAATCGGTCGAACAAACGGGCCAGGAGCCGCCAATCTTCGTCGCCAGCTTGGCGCAGTCGCCGTGGCTGGTGCTTGAGCTGCACTCAGCTTAAACGGTCGAGCCTGTGCCGCCGCTGACAGCAGTTTCTGACGTTTGATCGCTGTCGTCTTGATCGGTTCAGCCATGCCCTGCCTGGGGTCGCGGTCTTGGTGCGGCATCGTCAGGCCATGGTGCAGGCGGCAGGCCGGTTTGGCCAGCGGGTTGGCCCGCGCCACCGGCGCGCAAGCGAACGATTGGCCTTCATGCGTGCGCAAGTTGGCACGCCGGCCTTGTTCACAACCGATCAGCGGTCCTTGACGCCCAGCTTGTCGAGCAGGCCGTTGAGCTCGTCGAGCGACAAAAAGCTGATCGCCACCTCGCCCTGTTGGCCGCGCTTGGTGCTGCGGTGGATGCGGATCTCGACCTGCGCGGTCAGCGCGTCGGCCAGTTGCTCTTCGAGCCGCACGATGTCGCGTGATTTGTCCTGCTTGACCCGCAGCAGCGGCGCCTGGCGGCCGTTGCCCTGGGCTCTGGCCACCAGCTTTTCGGCCTCGCGCACGCTGAGCTTGCGGCTGACGATCTCGGTCGCACTGGCCACCTGCTGGCCGGCGTCCAGCCCCAGCAGGGCGCGTGCATGGCCCATGTCCAGGTCACCGGCCAGCAACATTTGCTGCACCGGCGCGGTCAGGTTGAGCAGCCGCAGCAGGTTGCTGGCTGCGCTGCGTGAGCGGCCCACCGCCTGCGCCGCCTGCTCATGGGTGAGCTTGAACTCGGTCACCAGGCGCTGCAGGCCCTGCGCTTCTTCCAACGGGTTGAGGTCTTCGCGCTGGATGTTCTCGATCAGCGCGATCACCGCAGCGGCTTCGTCGGGCACCGGCTTGACCAGCACCGGCACCTCGTCGAGCCCGGCCAGCTTGGCAGCGCGAAAACGCCGCTCGCCAGCGATGATCTCGTAGCCCGCAGCACCTACCGGGCGCACCAGGATGGGCTGGATGATGCCCTGGCTCTTGATGCTCTCGGCCAATTCGTAGAGCGAGCCCTCGTCCATGCGCGTGCGCGGCTGGTACTTGCCGGGCTGCAACTGGCTGAGCTTGAGCGTGGTGGGGCGCGAGGCATCGGCCGGCGAGGCGTCCGCCACCCTGGGGCCGAGCAATGCTTCGAGGCCGAGGCCGAGGCCCTTGGGTTTCTTGGTGACCATGGGCGGGGATTGTGAGCGATCAGGCCGGCGGCGGCGCATCGGCGATGCCGGCGCGCCGCGCCGCGGCCACCACCCGTCGTCCTGCCAGCCGGGCAGCAGCAGGTTTCGCACTGCGGTCATGGGCCTTGCCTTATGCTTCTGAGTTGATTTGCAGTGTGAACAACAGGATCGTGCCATGAGCTATTCCATCTTCGTCGACGGGCAAGAAGGCACCACCGGCCTGCGCATCCACGAGATGCTGGCGCGCCGCAGCGATGTCGAGGTGCTGCGCATTGACGCCGACAAGCGCAAGGACAGCGCCGAGCGCGCACGGCTGCTCAACGCCGCCGACGTGGCCTTTTTGTGCCTGCCCGACGCCGCCGCGCGCGAGGCTGCGGCGCTGGTGAGCAACCCGCGCACTTGCATCATCGACGCCAGCAGCGCGCATCGCACTGCGGCCGACTGGGTTTTCGGCCTGCCTGAATTGGCAGCAGGCCAGCGCGACAAACTGCGCGCGGCCAAGCGCATCTCCAACCCGGGCTGCCACGCCAGCGCCTTCATCCTGCTGCTGCGCCCGTTGGTCGATGCCGGCCTGGTGGCCGCCGACGCGCTGCTCAGCGCGACCTCGATAACCGGTTATTCGGGTGGCGGCAAGACCATGATCGCGCAATACGAGGCCGGCGCCGACGCCGCGCTGCAGTCGCCGCGGCCCTATGGCCTGGCGCTCAAGCACAAGCACCTGCCCGAGATGCTGGCCCATACCGGCCTGCACGCGGCGCCGGTGTTCATGCCGATGGTGGCCAACTTTCTGCAGGGCTTGTCGGTCAGCGTGCCGCTGCACCTGGCGCAACTCAAGCCGGGCACCACGCCGGTGATGTTGCAGCAGGCGCTGGCAGCGCATTACGAGGGCGAGCGCTTTGTCAAGGTGATGCCGCTGGCCGACCCCGACACGCTGGCGGCCGGCTTCTTTGACGTGCAGGCCTGCAACCACAGCAACCGCTGCGAGCTGTTTGTCTTTGCCAACGCGCACCAGGTGCTGCTGATGTCGCGGCTGGACAACCTGGGCAAGGGTGCCAGCGGCGCCGCAGTGCAGAGCATGAACCTGCACCTGGGGCTGGACGAAGGCTTGGGGCTCTAAGCTGCAGCCGGCTTTAGCCTGGCGTGCGGCCGGCGCGCAGCGTGGCCAGCACTTCATCCGTGTGTTCACCCAGCGTCGGTGCCGCGCTGCGGATGGCGCCGGGCGTGGCGCTGAGTTTGGGCACGATGCCGGGCACCGCCAGCGCCAGGCCGTCGGGCGTGCTGGCCTGCTGGATCATGCCGCGCGCCTGA
>Ga0335394_10007302_pt1 | contig 12480 bp, 11 predicted proteins | sample MAT03_FD_205741 | JGI IMG/M metagenome (GOLD analysis project Ga0335394, IMG submission 205741) | Freshwater microbial communities from Lake Fryxell liftoff mats and glacier meltwater in Antarctica - MAT-03 (spades assembly) (version 2) ... | reverse complement strand
GTGTCGAAGCGAATTGACGGTAGGTCAATTAGATGTGGTTTCTCTTCTTCATGAAGTTCCAATGGAGACCGCTTGGTTGTGCCGTGGATGCGTCGATCATTCACTTCACCAAGCCACCAACGCGCCAACTCGTTGAGATGCTCCAGTGATCGGAAGGTGCGGGCATTAAGGAGATTCTTTTCGGCATAGTCGAAAAGCATCAAAAGGGTCAGGTCTCTTAGATGCTCTCCAAGCGGATAAGGGATAAGGAAACGCAGCTCATTGATTCAGAAGTGAGTTGGTCGGCTTTCTTGTTTGCTTGAACGAAAAAGGTGACAGAAAATCGACTGTCAAACGCCTTGCTCTCAGTCCTCAACAAGAAGCCCCGAGACACGGCCGAACTCGGCAATATTGTTAGTCGCCAGAGTCGGTCTATTGGCGCGAGTGATGCCGACAATCTGGCAATGCCCCAAAGAATCGATCAGCAGTGAAATCCATGCCGTCCGGATCCTCATTCGGTGATTCCGTCACGCCATCCACGACCAGAAAAATGAGTCGTGAATCTTTAATGCGTTCCTCGCGAACGAAGTTCTTTCATAAGCACATCAATTTTTCCTTCGAGAGCCTCCAGTGGTTCCGTCAGCAGATCATTCGTCGCGACGGCTGGCTGATTCAGCATCTGTTGTAAGATCTGAATCTTCCCGGCGAGAATTCCTTCCTGTCGTGCTTTTTCTAGCCCCTGTTCTAGTCCCTGTTCGAGCCCTTCCTCTCGGGCCAGACGTTCCATTGATGTGATGTACGGCATATTGTTAAGCTCCTCAATCTTCCTGAGTTCTTCCCGAAAACGGATTTCCAAGTTCGGTGGCAATTCGAGCAACCAGTCTATCACACGACACAGTCTTCGCAATATCTGAGAATCAACTCCCCGTTCATAGAGCCGTCGCAAAATTTGCAACTTGCCATCCTGTCGCTCAGCGGGCTTCCGGGTCGTCTGCATTGCAAGCAGATGAGCCAGAATCAAACACGCCACCGGATTGTTCGATGCTTCAAGCGGTGTCAGCGGATGATGCTTCGCATGGGGTCAGACGCGGGATTCGGGATTAGTGGATAGGGAATTTTCAATTCGGGTGATGCGATCGTTAATCTTTGCATTCTCGAGCCTCGCACGTTTTGCCCGTCGGACCAAATCCCCTGAACTGTCGCGGTGACGCAGTCCAAAATACTCCGATAGCTCCGCCAGCGTCGCCGTCGTTTATCGCTGGCACAGGTAGGCCGCTACATCCCGACCGCGCGCTCGGCTTCGAAAGCCAGCGTAGTACCTCGGATCGACTTCGTACTCCTTCGCCGTCGCCGCGATGACCGTTTCGATGCTGCACGTCGGCTTGCGAATGTCCCGACGAACGTCCTGGGATGTCTCGTCATGACTGGCAAGCTGAACCATCTGCCTCAAGAATTCCTCTCCTCCGTAGACCCAATCCTCGAGGCGATCAAGCGTTGGATCGGCGGGGGCATTCACTCCATCCTTGACGAATCGCCGGTACGCCGACGCAGGATCGCCTCCATTTCTAGCGGCCCAGTATCGGTGATGTTGATCGTAGTCAATCCAGTCCACCCGCCGCGTTTTGCGAGCGTAACCGGCATAGCTGCTGTACGGATAAAGCTAATGTGATTCTGCCAGCGGCTTGCCGCCACTGCATGGGTTGAGGTGAATGTACCGACTGACACTGGAACAGCCGATGCGGTCCGTCACCACGGGTGACGACATGGTAGATTGCATTTTCGTAGTGCAGGCGGGGCAGTCGAGGCACTTCCGTCCCAATTTTTTAAGGTCGTCGTCGCGCCGAGCGTTTTGGAGTGACGATGCTGTCCTTGTCAATCCCGAATCCCGCGTCTGATCCCACGCGAAGCATGCGCGAATCCCCACGCGAAGCGTTCGCCGAATGGCCTTTTCTTCAGCTTCGCTTTGGGCTGATTCACCATCGCAACCCGTGTGCGTGGTTGAGGAATTGGCCGTTGGCTGAGCAAATCGCGAGATTCGCTTGCCCCTACTCGTTTGCCACTTGCTTTCCACAGATTCATCAACGTGGTGAACGCGATTTTGTCGTGATGGAGGTTGAGCTTTTCAGATATGGCTAAGTCCCGGTCGGCAAGGAAGCTTCTCGATAAAGTTTGCGATACTGTCGCGGAGAACAATTGCAATGTTGCTTGAACACCGTATTGAAGCGACTCAATGAACCGAACCCCGATTCATAGGCGATGGTTAATATCTGCTCATCGGTACTGATGAGCAGCCGCTGTGCGTGAGCGAGACGATGATCGAGCACGTTTTCCATCATCGTCTGACCGAAAACGTTACGAAATAATGTCATCGCATAGCCGCTTGCCAAGTCCACTGCTTCACTGATCTGGTCCACCGTCAGCGGTTGTGTGTAATGCATCGCAAGGAAGGCCGCGATACGTTCGACAGCGGACACGTCGGCCTGCCTTAGCATTTTCAATGACTGTGCTTCGATTGGTTTGACTGGCAATTTGGTCACCGTCCAAATTCGCAATAACAGCGACTGCAGTTCAAATATCATTGCTTGTAGACGCAGGCTTTCTTGGCTCTTGATATCGGCGATCCAGGTATCGAAGCGCGATTCCGCTGCCGCCAGAACTGATTCTGTATTGGCGGTAAGAATATGTCCGTGGAGAGTTGCTTGCACCATCGGTTTAGGAAGTTCAAAGCGCAGGAACGTATTCAGTGGAATGGTAGCAACGTAATAGATGTCCTTACAAGCCGGTGGGGGATGGCAGCCCGGAAAACCATCAACTGGCCCGGCGGCACAATGATGCGACGCCCGCCGATCTGGAATGTAACCGGCTCGGTCAGCACGAAATTCAATTCAATTTCGTTGTGCCGGTCGGTGCGATTCATCAATGTCGGCTGCCAACGAGTGACCGATAGCCCGTACGGCTCGAAATCATTGCGGTTGGTGTCAAACGCCGGCTAATCACCTGAGGATACAGTGAACTTTTGGAAAAATCCAGCGAGACTCACCGGAATTCTTATTTACAATGTGACCGTGTCGCCGCTTGAAATCCGCTTACGGTCAAGGGTGCGATCCCGATTCGCGTTCTAACTACTACTCGCAGCCGTGAAAGATAACTTGCTGGAACACAGCGGTATATCAAGAGAACTTCGACTGCAATCCACGGAAAGTTATTGGCTGATGATGATCTTCGCTCGCCTGCTCCTTACTGCGGTCTTCGTTTTTACCGGACTTGAACTTCATGCCGAGGAGGACGGGGTTGTCTTCGACTTCCGCAGGCCGTTCGAGTTCACTTATCTCGACTGGAAAGATCAGACCACCGCAACGGATGGAGGAGTCAGAATTCAAGCGCCGAAAAATGCCGGTGGGGCCGGAATAAATATTAAGCGGGATCTCGCGGTTTTCGCCGGCCGCAGCCCGCGGTTGCAGCTTCGAATCAATGAAGGTAACCAAGCAGAAGGAATCAATCTCAGTTTCAGCGATGCCGATGGAACGGGGCATCAGTTTCTTTACAACCTGCGGGGAAAGCCCGTAGGAGAGCCGGTCGAACTGGTGCCGGAAGAAGGGGCTGGGCTTGGTTCGCCGAATGAAATCAAAGACGAGGGAACGGTTGCGGGACTTGCCCTCAGTCAGATCAGACAATTTCAACTGCAGGGTCAGTGGGGACGCGGGCAGGACAAAGCGATTGACATCACTGTTGTGAAACTGGATCTCGTAGAGCCTGACGCTCCAACGCTGGCCCTGCGAGCCGCTCTGAAAGAACGACTTGCTGAGGAACAAGCCCGCAAAATGAAAGTTGCCGAAGAGCTTGCAAATAGGAAAGCCATAGCCCTGTCCGCAGGTGTCTCGCACTCCGAATCGGGGCCGGTCGTTGAACATGTCGCTCCCGTAGCACCAGACATCCTCGCGGTCACAATTCATGAATTGAAAGTCGAGCCCGCCGGTCAGTTTCCCTATGAACCGCAACCCGGTGACGAAATCCGCAAACAGGGTGATGAGCTACTCGTTATCGAGGACGGTAAGATCGTGCTTCAAGCAAACGATCTAAGTGTTTGGCGGAAGCAGGACGCCGGAGTTCGAACGCTGGGTGACTATGCGAGCGCGGCAAAGGTGGTCCGGCCTGCCGATAACGTCGAGGGCGAAGCCATTACGGAAGTGACGCTAGCGGAACCTGAAGCCTACCGGATTCAATCCGACGACGATTCCAATTACGCAACTGCCATGCCGCCGATTGCGGTCTATCGCAAGAGCAAACTGACGGATCTGGCGTATACGTCCAATCAAATGCCGGTGCGGCATCATATCTTTCTTAAGCTGACACGCCCCCTTCAGGAAGGTAAAAGTTACACGATCGAGTTCAAAGCAGTGAACACTCGCGAGCCGAGTATCACTTACCGACACGAACCGACAAAGGTTCGCAGTGATGCGGTTCACGTATCGCAGATCGGTTACCGCCCAAGTGATCCGTACAAACGGGCATACCTGTCGACATGGCTCGGCACTGGCGGTGCACTGCACATGGATCCAGCCGGGCTCAAATTCCACCTGCTTGACGCGGTCAGTGGCAAGTCGATGTTCGATGGAGTCGCTCAGATGGCGTTTCCCGCGGATCAGGGCGAGCCGAGTTTCAAGGATAAACGGAACTACAGTCGGACAGACGTTCTGTTTCTGGACTTTAGTGAGTTCGAACAGCCCGGAACCTATCTCGTTTGTGTCGATGGAATTGGTTGCAGCTATCCGTTTGAAATAAATGAGGATGTGTGGCGCAAGGTGTTCGAGACATCGATGAAGGGTTTTCTCCGCCAACGGAGCGGAATCGCACTCGGAGCACCTTTCACCGATTACGAACGACCGAGAGACTTTCATCCTGAAGACGGGGCGAAGTTTGTTCAGTTGAGCATCCCCTTTGCCGGAGCCCAGGAAGATGAACGGAAAGCCAACCTGATCGAACTTTGGAACAACGGTCAAGGAAAGCTGGAACCGGTGACGGGCGTGTTCGGTGGCTACATGGATGCAGGCGACTGGGATACGCTCTCGCCACATTTGTACGCAAGCTATCTGAATCTTGACTTGCTCGATTTGTTTCCGGACTACTTCGAGCATGTCAAACTGTCGTTGCCGCCATCGGAGGCGGATAATCGATTGCCCGATGTGCTTGACGAAGCTCTCTGGAACTTGGCGGGGCATCGACGACTGCAGCTTTCCAGCGGTGCGGTGCGCGGCGGATTCGGGCCGGCAGGAGGTCAACGCGCCGGCGAAACGAGTTGGCAGAACTCGGTGGTGATCGGTGTTTATGCAGCAGACGTGGAAAGTACTCTTCGCTACGCTGGCGTGGCTGCGAAAGCCGCACGACTGCTAAGAAAATATGACGCTAAGCTCGCTGACGAATACGAAACGAGTGCGATCAGCGCCTGGGACTGGGCACAGCAGCAGTCACTTCCGCAATTGCCGGATAAGGCGATCGAATACAAAGCGGTCGCCAGCGTGGAATTGTACTGGTTAACAGGGCGTCCCGCTTTTCACCAAGCGTTCCAGGAAGTCACGACACTTCAGACCAATGCCAACGACGCCGTCGCTCAGCTTGATGCCATTTTCGCTTACGCTCGATTGCCGGAAGATTTGGGCGATGCGGACCTCAAAGCGAAAGCTCATTCCGCTTTGATAGGTAGTGCTGAAACCGCTCTGAAATTCGCCGAAGGCAACAGCTTTGGACTGACAAGTGCAATTCCCGGCTTACCGCCCATGGGTTTCGTGAGTTACTTTTCTGTGCCCGAAATGGTGGCTCAAGTCCTGCCGCGCGCCCATTACGTCACACAAGATCCTAGGTATTTGAAGGGTGCTTTGCGAGCGGCGAACTACAGCGCGGGCGCAAACCCTGACAACATGACCTACACAGTCGGTGTAGGGGTCAAGCATCCACTTCATCCTTTGCATCTTGACACGCGTGTCTCCGGCCAGACGCCGCCTTTCGGCGTTACCGTCTATGGTCAAAGCGATCCGGCCGAGAACTATCCGTTCAACCAATGGGTTCATACCTGGTTCATTGGAAAGACGTCCGTCCCAGACTCCTATTCGTGGCCCGCCGCCGAGGCTTACATCGATTTGCCAATCTGGCCCGCGATGACAGAATATACGATTACACAGTCGATCGGCCCTACGTCCTATTATTGGGGCTATTTGGCGGCACGCTCGGACGACAGTGGTACTGAGAACAATGGTACTGAGAAAGGCGAAACGAAATGACGCAACACGCGAAAGTGGCCTGTTTAATCGGATTCTGTCTGCTGATCACGACGGTCATGCTGCTGACCGCGACACCGGTCCAGGCCATTGTTCCTGAACACGAAGTGCGTGACGGCGGCGTGTATCTCAAAGGTGTTGGACCGGACAATCCGATCATTTACGATAACGACTGGTGGTTCGATGTCTTTGACAACAACTACCTCTGGGCACAGGTGAGTCTTGGGCGGGCCAACCTGCGCGGCAACATTGTCAGCCGTGATATGTGGGATTGGGAGAAGGGCTACCTTTATCCGATGCAGAGCTGCCTCGATGACGGAGCGAAGGCGCTCAAACTCGCTCGCGATTCCGGGCTGAAGAATATTCCCGATCTGACGTGTGGGGCCGATGAGGTACTGCGTGCACCGGCCAGCGGGCTTATCGACGACACCATCGTCAAACAGTCCCCGGGCAGCGACCTGATCATCACTGAGGCAAGAAAAGCAACGCCCGACAAACCACTGGTCATTATCTCGGGCGGCCCGCTGACGACAATCGCCAGCGCACTGATCCTCGCGCCAGACATCGCTGACCGCATTGTCGTTTTCAATATCCTTGTCTCACACTATGGCTACAACGGCAAAGATGGATGGTCGAGATACATCGTGGCGAAAAAGAGCCGCTACGTGGACTGGGGCGGGCGAGACTTTTGGGAGAAGAACTCGGTCTTCAACGCAAAAGATTTTGAATCACTTCCAAAGAATGCGTTTTGCGAAGACATGCGGCGTCTGATCAAGGACAACCTTGGCCAGGCGAATCAAATCGGCGACGGCGCTCCGCTGGTGTGGTTATTCAACCCAAAATGCTGGACAGGCGTTGAAGTGCAGCGAGCGGAATACAAGGGCAAGGCCGTTGAATTCAGTCCAGTCCCTTCTGGCGATCCGGGTGACCTGGTCATGATCCCGCGTGCCAAGACGGACCTGAAACAATGTCACGATGAGTTTTTCCGGGTTCTGCGAGACCCCTCGCTCTTTTTGTTTCCCAAGGCGCATCCATGATTGGTACGACAACGCGTTCCTGCACTGCGCGAAGAACGGCATCGCAAGGTGAATCGACCGCTGGCAACAGATGTTACCGAGAAGAAAATGTCGATGATCCCTGGCGACTTCGCTGACTGTGAGACCAAAAACAGATCGCCTGCGCTAAGTTCTTTTTCGTCGAGAAAAACTATGACGTTTGTAAAACGCGTGAACAGACTCTTTCGCCGTTACCTGCCGGCGACCATCGGTCTTTTCATTCTTTCCTGTCAGTGTGCAACAGCTCTGCCACAATCGAAGGACACGATCCATGCTCCGCCTGGCATCTATCGTACGAGCTGGATTGGTAATTCCTTCGGCGGTAATGGCGGACCGAATGGTGAAGGTTACTGGGTGCAGCAGGGAGCGGATGAAATTGAAGTCACTGCGGACGGGACCGTATTTGCTGGAGTCGCCTGGGACGAAGCAGGCCGTTGCGCTGGACTTTACAAAGACGGCCAGGTCAACCGCCGTCTGCTGAAAGAGCATAATGGCAAAGGTAAAGAAACAGCCTGGGGCTTTGGCACCGCTAATGAAGCTATCTCCGCAGATGGCGAAACGCTTTACGTAGCAAATACCGGGAAGCAACTGCAACGCTACACCTGGAGACCTGGTCAACTTGAATCACCTGAGTTTCTGGACGAAATCGAACTTGCGGACACGCCCATCGGTTTGAATGTACGTAGTGGACGCATCGCCGTTGTCTTTGCGGGTCGTGTGGAAGTTCTAAGCGCGGCTACGCTCGAAGTCACTCAACGTATCGAGATCAACGACGTGCATGATGTGGCATTGATGGATGATGGTCGCATGTGGATTCTGGCTGCCGGGAGCGTTGCAGAATTCTCAACCGCTGGTCGTCCGACCGGGCGCCGTCTGGATGGACTTCAGAAACCAATGTCCGTGGCACTCGGACATGATGGTCGGCTGGTTGTCGCCGAAGATGGTCCTGATCAACAGGTCCGATTTTTTGCAGGCTCCGGCGAGCCGAAGCCACTGGGAGAGTTCGGCGAAAAAGGCGGTGTTACTGCGGCCAGGGGAGTTGTAGCCCCGAAGAGACTGTTCGCTTTGCGCGGGGCTGGCACGGATTCAGCCGGCAATCTCTACGTGGCCATGGGATTCAGTGGTGGACCACAAGGGAACCTGTTTCTACGCAGCTTCGATCGTCTCGGTAATCTACGATGGGAATTGCATTCAGCGGCGTTCGTGGACTGCTATGGCTTTGACGCCGATAAGGATGGAGAGGTTATCTACGGACGCACGACCGTCTGGGATATGGACTACCGAAAATCAACGCCGGGCACAGAGGCAAGGCTCCGGGGAATCAGTTTGGATCCCGTCACAACGCCTGTGGATGACTTTCGCCGCAAAGACTCGGGAACGACGTTGTTTCGACGCATCGCCGGACGCGAGACACTGCTGACCATGCACATGATGGCTGGCGGATTTCAGTTCTATCCATTTGACACAGATTCGTTGATCGCACAGCCCGGAGGGGCATTCACCGCCAGTGATGCCTGGGCGTGGGACGTTGAATCAGATGGGACACTCTGGTGGGGCGACGCTCCGGGAAAGCAGATTCGCCGAATCCCGTTTCTTCGATGGAATTCGGATGGGGCGGCGGAGTATGCCACCGACAAGCAGCAAGTCTGGCCGTGGCCCGTAGAAATGAGCCGTGTGACACGCATCATTTATGACGATGACACTGACACACTTTATCTCTGGGGATACCCGAACGGGATTAGCGAGGAAGCCTGGGGGGTGATCGGATTCGAAGCACGTCGCTATGACGGTTGGTGCAAGGGCGGTCGCGTACTTCGCTGGAAGGCGGAGATGCCATTGAATGAAAAGGGCAATGACAAAGGCGGGCCTCTAACCGGAAAAAGTGTCGCACTGGCCGGGGACTATCTATTCATCGGACTGGTGAAACCTGACGGTCCGGCACAGCACTACGTGCATATCTACTCAACGGCTGACGGAAGTTATGTCGGTTCGCTGTGTCCACAGGCGGAATTTGTCGGTGAGGCTGTTGGCTGGATTGACATGGTCATCGGTGTGCAGTCTCACCGGCGGCACGATGGCGAGTATTTGATACTGGTCGAAGATGACTGGCGAGGCAAAAATCTACTTTACCGCTGGAGACCATAAGATGACGCGTCCATTCCCTGTTCCACATCGAAAGTGGTCGGCAACTGTTTGCGCAAGCATGAGGCATGCGATTGTCTTTATTTCATGGTGTCCCGCGTTCTTCAACTCGCCGGTCTGCGGCGATGAATTGCATAATTACTCGACATCGTGGATCGGCAATTCGTTCTCCGGCGGTGACGCCGGTTGGGTACCACAAGATGTCCAGGACATTTTTGTCGCACCAGATGGTTTGGTTTTCACGACGGTCGGTTGGGAAGAGCATCGCGGGAACATTGCGGTTTTCAAGAATGGCCAGCTGTTACAACAAACAGCCCATTAGAAGGGCGGTGGCATTGATCGGCTCGTGGGTGACACGATTTGTGCGACCGAGCACCACATCTTCTTCGCCACCGGGACGTCGGAGGGGCGCAACGGCGAGATCACAGGGACGTGGCTGGCTCGACGCGATCGAGCCGACGTCGCCAGTCGGAAGCCCGAGCTGCGTATTGAGATTGGCCTGGAGATCCACGGCGTCGCCGCGTCCAGCGATCATGTCTTTGCATCAACATCGGACGGACGTGTGCGCGTGTTCGATCACGAACTAAAGCCAATTGGCGACTGGCCAGCTCCGGCCCCTGGTGAAATGGCGATCGATGCCTCAGGACATCTGTGGATCGTCGACACGGAGTCGCGCAGCATCCTGCACTTCGATGCTCAGGGGAACAGGTTGCCGCAGGCGATCGCTCTGCTGGAAGATGAGGGGAAATCAAATGGGTCAAACCTCTTTTCGGACAAACAAAGAGGTTTGACCCATTTGATTTCCCCCAGGGAAAAATTCGCGATATCGCATTTTCACAAGACGGCAAACTTCTTGTCTCAGTCAGTGAAGATAAGACCGCGCGGATCTGGAATGTGAAGTCGCGGAATCAGGTTGGAGAATACGATAATCTATCTAGAAGGCTCTTTGCGGTAGCGTGTTCACCGACGGACGGAATGGTAGTGACCGGTTACGAGGAAGGTCGCGTTCGAATTTGGGAATTGTCAGACCCTAATGGTGGGTTGATAGGTAAAAGACAGGTAGGAAACCAGAGCAGCCAAGTAATGTCTCTGGCATATTCATCCGATGGCCAGATGCTTGCCGTTGCTGGAGCATGGGACACGTTTCAGATTTGGAAACGAACTGCGCACATAGGTGAAAGAAGCGACTTGAGCGATTTACCAATTCAACAAGGAGACAGCCATCCTGCTTTCGTGGTTGAAAAATTGCTCGTTGCGATCCAACAAAAGAACATCGGGACTATCAAATCGATCGTCCTTGGCGACGCAGGGACTGAAGAAAGCCAAGAAAGGATGCGGAAAATCCTCAGCGAGATGAGGATACCGGCGGTCGAGGAAACATTGGTTGGAAATCACGTTGCAATGGTTGCAACCGCTCCGCTTCAGAGTCCTTGGAGAAACACTGCTGGTCGCCACCTGCTGTTCACGTTATCCCAAGTCGATGAACGGTGGTACGTTGTTGACATGAATTTAGAATCGAAGGAAAACCTGCAGAAAGCAATCGATGAATTCAGGCAGAACAATCTGGCGATTAGCGCAGTCGCTATTCCGCAACCCGCGATTTCAAATGCTCCGGGGATAGTTTTCGACGAGATAGCGTCAAAGCGTCCGAAGTTCACTACGCCCGAAATCTTAATGCAACACTACGCCGACTGCCAGATGCGTGGCGATACGGCGGGGTGCTGCGACAGCTATTCCGACGAAGTGATCAATGGAATCGCTGCATCGTATTTGATGACGGCGATGTTGCTGCGAGGTGCCATGCTCTTTCCTGAAGTTGAAAGAGAACATGTAAAGCGCGACGTCAAGTATCAACAATTCTTGAAGGAAGTGGAGACCCTGTTGAAAAACGCGACCATTGAGAATCCACCAGCGATCGCATCAGCCGCGTTGCAGCAAGCTGCCAGTTCATACCTCGTTCTCGGTGATAAAGCAAAACATGATTCGTTGACAAACGATCAATCAATGCTCATCGCAACCTCGCCGACGATGCTGAAAGACCCTCGTCAATTTGTAAAAGATTTTGTACTGCTGTCTGATACGGAGAAAGACGAACAGAGCAAAAATCCGCTACCGACGAACCGCCGGTACCGCATCGAATACGACGGCGACTCGGTCTGGTCCGTGAACGTCGAAGACAACAGCCGTATGAGTCTCAAACGCTTCGGCGATACATGGCTGATTCATGAACCATGGACTGACGCACCAAACGCAGCCGAGTCAGTCAGTAAATCAGGACGCAGCACGGACGAAACCAATCCGTTAATCGAACCACCGAACGTTGAAACGGATGGTGCCGAGCAGTATCGCACGGCGGACGAGATAGGGAAGAATTTCCGGCGGGAGTTGATGCCAACGGATCGCACCACTGAGGTGTTTGCACTCATTGAGGAATCAGCCAAAAAGCACGACCAGGTTCCCAATCTGCTGCATCTGCTCTCGGCCGTACTACGAAACAATGGTCCGGCTGCAATCGCGGTCGGTGAAGTTCTGGAACACAAGGAACTCACCCTGAAAGAATTGATTCTTCGATGTCAGGCAGCAGCAACGACTACAGACGCCAATTCCGCGACTGAGTGGACGCAAGTCAGGAACGCCGCTGAATCAACCGCGAAGCAATGGAAGCACGACTACCTTTCGACCGAGCACCTGCTAATGGCTTTGATGGTTGACGGAACTACACCCAATCAATTCTTCCAACAGCAAGGCATCGAAGCTGCAGCCGTGAGCGATACACTTTATCAAATACTATTTGCACCGCACGTTGAGTAAAACTTCCCTACCGGTTGGACGCAGCAGCCGAGCATCTGCTAAGCATCGTTCGGTAAATTAAAGTCGTAGTGGATCTTGTTAAAGATCCTTCCACTCGGGATCTTTAACAAGATCCACTACGGGTTCCGACAGTTATTTTCCGGACGATGCTTACTCAATTGTTCCATCCTCGCAACCAAACTTGGCGCGAACACTTTCGTTGCGACGAGGGAAAAATTCAA
>Ga0335394_10007298_pt1 | contig 12486 bp, 10 predicted proteins | sample MAT03_FD_205741 | JGI IMG/M metagenome (GOLD analysis project Ga0335394, IMG submission 205741) | Freshwater microbial communities from Lake Fryxell liftoff mats and glacier meltwater in Antarctica - MAT-03 (spades assembly) (version 2) ... | reverse complement strand
TATGGGAGCCCACGCGTCTGCTGACCACCGCGCGCAGTACGCCGTCGTCGCTCCACGTCGGCTGGCCGACCACGCAGGCGCTCGGCGACGCGAGCGCCGGCACCTCGACGAAGGCGCCGGGCCGCGGGGCCGGGAGGCGGGCAGGCCATCGGGTGCCGTCCACGCAAGTGGTGGAGGGGTCGAGCGGACCCGGCGACCACTTGCCGACCACGGCGCCGCTGCGATCGATGAGGAGTTGGGCTTCGCCGGGGCCACCGCCCGTGTCGAGGCGCGCTCCGTGACCGGGTATCGCGACGATTCTGGGGACCGCGGCGCGCGTCCTCTCGCCGACGACCACCGACGACCATCGGCCGTCGGGGTCGATGCGGACCAGCGTCCAGCTGCGGGGATCGCCCTGGGTGGGGCCCACCAGGAGGGCGCCGCCATCGCCCGACGCCGCCGCGTCGATGCCAGGGCGAACGGGCGCCCTGCCCAAGGCGATCCTCCGCAGGCGCCCTTCGCCGTCGAGGGTCGAGACGGCGAGCGACTCGCCGTCGACCTCCATGAGCAGGCCGTGCTCCTTGCCGCCGACGAGCACCGACGCCTCGAGCGGGGAAACATGACCGCCCTTGCTGGGGCTGGCTTCGGCGGGGACGAGGCGGCGCGGCGCGCCGCGCGTCGTCCACCAGGTGTCAGAGATCTTCGCGAACGGTGCAGCGCCGAGCGCGGTCACGTCGTGACGCCCGGCGCCCGGCGGCCCCTCTCCCCCCTCGACGGACAGAGGGTCGCGCAGGATGCGCACCGAGGCCGTGGTGGCGACGAGGGCGAGACCCTCTTTCGTGCGGACGAGCGCCTCGCCATCGGGCGCGATGGCCGCATCGAAGGCCCGTGCGCGTCGTGCGACCAGCGGCCGCGGCAACGAGGTGATCTCGAAGGTCTCGCGGTCGATCGCCTGCAGCTCGCCGCTCGCGGCGACGGCGAAGCCATGCGCGGCGCGGCCGACGGTTCGGATGGGATCCCATGCAGCCTGGCTCTCCACGCGGTGCGCCCCGCTGGTCGTCAGCGTCTCGGCCATCGTCTTGAACGCCCCTTCGGTCGCGGCGATTCGCAGAGGGCCAGCCTGTGCCTTCGCCTTCGCCCCGGCTCGCAGCTCCTCGGCGCGCTGCACGAAGCGACCGGGATCGAAGGCGCATGCATCGCGATCGCCGATCATCGGCGCGCGCGAGGGAGTGATCACCGTCGCCTGGCACGGCCCGCGCGCCGAGCCTTGCGAAAGGAGCACCGATCCGCGCGCGCTGGTGACGAGGCGGGGCTCGAGCGCGTCGGCCAAGAAGCCGAAGTACAGATCGCTCTCGCCGAGCTTGCCGCGCGAGGCTTCGACCAGGGCCCCCGCCTCGTCGAGCACGGCGGTCCCGAAGCGGGCGCGCCCGATGGCTTTGGAGGTTCGATCGGCGATGGAGCCGGCCCACTCGTAGAAGGCGACGTCGACACGGAGGCTCGCGCCGTCACCCGTTCTTCGCGCGCCGGCGCCGACGAGGCCCATCCCGGCCATCGGCTCCTCGAACACGACGCCGGCCTTGGTCGGCTCCTCGTCGAGGGCGCCGTCCCACGTCAGGCCGCGCGTCGTGATCTCGAGCTTGTGCCGCGCCAGAACGTCGGTGGCCTTCTCGGACCGCAGCCTGGCCTGCTTGCGCTTGTCGCGACCGCGACTGCGCTCCGGCGGCGCTCCAGCGCTTCGCTTCTTGCCGTCGGCGTCACGTCGCTCTTCGCGCCGCTTCCTGCTCTGGGCCGGTTCGTCGTCCTCCTCCTCGGGAATCTCCACGTCTGCGGCGACCAGCAGCAGGCGATCGGCAAGGCGCACCACGGCGTCGGCGCGGACGTCGTCATGGCAGGCTCGGGTCCGGGCCACGCCGCCCACAAGCTCGGAGAGGCACAGCGCGCGGCCTCGCGTCGTGAGCACCAGCGTGGCGCCCTCGACGTCGTAGGCTTGGGCGACGTGCTCGCCGACGATGGCGACGGGCGGACCCAGGGCGCGGGTGGCCTCCACGCGCTGCACCAACGTGAGCGGATCGTCAGCGCTCTGGTGGACGGCGAGCACGGCGTCGGCCCCATCGATGGCGAGGACGTTGTACGGCAACGGCTCGGCGATCGCCTCGACGATCTCCAGGCCACCCGGCGACACGCGCGGCAACTCGTCCACCAGCTGCGTCGCCCGTGGTCGTGGGTCGCCCGGCTCAGCGTCAGAGCGCGAGTGAGCCGGATGTTGGGGCTCCGCGCACCCCCACAAGACGAGGACCGCGGCGACAGCTCGCCCGGCGTTTGCAGCTCGGAAAGTGGGCCGCACGCCCGAGCGATCAGCGAACGGGCTGTCCCGCCGCCTCGATCTCCGACATGGTGGCTTTGCGTCGGGACCCGTCGGACTCGATCATCTCCTTCGTCTGAGGATCGTACTTCGAAGCGCACTTGGCCATGACCAGCGTGGCCTCGAACTGGGGACCCGAGCCTGCGCCTTCGCTGGATTTGGTGATCGCGCCTTCAACCGTGACCTCCACGCCCCCCTCGGGGCGGTCGCGGAACGTGTCGGGCACCACGCACTGCGCGTATCGCACCGGGAGCTGCGCCTCGCCGGACTTGATGATGAACCGGTACTCGCAGGGGTCATCGCGCTTCACGAGCGTACCCGGGACGAGCTCTCCCTCGACCCGGACCCGCCTGCCCGTAAGCTCGCTCGATCGGGCCACGACCTGATCGGTCGGCAGCGCGTAGATCGCCGCCTCCTTGAAGCCGAAGAGCGCGACGCCGACGATGCCGGCCGCCACGACCAGCAGACCGACGAGCAAGCCGACGTTCTTCTGCTTCTTCGCCCGGCTCGGGTCATCCTCGCGGTGCGGCGCGACGACCGCGCGTGCAGCGTCGTCGTCGGTCGCTCGGAGCGCTTGCTCCAGCTCTTGATCCAGGTTCTTTGCCATCGAGCCTCGGGCCGAGCCTAGCAGGCCTCGCCGCGTTCGCCCGACGCGGCGAACGTCGGCCGCCCGATGGCCTCTACGGAGCGGGCACTTCCTCCTGGGGAGCGCCGTCGTCGGCAGGGACCTCCTGGGGGGCTTCCTCCTCGGTGGGCGGACCCTCAGGCTCCTGGAGCGGGACGTCCGCAAGGGGATCGCTGGGCGCGTCCTCCGCGCCCTGCTCCCGGCGCCGGCGTGCGTCGGCGGCGTCGTTGCGTCGCTCCGCGCCCGGCGTCCCCATCGGGCGCGAGGGCGGCTTGGGCGACGTCTTCGGCCGCGAGCGCTTGAACGGATCGGTGACCTTGTCGTCGCTCGGCTCCTTCGGCTCCTTCGGCTCCTTCGGCTCTTTCACCTTCTTGGGCGTCGCGGACCCCGCTTCGTCGCTCGTCCAAGGCTCGTACTTCGGCGTCTTGAGCGAACCGTAGAGGTGAAGCCCGTAGGAGTCGTCGTCGCGCTTGGCCCGCTTGATCTTGGGCTGCGAGTCGATCATCCCAGGGATCTTCGACCCCGGCTCGCCGAAGATCAGCTTGGTCTTGTCGTCCTTGTTTCGATACTCGTCGGCGAGCTTGAAGCGGACGAAGAGGTCGAGAACGGAGCTCCTCCACTTCTCCTTGAGCTTCACCGAGCCTTCACCCGACAGCTCGACATCGCCGCTGGCCGACAGCTTGGAGATCTTGAGCAGGCCCTTTTCGGCCGCGGCCGTGATCTCGAGCTTGCCGAGCTTGGCCGCAGGCAGCGTGATCATGTTGGCCAGCTTGGATTTGCCGTCACCGAGGACCGCATCGTCGATGGTCACGTTCAGCGACCCGACGCTCTTGGAGAGCTTGCCCTCCTCGCGCGACAGCGACAGCTCGCCGGTCAGGATCCCGCGAAGGGGGATCGATAGCGCCTTTTTTACGAGGGGAATCTGCGCAAGATCGATGTGATCGACCGCGATGTTCACGTTGCCCGTCCCCTTCACCGGAACGGATCCGTGGATCTCTCCACCGAAGGCTTCAACGTCGAACTTCAGCTGAACGCGCCCGATCAGGAGCGGGAGAAGCTGGAGACGAGCGGTGGCGCGTTCGATGAGAAGAACGGTTTCCTTCGGTCCGCGCGCGACCTTCTCGCCTTCCTCGTCGTCCGCGTCCTTCTCGTTGGCGTCCTTGTCGTCCGCGCTCTTCTTCGGTTTGTCGGGATCGCTTCCACCATCCAGCTCGTCGAGCGACTTCGATCCGCTGGCGATTTCTTTCAGCGCGTCGTTTGCGGACGTACGCGCCGCGAGATCCGCGGCCGCGAGCTCCTCGGCGGAAGGAGGGATGATGAGCTTGGCGTTCTCGATCTCGATCCCGGTCACCCAGTAGCCGGTGAGCGTGCCGATCTCGAGGCGCTGCGCCTCGGCTCCCTTGGTGGTCTGCGTCGCCGCGAACTCGGCGACCAGGCGCTCCTTCAGGCGCTCCCAGGGGAACGTCAAGTAGAAGAAGACGAGCAAACAAAGCAGGTAGAAGGCCGGGTACACCGCGTACCTCAGGACACTGAGGAGCCTTCGCTTCAGACTACCCATGGCTTACTCCTCACCGTCGCTGGGACCGTTGTCACTTGCAGCAGCGTCCTCGGAGCCTTCAGCGCCATCGGCCGCGTCGCTCTTCGCCTTCTTCGGATCGCTCTTGCGCTCGAATGCCGAGATGTTGAGCTCCACGTCGTAGGAGTCGGGCTCGCCGACCTTCGGCTTGATCCCGAGGCGGGTGATCGCGACTGGGTAGCCGCTGCGTGCGATCCGCTCCAGCGTCTTGGAGAGCCCACGCAAGCCGGTCTTGCGCATCTTCGAGCTGGTGACCTTCTCGAGGTACTTCTTGCCGTGCGGGATGTCGGCCTTGTTGGTCGTCTCGGCGAGTTCGACCTCGTTGGCCCGCGCGGCGTCCTCGAGGAAGGTCGCCATGTTGGGCGCGGGGCGCGCGTAGCGGTTGGCGCGCGCGTCGTTGTCGGCGCGAACCTTGGCGAGCTTCTCGCGCGCCTCGACCACCTTGTCGGTGACGTCGCGGATCTCCTGGTTGTCGTCACGCATGGCGGCGACGGTCTTGTAGAGGGCGATCGGCACGCCCAGGACGAGGATCGCGGCGAAGACGCCCATCAGGGCGAGGAGCAGCGTGCGCTCGCGCGGCTCGAGCTTGGCCCAGCGTTCTTGCAGACTCACGGCAGGCCCTTTTCGCTGTCGGACTTGTCGGACTTGGAGTCAGCCGGGGGCTTCTTGCCCTTGTCGTCCTTGGCTGTCGCCTTCTTGTCGCGGCAGCGGGTGTCAAGCTCCATGATGTATTTCTGCTTGTCAGTCCCGTACTGCTGGACTTTCTGGATCTTGACGTCCTTGAGGCACGGGTTCTTGCGCATCCCCTCGGCGATCTTGTCGGCGGTGGCCTGCGCGTCCGTCTCCTTCGGGACGGCCCCGTGGATGACCGCGTGACCGCGCGCGATGTCGAACTCGACGACGTCGTGCACGACGTCGGCCGGCACCGACTTCGACAGCTGCACCATGACGTCGAAGGCATCGACGCCCGGTAGCGGATCTTCCTCCTCGGTTCCGCCGCCCGCCTCGAGCTTGGTGAGGGCATCGCCCGGGTCGCGGATCTCCTCGCCCAGCACCTCCTTGGTGACGAGCGCGAAGTTTTCGTCGAGGCGCTGTCGCTCGGCTTTGAGCGATCGCATCTCGGCGACGACGCTGAAGCCGAAGCTCACCAGGACGACCGCCGCCAGGCCGGAGAGCAGCGGCAGCTTCTCGCGAAGATGCGGATAGGTTCGCGAGGCTTCGAGCGCGCCGGTCCGCAGGTTGAGCCCGCGCCCGCCGCCGTCGAGGCCGAGCGCGAGGCCGAGCGCCTTGGCGAAGTGCGGCATGCGGTGCGCTTGCTCGGCTGACACACCCTCGATCGCGGGGACGGGGAGGCGCCGTACCGGAATGCCGAGGGCCGTCGTGAGAAAATACTCTGCGCCGTGGACCGACGAGCCGCCGCCCGAGAGAAACACCTCGATCGGAGCCTCGCCACCGCTCGCGCGGAACGCACCGATGGTCTGCTTCAGCTCGCGTGCGAGTAGCTCGGCGTTGGCTGGGGTGAGACCGGCGGTGCCGCGCGAGATCGTGCGCACGAAGACTGGCTCGCCGCTGGCGAGGAACAGCACCTCGCTGCGCGACTCGCCGAGATCCACGATGGCGACCGGCCCGAGGCGGATCTCCGGCAGCGCGATCGGCGCCTCGGCAACGAACGTGGGCGCGTCGTCGCCCGCTTCCATCTGGGCCATGCCCAGCGGGAGCGGCGTGCCGGGCGTGGGAACCAGCGGCGCCGGCTTGCGCGAAAAGAGCCCGCGACGCAGGGGGACCGCCGCCTTGAGCCGCGACCGTGCAACGACTGCCGGATCGAGATCGGCGATGAGCGAGACGAGGTTGGCGAGAGGCAGCGCGCCTGGGCCGACCATCTCCGGCTCACGCCCGATGGCCTCGTTCACGATGCGCACGCGCTCCATCACGTCGTCGATCCGCGCGATGGCGGCGAGCACCGCCATGAGATCCGGGGTGGGGCCCTTCTTGAGGATGCGGTGATCCCAGACGGCTCCGTCGAGCTCGAACGGGACCGTCGACTCGAGCTCGAAGGCGAGGACGTTGTGGATCTCGCGCTGCGCTGCGCGTGGCAGCTCGAGCCGCCGGTAGAAGCAGCGATCACCCGGGAGGGCGACGGCCACGGCATCGGGTCGCGCCGTGGCGCCGCCGCTCTTCGAAGTCTCCACCCCGGCGGGCGCCCAGCTGGTGCGGCTGCCTGGCCCACGCCCTGCCTGCGCCTCGGCGACGGCGGCGCGGATCGCGTTGATCTCGGCGGCATGCACGGCCGCCGAATCGCTGCCGGGATTCGTCTCGATCGGGACTTCGCCGAGGCCCTCGAGCACGACCTTCCGATACTGCGTGCGAACGAGGATCGCCCGCGCCACGCGCGCGCTCACATCGATCCCCAAGAGCCTGGCCATCGTCTCGTCTCCGTCCCCTACTCAGGTCCAACGCCAGCGCCGCGCGGCGCCGCTATTCCAGCCGGTAATAGAGCATGATGCCCGCCGGGTCCGACGCTGCCGCGGCGGCGAGCTCCTGGTCGGAAGGGGGGCCGGCCGACTCTTCATCGGCCGCGTCGCCGCTCGGCGTCGTGGCCGAAGACGAAGCGGACGGACCGACGCCGATGGCGGCACCGAGCTCGGAAGCCGACCGAAAGTCGATCACCGAGTGCACCCGGACGCGCGTCTCGCGCTTGTAGCCCTTGACGATGCCGTCCGCGTAGACGCTGAACACCTTGCTGTCGGTGGCGATCTGCTTGCGGACTTCCTTCTTGTTGGCGAAGACCACCGGCTCGATCCCCAGCGACGTCAGAAGTGGGCCCATCGGCCCCTTGCCCTCGAGCGCGCTGATGAACCCCTTGGTCGACGTGAAGATGGGCACGCCGGGGGCTGCGCTGCGCAGCAGCGTGATCACCATCACGAACGACTGGAGCTGAACAGGGTCGGTGCACAACGTCGCTTCCGGCGCGTTGGCGCAGATGATGGCGACCAGCGTCATCGCGTTGGCGGTGTTCACGTTGATCTTCGACTGGCCCCACACGGTCATGACCCGCGAGTCCGGGTCGGTCGGGTCGGGCTCGACGAACGTGGACCAGAAGTCCTCGGAGACGCCGCGGACCAGCCGCAGCTCGTCGATCGAGTCGTAGGGTGCGTTCTTGCGGCGGTATCCCAGCCCCAGCGTCTCGTAGAACGAATCCTCGGAGCCCGCGCCGATGGCGTTCTGCGCGAGCGGATTGCACCCGTACTGGTTTTCGTCGAAATCCGTCCAGTCGGCGATGGCCGAGCAGATCGCCGTGCGATCGGAGAACTGCCCGTCGCCGTCGGCGGCCTCGAACAGCGGATCGTATTGGGTCCCGGTCGCAAGGCCGAGGAAGCCGGCGCCGTAGCGATCCTGCGCGAGGAGCGTGCCCTCGGCCGGTGCGTTGAGGTTCAACTTGGAGTCCTCGTCGACCACCCGGATCTCGAAGCTGATGTCGCCGAGACCAGTGTTCTTGGTCGCGGCGGCGTCGATGCCGGCGAGCTCGGCGAAGGCCTTGCCGCCTTCTTCTCCGTTGAACGGGCCGAGCACCTTGTCCGCGAAGGCCCAGACCGGGATCTGCGGCGGGTTGCGGCCCATCATCGCGAAGAGCGGGGTGATGCCGCGGCGCACTGCCGGCTCGCTGGCGATCAGCAAGCGCCCCAGATTCACCGCGCTGCGGGCGGCGAACTCGGCGCGCATCGAGTCGCGGTCGGAAAGCGCGGCCGAAAGCGACGCGCTGGTGTCCTCCTGGAGCTCCACCAGGAAGACGGTGAGGACCGTGATCGCCCCGAGCACCATGACGAGCGCTACGCCGCGACGCTCTCTTGCCCGCTTGCGCGCCGCGCGCAGGCGGAGGAGGGCCGGCGACGGCGCGCGCACTCGCTTCACCGAGGACTTCATTGGCGCCCACCGCCCGTGGGCCGGGCAGCGCCCGAGCCGCCACCGAAGAGCCGCGACGGATCGCCGGCTGCGGGCCTGCCCATCGCACCGGCGGGGCCTTGCGGCTGGATCGGGCTGCCTGGCGCGCGCGGCGTGTTTCCGCCGGAGCTCGTGTTGCTCGAGTTGTTCGGATCGGTGCCGCCGCCCAGGCCGAGCTGGCCGAGCACCGCGGTCGGCAGGCCGATCGCCGTCTGCATGCCGAGCGAAACCTTGGTCATGAACTGCACGGGCTCTTCGCCGACGCCGCGATTGAGCGTCAGGATGATGCGTACCTGGCTCGGCAGCCGGTCGGTCTGACCGCTCGCTTGCATGGTGTCCCATTCTTCGACCCACTCGTTGGTCTGCGGGTCGAGGTAGGCCAGGTTGAGCGCGTCGACGTCGTGGGCCAGCACCTGGACCACGCCGCCTCGGCGCGCGTCCTCGTCGAGGACCGACGACTCGCGCCGTACCAGATCGACCGCCTTCGAATTCGGGTCGTCCGAGCCGAAGTACGACAGCTCGTTCTGATCCGACTCGTGCGAATCGCGCGTCGTGCGGATGTGCGAAAACGACGTGAAGTCGACGCGGTCGACCGGCGAGCGCGTGACGCCCACAAAGAGGGTCTGTCGGGTCAGCAGCCGCTGATCGAGCGGACGGTTCAAGGAGACGAAGGCGCTCGACAGCTCGCGCGTCATCCGCGCCAGCGCCGACCGACCCTCGTGATAGCGATCGCCGGTGCGCTTGATGCCTTCGCGTGAGCGGCGCATCCCGTCGAACGCGCCGTAAATGAGCGTGCCGAGCATCGCGATGATGCCGATCGAGACCAGCACCTCGAGCAGGGTCAGACCGCGATGCGCACGTCGCGCACGGCGCCGGGCGCGTCGCGCCAGGTACGTCGCCAGCGGCGTCATTGGGCTCTGCCGCCCGGACGCGGTCCGGTGCCGCCCGCGGGTGCTCCGGTGCCGCCCGCAGGCGCTCCGGTGCCTCCCGGAAGCGCGGCCCCGTCGGCTTCCTCGATCTGCTCACCCTCGCCCTCCGCCGCGGCACGCAGCCCGGCGGCGCGCGCGTCGATCAGCCACTGCGAGACGTCGATGGCATGCTCGCGCGCGCCTTCGTTCCAGGTGATGGTCACCGTCGCGCGTCGCGTCCCTTCGATGAAGGCGGTGCGCAGGTCCGGATAGACGAGACCCATCACGAACGAGGCAATGCCGTCCATCCCTCCGCCTTCGTCGCCAGCGAGCGACGAGGCAACGTCACTGATGTCGGAGGAGCCGCCCGCCTTGCCTTTCGCCATCAGTCCCATCAGCCCGCTGACGCCGGTGCCGGATGCCGCGGCGCCGACCTCGGCGAGGTCGGGAGCGGCCCGTCCACTCGATGCGTTGGGCCCGCTGCTGTCGCCGTCGAGATCCAGGCCGCTATCGAGGTCGAGCTGACCGAGCTGCTCCTCCGGCAGCTCCAGCTTCTCGATGCTCCAGGCGCAGGAGAACTTGCTGTCCTCCACGCCGTCGCAGCACGGGCCCGACTCGGTCATGTCCAGCGCCTGGAAACCCTCCTGCTTCAGGCCCTGCTCGACCTCCGCCATCTTGCAGCGGACCAGGCCGGTCGCCACGCTGATGTTCTTGGCGTGCCCGGCGCTGGCGAACGCGCCGGCCTGTGCCGCGAAGATCGTGGTCAGGCCCAGGCCGAGGATCGCGACGGCGACCATGATCTCGAGCAGCGTGAAGCCGCCGTCGCGCGCCGCGCGTCGCCTGCGAAGCAGAAAGGTGAGGGGCGTCGGGGGCGTCACGGTCCGTTGTCCCTTCGGTCCGAGGCTTCCTCTTCGGAGCGCGGCTCGGGCATCTCGACGCGGCCGCGGGTGATCGAGGCGCGACCGGTCAGCGGAGCGACCAGGACGGACATGAAGTCGCTCTCGTTGTCGCCCGCGCCGTTGCCGTTGCGCATCTGGATGGACGCGTTCTCGGTGAGACCCCCCGGGAAAAAGTAGAGATACGCGCGACCCTCGGAGACGGGCTCTTCCTGGTGGCCGGTCTGCACCTGCCAGAAAGAGATGCCAGCTGGCAGCTCCTTGCCGTCGCTGTCGAAGCCCAACGCCCGTGCCGTCTCAAAGGTCGCGCGCGGCGCCCGAGGGCCCGCGCGCAAGGCAGCCGCCGCCGACTGCGCCTCCTTCTCCAGCTCAGTCGCGCCGTCGGCGCCGCCGGCCACACCTTTCTCGAGAAAATGCCGATCCCCCGATTGCTCGAGGAGGATCTTGCGATTCTCGAAGTCGAAGACGAGCCGTACGGTCTTGGACGACGCGTTCGCGTAGCCGTACGCCACCTTGATGGAGCTCGCCACGAGGGTCGTCGAACGCTTGAGGCGCGCCGACGAAACCGCGCTCATTCCGACGAACCCCATCCCGCTCACGATAGCGATCAGCGCGATCGCTATCAGCGTCTCGATCAGCGTGACCGCACGCTGGGGGGTGCGACGCACTCTTGCCGCCGTCGTGCTCGCAGCGGCCGCGCTCGCCGCCGCCACGCCACGCGAAGTCGTCACGAGGAGAACCTCGTGAACGGCGAACGCGCGCTGGCTTCGGCGAAGGGTCATGGGTGTCTCGGCTGCTGATCCCGCGAGTCTGTTCCGTCGCCCGATCAGAGATCGGCGACGCGCTTGGAGTCGGAGGGCTTGAAGTTGTCGCGGACGTCGTCGGCCGAGCCGTCTTGACGGTCCTGGCCGCTGGAGACGACGCGGATGTCGCCCTCCTGGCAGACGATCTTGTAGGGCTTACCCCACGGGTCGTCGGTCTTCTGGCCGTCGATCCTCTTCGAGCTGACCAGATCGTTGATCGTGGGGCAGGACTCGTCGGTCGCGTCCATGTTCATATACAGCTCGGCGGCCTGCTTCACGACGCCGGCGCCCAGGACCGCGCTGTCGATCTTGGCTTTTTTGAACGCGGGGAACACGAGCATCGTCGCGCCACCCGCGATGACCGCCATGATCGCGACGACGATCAGGACCTCGACCAGGGTGACACCTCGCTCGGCAGCCGCTCGCATCGATCTCGACGCCGATGCCAGCGTTGCCCGCTGCGGTGCGTGCTCACGTACAGGAAGTACGTTCCGCGCGCTCCTCGCGGGCGCCTTGGCCTCGACGCCGATCTCGACGCGATCGACTGCCGAGATGCTTTCGGAGGCCGAGATGCTTTCGGAGGCCGAGCTGCCTTCTGAGGCCGAGGTGCTCTCGGAAGCCTCGACGCGATCGACTGCCGAGATGCTCTTCTCAATCTGTTCCATGTCAGATCACTCCACGCGGTCGAGGCCGCCCAAGACCCCGTCGGGGCCGTCGCTCATGAGGTCGTAGCCGCGCGGGTTCGCGAACCCGGGGCAGAGAAGTCGCAATGGACGCCCCCATGCATCCACTGCGTCGAACGGGAGATAGCCCTCGCTCTTGAGCACTGCGAGCGAAGGTGGGCACGAAAGCTCGTGATCGGCACGCCACGCGTCGACCGCGCGACCCACCACGCCGATGCTGGCGCGCGTGGAACGCAGGCCGGCTTGCCTGCGCTCGCGCACGCCGAAGGCCAGCAACACCAGCGCCATGAACGCTGCGGCCGCCGCCGGCTTGGCGCGCGCCATGCCTGCGAAGATCGAGCGACGCCTCTCCCAGGGGAAGAAGATCGTGCGATCGCTGGGCCTCTTGCGCGCCATGGTCCTTCATCCTGCGAAGTTCGACATCTGGATGAGGGGCATGAGGATGGAGATCGCGATGAACGCGACCGCGCTCCCCATGACGACGATCATGAGCGGCTCGAGCAGGCTGGTCAGCACCTGCACGCGCGTCTCGACCGCGGCGTCGTAGGCGTCCGCCACGTTCTCCAGCATGTTCTCGAGCTGGCCGCTCTTCTCTCCGATCGCGATCATGTGCGTCACGATCGGGGGAAAGTGACCGCTCTTCTTGAGCGGCTCGGAGATGCTCTGACCCTCGCGGATCGAGCCGATCGCCTCCTCGACGACCTTCTCGAGCAGG
>Ga0335394_10007296_pt1 | contig 12486 bp, 8 predicted proteins | sample MAT03_FD_205741 | JGI IMG/M metagenome (GOLD analysis project Ga0335394, IMG submission 205741) | Freshwater microbial communities from Lake Fryxell liftoff mats and glacier meltwater in Antarctica - MAT-03 (spades assembly) (version 2) ... | reverse complement strand
TGCGTCAGGACGACCGGTATTCCCGTGAAGCCCTGTCGGGTGATCTGGAGAAGCTGCGGTCCTTCTATATGGACCGGGGCTTCGCAGACTTTGGTGTTGAGTCAACGCAGGTCGCAATTTCGCCTGGCAAGCGCGACATCTTCATCACAATAAATCTCCTGGAGGGTGAACGTTACAAAGTCAGCGATGTGCGTCTTGGCGGTGATCTGGTGCTGGAGGAGGCCCAGTTGAATCCCTTCGTGCAGGTCAAGCCCGGGCAGACCTATTCCCAGCAACTGGTTACCCAGAGCGCTGACCTTATTCGCCTGCGTCTCTCGGAGGAGGGCTATGCCTTTGCCACCGTTGAGCCGGTGTCCGACCTGGACCGCGACGGAAAGACTGTCGCCATAACTCTGTACGTGGAGCCAAAGAACCGGGTCTATGTTCGCCGGATCAACTTCAATGGCACGGCGGCCGTCAACGATGAGGTTTTCCGGCGGGAGATGCGCCAGCTCGAGGACGGCTACCTGTCCAACAGCCGGCTGGAGCGGTCCAAGATACGTCTGCAGCGCCTGCCGTACATCGAGAAGGTTGAGGCGACCACCAATCCCGTTCCGGGAACGCCAGATCTCGTGGACCTGGATTTCGACATTACCGAGGGCCTGCCTGGCCAGTTTGGTGGCGGTGTGGGTTACTCCGCCGCCCAGAACCTTATCCTGAACGCCAACTTCGTCCATACCAACTTTCTGGGTACGGGCAATCGCATTCAGGCCGATGTCAACACCGGTCAGTTCCGCACTGTTTACGGAGTTTCCTATACCGACCCCTACACCACGATCAACGAGGTCAGTCGAACGATCAGCCTGGCCTATCGGGACATCACCGCGTTCACGTCCGAGGCCTCGGATTTCTCCACCAAGACAATTTCTGCGTCCCTTGAGTACAGCTACCCGATCACCGAGTTTCAGCGGATCATTTTTGGTGGAACGTGGCAAAGCGCGGAGTTGCTGTCGAATAGCCGCAGCAGTCTCCAGGCGCAGGACTGGGTAAAGAGCAACGGCAACAGCGATACCAGTATTTTTAATGGTGGCGCCATCTATACCACGGACTTCGACACCTTTGAGCTGCTGGGCGGCTGGGTCTACGACAGTCGGAATCGCGGGCTCTTTGCAGATCGCGGTGCCCGCCACCGGTTGGTGGCGAATGTAGCGATCCCGGGCAGCGACGTTGAGTACCTCACCATTAACTATAATTATCAGCAGTATTGGCCCATAAACCGATGGGCTACCATGCTTTTTAATCTCGATCTCGGCTACGGCACCGGTCTGGGCGATACCACGTCTCTTCCGCCCTACAAGAACTACTTCGCCGGTGGTCCCGACACCGTCCGGGGCTTCGAAGAGAATTCTCTGGGACCGATCGATACTCTGGGCAACCCCTACGGCGGGGATGCAATTGTGGCGGCCCAGACCGAGTTTCTGCTGCCCATCCCGGAAAAGTGGCAGTTCAAGGCCCGGTTCTCCCTGTTCTACGATATTGGTAACGTATTCTCCCTCGGCGATGTGGAGTTTTTCGACAAGCCGCCGGGATTTACGCCGCTCAACTATGATTTCAGCGCCGGGCAGTTGAAACAGTCCTACGGTATTGCGGCCCAGTGGCTGGCCCCTCTGGGCTTGTTCCGCTTCAGTTATGCCTTCCCCGTCAACTCCGAGGGAGGCACGGACAGTGTGCTTTGTCCGGTACCTGTACCCCAGGGGTGTGTGCCGACAGGCGGGGCCTACGGGGACCAGACGGCGCGGTTCCAGTTTTCAATCGGCGGTGCCTTTTAGTTATAGCCGCTACGGTTTAGTCGACGGCCGGCCTTCGGGCTGAGGTCACGTTTAATGCAAGGGAAAGAGATGTTTCACGTAAAAAGACTCGGTCAGTTGGTTGTCATCCTGGTATCAGCGATGCTGGTCGTGCCGTCGGTTGCGCAGGCGCAGACAGCCAAGGCGCTGAAGATTGGTTTCGTGAACGTGCAGCGACTGCTCATTGAGTCACCGCAGGCGAACGCTGCCAACCGTGCCCTCGAGAACGAGTTCGCGCCTCGCCAGAGAGATCTTCTTGCCAAACAAAAGGCATTCAAGGACAGGGCGGACAAGTTCCAGAAGGACGGCGCGGTCATGGGAGCGGACGAACGCCGCAATGCCGAGAATGACCTCCGCAGGGATGAGCGGGATCTGGCTCGCCAGGTGGAGGAGTTGAGGGAGGATCTCAACAACCGCAAGAACGAGGAGCTCGGCAAGCTGCGGATTGATGTCCTGCGTGAGATCGAAGGCTTTGCCAAGCAAGGCGGCTTTGATCTCATACTTAGTGATGGTCTGTATGTTGCGCCCGCGCTGGATGTCACAGCTCAGGTACTGCAGGGTTTGCAGAGCCGGACTGGCGCGCCCAAGGCTCCCGCGAAGCCCTGATCATCCGGGAGACCCGACGGCGGGGTCTGGCCTTGCCGGCTGGTGTGTCGCTGCGGACAGCGTGGCGTAGCAGACCATTCAACGACGAAGCAGGGGAAGTTGGTGCGATGGGCGTGAGTCTTGGCGTGCTGGCCGTGCGCTACGGCTGCGAGCTCCGGGGCGATCCGGGCCACATCGTTGAGCGGGTTGCGACGCTCGCCCGCGCCGATAATCGCTCCGTCACGTTTCTGGCAAATTCCAGCTATCGCAGCCAGCTCGCAGGAACGCGGGCTGCCGCGGTAATCCTTTCGCCGGCGGACGCGGACGGCTGTGGTGTCGCAGCGCTCGTGACGCGCGATCCCTATGTGGTTTACGCCCGTATTGCTGCGGAATTGCACCCGGCTGCGCCCCTTACCTCGGGCATCCACGCTTCCGCAGTCATTGCTTCAGAGGCAACTGTGCCCCCCTCCTGTGAAGTGGGCCCCGGCGTCGTGGTGGGTGCGGGGGTCGTTCTGGGGGAGCGCGTCGTCCTGGGTCCACGTACCGTACTCGGGGACCGCGTGGTTATCGGTGCGGATACGCGTCTCATGGCCGGAGTTACGGTATACCCCGATGTCCGGATCGGACTGCGTTGTGTGCTGCACACCGGCGTGGTGCTGGGGTCCGACGGCTTCGGGTTTGCCCGGGAACGCGAGGGTAGCTACGTCAAGGTTCCGCAGCTTGGCAGCGTTGAGGTGGGCAACGACGTGGAGATCGGCGCCAACACAACCATTGATCGCGGCGCTATCGAAAACACCGTGATCGGCGCTGGGGTCAAGCTCGATAACCAGATCCAGGTGGGGCACAATGTCCGCATCGGCGAGCACACGGTAATTGCCGCTCAGGTGGGCATTTCTGGCAGTACGACGATAGGCGCCCGGTGCACCATTGGCGGCCAGGCCGGATTCGCTGGCCATATCGTTGTGGCGGACGACGTGATCATTGGCGGCGGGACCAGCGTGCTGGGCTCAATCCGTGAGGCGGGCATCTACGGCGGCGGTGGTACTCCGGCCGACCACATCCAGCGCTGGCGGCGCAACATGGCACGTTTCGGGCAGCTGGACGACCTGGCCAGGCGCTTACGAACCATCGAGAAGAGTCTTGCAGAAGCAATCAAGTCGGGATTGAACAGACCTTGAGTGACATACACCCGACAGCAATCGTGGCGCCCGGGGCAGAGCTCGATGTTGGCGTCAGTGTCGGGCCTTACGCAGTAATTGGGACCGGGGTCCGCATTGGTGCGGGAAGCACAGTGGGTGCTCACGCCGTTCTCAAGGGTCCTGCGACCATTGGGCGGGAGAACCGGATCTTTCAGTTCGCCTCCATTGGCGAGGATCCGCAGGACAAGAAGTACCGGGGCGAGCCTACCCAGCTGGCCATAGGGGACCGCAACACCTTTCGGGAGTTCTGCACGATCAATCGCGGTACCGCCCAGGATGAGGGCGTCACCCGCATTGGCAACGATAACTGGATCATGTCCTACGTCCATGTTGCGCACGACTGTGTGGTGGGCAATGAAGTCATCTTCTCGAACAATGCCACCCTTGCAGGCCACGTGCAGGTCGGCGATCACGTGATCTGTAGCGGCTTTTCTGCCGTTCACCAGTTCTGTCGCCTGGGCGCGCACAGTTTTCTGGGCGGCTTTGCTGCCGTGACTCGCGACGTCCCGCCCTACGTCATTGTGGGCGGACAGCCCACGGCACCGCACGGTATCAATAGCGAAGGCCTGAAGCGCCGCGGCTTTACCGCGGACCAGTTGCGCAACCTTAAAGAGGCCTATCGAATTCTCTACCGCGAACAGCTGCAGCTTTCAGAGGCCCGTGAGCGGCTTGCGGTGCTGGCGGAGACGCAGCCAGAACTGCGCCTACTCGTCGACTTTATCGACAAGTCAGAACGCAGCCTGATTCGCTGACTGAACGAATGCCGAGGATCGCCATCGTGGCCGGCGAGATCTCGGGGGACCGGCTCGGCGCGGGACTCATCCGGGCCGTCCACGCCCGCCGTCCGGATGTGGAGTTTTTTGGCGTTGCCGGGCCCGCCATGCGTCAGGCTGGCTGCGAGGTCTGGGTGCCCAGCGAGGAACTGGCGGTCATGGGCATCGCCGAGGTCGTTCGGCACCTGCCCCGCCTGCGGCTAATTTTTCGGGATCTGGAGCAGCGTCTCAGTGCCGACCTGCCCGACCTCTACATCGGCATCGATGCGCCAGACTTCAATTTGAGGCTTGAGCGCCGTTTGCGGCCGAAAGGCCTGCGCACCCTCCACTATGTGTCACCCTCCGTCTGGGCCTGGCGTCCTGGTCGGGTCCGTGTGCTGCGGGAAGCCTGTGACCATGTGCTGTGTCTGCTGCCCTTCGAAGCTGCCTTTCTGCATCAGCACGACGTCCCCGCGACCTTCGTCGGGCATCCACTCGCTGACGAGATCCAGCCGAATCCTGACCGGGCCCTGGCCCGCACCGCCCTGGGTCTCCCGGTTACCGGGCCGATCGTGGCCATGCTTCCGGGCAGTCGGGCGGGCGAGTTGGAACGCCTGTCCCCGGTCTTTGCGGCAACGGCAGCGTGGCTCCACGCGCGCCTGCCGGACCTCACCGTGATTGTGCCCATGGCCACGCCGGCTCTTAAGGCCCGCTTCTCTCAACTCTGGAGCCCGGCAGCGACAGGTGGCGTACGGCTGCAGATTCTGGATGGACGGGCGCAATCCGCCATGGCGGCGGCGGATGTGGTGTTGCTGGCGTCCGGTACCGCAACCCTCGAAGGAATGCTCATCAACCGGCCGATGGTTGTGGCCTATCGTTTGTCGGCGTTTACGTATGTCCTGCTGAAGGCCTTCCGCCTGATTCGTGTCGAGCATTTTGCTCTACCCAACCTGCTGGCGGGTGAGCGCCTGGTTCCGGAGTTCATTCAGTCCGCGGTCACGCCCGCTGCTCTCGGTGGCGAGGTCCTGCGCTGGCTGGGAGCGCCGGAGGATCGTGCCCGGCTCCAGCAACGGTTTGCCCGCCTGGGAACCGCTTTGCGGCGGCAGGCGAGTGAGCGTGCAGCGGAAGTTGTGCTGAGTCTGCTTCCGGCTTCGTATAATCGCTGACCCCTCAACCCGAAGTACTGGCCCTGATCCGCTGTGAACGTTGCTCTGGAAACCGTGGCTGGCATTGACGAGGCGGGCCGTGGTCCTCTGGCCGGTCCTGTGGTTGCGGCCGCAGTCCTTCTGGGCCCCGGTCAGTGGATTGAGGGTGTTCGGGACTCCAAGCAACTCAGCGCCCCACAGCGCGCAGTGGCTGCCGGGCGCATCCGTGCCGAGGCCCTGGAGTGGGCTCTCGGGGAGGCCTCCCGGGAGGAAATCGACGAGTTGAATATCCTCCAGGCCACCTTGCTAGCCATGCGTCGGGCCTTCGCCGGGCTCTTGCGGGCTCCAGGGCGTGTTGAGATCGACGGCAACCGGGCGCCAGGGCTGCCGGGGTTCCCGGGCGTTATCGAGACGGTTGTCGGCGGCGATCGTCTGCGGCCGGCGATTGCAGCAGCATCGATTCTTGCCAAGGTCCATCGGGATGCCGAGATGCGTCGCCTCCACGCCTCCTACCCCAGCTATGGCTTCGACCGGCACAAGGGCTATCCGACGGTCGGGCACCGTGCCGCGCTGGCCGCACTGGGACCGTGCCCCGCCCACCGGCGCAGTTTCGCCCCGGTCCGTGCCGCCCTGCGCGCTGCGGCGCTAAGCGCCGACCCGCTGCCCGACGGGAAGTCCCCCGCATGACGCCGGGCTTCGTGCACCTGCACGTCCATACCGAGTACTCCCTCGTCGATAGCGTGGTCCGGGTCCCGGAACTGGTGAGCGCAGTGGCGGCAGCGGGTATGCCCGCCGTCGCCATTACAGATCAGGGCAATCTCTTTGGCCTGGTGAAGTTCTATCGCGCCGCCCTTGCTGCGGGCGTACAGCCGATCGTCGGCGCTGAGGTCTGGATGGCTGGCGGCACCGAGAAGGGCCCCCAGGCGGATCGCCAGGAGCCAGGACGCCTGGTGCTTCTGTGCCGCAATCTGGCCGGTTACCGGAACCTTTGCCGCCTCCTGACCCGCGCCTGGCTCGAGGGCCAGCAGGGGGGACTGCCGCTGCTGCGCCCCGGCTGGCTCCATGCGGGTACTGCTGAGGGCCTCATCGCCCTTTCCGGCGGCCGGGATGGCGTTCTTGGTCGGAACCTGCTCACCGGTGGCGGATCCCAGGCCGAGCAGACAGCTGCGGAATTCATGACCTGGTTTCGCGGTGACTTTTTTGTCGAGTTGCAGCGCACGGGGCGGCGGCACGACGACGACTACGTGCACGCGGCTGTCCGTTTCGCGGCGGCCAGGGGCTTGCCTGTGGTCGCTACCAACGACGTGCGCTTTCTCACTGCCGATGAATTTGAAGCACACGAAGCGCGGGTCTGCATCCAGACCGGCTATGTGCTCGCAGACCCGGCGCGACCGAAGCTCTACAGCGAGCAGCAGTTCCTGCGGTCACCCGCGGAAATGGCGAGCCTGTTCGTCGACTTGCCCGAGGCCCTCGAGAACTCCGTCGAGATTGCCCGGCGTTGCCACCTGTCTCTCAGCCTGGGCGAGACCCATTTGCCGGACTTTGGGGTCCCCGACGGGGCCAGTCCGGATGAATACCTCCGACGGCAGGCGGAAAAGGGCCTTGCAGCGCGGTTCCCTGCAGCACCAGCAGGACCCGAGTACGCGGAGCGCCTGACGACGGAACTGGACGTGATCTGCCGCATGGGCTTCGCCGGGTACTTTCTGATCGTCGCGGACTTTATCCGCTGGGCCAGGGAGCATGCGATTCCCGTGGGACCTGGCCGGGGCTCCGGTGCGGGTTCGCTGGCGGCCTGGGTCCTTGGCATTACCGACCTCGACCCGATCCATCATGATCTGCTGTTCGAGCGCTTTCTGAATCCCGAGCGGGTTTCCATGCCGGACTTCGATATCGATTTCTGCATGGACGGTCGTGATCGCGTGATCGACTATGTGAGCGAGCGCTATGGCCGCGATCGGGTCTCGCAGATCATTACCTACGGCACCATGGCGGCGCGGGCCGTGGTCCGCGATGTGGGGCGCGTCCTTGGCCAGCCTTATGGCCTCGTCGATCGGATTGCCAAGCTCGTGCCAAACGAGCCGGGCGCCGAGATAACCCTGGACATTGCCCTCTCCCAGGAAGCGGAGCTGCGGGAACTCTACAACCAGGACGAAGACGTCCGCAGCATCATTGATCTCGGCCGGCGCCTGGAAGGCCTCGTCCGCAATGCAGGCCGGCATGCCGGTGGCATTGTCATTGCGCCGCGGGACATCACCGAGTTCACACCGCTGTACCAGGTGGAAGGTGAGAAGTTCACCGTCACCCAGTTCGACAAGGATGACGTCGAGGCTGCGGGGCTTGTCAAGTTCGACTTTCTGGGTCTGCGGACGCTGACGATCATCGACAGGGCCACGCGAGCCATCAATGCCACCCGCGAGTCCACCGGCGAGCCGCCGATCCAGGTGCCGTCACTGGCTATGGATGACCAGGTCACCTTTCGCCTGCTGCGGGCGTGCAAGACCACCGCAGTCTTTCAGCTGGAGTCCCGGGGCATGCGGGATCTGGTCCGGCGTCTTCAGCCAGATACCTTCGATGATCTTGTTGCCCTTGTGGCGCTCTACCGTCCGGGGCCGCTCCAGTCGGGGATGGTCGACGATTTCATTGAGCGTAAACACGGCGGGCGTGACCAGCCAATCGACTACCTGCACCCGGACCTCGAGCCGGTCCTGCGTGCCACCTATGGGGTGATCCTGTATCAGGAGCAGGTCATGCAGATTGCGCAGCGCCTGGCCGGCTACTCGCTTGGTGAGGCCGACCTGCTGCGCCGCGCGATGGGCAAGAAGAAGGCAGAGGAAATGGCGAAACAGCGCTCGATCTTCACTGATCGCGCTGCGGCCCGAGGCACCGAACGCGCAAGGGCTACCTACATATTCGATCTCATGGAGAAGTTTGCCGGTTACGGTTTCAATAAGTCCCACTCAGCGGCCTACGCCGTGCTGACCTACCAGACGGCATGGCTCAAGGCGAATCATCCGGCGGCATTCATGGCCGCTGTCATGACCACGGAGATGGGTGATACGGATGCGCTGGTGGTGCAGCGGCGCGAATGCATCGCGCTCGAGCTGACCATCCTGCCGCCCGACGTGAATACCTCGGCGTGCGTCTTCACGGTGGAGGGTGAGCGGGGCATTCGCTATGGTCTCGGTGCGATCAAGGGGGTTGGGCGCGGCGCCGCCCAGCACATCGTGTCGAGCCGGGAGGAGGGCGGTCCCTACCGGAGCCTGAAGGAGTTCTGCCTGCGTGCTGGCGGACAGACCCTGGGGCGCCGTCCGGCTGAGGCACTGATCAAGGCTGGTGCTCTGGATGGCTTTGGCTCAAACCGGCCAAGCCTGCTGGCGGCTTTGCCTGCGGCCCTGGTTGGGGCGCAGCAGGCGGCGGCGGCGGCCAGCGTTGGCCAGGAAGACATGTTCGGGGCAGCGGCAAGCCGCCCCGCCGGGGAAGACCCGGTGCCCGCGGTACCTGATTGGGGCTGGGGCCGCCGGCTGGAGGCCGAGCGTGAGAGTCTCGGCCTCTATCTGAGTGGTCACCCGTTCGACCAGTACCGCTCGGATCAGCCATTCATCAGTACCACCAGCATAGAAGGCCTGATTGCTGAGCGGCCTCCTGCCCCCGGGGAATTCCGGGGTGCGGGACGGGAGGTAGTAATCGCCGGTCTGGTTGCTTCGATTCGTAAGCGGGGGACCCGAACATCTGTCGAGCTGGACGACGGCACCGGAACACTGGAGGTCGGGTTCTTTCAGGAGGGCTATGACCGCTTTCGTCACCTCCTGGCCCTGCACTCGATTGTTGCTATCAGCGGCACACTCCGGTTCGAGGAATATCTGGATGGCTGGCGCCTGAATGCCAAAGAGGTGCTGGATCTGGATCGTATCGTTGAGTCCCGTGCCACAGGCCTTCTGCTCCGGTGGCGGGCTGAAGAGGACCGGTCACTCAATCCGCAGCTGCTGAAGTCTGTAATGGAGCGCCACCGGCCGGGCAAGTGCAGCGTCTCGCTTTACTACAGCACGGATGGCACGCAGGCCCGGGTTGCTCTCGGCAGCGACTGGTGTGTGCGCCCCACCAGGGAACTGCGCGAACGATTATCAGAGCTTGTCGGTCTCGACGGATTCCGCTTTGTTTACGAAGGTCCCCGCCAGTAGTAAGGTTCCCCGATGGATCTGAAATTTCTTGACTTCGAACAACCCATCGCAGAGCTCGAGGCGAAGATCGACGAACTCCGCTACGTTGGGGACGATTCGGAGATCAACATCAGCGACGAGATCGCCCGCTTGAAGTCGAAGAGCGAGTCTCTCACGCGCAGTATCTTCTCGAGCCTGACCGCGTGGCAGATTGCCCAGCTCGCGAGGCACCCGCTACGCCCCTACACACTGGACTACCTTGCTGTCATCAGTCCGGACTTCCAGGAGCTGCACGGCGACCGCATGTTTGCCGATGATCCGGCCATGGTGGGTGGTCTGGGGCGACTCGACGGCAAGCCGGTAGTCTTCATTGGGCAGCAGAAGGGCCGGGATACCAAAGAGCGGGTCCGCCGCAACTACGGCATGCCGAAGCCCGAGGGCTACCGCAAGGCGCTCCGTCTGCTGAAGCTTGCGGAGAAGTTTCGGCTACCCGTTCTGACCTTTATTGATACCCCCGGCGCTTACCCGGGCATCGGCGCCGAGGAGCGGGGGCAGAGTGAAGCTATCGCCCGTAACCTCTTTGAGATGGCGCGTCTCAAGACTCCCATTATCAGCATCGTAATCGGGGAGGGCGGGTCCGGCGGTGCTCTCGCCATCGGCGTTGGTGACCGTGTGATCATGCTTGAGTACAGCGTGTACAGCGTGATCTCCCCCGAGGGCTGTGCCAGTATCTTGTGGAAGAGCGCCGACAAGGCCGAGACGGCGGCGGAAGCCATGGGTATTACGGCACCTCGCCTGCGGGAACTCGGCCTGATTGACGAAGTGATTCGCGAGCCACTGGGAGGCGCTCACCGGGACCCCGCTCGCACCGCGGAGTCCGTGCGCGCAGTGCTCATTAGTCATCTGCGGGATCTGGAGTCGCTCGACGTCAATGAACTCGTGCGTCGGCGGGCCGTTCGCCTGAAATCCTACGGCAGCTTCAGGGAAAGCTGAGCGCCACGGCGCCGGGCTATGCGTCGCGACGCGATTCAGCAGGCGCTGTTTCAGAGCCTTCCAGAAGACGCAGCTCTCTGTGTAGCTTTTAGTGGCGGTCTGGACTCCACTGTGTTGCTGCATGCCCTGGCCGGTCTGCGTCAGGAGCGCCATTTTTCCCTGCGCGCACTGCACGTAAATCACGGACTCCAGGCCGCTGCCGGGGATTGGGAGGCGCACTGCGCAGGGCTGGCCAGTAGTCTCCAGGTACCCTGTTCAGTGGCCCGCGTCGTCGTCAGGACCGATGCCGGTCAGGGACTCGAAGCGGCGGCACGGGAGGCGCGTTACGGCGCACTGCGAGGCAGTTTGCAACCCGCCGAATGGCTGCTGACCGCGCACCACGCTGACGACCAGTTGGAAACCGTGCTGCTCCACCTCTTCCGCGGCTCAGGGGTCGAAGGGCTGGCAGGCATTCCGCGCACGGGGGTTTTCGGGCCCGGCCGCCTGTGCCGGCCACTCCTTGACGTCCCGGCCGACGCTCTCATTGGCTACGGTGCCAACGTGCTGATTCCCGAAGGCTTGACATGGCTGACCGATCCCATGAACGCAGACCCTGCCTTCGACAGGGGATACCTCCGCCACGAGGTAACACCGATCCTGCGGAAGCGGTTCAAGGCAGCCGCAGGGGGTGCGGGCCGCAGTGCTGCGCTGGCTGCGGAGGCGGCCGGACTCCTGGAGGAGCTGGCTCGAGCCGACGCCCATGCAGTGGTTGACGAGCACCGCCTGTCCCTGGCATTGCTCGGCAAGCTCAGCCCGGCGCGGCAAAGAAACCTCATTCGCTTTCAGGCCCGGGAACGGGGCTGGGCAGTGCCGCCGGAGCGCCGGCTCCGGGAGGGCCTGGCACAACTCTGGGCGGCGGCCCCCGGCCGACAGCCGGTCCTCAGCTGGTCCGGGCATGAGATCCGGCGGTTTCGGCAGCACCTCCACCTGCTCGACCGGGTGGCGACAGCCGGGGTTCCCGGCGAGACGCCGCTGGAGTGGAGCGCTGCAAGCCCTCTGATCCTCGGTGGGGTCCGTGGCCAACTCAGCCTGAGCCCTGCGGCTCCGGTTCACTCACCGCGGGACGGCGCTCCTGCCCTGTCTCCGGCAGTCGTTGCGGACGGCCTACAGGTTGCTTTTCGCAGCGGTGGTGAGCGCCTGCGAACCGCGGCAGACCGACACCATCGAACTCTGAAGTACCTGCTTCAGACCCGGGGCATCGTTCCCTGGATGCGCGGCCACTTGCCCCTGGTCCTTGCCTGCAAGGAGCTTGCTGCCGTGGGCAATCTGTGGACGGCGGACTGGGCAGCGGCCCGGCCTGAGGAAGCGGGTCGGCAGATTGTGTGGACAGGTCACGCCCCTATCCGGTAAGTCTGGTGCTGCCGGTCCGCTCCGGCTAGTCCGTGCACTCGTCGGGCGCATTGTCCCGAACGTGGCTATCTGGTAACTTTTACGCCCCATCTGCCTCCTTGATGGAGAGTCCAGCCCAAACAGCGCCCCCCCTTTCCCGCGCCTGCCAGCCGGTAAGGTGATGCGCTGTTTCGGACCTGATTAACGGCCGAACTGATTCGGCGGAGATGGGTGCATGCCCCGCTATATATTCGTGACTGGTGGCGTCGTGTCCTCGCTGGGCAAGGGCATCACAGCGGCTTCCCTGGGCGCCATTCTTGAAGCCCGGGGGCTTACGGTGTCCATGATCAAGCTGGACCCCTATCTCAACGTGGATCCGGGCACCATGAGCCCGTTCCAGCACGGCGAGGTCTACGTCACTACCGACGGCACCGAAACCGATCTCGACCTCGGGCATTACG
>Ga0335394_10007295_pt1 | contig 12486 bp, 10 predicted proteins | sample MAT03_FD_205741 | JGI IMG/M metagenome (GOLD analysis project Ga0335394, IMG submission 205741) | Freshwater microbial communities from Lake Fryxell liftoff mats and glacier meltwater in Antarctica - MAT-03 (spades assembly) (version 2) ... | reverse complement strand
AATTCAATAGCCTGTTGTTGTGTGGACGTTACCGGTGCAGTTAAAAGCTGTTGTTTTGTATCATGGCCACTTGCAGATAAACTGGCAAAGAAAATTATACTCCACAGCAAAATAAGCGATTTACTACCTGTAAATTGAAAGGTGGGCGTATAAAAATGTAATATCCTCATTATTTGCTGCTAAATTAATACCTGGCTTTTACAAATTGTGTTTTATATGTGTTAACAACGTGTTTTTAACTGTTTAGCAATAAAGCTTTACAAATTGCCTGCCAACTGCACATCCTATTCTTGCCTAAAAATTTTTCTTTACAAAAAAATAACAGGGTTTGGTATAGCAAAGCTCATAAAACTGCTCTTTCAATGTTCAAACACTGTATATTTGCTTTTACTTAAATATGCATTAAACAGGTTAAACCCACATGCTTACAACAAAAATTAATAAGCGATACAAAAAATGGTTGCTGGCATTGCTGGTGCTTATGCTGGCAGGTGGGGGAGTTGTATGGTACCTGTTTACCCTTAAATATGATGACACTGCTTCGGTAAAAGCACACTATACTGTAAATGCAATGGATTTTATCAAGGAATTTAAACAGAATATGACATCAGCCAATAAAAAATATTCAGAAAAGATCATTGTGGTAAACGGAACAGTGTCAGCCATTGAAATGGCAGATACTACTGCCAATATAAAGATGGTAGATACAACAAACGGTGCCTACATTATTTTTGCTTTTCAGCAGCAACACCTGCAGGAAGCTAAAGCGATGAAAGAAGGGGAGGCGGTATCCATAAAAGGAAGCTGCAGTAACGGTGCTTTCAGCAATATATTGGAGGCTGAGTATATAACCTTCAAGCGCTGTGCTGCCAATAAATAATTCTAACTTAAAAAAATAAAAATTAAACAAATGAAAAAAACAATCCTTTCTGTAGCGTTAGTAATGGCAACAGGCCTGCTTTTCGCCCAAAAGAAAACAACTACTTCTGCTACGGTAGCTTTTGATGCCACTACCGCCATTGACGCTTTGCCTAAGGCCGAAAACAAAACCGTTATTGCATCACTCGATACAAAAACGGGTACTATTGCTTTTGAAGCTGCTGTAAAAAGCTTCGCATTTTCGAACCCAAAAATACAGGAGCATTTTAACAGCAAAGGCTGGATGGACAGTGATCAGTTTTCAACTGCAACATTTAAAGGAAGCATTGTAAACCTGAAAGACGTAAAGTTCAATAAAGACGGGACTTATGCGGTTACTGTTACAGGCGATCTTACCATTCACGGAGAGACAAAACCTGTTGAATCCAAAGGAACAATTACCGTATCAGGTAAAACAATAAAAGCTACTTCTGATTTTACTATTAAGCTGGAAGATTACAAAGTAAGTGGTAACGCAGTTGCTGCAGGCAAAGTTGCAAAAGAACCAAAAATTACCGTGGTCGCTGAATTTTAATTGAAACTGCATTTCTATAAGAAAAAGCTTTTGTTCGTAACGAACAAAAGCTTTTTCTTTTTAAAACTTTGATGTTTTATATTGACTTAAATTCTTCCTCAATTATTTCATGAAAAGCATTTTCGCTTTCCATTACCCAGGCTGGTAAATCAGCGGTAGTAATTTTCCAGGCGTTATTTACCATTTCCATATTAAAGATTATGCGGTTGGCCCTGGCATCTATAACATCTACTGTAAAAGGTCCTTCCTGCCTGCCATTGGGTTTTCTAAAGTTAAATTCCTTTAATTGTCCATCGCATTTTATAAGCCTTGTAAACTGAATGTTTCTTACATATTTCAACTCTTCCATTAGGGGTGGGTTTGCGGCAAACTTAAGGTATTACAGGCAATTGAAACTAATTACTAAGTTAATAAGCTGTAAAATGTTAATAAATATAAGCCGCGTAAGTTTTTAGGGATTAATACAGGCAAAAGCTAACAGGTAAAAATTTTGTCGGCCATCCCATTTAGACTGGGGCAGCTTAAAAAGCCACTTCAAACTATTTTATTTTCAAATTCCAGCTTTAAAGTCAATCTTAAGTTTTCCGAAAAATTCCGTTTCCTCCAATTCCCTTGCTTCACCGGCCTTTAATCCATTCAGTTCCAAATCTTCAATACTAATGCGTATAAGCCGCTTGCATTTATGGCTGGTAGCAGCAATCATTTTACGCACCTGGTGAAATTTACCTTCAGTAATGCTTATTAGCAGCCAGGTAAACGGGGGCCAGGCAGTAAGCCTGTCGCCCAAATCGTAAAACGTTTCTGGATTGGTTACTACCTGCACATCGCAGGGAGTGGTTGTATAAGTTACGCCGGTCTTTATGCGGATATTGATGCCGTTTTGCAGCCGCTTTAAATTTTCATCGCTCAGTACATTGTTTATCTGTACCAGGTAAGTACGTTTGTGTGGTTCATCACCCAAAAACAACAGCCGGGTAACTTTTTTGTTGGTTGTTAAAATGAGGAGTCCTTCGGAATGGTTATCCAGCCGGCCCACCGCATGGGTACCTTCCGGAAAATCAAAATCAAGCTGGCCCAGCAGCCGCACATCATGTGTGCTTACAAACTGCGATACCATATTAAATGGCTTATTGATGATGAAGTAGCGAAAGGTAGTTATGAGTTATGAGTTGTGAGTTGTAAGTTGTAAGTTGTAAGTTGTAAGTTGTAAGTTGTAAGTTGTAAGTTGTAAGTTGTAAGTTGTAAGTTGTAAGTTGTAAGTTGTAAGTTGTAAGTTTAAAAAGTGAATTGGTGAAGTTAGCACAAACACAAAACTTCTAAACCACTAACCACTAAACTTTCTAAACTACTTTATCAACACCGTACTTCCCTTTGCATTATACACTTTATTATCAGCGCCAATGCCTTCCAGCATCCACACCAGCGTGTGCGATTGTACAGGAATACCTTTGTAGCGGCCATCCCAACCCTGGTTAATATTTTTGGTTTCATAAACCAGTTCGCCCCAGCGGTTAAATATCTTAAAATAAACCAGCTCCTTTATGCCAATCATAAAAGGTTTTAGTACATCATTGCGGCTGTCGCTGTTGGGCGTAAACGCATTGGGTACATAAATTACAATGTTCTTGTTTATTTTAACCAATTGGGTATCCACAGTAACACAACCACCACGGCTGGTAAGTTTAATGGTATATATTTTTTCAGCATCGCCTATAAAAACAGGTTTATAGCTGCTGGCATTATCGAGGTTTGTTACAGGTGTCCACAATGCACTTACACCAACGGGCCGGGCTTCCAATACCTGGGGTAAATTGGCAACGGCATAAGCAACGGGATTATTAATACCGGGTACAGCTTTCTCTACAGTTACAAATCTTTTTTGTGTGTTTATTGGAAAAGGGCAGCGGGCGGTACTTACCGACAGGCTCATTACATAATTGCCCACAGTTGTGTAAACCTGTACCGGTGGGTTAAGCAGGGTAGATGTGTTACCATTACCAAAATCCCATAAGTAACTTACTGTAGAAGTACCGGGATCAACGGTTTTATTTATTGCAAGCACCGGTTCATTAATGCAGGCGGCATTCACTTCAAAAGCGGCAAAAACATTGGCGTTTACTGTAACGGTCAAACTGGTACTGTCGGCACACTGGCTGTTGCTGTTCACTATCATGGTTACTTTATAGGTACCCGGGCTTCTGAAACTGTAGGTAAGGTTGCGGCTGCTAGCCGTAAAACCATCGCCGGTTAACCATTTGTATTGCATATTTCCTACTTCATTGGTACTTGTATTAGTAAATACAAATCTGTTATTTACAAAACACTGCTCTGGTTTATCTACAGTAAAGCCTGGCCTGGGTATCGTTGAAATATCTACCTGTATGGTTTTGGTAAATAAATTGCACCCCAAAAAACTAAATACCTGTGCCCGGTAGGCGCCAGTTTGGGTTACACGGTATTGCTTTTGGTTGGCTCCGGGTATAGCAATGCCATTGTTAAACCATTGTACACTGTCGGTTGGCAGTACTTCTAAAATGGTACTATCGCCACTACCAATACACCATTCGAGCTTGCCAATTACCAGCAGGCTGTCGTATAGTTTTGCAGCATTTACAATAACCGTATCGGAGCTCACACAACCGCCACCATTATGGCGTATTGTTAAAACATACTGGGTGGTATCATCTGGCGTGGCAAAAGGGTTAGCCAGTGTTGGATTATTTAAACCAGTGGAAGGGCTCCAGTTATAAAACCAGCCAGGCTTGGGCGGTACACCAATTTGAACCAAACTGTTGTTGCATGAGTTTTTATTTTCGCCGGCATTGGCCTTATAATTTAAAGTATCGTACAGGTACGTGTACAGTGTATCCAGGCATCCATATCCACTGTAGGGTATCACAACTACGGCAACCTGAGTGCCTGCTGCAGGGGGCGGTGTTAAAGTAAGCGTTTGCGAAGTGCCCAGCACCTGTGTAAAATTGTTGTTATACCAGGTGTAACTTTGGTAGCCATAAGGGGCATTTAATCTTACAAAAGCGTCATCAGGGCAAAAATCGGCACCTTCAAACCGGTCGCTGCACTCGCTGTTAACATCAATATATGCATAGCCAAAATGAATACGGAAGGTGCAGTCAGCCGTTTTAAAAATCAACCGGATTCTTTTACCGGCCAAGTTATCCAGGTTAATACTAACAGCAGTCCAGTTTTTGTACCATACGGGAGTGTTACCCCCGGGATTGGGCGATAACTGAAAACCCGGCAGGGGAGATCCGTTTGCAAAAAATGAAAAAGAAGAGCAGTTTATTGCATAACCATCGGTCAGGTTCTGCACAAGCAGGTCAAGCCGGGGCTGCTCCGATTCCAGGTGCCCCGGATCCTGAAAAACCACGGCATAATTATAAATCAGGTTGTAAGTATTAGCACCCGCAGGAATGGTAAAATCGTAAGAAACACCTTCGGCCTCACGCCCGGCCGAATTGTTGCCGAGCCTGATGGAATGACTGCTGCCATTAGGGCACATTACCGGAAAACCACCGTAAGGATCTGTAACACCTGCGGAAGATAAGGAGTTATTCATAGTATGTCTCCCTGAAACGGGTCCCCCAGAATAATTGAAAACAATAACATTCCTATCATCAATGGATGCAACATTGCCGGTGTAACAGGTCCAGCCGTTAAAGTTGCCATTTTCAAAATCAATGTTGGAAGGGCAGTTTTGAGCAGATGCGGCAAAACCACTCCAACAGGTTATAAAAACTGTGAAGCATAATAAATATGTGTACCTGTTAAATAGCATATTTGTTTTATTGCGGGCCGTAAACATGGTATAGCCAGCCTTCATTATTGCTTTTGAAGTTAGTACTTTTTTTGGCTCACGGCGGCAATTGTTTACAATATTCTGCAGCAATTTGTTGCATTAATTAATCGTTTTTCTATACGAGCTTGCTTTTTCTTATAATAAACGATTATTTCAGCCAATTGGTTGTGTATTTAAAATTTAAAATCTTGTAGCTTGTTTCATATTCATTTAACTTTGCGCCCATGACAATAGAACATCTTAAATCTATAAGGGACCGTGTCTTGGTCTTGGGGAGGTTTCTTTGACGTCGCTAACCGACAAGCCAAAGCAGCTAATGATAAACAACTTTCACTATCGCCGGGTTTTTGGGATGATAATACCCGTGCAACTGCCATCCTGAAAGAAATTAAAGTACACGAATACTGGATTAACCTTTACAGTGCAGTAGAAACTGCGGTAGAGGATTTTGCCATACTATTTGAGTTCTGGAAAGCCGGCGAAACCACCGAAGAAGAAGTGAAGGAAGCTTTTGATGCAGCTATTGAAAAAATAGAAGAAGCCGAATTTAAAAGCACCCTGAACGAGCCCGAAGACGAATTGCCTGCCATGTTGCAGATAAACAGTGGCGCCGGTGGCACCGAAAGCCAGGACTGGGCCGAAATGCTTGCCCGTATGTTTCGCATGTATGGCGAAAAGCAGGGCTGGGCCGTTACCGAAATGGACTGGCAATGGGGCGATGGTGCCGGCATTAAAACCTGTACCTATAAGTTTGAAGGTGCTTTTGCTTATGGATTTTTAAAATCCGAAAGTGGTGTGCATCGGCTGGTGCGTATTTCTCCATTTGATAGTAATGCACGCAGGCATACTTCCTTTGTATCGGTAAATGTTTACCCGCTGGTAGATGATACCATTAATATTGAGATAAACCCGGCTGATGTTAAAATGGAAACAAGCCGCAGTGGTGGTGCAGGCGGACAAAACGTAAATAAGGTAGAAACCAAAGTGCAGCTTACACATATTCCAACGGGTATTGTGGTGGTTTGTCAACAAGACAGGAGCCAGCTTGGTAACCGTGAACTGGCCATGCAGATGCTAAAAAGCCGTTTGTACGAAATGGAACTGCAAAAACGCAACGAGATAAAAGATGCTGCCAACAGCAAAAAGAAAAAGATAGAGTGGGGCAGCCAGATACGCAGTTATGTTTTTCATCCCTATAAAATGATAAAAGACCACCGAACTGATTACGAAGTAGGCAATATTGGTCCCGTAATGGATGGAGAGCTGGATGGGTTTATTAAGGCGTATTTGATGAGTGAGAAGGAAGGGGAGAGTTAATTTAAAATTTTTATCTTTAATAAATGAAGATTAGCAAGATTTATATAAAGGGGTTTCAGCAGTTTCAGGATGTGGAATTGGATTTTACCAATCCAAAGACGGGTTTACCTTTGGATAAAGTGTGTTTTATTGGGAGCAATGGGACGGGGAAGAGTAAATTATTAAATTTTTTAAACGAACTTCTAGCTAATAACTACGTTCTGTCTGATAAATATAGCCGTGGCTCTTTTTATGTAAAATTTTTACATGCGGATGAATTTTACTCTTTAATTTGTTTAAACTCATCTGTAGTAATTCAAAATTATAATATTGAACTTGAGTCTGATTTTAAAGATTTAACTCAAGTTATGCTTTTACAAAAATATTATCGTTTAAGGAACGATAATAGTAAGACTCGTCTTGTTGCATATTATTTCCCCATGGAAATCTTTAATGATATTTCATTTAAAAGCAATCCTCCTAATTCTTTGCTTATTTATTCTCCGGCGGAAGCAATTGAAAATAATTATTTAAATATAAAAGATGTACCAGAGACCAGTGTGAACGATGCTTTAAATTTAAATAGCAATTTCCCAACTGTAAACCTTGTATCAACATCAACAGTAAGCGAATTTTGGAAAATTATAGTTTACAACCTAAGAAAAAGAGCAGAGGACAGAGATAGATATGAGAATCTTCCTGAGAATCTTTCAAAAATTAAACAGCAATTAATTGAAGAGTTCGATGGAATTGAGCCAAAGGTTCTTAATTACTTAAATAATGTTTGGGATAAAATTTTAAATAAAGCCGGACTATATTTTGATGTAGAAGGAGCCAGTAATCCATTTCAGTTAACTGACAATTTAAAAGCTTACATCAAACTTAACACAACAAATAAAATTATTCCGTACAATGAATTGAGTACAGGCATAAGAAATTACATTTTCAGGGTTGGGCATATTTTTTCCATGTATTTTAATAGAGAAGTTGATTTCGGATTTCTTTTAGTTGATGAACCTGAGAATAGTTTATATCCAGATTTTCTATTTGAGCTGGTTGAAATCTACCAGCAAATAATAAAAGATAAAAGAGGAGAAAACAATACACAGATGTTTTTTGCTACTCATAACCCAATAGTAGCGGCTCAATTTCAGCCTTACGAAAGAATCATTTTAGATTGGAATGAAGACGGTTCTGTTTCTGTACATAAAGGAATATCTCCAGTTGGGGATGATCCGAATGATTTACTTACAAATGATTTTGAATTAACAGATTTAATGGGGCCAGAAGGTCGTGAGCAATGGAAAAAATATATAGCGTTAAAAGGAAAATTAGCAAATGCTAAAGAAAAAAATGAAAAATTCAAAATAGCATCTGAAATCAACAAAATTGGAGATTTATATAATTTTTCGGAGTAATGAAATTTTTAGCAAAATCAGATCAGACAGAAGTTTTACGGGATGGGCTTTTATATAAGTCTGGAAATACAAATAATAATAAACTGTTGAGAGGTTGCCTCTTAAGGGAGCAAAAAGGATTTTGTGCTTATACTGAGGAATATCTTTTTGAAAGTACATTATGCCCGGAAGTGGAGCATTTCAATCCATCTAAAAAAAATAGTGATAATTATTATAATTATTATGTTGTTTCTCGTTTTGCAAATCAACGTAAAATGAAAATTGATAGAAAAGGGGATTATAATTTAGCTTCTTTTTTTGAAAGTCTGTTTTTCCAAGGTAAAAATGATTTTATCTCAAGAATAGAATACAAAGAAGGTATTTATGTTGAAGTTGATATGAATGATAAAGAAGCAAAGGATTTTATTGAATATATGGGGTTTAATGAAGAAATAATTTTCAAAAAGAGAAATAACACTATACGAAGATTAAAAAATACAATTGGTGGGTTTTTAAAGGAAGAGCAAATTGAGTATTTAAAGTTGGAAGAAAAAGATATCCTTAGTTTTCCAACGGCTATTGAACACGAATTCAAAATTGATTTATCAGAAATATTAAATTGAAAAAATGGAAATTTTTTCATCCACCCGGGACAGGTTTATCGAAGATTATTTTTTTGAGCAATTGGAAAATGAAATGGGAGTTCAATGGTTAATTGAAAGAATTTTTGAAAGGGGAACACCAGTGGATATAAAAGCTATTAGAGAATATTATGGTGATGAAAAAATAAAAAAGGAAGTTATTACGATACAGTGGTTAAGTAAGGAAACACTTAATTTTTTATCCGGATTGTATGATATTCCAAAAGAAAATTTCTTAACCTACCAACTGATATTTAATCTCAACAAATAATACCTAATTGCCCTGTGCCATTATGTAAACCTGTGCTTAAATAACCAGTTGAAATATTTTTAATGATAAAAGACCACCGCACTAATTTTGAAGTAGGCAATATAGGCCCGGTGATGGATTGAGAACTGGATTGGTTTATCAAAGCTTAGTTGATGAGTTATCAGGAAGCAGCAGCTTTATTATCTGCAATATATTTCTACAGAATTTCCGATAAATATTATTAGTTTTAAATATTGATTGAACACTGGAAGGATTCAACATATTTAACTAACTCTAATGACCGATTTTAGCATAGAACTCTTTTACCTTTTCTTCCAGGGTATCCTGCTGTTTCAAACTTTCTTTTTAGGCATACTATACTTCATCACCAAAAGAAAAGATATTCTTTTCTACTCCATTTTTTTATTGCTTTCCGTTGTTTATTTTTTTATAAATGCACCCAATACTTTTTTTGGGCTTAATGACGATGCTATTTTTAATTCCCCACTTTACCTGCAGGGCAATATTCCGCTCATTATAATTACAAACCTGTTTTATATCCTGTTCCTGAAGGTTTTCTTTTCGGAGGTTTACAACAGCAAAGTTCTGAATAAAATATTTCACTTCATTTTTTTTTTACTGATGCCAGTTTTGATTGCTGCTTTTTTTCTCTGCAGGTATTTTCAAATAGATACCCAGCCCATATTTTATTTCGTCAATCTTTTAGCAGCAGGGGTAAGCATCTTTATCATCATCCGTGTTTTCCGGCACCGCCTGCCTAACACCGGCTGGGTGGCATGGGGGATGGTATTTAATATTGTAGGCACAGCGTTAACAATATTGATGATTGTGCTGGAGCGGAAGGGTATCCGTAATCTTATTACGCTTGGTTACCCTTTAATTTTTATGCGGATCGGTATTCTGGCAGATATGTTTTTTTACCAGGTGGCACTGCTTCAAAAATGGCATAATCAGGAAAAACAACTGGCTGTTGAAAAATTGCAATCGCAATTAGAAGTAGAAAAATTAAGAAACAAAATATCCGGCGAGCTGCATGATGATATTGGCAGCACCCTTAGCGGCATTGCCATGTACAGCCATATGACGGATGGGCTTTTGCAAAGCGGCCATTATGAAAAAGCGAGGGAATCAGTACAGGTAATAAAAAAATCGGCTAATGAAATAGTACATAAACTTGGCGACATGGTTTGGGCTATAAACCCCGATAAAGATTCTTTTGCCGGTATGCTGGAAAGGATTGAGCGTTACGGTATTGAAATGTGTTCGGCAAAAAATATAGTCTTTAATTATTCCACAAATATTGGAGGTACTTTTAAAGATTTGGAAATGGATGTTCGGCAACATCTGTATCTGTTGATGAAAGAGGCAATTAATAATGCGGTAAAGCACAGCGAGGCAACAATAATAAAGTTTGAAACGGCTTTTGTAAAAAATATACTGTAAACTTCTATTATTGATAATGGAAAGGATTTGATGCCACAGCAGCAGTAAATGGTAACGGACTTATCAATATGCAAAGAAGGGCAAAAGTGGTTAAAGGAGAGTTGTTAATAAGTGCGATCCCCGGACAGGGGACAATAATAAAACTGAATATTAAAATTGCCTAATGGCAGGCAAAAAGTGATGGCTTTAATAAAAAACTGCCACTATATTTTGATTAATATTTAAATGTAATGAAGTGAAAAAATGTATTCAAATATTTATATTATTTGCAATTAATAATTTAATGGTATCTGCGCAATACATATCTCCGGATAGTTTAAAGATTATAATAGCTACAGCAAAAGAAGATACTGTACGAATTGATGCTATGAACTGGTTGAGTACCCGCTTTAATGAAAACGCTGAAATTGATAGCAGCAAATTTTGGGCTAAAAAGGCATTTGAACATTCAATGAAGATTGGGTACAAAAAAGGAACAGGACTTGCCATGTTGAGTTTTGGAAATTTTTTAGCGAATGAAGGAAATCTATCGGGCGCTCTTGATTATTACCAATCTGCTATTAAGGAATTTAATAAGAAAAATGATAAGGCGTATATCGGCCTTGCCTATAATAATATCGGCATTGTGTATCTTCAACAGGAGAAACATACCGAATCTCTTGAATATATCTATAAAGGATTACGCTTTTTTATGGAATCGGATTATGAGCTAGGGTTAGCTCAATCACATTCACTTATCGGGCAACATTATGTTGAGTGCAGAGATTATGATGAAGCCATTCCACATTTTAAAATTGCAATTGAACTTTTTAAAAAACTGGGCGAAAAATTTAGCTTGGCATATGCTTATTATAGTAATGGAATAGGAGAACTCGATCAAGGGAATTTCAAATTGGCAGTGGCTGACATATCTAATGCCAGAGATATTGTTAAAGGCCAGAAAAATGCATTTTGGTTTGAACCTGATTATTTCCGGGCTATTGGTTTAATGTACACTAATCAAGGAGATTCTTGTAAGGCTGCAAAGAATATGCCCGTGGCTAAAGAGAAATATCGGCTTTCAGAAGAATATTTTTTAACTGCATTGAAAAAAACCGCCTCCGACAACCCATACGGAATAGGATTAATATACAATAATCTTGGGCAACTTTATTTTAGTTCAAATAAATACCCGCTTGCAAGATCGAGTATTGAAAAAACTATTCAAGTGGCAGACCCTCTAAAAGATAAGCGGCTTTTCGAAAATAGTTACTATAACCTTGCCAGAATAGACAGCATTGAAGGCAATCTGGTATCAGCTTATTTCAATATAAAAAAGTATATGGCTTACCATGAAGATTTATATAATGAAGAGAATATTAGAAAAAGAGAACGCTACAAAGTTAATTTTCTGATGGAAAAAACAGAAAGCCAGGTAAAAATATTAACAGCTGAGAATAAGTTAAAGTCTGCTATTGCTTCAAAACAAAAACAACAAAAAAATATTGCCATGGCTGGCCTGGGAATGTTGTTGCTGCTTTCCTTTTTTGTGTTTAATAACTTTCTTAAGCAAAAAAAAATAAACCTTTTGGCTGGTGAAACACATGCCAAACAAAAAGCCGAACTGGAATTGCAGGGCCAGCAGGCTGTGTTGAGTGAGCGGCTTCGCATTAGTGGAGAACTGCACGACGAAGTAGGCGCTACACTCAGCGGTATTTCCATGTACAGCCACTTAGTAAAAACGCAATTACAAACCAATAACACAACCGGAATTGAAAATTCCCTTCAAACTATACAACAAAGCAGCAGCCAGATGGTGGACAAGCTGAATGATATTGTATGGCTGATAAACCCCGAAAAAGATTCATTGCAACAACTCATTAACAGGCTGGAAGATTACGCTGTTAAAATGGCAGCGGTAAAAGATATGCAGGTAACAGGGAACATTACGGGAAAAATTTCTGATGCCATATTGTCTGCGGAAACAAGAAGTAATATTTATTTAGTTTGCAAAGAAGCAATTAACAATGCAGTAAAATACAGCGAAGCCAGCACACTCGATTTTTCGGCCGCAGAAGCAAATGGCTTTTTGCAGTTTACAATAGCAGATAATGGACGAGGCTTTGATAATGCAAAAACATCCAATGGAAACGGGCTTGGCAACATGCGTAAACGTGCTGAGCAAATAA
>Ga0335394_10007287_pt1 | contig 12496 bp, 12 predicted proteins | sample MAT03_FD_205741 | JGI IMG/M metagenome (GOLD analysis project Ga0335394, IMG submission 205741) | Freshwater microbial communities from Lake Fryxell liftoff mats and glacier meltwater in Antarctica - MAT-03 (spades assembly) (version 2) ... | reverse complement strand
CGGAGTTTTACAACGCCAACAGAACGGATAAGTATGCGTGATCGTTCCAGCGCGGAATAAAAGCCCACGCGCTTCGAGGTCTTTGATGATGAGCGGGTCGGCATCTTTGACGAAGATTCCGCGCCACGGAGTGATTTCAGGAATGAATGTTCCATCAGGCTGCACAGTGAGCATGATCGGCAAATTGTATTTCTTGCCGGATTCCATATCTTCCTGACCATACGCAGGCGCAGTATGAACCAGACCAGAACCATCCTCCACTGTAACGTAATCCGCAAGGATCACATAATATGCGGGTTTGTCTGTGGGAATAAAAGTAAATAGCGGCTGGTATTTCAAATCCTTTAGCTTTTTGCCTTTATAGGTATCTAAAACTTTTACTTCTTCATCCTTGAAGACTCTCTCCACCAAATTCTTGGCGAGAATTAGCTTTTCTTTTACGCCATTATGTTCGCGTTCAACGGTCACATAATCGACATCGGGATGCGCAGCGACAGCCACATTGGAAGGCAAAGTCCACGGAGTTGTAGTCCATACTAACAGCGAAGTATCAGGCTTATCGACCAGCGGAAAGCGCACAAAAACTGACGGGTCAACCGCGTCGTCGTAACCGAGAGCAACTTCATGGTCAGAAAGAGGCGTGCCGCAACGCGGGCAATACGGCACGATCTTGTAGCCCTTGTAGAGCAAATCCTTTTCCCAAAAGTTTTTGAGAATCCACCAAACAGATTCGATATATTCGTTTGTGTAAGTCACATACGCATCTTCGAGGTCAACCCAAAAGGCGATGCGATCCGTGAGTTTTTCCCAATCCTGAATGTAAGTAAAGACAGAATTTCGGCAAAGCTCGTTGAATTTATCAACGCCATATTCCTCGATTTGATGCTTGCTGTTGAAGCCGAGCTGCTTTTCTACTTCGATTTCAACAGGCAGGCCATGTGTATCCCACCCGCCACGGCGCGAGACGTGAAATCCACGCATGGTTTTATAACGCGGGAACATATCCTTAAAGGCACGCGCCAATACATGATGCACGCCCGGCCTTCCATTGGCCGTGGGCGGCCCTTCATAAAATACATACTCTGGCTTGCCTTTGCGCTGCTCAACCGTCTTCTTGAAAATATCCTGCTTCTTCCACATCTTGAGGACGTTATCTTCCATAGAAGGTGCATCGAGCTTTGATGATACTGATTTGAACATAGTAGCCTCCTAGTTTCCTAGCCAATTCGTTTTGTAGTTAAAACAAAACTCTCATCTCTTACAGAGACGAGAGAAATTCCCGCGGTACCACTCTGGTTTCTATCCTCGCCGGTTAAGACTCAAGATAGACACTCATTGGATGACCATCATCATCCTGTTCTGATAACGAAGAACAATTTCGGATTCCCTACTCTCATTAACTAGATAACAATCAAACTAAAAACTAGCCAACTCATTTCAAGTTTCAACTTCGGGATGATTTTCAATCGCCTACGCATATCCGCTTCACACCTGACCTCGGACTCGCTGACCGTTTCGACAGATTTACTCGTTCCCATCAACGCTTTTGACTTTGGGATTATACACACGGAAAACATAATCTGCAAGACCATGTTTGCAAAAACTTTACACCAATGTAAATATCGTTATTTCCGGTCGGCAGTTAAATCGAATTGCTGGGTAAATCATCCCAACACCACGATTGGTATATTGCCACATCTCGCCAACTTTGTATAAACCAGCAGGATATTTATTCCCCAAATACGGCAAAATAAGCGGGCCATAAAACGGGATCACCACCTGCCCACCGTGCGAATGACCTGACAATTGCAAACCAAAGCGCCCCGTTTCAGCGCTGACATCTGCATAGTCTGGTTCATGGGCTAATAAAATAGCCGCGCCTGTTGCAGGAAGTTTTTCCAACACATCATCTAACCGGTCATGTCGATCCCAAATATCATCCACACCAGCGATGTGCAACTTTTCCCCATCCCTATCAAACGAATATACATCATTTTTCAACTCAAACACATTACATCGTGCCAACATCTCGCGAACTCTTTGCGCATCAGACCAGTGATCGTGATTACCCAATATACCCAGAACAACATACTCCTCTGAAAGTCTGGACATCTCCTCAACATAGTCATCCACCACCGCATCCAGCCTGATAGACCACGCATGTCCGAAAACATGATCGCCCGTCACCACAACCAGGTCGGGCTTTGCGTCTTTCACCAACTCAACCACCCGCGCAAGCCGCCCGCGATTCATCCATCCTCCGATATGTATATCGCTGATCTGCACAATACGAAACCCCTTAAAATTTTGTGGCAGGTGCCGAAGAGGCATCTCAACATTGGTGATATCGATCCAATCAGGTTCTCCAAAAATACTGTAAAAAACAGAACCCGCCCCGAGCGCAAAAAGAGACATAGCAGCCCGCTTGATAATCCGCAAAAAATCACGTCTCGAAAATTTATCTCTCATATTGACGCGAATTATAATACCTATGGTCTTTTCACTTTTGATATGTATGATTACCAATTACACGTTGACGTATTCTTGTCAGGCAGGTATAATCTTTTTTCGGCATTATTTCAACTAGCAGGAGAAAACTTATGACAACACCCGACAGCGCGCCAGTAGCCGTAGCGCTTGAACCAAAAACGAAACTCAGCGGCAAAATTTTAAAGACCACTCTCGCGGGGGCGCTCGTGGACATCGGACAAAGTATTCCCGGTGTAATCCACATATCACAACTCCAACAGGATGCAGTAAACAAAGTGGAAGATGTTGTGAAGGAAGGCCAGACAGTAGATGTTTGGGTTCGCCGCGTAAAGAAAGATCGTGTCGAATTAACAATGATCGAACCACTTGCTTTTGAGTGGAAAGAAATTCAGCCAGACATGATTGTAAAAGGCAAAGTTGTTCGTCTTGAAACCTATGGCGCATTCGTAGATTTTGGCGCAGAACGTCCCGGGCTGATTCACGTCAGCGAACTTACTCGTGGTTACGTTAAGACTGCAAGCGAAGTTGTAAAAGAAGGCGAAGAAATTGAAGCCAAAGTTCTGGATGTAGATCGCCGAAAACGCCAGATCCGCTTGAGCATGAAAGCGCTTCAACCTGAAGTAATTGAAGAAGCCAAACCAGAACGTGAAGACCGTAAACGCAGCGCAGCAACAAACAGCAATAGCAGCAGCGGCCCCAAACGTAAAGGCAAAAAGCCGGAAGATGATTACCAGATGGAAGTTGAAGCTCCCAACGAGCCACAATACACCGCAATGCAAATTGCATGGCAGCAAGCGTTGGAGCGCTCCAAAGGTAAGGAAAAAGTCCGATCCAAATCATACAAGTCTGCTACAGAAGAACAAGAGAAACTTTTCAACAGTACCTTGGAAAAACGTATTCCAACTGGTGGATAAAAACAAAAAGAGCGAGTGCACGCACTCGCTCTTTTGATTCATGTTACTTTCCAAATTCCTGTAAAAATTTTTCCTTATTCGCCGAACGCGCAGTTTTCCCGCTTGAAGTTTTCAAAATCCATTTCGGACCCACCACCTTCACATGCCGCAAGGCAATGGCTGAATTTTTCGTCACATGTTGGCGAATGGCATCCGCGATTTTTTGATTCTCGATCTCGTCCTCCGAATCCGCTTCGGCAATAATCACCACTTCCTCCGTCCCCTGCTCTTCATCAAACAAACCAAAAGCCACCGAGCGCCCCGCGTGTACACCAGGCACTTCATAACTTAGCATTTCCAAATCCTGCGGATACACATTCTTACCGCCGACAATGATCATATCTTTTTTGCGGCCTGAAACAAAAATTTCACCGCCAGAAATATACCCATAATCCCCAGTCATATACCAGCCATTCAGAAACGCCTTCCCAGTCAAGTCGGGCCGGTTGTAATAACCAGTCAACATACAATTGCTTTTTAGCGCAATTTCCCCGATCACACGTTCGGGCAGTTCGTTCCCATTTTCATCCACGATCTTTATTTGGACATTCGGAAGCGGACTTCCCGACGACATGACAGCGATCGCCGCTTTATCATTCGCTTCTCGAACAACACGTTCCGCCATAAACGCTTCCCGCTCAATCACTTCGACCTTTGGCCTGCCGCTCAAATTGGACTGAGTCACCGCGAAAACATTCTCTGCCATCGCGTACGAAGTATGTAACGCGTTCTGACGCAACCCATAGGCTTTGAACTTTTCATAAAAAGCTTCATGGCTTTCCCAGCGCACAGGCTCGGAACAATTAATGATCGCACGCCAGGTGGATAAATCGACGCCTTCAAGATGACGGTCGCGAATTTTTTGGGTGCAGAAATTAAATGCGAAATTGGGCAGCCAGGACAAGCTCCCTTTGTATTGCGAAACAGACTGCATCAAGCGATAGGGCGCACGCACCCAATCAAAGGGCGACATCAACACCAGCGGAATGCCATATAAAACAGGCAAAAGAAAGCCAGCGATCAGCCCCATATCATGATATAGCGGCAACCAAGAGACAATTACATCTCTCTCCTGTAGACCAAGTGAGTGACTATACGCATCTAGTTGATTAAAAACAGATTGATGAGACAGAGCCATCCCCTTCTGCAAACCTGTCGTCCCCGAAGAATGTTGAAGCAGGGCAATATCTTCGGGAGCTCGATTCAAGCCGCCCCATGAAAGAACGTCCACATCCTGCGCGGAAATATTGTCAGCCACGATCACAGCGCGGACAGAAGAATCCCCCACCACAGCGCGGACTTCATCCGCAAATTCGGCATAGGTCACAATTGCAGCAGGACGCGTGACAGAGATCAGTGTTGATAAATCAGCGCGGTATCGCTCAGGGGAAAGTTTCTCTGTCAGAAATGACATCACCGATGGAATGGCACCCTGAATAATCGCACCAAAATATGAATATATTAATTCCTCGCCATGCTGAAGAATGAGAAGAACAACTTCACCCGAATCAATTTTTTCGTTTTCGAGTGCCTGAGCAAATCCCTGTGCGCCGCGCAAAAGTTGAGCATAGGTGACAGGCAAATCAGGTTGATTAGTGATTTGCAAAGTCACAGCCACCTGTTCGGGAGTCTGTGAAAGATGTAAATTCAATCGTTCAGCAAATGTCATCATTGGGATTGTCGAGATTGGATGAAAGCCGCCAGTTGTGCCAGAGAATCAAAAGTAGAGATATTTAGTTCCGTGTCTTCGATCCGCACGTTAAATGTATCTTCTACAAAAAGTGCCAGATCCATCAGGCTGAAAGAGTCGATCAAGCCGCTGGAGATCAAAGGCTCGTCCGCGCTGATGACGCGGGCGGGCTGTTTGAGAATTTTCGCAGCAATATGTTTTGAGAGGGTGGATATGATTTCTGTCATGGTGGCCTTTATAAAATATTATTGGGAGCAGGTTAGATTCAATATCTGAGGCGAGATCAGGCTGGCTAGTATTTGTTCGCCTGCGGCAGAACGATGAAAAGGTGAATCTGTGAACTCGGAAGCAGGTACAACATTCCAAAGATCAAGGTAATTTATTTTTTCTGCGCGGGTGAGGTTTTCAATATAAACGCGATATTCATCATACACCCAGCGTGGATAAAAATCATTATATCGAATCTCGCTATTGATACCACTGCCGATAAAGATCGGTTCGTTCACGATCAATAAGGGCAACTCCCCCGCCACGCCACGCCCCGCGCGCAAGACATCGAAAAGATTACTGTCGAAATTCACATTGTCAGGGCTTCCAAAGTCAGACTCCAAACTATCAGATTGATCCTGCGAAAGCGGAGTCCATGTGCGATAGTAGTAATCTAGTTTGGCGGCATTCCACGGCAAACCATGTAATTGAAGCAGGACGATTTTCTTCAAACGGCTACGCTGACCGATGATGGTCTGCTCCCAAAAAGTTGGTGTGTGTATATTTTCAACATCCAGATTGGTTAATTGATATGTATCCACCAGAGATAAAACTTCTTCCGAATATGGAGAAAGAAAATAGTCGGTATAAATTGTGCGGTTTCGGAAGGCGTCTAATGTCACGAGCCATAAAAACATATCAGGCTGATACTCGCGGGATTTATCCATAATCAACACATCTTTGGCGACGTAAGGCAAAGGGAAAGCGATGTTATAAAAAACGACGCGCCTGCCATCGCAGGTTTTCAAGTTTAATAAATTCAACTGGGCAGTCAGGTTTTCTTTGGGAGTTAAACCAAAGGCCCAGGTAGATGAGTCACCGACCAGCATGACGCGATATTCATCGGCCTGTTTGGGTTGAGACACAACATGCGAAGAGAACATCGCGTTCATGTCTTCATAGACTGGGATAGTGTGCGAAACGGCATAATACTCAACTTCGCGCTCGTAAGGCATACGCTCACGGCCGGGAACCAGCCAGTTGTAAATGGATAATTTCCCAACAGCAGGTTGAAAATAAGCAAAGGCAAAATTGGCGAGCGTGTACAGTATCAACGCTTTTATCAGCACTCGCAGCAGATTTACTTGATTCGTTTTCATAAGTTGAATAGGATGGAAAATGCCTGCAAGGCCAGGGCGGGCGTGGAGAGTGTAAAGAAGACCCAGCCAAGCGAGACAAAATTAAAAGTAAGAAAAATGTTAATTGTATTTAAGAGCAATTGTCCCGTAGGATGAAGCGGGGCTTTCATCCTGACGCGCACAAATTCGCTCCAACGATTTTGGATGAAGAGTCCCAGCCCGTGCCATAATCCCCAAAGCGCAAAACCCCACGCCACGCCATGCCACAAGCCGATGATGACCATGGTTGAAATTTGTGTGATCAAAATAATTAATGGAATTGGAACTTCTTTGATACGCAAGGCACGTGTGATGGGATTGAAAAAATATGCGCGGAACCATTGCGTCAAAGTGATGTGCCATGAATTCCAAAATTGTGTGAGGTTGGGTTTTAGATATGGAGCCGAAAAATTTTCAGGCAGGCGAATGCCCATGATGCGCGCCAGGCCGATAGCGATGTCGGTGTAGCCGCTGAAGTCAAAATAAATACGCAGAGAATACGCGTACAAAAAAAACCACATCCACGCAGGCGATTTGACTTGAGCGGCCAGCACATCATTCAATGCGATTAAGGTCAGCACATCGGCGATGACGAATTTTTTGAACAGCCCGATAAAGAAACGAGTCGCGGCTTGCGCCCAATCCTGTTCGGCTAAAGCGACAGGATTTCTCAACTCTTGCACAAACCGCTCCGCGCGGTCTATGGGACCTGCGGTGAAAGCGGGGAAAAATATCACGTAGGTTACATACTCGGCCAAGGTCAGCGCGGGCAAACGGTTGATCTGATGGTCGCGCAGTGTGTGTATTAAACGAAATGCGATGTATGAAAACCCCAGCCACGAAATGATGTAGCGGGTATTTTCAGGCTGCTGGCCGCGCATGGAATTTATAAATTCAAAAAATGTTTTTACAAAAAATGGGGTTTTCAAAAAAACAAAAATTAAGATAATGCCCACAAATGCCGCACTGAAAACAAAAAGCGGACGCGGCATTTTTACCAAAACAAAAAAGAGCACAGCGCACACGCCAAGCGCGAGCGCGAACATCCACAGGCGCGGCGTGGTGGTCATGTATATTTTTTCAAAGCCGAAAAATTGATTTAGGTCAACGAGCAGCATGACCCCAACGATCACCAGTGCGGCGGGCCAATTTTGATTCCAGGCGCGGGCTTCGGGCGCAGAGATCAACAGCCAGCATGAAACAGTCAACACGAGAGTGGCAGTCGGCACCCAATATGCGAGGCTAATGAATTGCTGCGGCGATTGTAGCCAATAGATGACAAAGACACTCGCGCCCAGCAAAGCCAACTCGCGGCCTTTGCCAAGCCGCCCGATGATCAATGCCGCAAGCGCGAGAAGGCCGATATTAAATACGGTCATCTAGAAACCTTGATAAATCCATGTGGGGGTTGTGTCGGCGGTGAAAATGGTCAAGGCGATCAGGATCAGGCATAAAAGCAAGGCCAGCCAATTCTCACGGGAGAAAAAAGAGCTTAAACGCCAAGTACACAAAGAAAAAAAGGAGTTCTTGAACTTGCGCGGTTTTCCTTCGTGCTCTTCGTGTCCTTTGTGTTTAAAAAGAGTCATGTCACTGTCCTAGTTAAACGTGCTCTTCAAAAAGGCTTCCATAAAACTGTTTAATTCGCCGTCCAATACAGATTGGGTGTTGCCTGTCTCGTGATCGGTGCGGTGGTCTTTTACCATTTGATATGGATGCAGCACATACGAGCGGATCTGACTTCCCCACTCGGCTTTGGTATATTCGCCTCGTAAAATAGCCCGTTCTTCATCTCTTTCAGCCGTGCGCAATTCCAGCAAACGTGCGCGTAAAATATTCATTGCGAATTCACGATTCTGCGACTGTGAACGTTCGTTTTGACAAGTGACCACAATACCCGTCGGCAAATGTGTCAGACGAACTGCGGTGGCGTTCTTCTGTACGTTTTGTCCGCCCGCGCCAGAAGAGCGAAAAACATCCAGCTTGATGTCGCCTGGATTAATATCAATATTGGCTTCTTCCATCGAAACTTGCGGCAGGACTTCAATCAACGCGAAGGAAGTGTGCCGGCGATGCGCCGCGTCAAAGGGAGAAAGGCGCACCAAACGATGGACGCCTTTTTCGGAGCGCAGATAGCCAAAAGCGAAACGCCCGCTGACGGCGATGGTCACGCTCTTAATGCCTGCTTCTTCGCCAGAGGTGTAATCGAGAATTTCAGTCTTGAAGCCGTTATCTTCTGCCCAGCGCAAATACATGCGCTCGATCATTCCCGCCCAATCCTGCGAGTCTGTTCCGCCCGCGCCAGCGTGAATGGCGAGAATCGCGTCATCGTGATCGTAGGGACCTGAGAACATCATATTAAACGCGCGTTTCTCAATATCCGTTTCGATGTTCTTCACCTCGCCTTCAATGTCGGCGCGTAAAGACTCATCGTCCATTCGTGCGAGTTCGGTCAGATCAAGAATGTGCCGTTTTAATGCGCCCCATGCTTGCACGTCATCGCGTAAACTAGCGACGGTCTTCATGACGCTTTGTGCTTTTGTAGAATCATTCCAAAATTCGGGATGTTCTGAATCTTTTTCCAGTTCTGAAAGTTTTACTTCCTTGCCCACCAAGTCAAAGACGCACCATAAGTTGTTGAGTCAGGTCATTCGCGGCCTGCAAACGGTTTAGTAAATCCTGCATAATTGCTCCTCAATATTTTCAAACACAAAAGACACCAAGTACACGAAGGAAAACAATCTCCTTTTGTATTTCCAGTGTCTTTTATTTTTAATTATTCTTTTGGTAATTCTCATCCGATAATATTCCGTCAACAAAAGCGTCGGGGTCAAAGGGTTGTAAATCTTCGGGCTTTTCGCCCAGACCCGCAAATAAAATCGGCAAGCCAAGTTCACGTTGAATGGCGAAGGCCATCCCACCGCGCGCAGACGAATCCAGTTTGGAGAGGATCACCCCAGTCACATGCACCGCTTCTTTAAATGAACGAGCTTGTTGTAGTGCGTTCTGGCCTGTGGTGGCGTCCAGTACCAGCCAGACCTCATGCGGTGCGCTGGTCAGCGCCTTGCCCACTACGCGATTCACTTTTTTCAATTCTTCCATTAAGTTGAAACGGGTATGCAGGCGTCCTGCGGTATCGATCATGACGATGTCTACACTGCGGGCGACTCCGGCCTGAACGGCATTAAACGCCACTGCACCGGGGTCACTCTCCGAGGCACCAACGATCACTTCGACCTGCAACCTGTCGCCCCACACCTGGAGCTGGTCCATCGCTGCGGCACGGAAGGTGTCGGCGGCGCCGAGTAATATCTTTTTGCCTTCCAATGTAAAGCGTGAGGCAAGTTTTGCGATGGTCGTGGTCTTGCCTGAGCCGTTGACTCCAACAACGAGAATGATGGTTGGTTTATTGTCAAAGTTTATAGAAGCTGGCGTATCGAGGCGGACGCGCAGTTCCTGCCGCAGGGCAGAGAAAAGCTCATTGGCCCGAATCAGGCCATCGGTGCGCTGGATGCGTTTGAGAGAATCCAAAACGGAAGTGGTGGTTTCGATTCCCAAATCTGCTTGCAGGAGGAGCGCTTCCAAATCGTCCCATGTTTCATTTGTAATTTCGGAAGTACCAAGTAACGAAGCGATCTGCCCGAAGGCAGCCTTGCTTGAACGGGAGAGTCCATCTTTCCAACGTGATAAAAAATTAGCCATGACGCGCGATTATATCATGCAGGATTAATAGACGTTCCCTTGCGTTATCTTTGGGAAGATACGGAAAAAATTGGATAATGAGACTTGAGATACGAGAGCGCCGAATAGATCATCAATGTTGCCGCGCCATATTGCAACACTTGATCGAGCGGGATCAAAAACGCGGCTTCCTTACCCACTGCGCCGGCAAAGTACATGACAGCGGGCGCTAAAAAGAGAATCCGATATGTGCTTTCAAGGTGCTGCCAGAATCGAAAGAACAGAATGATGAGAATTGCAAAAACCACAATCCATGTGATGACCCATTTATATTCGTACCATGCGCCCATGCCGGCCTCGCCTTGAAAGTATTCGTTAATCTTTTTATGAATGACTGCCATGTTGTCAATTGCCAGAACCAGGACGATCCACGCCATTGCGCGCCAATGAAATCTGTATTGATCCATATCCATTTTTTTGAAGTAGGAAATGACAAATAACAGAAATGCCGCCAGATTTAGAATCAAGACATTGTAATAAATCACAATATCCGGCTTGCCGGCAAAATCGAATTCAAGCGTGTAGTCGCTGATAATATCAACCTGAAAGGGAAAGTGTATGCCTTGCAAATTTTCAGGTGAATTGATGTATTGGCCAATCAAGCTGAGGATGACCAGAATGACGCCGGCTCCACCAAAAATATATAGAGCCTTTTTCGGGTGAACGACCAATGTTTGTTCCTGTTTTTGCGTATCCATCAATTATGTTCCTTCTTGAATGTGTTGAAGATAATTGCCATCGTGTTATACATTTTTACTGAAGCCTGTCATGTCAACAGAAAAAAATGAAAAATAGGATCTGATATAAAACATTAATGTGTAAACGAGCGTTGCTATTCCAAGATATTGCAAACTTTGCTCAAGGGTGGTGAACAAGACGTAGATGAAATTCTTTGTACCATTGGAATATGCCCAATGACCTCCGATCATTTCAACTCCCACCGCGCCCCCGAAAAATAGCGCGCCAGATACCAGAAAAAGAATCTTGGATTTATTATCCAGGTGCAGCCAAAAGCGGAAGAAAGAAATACCAAGGATCAGTACCACGGCAAGCCCGACAATCACCCACTTATATTCAAACCAGCCGCCCAAGTCAGAGAAGCCTTTTATGTATTTGCTGGTTTTTTCGTGAATGACTGAAGCGTCGTCAAGTGAAATATATAAAAGGAGCAATGCCAGTGCAAACCAGTGAAATCTATATTTGTCCCTGACATTACTCTTCAAGTATGCAATGACAAACAACAAAAAAGAGGCCGCGATCGCCATGGATACGCTGTAAAAAGTTGGAAAGTTGGCCTCTGCGTTAACGTCAAATTCCACGACAAAATAATGGGCAAGCTGGGGAAACTGGGCGCCAAATAAACTTGGGTACATCCTGACATATTGGCTGAGGAGGCTGAGGGCGACCAAAACAATTTCCACTGCAATGAGTGCATGGTAAACCCGCTCCGGCCAAATTGTCAGCGTCCATTTTTTTTCTTGTGCTTCCATGAAATATTCTCCTACTTACCTGATTATCGCTTTATGTTTGTATATAGGTCAAATCATATCAAACAAGCATTAAAGGGAGGTAAAAACAAAAAGTCTGTGGGTTCGTCTTTGTGAATTTGCAATTATAAATTATTTCCGTGGGTGTCTTTTATGTTATACTTTTCTGGCTCTATGAGGCATAAAAAAGTTATATGGCATGAAATTTCCACATCCTGACAAGGGGTACGGTATTTTCAGGAACCAATTAGTACAGCACATAGACCTCACGTAGAGCGCTGACTTTTGATAAGCCGGTGCAACATTAACTCGAGGAAGAAAGGATTAAAAAAATGGCTGGAGAACCTGTACACATCTCAGATGCAGATTTTGAAAAGGTCGTGATGCAATCGTCACTGCCCGTGATCGTGGATTTTTGGGCACCCTGGTGCGGACCATGCAAAATGGTCGCTCCCATCCTGGACAAATTAGCCCAGGAGCAGGACGGCAATCTCATCGTCGCAAAAATCAACACCGACGATCACAGTGAATGGATGCAAAAATTTGGTATTCAAGGCATTCCCACATTGTTGTTTGTTTCAGGCGGCAAAGTGGTTCATCGTCAAGTCGGCGCATTGCCCGAACGCATGTTACGTGAAGTGGTTACACAATTTATGGACGTAATCAAGCAGAAGTAATCTCCAGTAAAGGAGTTGGGATATGAAAAAGTTTTTTGTTTTGAGTATTGCACTTGGATTAGCATTAAGCGCCTGT